>Ga0209103_1000186_pt1 | contig 19085 bp, 18 predicted proteins | sample 4C3metaG_FD_184152 | JGI IMG/M metagenome (GOLD analysis project Ga0209103, IMG submission 184152) | Freshwater bacterial and archeal communities from Indian Creek, Illinois, USA - 4C3 metaG (SPAdes) (version 2) | ecosystem: Environmental > Aquatic > Freshwater > Unclassified | place: USA...
AAGGTTGCCCGGGGCCCGCAGAAATAACCTGGTAGTCCGTGAGCATCTCCGCCAGCCGAATCTGAAAAAACTGCTCAAACTGCCACTTGATGGCACTGCGAAGCTCCCCTGTAGGCATAGCAGGTAAATCTATGTGTCGCAAAAGCAGGTTCTGCCCCGTTAAAACTGCTGTGCAACGCCGCGAGCGAAAACGCCCCGTAGTAAGGGCGCCGGCAATGGCAGCAACCAATAAATCACCATTCTTGACTAAGCCATTTTCTACCGCATCGGCTGGGGTAGGCACAACCACATAGCGCAGTAGCGCAGGGCGCGCTCCCAAACTTAATTCCGCAATTTTGATTTGAGCATTACCAACATCGATGCCCAAGGTAGTCCTGAAGCGTGCGCGGGAGCGTAGGACCACGACCCCGGCGACAATAAGCAGAATTAGTAAGAAAAGAACCAAGAGTCCAACATTACTGGCAGTAAAAAAAGTCATTGGCACAATTACCTCCTATCACGACCCCAACTTCGCAGAAAACTTCAGACCGAGTAGGGCAATTATTGCGGCTTCTGGAGCATGATCCGCCCAGCACGGTGAAAAAGTAAGTGCCTCTCTTGGCCATTAGGCGCACGGATAATAATTCTATTTGGTGGCGCGCCGGAGGGAATCCACGTGGCCTCACCGCGCGAGTTGTAAATCACCATTTTGGATAAATCATGAACTGGCCACAAGGCGAACCCCGTCGGCAAGATTCTCTCCGCAAATTCTGGCAAAGATACACCAGATAAGTGGTCTCGCACCCTAATACGGGCAGGAACAGAATTAATGTACTCAATGCGCGTATCTCTACTGCGCATAATGGAGTATTGTCGCACGCCCTGTGCCTGCACATGGGCTAATCTAGCCTCGGCGATTAACCTATGCTCAATTAAAGCGCCATTAGCCCTCGGCAACACCAAGGCCGCTAGTATAAGTAGGACCGCAATGACAACCAAAAGCTCCAAAAGGGTAAAGGCATTAGTTAGTTTGCGACTCATTTGACTGACCTCCCGCCGCAGGTACTAAGGAAAATTACGGCGTATGACAATAGTTGTCATGGTCAAAGGCAGTCCGCTGCCCGTGACACTGTCTACAGCTGAGACGCTTGTTGCCGTAATGCGAATGGAGCGGCCTGAATTAACCGATTCAAATAGCAATGAAGCCACGTTTTCAGCAATGGGTGAGGAAGTTCGCCTATGTTGAGGGCCCGTCTCTAGCGACACCACCCCATTCAGCAATAGGAAGGTTCGCGGCTCCAATGTGCCTGCAGTGCTACCTGGTATAGTGAAATCAATTTCACTTGGACTCACAATCTCAAACCATGTTGCAGCCCGCAAATCTCGCGCCATCACTTCCATGGCAAAACGCATATCAGCAATCACCACATTGCCCACATGGCGGGCCTGAAAGCTGCGCATTCCCGCCACAAACATGCTGCCTGCGGTGACGGCGACCAAGGCGATAATGGCGATACCTACGGTTAGCTCCATAAGAGTCATGCCCGATTGTCTATTCAACCAAAGTCACCACCCTGTAAGAACGCGGTCCCCGCGCTTCGGTCCAAGTAATGGTTATGGTAATGCGTACGAGGCCTGTGGCATCGTCTTCTAAGACCCTTGTAAAGGCAAAGAAATTGGCCACAGTGCCGAAATTGATGGCACCGCTTACGGTTGATGGTAAGACGCCCCTAGCGGTAGGGGCAATAGCCATTGCTTCCTCCATCAACTGCTGTGCATGTAAAGTTGCCAAAGTGTGAAGCTGCGCTGCATGCCCCGCCTGCATGGCGGCGGTAAACATGCCAAGCAGCGGTAGCGCCACCAAGGCTAAGATGGCCACCGCTGCCAGTACTTCTATGAGCGAAAAGCCTTGCTGTCTACAGTGCGACATATGGCACCACCTTTACAGACCGAAAAAAACCTGATACCAGCGTAAGAAATCCGGCCCCCAGGCCATGGCCAAGTAAGCGCCGATGGCTAAGAAGGGGCCAAAGGGCAAAGCATCCTTCCGGCTCTTAAGCCGCAAGGCTAGGAGCACCAAGCCAATGCTCGCCCCGAGCACAAAAGCCAAAAAGAGCGACAACACTCCCAAAGTCGTCCCTAGGTAGAGCCCAATCAAACCCGCCAGTTTGACATCGCCAAAGCCCATGCCCCCGCGGGAAAGCACGTAGATGACAAGCATCAGGGCAAAGGCCAAGGCCCCCCCTGCTAAGGCCAAGGGCCAAGCAATAAAGGGCACGATAAGTTGCAAAAGCACCCACACACCAAGGCCTGCGACTAGCAGTTGGTCGGGGATTAAAAAGTGGTCAAAATCTATAAAGCTGATGACTATCAGGAGCGAAGTAAAGGCGAGGTAGGCGTAGACGGCCGGCACACCCTGTCGCAGGTACCAAATAAGACCGAGCAGTGCAGCGGTAAGTACTTCGACTAGGGGGTAGCGCAGCGAGATAGGTTTGTGGCAGTGACGACAGCGACCCCTCTGCCAAGCGTAGGAGAAAAAAGGAATAAGCTCCTTGGCCGACAGACGCACCCCACAGTGCACGCAGTGCGAGGCAGGGAAGACGATGCTCTCGCCGCGGGGCAAGCGATGAATGACGACGTTAAAAAAGGAGCCCACGAGGAGCCAGAGTAGGGTTGGAATATTGTCACCACCTTAGTGCAAGATGCAAGAAGCAGGATGCAAGATACAAGAAGCAAGATACAAGAGGCAAGAGAAGAGAAATCAGAGGGCAGATACAAGAGAGGGATGGGAGCGGGGGGAGGGAGAGTGGGCATGAATTGGGTGAAAAGGCCCGAGGCGACCTCGGGCCTGCGGTAGAACTAATTTAAGGAGTAGGTAGCGCCGGATCGCGCACGACTCTCGCAATGTGTCGTGCTGGAGTGGAGCCGGCTACGAGGGTGATAGTAATTCTATAAGTTGCACCTGTGGGACTAGTAGGCAGAGCATCAATGAAGGTCGGTATCAGGGCTGCAAAAGTAGCCGTCTGATTTGGTGCTGCCACTGTTGCAACAGTTGCTGCGTCAGTTGTAAGCGCACTCCATGTCCCTTCCCGCGCTGCAGCTGTGCCCAAAACACCATTTGGGTTGTGAATGACTGCCCACTGGTCGACAGCGGATTGGAGCAACATAACGTTCGCACGGTCAACCCCAGTGCGCGCACCGTCTATGGCGCCGAAGATGCGGGGGACGGCGATGCCGGCTAGGATGCCTAGGATGGCTACTACTGCTAGGAGTTCGATTAGGGTGAAGCCGCTTTGACGTGATTTTTTGTTTAAGATCATAAATTAGTTCCTCCTTTAAATTGTGTGGGTATAGTGATATTTTCGACAGGTAAGACTGAGCTCCTGCTTATGGTGGCAAAAAATTAGTTTATGAGGGTAAAGGTGTCGAACATGGGCATGACGATGGCGATGAGGATGAAGCCGACGGCTAGGGCGAGGAAGGCGATGATGATGGGCTCTAGCAGTTGGGTCATGTTGTCGGTGGTGTGGCGTATTTCGGAGTCGAGAAAGTCGGAGGATTTTTCGAGCATTTGGTCGAAGTTACCGGTCTCTTCACCCACGCTGATCATTTGAATGACGAGGGGTGGGAAGTAGCCGGTTTTTTCGAGCTGGCGGGCTACCGGCTCGCCCATGCGTACGGCTTCTTGCGCGGGGCGCAGGGATTCGCTGATGACGGAGTTACCAAGGGTCTGCCGCACTAGGGCTAGGGCGGGTATGATGGGCACGCCGCTACGCGACAAGGTGGCCAGGCTGCGGCAAAAGCGTGAGACCAATTGTTTCTTGGTGATGTCGCCCAGTATTGGGTAGCGCAGGTCTAGATTGTCCATAACGACTTGGCCGGGTTTACTGCGGGCATAGACCTTGAGGCCAATTACAGCGAGGAATATGGCGAGTATGAGCCACACCCAGTAAGCTTGCATAAAATCGCCTGCCCCCATCAGGATGCGGGTGGGTAGGGGCAAGTCGGCCCCCAGCATGGCGAAGACTCCGGCGAAACTGGGCACGACAAAGGTGATAAGGAAACCGCCGACTACGAAGAGGGCGATAAAGACCATTTTAGGGTAGTTTAGGGCCGATTTAATTTTTTGTTCTAGCTCGTAATCGCGCTCAAAATGTTCAGCGGCGCGATTTAAGACTTCTTCTAGCGCGCCCGAAACTTCGGCGGCGGCAATCATATTGTAGAGTAAAGGGGGGAAGACCTCGGGGAAGCGCTTTAGGCTGGCCCCTAAGCCCTGACCCGCCTCGACCATGCCACAGACCTGTTGCATAATGCCCTTTAAGCGCTCATTTCGTGTCTGCTGCGCGACTGTGCGCAGGCTCTGCAAAATGCTTACCCCCGCGCCGTACAGAACGGCTAACTGGCGCGACATGATGGCTAGGTCTTTTGGCGTTACGGCCTTGGCAAAGACGACTACATTGCCCTTGCTATCGCGCGAAAAATAGGTCTTGATATCGCGGCTCTGTTCAAGGTGCACGACCACTAGGCCATTATCCTGCAATTTGTTAAGGGCCTCATGCTCAAACTCGGCCTCGATTTGGCCCTTTTGCTGTTCCCCCGCCGCCGAGCGCGCGCGGTAGTCATAGAGAATGGGCATGTGCCTCCCCCCTATTCTAAAATTTTCATCAGGGTAAATTCTTGCGAATAAACTTCGTAGGTTTCTTGGCTGATAATGCCTCTTTGGCGCAAATCGCGGAGCGACGCGTCCATGGTTATCATGCCAAGGCGGGAATTAGTCTGGATAATAGAGGGCAGCTGATGGGTCTTGCCCTCGCGGATGAGGTTGCGCACGGCGGGTGTAGCTAGGAGAACCTCTACGCAGGCCACGCGGCCTGGGCCGTCGGCACGCGGCAACAGCTGCTGCGCCACTACGCCTTGCAGTGAAGCCGCGAGTTGAATGCGCACCTGCGACTGCTGATGGGGGGGAAAGATATCGATAATGCGGTCTATGGTTTGCGAGGCTGAAGGGGTATGCAAGGTGGTGAGCACTAAGTGCCCTGTTTCCGCCGCGCTGATAGCGATTTGCGTGGTGTCGTAGTCGCGCATTTCACCTACCAAAATTACATCGGGGTCTTCGCGGAGTGCGGCGCGTAGCCCAGAGGAGAAAGAGGGGGTGTCGGGACCAATTTCGCGCTGATTGACCATTGATTTTTCGTGGCGGTGCAAAAACTCGATGGGGTCTTCAAGGGTTAAAATGTGTAGCGACTCCTCGGAGTTAATCTGCCCAATCATGGCGGCCAGGGTGGTTGATTTACCGCTACCCGTCGGCCCGGTGACAATCACTAAACCCGCGTGCTTGCGTGCTAGTTCGCTTATCACTCTGGGCAAGGCCAGGTTGGCAAGTTGCGGGATACCAATGGGGATAAGGCGTAGCGCCAAGGCGGCAGCGTGCCGCTGCCGATAGGCATTGACGCGAAAGCGCCCCACACCGGGCAGGCTGCGCGAGAAGTCGACGCTGCCCTGCTGCCGGTACTCGGCAAGTTGGGCCTCGCTCAACATTTCCAAAAGCACCCGTTCGGTGTCGGGCGGTTTCATTACAGGCATCCCGGGCACAGGTTTGAGATCGCCGTCAATGCGCATCATCGGAGGTAACTCGACCGTAAAGTGAATATCGGACGCTCGCGACAGGCTAGCTTGGCGTAACAGCTCGTCAATTTGAAACATATTCTCCGACATACTATCCCTCCTGATAGGTCATGCGTAAGACCTCACTAATGGTGGTCGCTCCCTGCTCGGCCTTGCGCAGGCCATCTTGGCGAAAGGTTTCTACCCCCATTATTTCCGCGTGCCGCCTAAGTTCGCCTAGGGTGGCGCGCTTAGAGATTAACTCGCGCAGCTCCTCCGTGATGGGCAACACTTCAAAAATGCCAAGGCGTCCCTTGTAACCTTCGCCATTACAGCGCTCACATCCTTTGGGAAAGTAAAACTCATAGTCCCTTTTTGCCTCAAGTCCTAGCGCAATAAGTTGTGGTGACCCAGCTAGCAGAGTCTTTCGCATCCTACAGTGCTCACAAAGGCGACGCACCAGGCGCTGCGCGACAATGCCGAGCAAGGCCGAGGCCACGAGAAAAGGCTCTACCCCCATGTCCACTAAGCGAGTGATGGTGCTAGGGGCGTCATTGGTATGGAGGGATGACAGCACCAAATGCCCCGTGAGCGCGGAGCGAATGGCTATATCGGCGGTTTCGCTGTCGCGAATTTCGCCGACCATGATGATATCCGGGTCTTGGCGAACCAAGGAGCGCAGTACATTGGCAAAAGTGAGCCCGATGCGCGCGTTGACGGCCACTTGGTTGATGCCCAACACGCGAAATTCGACTGGGTCTTCTACCGTCATAATATTGCGGTCGGCAGTATGAAGTAGGCCGAGTGCCGAGTACAGCGTGGTAGTCTTGCCGCTGCCGGTTGGTCCGGTCACTAGCACCATGCCGTAAGCGCTCTTAAGCATTGTTTCTAGTTGCTGGCGAGGGGCATCAGCTAGGCCAACTTGAGCGAGGCTGAGCTTTGTGCTGCCAGAGCGCAAAAGCCGCAAAACCAGTTTCTCACCGCTAATGGTGGGCAAGGATGACATGCGCACATCAAGGGGCTCTTTAAGGTCGGTAAAGCGCAGGCTGCCATCCTGAGGCAGTCTGCGCTCCGAAATATCTAACCCCGCCATAATCTTAAGGCGAGAAATGGCTGGCAAAGATAACTCTTTGTCAATCCGGGTGATGTCGTGGAGCAAGCCATCGATGCGAAAGCGCACGCGCGTACCTTCTTCTTGCGGTTCAAGATGGATATCGCTCGCCCTCTCTCTCACAGCTTGGGCAATGAGGTTGCTGACTAGGCGCACCACGGGCGCGGCATCAGCGGCCGGCGCCGTCTCGCCCCCCTCCTCTGCTGTCGCTTGGTTTTCGGGGTAGAGGCGAGCGAGAGCACGGTCGATGTCGGTAGAGCTCATAACTAGCACTTCGACCACCATGCCCGTAATCAGCCTAATATCGTCAATGGCCAGTACATTAAGGGGGTCGCTCATGGCAATGGTGAAATTCTTGGCTTCGCGGGAGACGGGAACCACCTTGTAGCGGCGTGCCGTGCGCGCATGTAAGAGCCGCACCGCTTCCGGATCAAAAGTGACCTCTCTAAAACTCACAAAGCGCAACTCGAACTGCTTGGCCAGGGCGCGGGCTATTTGTTCCGGCGTGACAAAACCAAGCGCAATAAAAGTATCGCCTAAGCGCCCCCCCGCGCCCTGGGATAGCCCTAGCTCGAGCTGAGCACGAGTGAGGAGGCCTTCGTCCAGCAATATTTCCCCTAATTTCTTACGCACCAAGTACCACGCCCCTTAACTAATAGTCAAGCCTACAACACTAATCAAGGCTACCTCCGCGGGATGCCCCTTTTCGTTGGCACTAAGTTTCGCAAAATAATGCGCTCCACAAGACGCACGATGCGAGTGCCGATAAACTCCTTGCGGCACAGGGGCATGACGAGGATGGTGTAAAGCCCGAGACGATTGCCCCCGAGCACGTCTGTAAAAATTTGGTCACCAACCATGGCCGTCTGGGCAGGGCGGCTGCCGAGCATCTCTAAGGCCTGCAGAAAGGCACGTCGACTGGGCTTGTTAGCCTTGCTGAGCCCCGGCACGCCCATGACCTCGCGGAAATAAGCGATGCGCGGCTCTAGGGCATTAGACAACAGGCATATTTTAAAGCCTTTCTCGCGCACGTGCTCGAGCCAGGCGAGCATGGTAGGGTTGGCCTCACATTCTGCCCAAGGCACAAGTGTATTGTCGAGGTCGGTGACGATGGTGTCAATACCGCGCGCCTTGAGATCATCAAGGTCAATGTGGTGAATACTGTCAACATAGAGCTTGGGCAAGAGCAGGGACTGCAAAAAGACACCTCCGTAATTTTACTTAACATGTTAGGCGGTGCGCACAATGGCGTATTCTTCGACGGCTTCACGGCAGGGCACATAGACTAACTGCTGGGGGTGGCGCGCTGCATCGGTGGGGAGTAATGTCTCGCTGTCTATAATGCGCTCGATGGTGAGTGACAAAGGGCCACTGCGTGGACCTATGATCTCAGCCTTCGTACCCACTTTAAAATGGCCGCGCTGCTCAATGAGTAGACCATGTTCGGGCGAAAAACCGCGCACAACGCCAAGAAACTGCGCCTCCCCTTTCTCTTTTGCGCCCTCGTAGTTGTGGTCGCGGGCTTCTGGTTTGTCCACAAAAAAGCCCGAGGTATAATCGCGGTGGCTCACTTGCAATAGTTCACGTTGCAAGTCTAAAGAGGGCGCCACACCTGCGGCCAATGCGTCTAAGGCGAGGCGGTAGGCGCGGGTAACTGTCGCCACATAGTGAACGCTCTTCATGCGCCCCTCTATTTTAAGACCATTTAGACCGAGGGGCAAAATCTCCCCCAAGTGAGTAAAAAGGCTGAGATCTTTGGAATTCATGATATAGCTGCCGCGGGTGTCCTCTTCTAGCTCGTAATACTGTCCGGGTCGTTTCTGCTCGACCAAAACGTACTGATAACGGCAAGGGTGGGCACACTCGCCTTTGTTGGCATCGCGCTCCGTCATGTAGTTACTGAGAAGACAACGCCCCGAGTAGGAAATACACATGGCGCCGTGCACGAAAATTTCGAGCTCCATCTCGGGCACAACGCGGCGTATCTCGGAAATTTCTCGCGCGCTAAGTTCGCGCGCTAGGATGACCCGCTTGATGCCTTGGGCCTGCCAAAATTGTACGGCCGCATAGTTTACGGTGTTGGCCTGGGTGCTAAGGTGCAAATTTAGGCGCGGAGCATACTGCCTAGCTAAAAGCAGTACGCCTGGGTCGCTCAAGATAATGGCGTCGGCTTGAAGGTCCTGTATGGCCTCTAGGTACTCTGGCAAGCCTTCTAGGTCGTCGTTGTGCGGCATTATATTGATCGTAACATATACTTTGCGCCCCAGCTTATGGGCAAACTCGATGCCTGTCTGCATTTCCGCCAGGGTGAAGTTGCCGGCAAAGGCCCTGAGTCCAAACTGGGGGCCAGCGGCGTAGACCGCATCGGCCCCATACTTAAGGGCGAAGATCAATTTTTCGAGTGTTCCGGCCGGGGCCAGTAGTTCAGGCTTGGTAAACATATTCCTCCCTCTAGCGACGAGCTTGCCGAATGGCAGCTTGGTGCTGTTCATAGGTCGGGCTAAAAATGTGCGAGCCATCGCTGCGCGCCACAAAGAACAGGTATGGGGTTGTGGCGGGATTGAGTGCCGCGACAATAGAGGCCAAACCAGAGTTGGCAATAGGACCGGGGGGCAGGCCGAGGTTACGATAGGTGTTGTAAGGCGACACTATCTCTAAATCGGCATAGAGCAAGGTGCGCGGGGTGCCGAGAAGAAACTGAATGGTAGCACAAGACTCTAGCCGCATACGCCTTTGCAAGCGATTGTAGAAGACCCCAGCGATAACTGGCCTTTCGGCTGGCTTGACGGCTTCTTTCTCGACAATGGAGGCCATAGTGACAATTTGGTGCAGGGTAAAGCGCTCCCTAAGGGGCGAGGCGGCGTAGAGCGGCGGCACTAGGTCATTAAAACGGGCAGCCATAATACGTATTACCTGCTCCGGTCGCACCCCTAGGAGAAAGTCGTAAGTATCGGGGAACAGGTAGCCCTCAAGGCGGTTGTAGACCCCTAGCGGCACAGACAGCAGATGCTCATAGGGCAATTCTATGGTTTGTGCTGCGGCCAAAAACTCGGCCTGCGAAAAAAGCCCCCGTTGCGCAAAAAGAAGGCCCATGCCATTGAGCGTCAACCCTTCCGGTATGGTAACGCGGACGCTTTGGTCGATGACATCCCCCTCAACTATTTTATCCAACACTTCGCCCAAAGTGGCGTGCGGAGAAAAATCGTAAGTGCCTGCTTTAAGCTGCGAGGCTAAGCCTTTGACCCGGGCTAGGAGGGCAAAGGCCTCCCCACTGCGCACCACGCCCTGCGATTCAAGTTGCCCACTGATGATGGAGACGGAGCTACCAGGGGGGATGGTGATGACGACATTTTCGCCCCTGCCCACTGGCAGGTAGAGATGCGCGGCATAGATGGCCGGGATTGCCAGAGTTAAGCAAAGTAGGCCGGCGTAAACAAAACGCCGCAGAGGCAAGTCTGCAACTAAGCGACCCCTAATGGTTTGGACGATGTACACTAAGCGTTCGCTGTTCATTTCGCAGTCAAAACCTCCTCATACTCTTATCGGATGGCTCTAATTATACCAGAATGAAAAAAAATCGGGTAAGGAACTTATCCTACCCGATTTATGTCTCTGTGGTGAGTGGTCAGTGGTGAGTGGTGAGTGGTGAGTGGTCAGTGTTTACTTCTTGGTGGGCTCTCCGCCGCAAGCGCAACCTTCATGCGAGTGACCATCTTCGTCGGCTTCGTCTTCGTCACAGTCTTCGCACTCTTCATCTTCGTCAAGAAATAGCTCCCACTCGGCAACTACCTTTTCCCATTCGGTATCGTCTTCGATGTCCACAATGATGTCTTCGCCATCTTCGCCGGTTTCGATTCTCATAATGATGGCTTCGTCTTCGTCGATGTTCTCATCATTAAGGGGGAAGAGAACGGCGTACTTCTTGCCTTCTACTTCGAGAACTTGCACTACCTCAAACTCGTATTCGTTACCCTCCTCATCGGTGAGGACAATAACTTCTTCGCGTCTTTCGTCATTCATTGGTAAAAATCACCTCTTTCGCCATGGTAGATTCATTGTATCGCACGGGCGTGTATTAGTCAACGTCGAGATAGCATTCTTCCTTAATTTGACCTTTGGCTCGATGTGCCCTGCGGTCGAGAAAGGACTGTAAAATAATCTGCGCAGCCATTTTGTCGATAACCCCTTTGCGCTTTTGCCGCGAAACATCGGCCGCCAGCAGGGTCCGCTCCGCCATGGTGGTAGAAAATCTCTCGTCGATGTACTCGAGAGGAAGTGGAATAGCCTTCTCTAGCTTTTTAACAAAATACTTTACTTTCTCGGCTTGGGGCCCGAGTGTACTGTTCAAGGAGAGCGGCAAGCCCACCACTATAGCTGTGACATGGTAATCCATGACAAGTTTTTTTAATTGATCGAGGTCCTTTGGCAGGGACTGACGCGCAATAACTGTTATGCCCTGCGCCGAGTACCCGAGCGGGTCGCTGATGGCAACGCCAATGGTTTTTTCTCCTACATCGAGACCCATGTATCTATGCTCCGTCATCTATATCACCTTCATAAAAAACCCTTGGCAGTGCGCGACACAGTACCCGCATAAAACGCAGCGACTATGGTCTACTTCTACTTTTCCGCCCCGGACTTCTAGGCAGCCCGATCGACAGTGTGGCACACATTCTCCGCAGCCTTCGCACCAGGGCTCAATGAGCAGCTTGCGTTCGCCCCTCTCTTTGTCGGCAACGTAGGACGGGGGGAATGCGCCTGTGGCAAAAAAACTAACATTAGCCTCGATATCGGCTATGCTTCCCATGCCAATCGCGAGGGCCTTAACTCCGGGGAGCTGCCGCACATAACTTAGAGCCGCCTCGGCCTGACGAAAGAGCGCCCCCCCGGCCAGTGCCTTCATGGCATAGATGGCCTTGCCGTTTAGAGCCGCTAAGCGAATGCACTCGGCCATTTCTTCGCGCGTTCCATCGGCAATGCCGATGCCGGCGAGATTGATCAAAGGGTGTATGACGTCGATATCTGGGGAGGCTAGGGCCGCACGCACACCAGCCACATGGTGAGTGGATATGCCTACCGCTCTAACTACGCCCTTTTCTCTAAGAGTCAGCAAGTAGTCGAGGGCTTCGCGGTGGCCCTTCATGGTGTGTGCCGACTCTTGCTCATGCAGCAAGAATATATCGATGTAGTCGCGATTAAGTTCGGCTCGGGCCCGCTCCACGCTCTTAGCCATGGCTCCTTGGTCGTCGGCATAGCTTTTGCTGGCGATAACTACCTCGCCGATTTGGTCACCAAGGCCCGCACGCAAATGGGCGTAGGTGTCATAAAGTTCAGCCGTATCAAAAAAGGTCACTCCCTGCGCATAGGCATGGTGGAGCAACCTGCCACCCTCCGCGGGGCTGAGGTTCTTTTGCAAGGGGCCGAGCGTTAGTGTGCCGAAACATAGTTCCGACACACTAATACCCCGGCACAGCGTGACTGCGGCTAGTTTAAGGCTGTTTAAGGTAGGAATCGAGCAATTCCTCCAATATTTCATCGCGCTCGACGCGACGGATGGTGTTGCGCGCCTGTTTATGATAGGTAATGTAGGCAGGGTCGCCGGACAAGAGGTAGCCTGCGATGTGGAAGGTGGGGTTGTAGCCTTTTTCCCGCAGGGCAACAGTCACTTGTTCGAGCACCTCTCGTACTAACTGTTTACGGTCTACCTCTACTTTTTGAATAAGTTTGGTTTCGTCCATGCGTTCATTCACCTTAAATTCCTCCCAACCTATATCCACTTCTACTCTAACATATCATATCGCGGCGCGGCTTGTACTACCCATTTTCGCGCGGCATTGTCATTAGCTTGTCATAATTTAAGCTGCGCTTTTACCAAGTCAGGCACTGCCTGCAGTGCACCCTCCAAGGCAGCAGGTATTTTTCCGCCCGCTTGGGCCATAGTCGGTTTACCGCCGCCGCTGCCTCCCGTGAGCTTAGCCACCTCGCGGATAAGGTTGCCGGCGTGTAAACCGCGCACAGGCAAATCGTCGCTGACCATGCTGACGAGAGAAACCTTGCCCTCGTGTACCGCTCCCAGCACGATAATCCCTGACGGCAGCTTACTCTTGACTGCATCCGCCGTCAAGCGCAGCATATCCATGTCATTAGCATGCACTTTGCGGGCAATAACCTTAACGCCCCCGACAAGTTGTGCGTGCTCGATGAACTCATTCGCCTCGAGACTTGCTAATTTCGCGTGTAGGCGCCCTGCTTCTCTTTCGGCCTCTTTACATTGTTCGAGCAAGGTCTCTACACGCTTGCGGGCATCATCGGGCGTTGTCTTAAGAGCATCGGCCAGTTCCTCGAGCAGTAGGGTGCGCTCTTGCACTAATTTGTAGGAGAGGAGTCCACTGACAGCTTCTATACGGCGCAGGCCTGCCCCGATACCGCTCTCGCCAAGTACAAGGCAGAGGCCGACCCCTGCTGAGCGCGATAAGTGCGTGCCGCCGCACAACTCTAAGCTGACATCGCCAATTTCAACTACCCGCACTGTCTCGCCGTACTTTTCCCCAAAAAGCGCGGTGGCCCCCTTTTCTTTCGCCGCGGAGAGGGGCATTTCTTCACCTACCACAGCAAGGTCGGCCAAGATACTGGCGTTGATATGCTCCTCAACAGCTTGCAGTTCTGCCCTACTGAGGGCCGCTAGATGTGAGAAATCAAAACGCAGACGGTCTGGCTCGACGAGGGAGCCTGCTTGCTGTACGTGCGAGCCCAGTACCGCGCGCAAGGCGGCCTGTAGTAGATGAGTAGCCGTATGGGCGCGCTCTAGGGCGCTCCGCCTATCTATCGCCACCGTACTCACGACAGCTTGCCCCATTGTTATAGTACCCTCGGTGACTTCGCCCACATGCAAGACTTGCTCACCGTAGTACTTCACCGTATTACTTACTCTAAACAGGCCGGCAGATAAAGAAATAAGGCCACTGTCGCCCACTTGCCCGCCCGACTCGGCATAAAAGGGGGTGATGTCTAGCAACAGGGCTCCTTGTTCGCCACACTGCAAGGCCGTAACTTTGCTATCACCCTGCAAGAGCCCGAGCACGGTGCCAGTGGCGACGCTAGCCACATGGCCGACAAACTTAGCAGGATAAAGTTCCGGAAAGAGATTAGTCTTGCCAAAGTCGCCGCCATGTTCGCCACGGGCAGCACGGGCGCGCTCTCTCTGCGCACTCATCGCGTGGGCAAATCCGGCGCGATCGACCTGTAGACCCTGTTCGAGCGCAAGTTCTTCGGTGAGTTCTAGTGGAAAACCAAAGGTGTCGTAGAGCTTGAAGGCCTGCTCGCCCGATATTATCTTCTCGGCCGCGGAGCTTTGTATGGCTTTAGCAAGGCCCATAAAGAGGGCCGTGCCCTCTTCTAGTGTTTCAAGAAAACGCTCTTCCTCAAGCCTTGTGACGCGGGCGATATAGGGCACTTTACCCTCTAGCTCGGGGAAGGGCTCGCTCATTACTGCGGCGACAACGGGAACCATGTCGCAGAGAAACGGCTCTCTAAGGCCTAGTGTTTGGCCGAAACGAACAGCACGCCTTAGCAAACGGCGAATCACATAGCCGCGCCCTTCATTAGACGGAGCAACTCCGTCCGATATGGCCATGACAATGGCTCGCACATGGTCTGCTATGACATGCATGGCCATTTTGTGAGCATCCTCGCGGTAGGATTTACCAGACAATTGTTCGACACGCTGAATATAGGGCATAAAGAGATCGGTGCCGTAGTTAGTGGACACATTCTGCACCACCGAAGCCAAGCGCTCTAGACCCATGCCCGTATCTATGTTCTTTTTAGGTAGGGGGGTATAGGTGTTGTCTTCGTTGTGATTAAACTGCGAAAATACGAGGTTCCATATTTCTAGGTAGCGCTCGCAATCACAACCGGGCTGACACTGTGGATTCGGACAGGCGTAGGCTGGCCCACGGTCGTAGTAAATCTCCGAGTTGGGACCGCAGGGACCGGGGCCGATATCCCAAAAATTGTCACCCAACTTGACTACCCTCTCGCGCGGGATTCCTACCTGCGAAGTCCAAATGTCGAGGGCTTCTTCATCCTCGGGGTGAACGCTAATCCAGAGCGTTTCCGGGGCAAAGCCTACTACAGCGGTCAGGTATTCCCAAGCCCAGTGAATGGCCTCGGTCTTAAAATATTCACCGATAGAAAAATTGCCGAGCATCTCAAAAAGGGTGTGGTGGCGCGCGGTGCGCCCGACATTATCAATGTCATTGGTGCGAATAGATTTTTGGCTGCTAGCCAGACGGGGGTTTGCCGGCACTTCTTGCCCCGAAAAATAAGGCTTTAGAGTAGCCACGCCGCTGTTAATCCACAGCAAGGTGGGGTCTTCAATAGGCACGAGAGATGCACATGGCACGATGGAGTGCCCCTTGCCGCGAAAGAACTCCAAGAAGGACCGGCGCAACTCATTGGTAGACTGGTAATTCATACAATACCCTCCTTCATTCTTTTAGAAAACAAAAAAGACCCTCACCCCGCAGGGACGAGAATCTCGTGGTACCACCCTGCTTACCGTGATGAACGGTCACTCAGCTTTGCCGGTAACGGGGCAAGCGTCGGTTTCATCAACCGATGGCTCCGGGTTGGCTGCAAAGTTCGCTGACGCAGGCACTCTCCCACCCTGAGAACCCTCTCTGGAGCGCGCGCAACTTTGTCTGACCCATCATTGCCTGTCTATAAACTTATTATAGGGCGACCGAGCAAAAGTGTCAATATTAAGGCGAGCGCGGCCGTGTGGCCATAAAAGGTGACAACGCGCGCGACGCGGACTAAAAGCATCGCGGAGTGTGGGCTACGGCAGCATACACAAAAACCCTGCACAGCCTAAGCGAGCCGCAAAAAATATGAGCAGTACCTTGCTGCGCCTGCTATAATATTACTAAGAAGTCTGGCTTTTTGTGGCCAAAGGAGCGATTGCTATGTCTAACCAAAAAGGTAGCGCGCTAGTGCTAGTATTGATGACGGTAGCCGCACTATTAATTGTGGGCGTATCACTGGTTTCCGCCAGCACCGTTGAGTTTCGCAGCGCCATCAATCAGTCGCACAGCACCCAAGCGTTTTATGTGGCTGAGGCCGGGCTTAATTGGGCGCGGCGAACGATGGTGCCAGCCTCGCTGCCGACCAGCGGCAATACCCCGCATATACTGTATAGGAGCATTGCCTTCGGTGGAGATAACACTGCTTTGGCCGAGATTGGCGAGCTTGATGTAACTGTTACGCGAATAGCTGATGGACGCTGGGAACTACGCTCTACTGGACTACAACATCAAGCCAGGCGTACAGTGAGCTGGCATATTACTCAGAAGGTGCCCACAAACCATCAAATTGAGGACGAATTCAGCGACCATCCTAAAGCCGATCTGAGGCCTGTTCCCGAAGGTGAGTCTGGACTTACCTATCCAAGTGTAACTCTGCCACAATTGCCAGCCGAGACTGACCGAGGCAATCTCACTGTCAGTACTGCGACCACCATTGCGGCTTCAGGTCATTACAATAATCTCACTGTGAATGGCCCTTTGACCATAACGCCTGGAAACACAGACCTAAACATTGTCGTAAACACCCTTGTAGTCAGCAACAATGGCTCTCTTGTGATTGGTGGCACTGGCACTGGACGCGTGATCATTCATGTCATCAGATCCGTCGACCTGCATGGCACTGTCGGATCTACGACTACTGTGAACCGCCTGCAAGTTATTCAGCATGGCGATCGTACGGTTAACATTGGTGGCACTCCTACAGATCCTGGTCATTTTCACGGCACTCTAATTACAAATGTCGCCACAATTCGAATTGATCATTCTGCAACGCTCAGCGGGCTTCTGATTACTAACAGCACCGAGCGAGAGGCTATTCGCATCCGTAACGATGCAAGTGTAGGTACAGCCACAGAGGGCGTTCTCTTCTACGCTCCCAATGGACGCGTGGACATAGACAACCATTCAAGTGTCTTTGGTGTGGTCGTAGCAAATGATCTCAATGTTGGATACGCTACACTCACTCTTAATCGGATTATTACTACGCCATTTTTTCCCTTCGTATCTTTTGGAGGCGGGGCGACCTACCCAGTCAGCAATTGGAACGAACGCCGCTAGCGTCCATATAGAGGGTCTAATCAACGATGGTGCCGCCACCAACAACTAAATCCCCGCGGTAGATGACTAATGACTGCCCTGGTGTAGGAGCGCGCACGGCCTCGCGAAATATTACCAGGGCGCGGTCGCCACCTAGCAAAGATACGGTACAAGGCGTTCCGTCACCTGTGTTTGAATAGCGCACTTTGGCTGTTAGCTCGCAAGAGGGTGTTGGTTTTTCGAGAAAATGCAGCTCGTCAATGACGACTTCTCGTTTCATTAGCGAGGCTGCAGGGCCGACAACGACCAAGTTCTGCACTGGATCGATACGTAGCACGTAGAGGGGCTCGGGTGAAGTTAGGCCGAGCCCTTTACGTTGCCCGACGGTGTAGCCATGTATTCCTAGGTGCCTTCCCAGTACTTGCCCTGCCTCATCGACAATTTGGCCGGGTTTTTGAGGCAGGCCTTCGGCCGCGAGAAAGCGCTTGTAGTTATCGTCCGGAATAAAGCAGACTTCTTGGCTGTCGGGCTTGTTGGCCACTTCGAGGCCGAGCCTTGCCGCGATCGCCCTGACTTCCGCCTTTTCTAAGGCACCTAGGGGAAAGAGAGTTTGCGCCATTTGCGCCTCCGTCATGCGAAAGAGCATGTAGGTCTGATCTTTAGTTTTATCGACAGACCGCTGCAGGCGGTAATTCCGACAGAGGGGACGGTTCGTTTTGTCGGAACGACAAAACGAACCGTCCCCTCTGTCGGCTGCTTGGTCGGAGATGCGGGCGTAGTGGCCGGTGGCTATGTACTGGCAGCCTAGGGCCTGCGCTTGCGCAAGAAAGGTGGTAAAGCGCACGCGGCTGTTGCAGGCGATGCAGGGGTTAGGGGTGCGCCCTGCCCTGTATTCTGCCACAAAGTAGTCGACGACTTGCGCGCGAAAAACTTCTTTGTAGTTTAAAACATAGTGCGGTATCCCTAGTTTATGCGCGACGAAACGCGCGTCTTCCACAGCGCTGAGGGAGCAGCAGCCGCCCATGTCGAGATTATCTTCGTCTACCCACAGGCGCATGGTCGCGCCGATGACTTCGAAGCCTTGCTCCTGCAGGAGAAAGGCGGCCACAGAGCTATCGACTCCCCCACTCATGCCTAGTAGTACGCGCTGTCTCATGACTCCTCACCCTTCTCTTTGCGCCATTGTGCGAGACGCTCCACAATGTTTTTCTCATAACCATGTCCCCTAGGGGAATAGAAGGGGGTGTCAGAAAAACCTTCCGGCAGGTAACTTTGCTTAACTACGCTCCCGGGATATGAATGCGGATACAAGTAGCCCTGACCATGGCCAAAGTGCTTGGCGCCTTGGTAGCTGCTGTCGCGCAGGTGCTTGGGCACGGTAAGCGAGCTCTGCCGCTCGAGGGAGGCCAGGGCCTCGTCTATACCCTCGTAGGCGGCGTTAGATTTAGGGGCGGTGGCGACATAGAGCGCCGCTTGCGCTAAGGGTATGCGCCCCTCTGGCATGCCTAAGAACTCCACGGCGTGGCTCGCTGAGACTGCTAGCTGCAAAGCCCTGGGGTCGGCGTTACCTACGTCTTCAGCCGCACAAATGACAATTCTGCGCGCGATAAAGCGCGGGTCCTCGCCCGCCTTAACCATGCAGGCCAGCCAAAACAAGGTGGCGTCTGGGTCACCACCCCGCATGGACTTTATAAAGGCCGAGATAATGTCGTAATGCTGATCACCCGTTTTGTCGTACAGGATTATTTTCTCTTGCGTTGAGTTTTCGGCATCGGCCAAGGTAATTCTAACCTGCCCTGCACTGTCGGCAGGGGTGCTCAGGGCGGCTACTTCAAGGGCATTCAAGAGATTGCGGGCATCACCAGCTGCGCTATGCACAAAATGTTCTAGGGCTTCGTCGTCTAAAGAAATATCCATGTTCCCAAGGCCACGCTCTTTGTCCTTTATAGCGGCATGCGCAATACCCCTTAAGTCAGCTACACCTAGGGTCTCCAGCCGAAAAAGTCGGGAAAGGCTGATAAGAGGCGCATTTACGCTGAAGTAGGGGTTCTCTGTCGTCGCGCCGATAAGTACGACCAGGCCTTTTTCTACGGCCGGCAAAAGGCTGTCTTGCTGCCCTTTATTAAAACGATGAATCTCGTCGATAAAAACAATGGTCCGCTGACCGGTGGTCGCTAAACTCTCCCGTGCTGCTTCTATCACCCGCCGCACATCGGCTACACCAGATGACACCGCATTCAGACGCACAAAATTAGAACGGGTGCGCTCGG
>Ga0209103_1000187_pt1 | contig 18968 bp, 17 predicted proteins | sample 4C3metaG_FD_184152 | JGI IMG/M metagenome (GOLD analysis project Ga0209103, IMG submission 184152) | Freshwater bacterial and archeal communities from Indian Creek, Illinois, USA - 4C3 metaG (SPAdes) (version 2) | ecosystem: Environmental > Aquatic > Freshwater > Unclassified | place: USA...
CCGCTCGGGAAGGCGTAGGGGCCGGGGTCGCGGTAGTCGTTGGGGGGCTGGTTGGCGCGCACCTTGAGCACGGTCAGCATCCCGCCCATGCCGATCGGGCCGAACTGGCCGTGGCCGGCCATCATGGGCAGGGTGTTGGGGGGCAGCTCCATGGGCATTTGCTTCATATCGTACATGCCGCGCTCGCCCATGACCATGAAGTCGGGCGCCAGGCCCTGGATTTTGCCGACCAGCCCACGGTGATCGACCCCGATCAGCGTCGGCACCTCGTGCCCCATCGGCCCCATGGTGTGGTGGCTCTTGTGGCAGTGGATGGCCCAGTCGCCGGGCTCGTCGGCCAGGAATTCGATCTGGCGCATCTGGCCAACGGCCAAATCCACCGTCACCTCGGGCCAGCGCGCGCCCTTGGGCACCGGGCCGCCGTCGGTGCCGGTGACTTCGAACTCGACCCCGTGTACGTGAATGGGGTGGTTGGTCATGGTCAGGTTGCCCATGCGCATGCGCACCCGATCGCCCAGGCGCGCCACCAGCGGGTCGATGCCGGGGAAGACGCGGCTGTTCCAGGCCCAGGTGTTGAAATCGAACATGGTGGCGACGGTGGGCGTTTTGGCACCGGGTTCGACGTCGAAGGCGTTGAGCAGGAAGCAGTAGTCGCGCTCGACCGCATCGATCTGCGGGTGCCGGCCGCGCGCATCGAGCCTGGGGTGCGTGACCCAAAAGCCCATCATTCCCATGGCGAGCTGCACCATTTCGTCGGCGTGCGGGTGGTACATGAAGGTGCCTGGGCGGCGCGCCTGAAATTCATAGACGAAGGTTTTGCCGGCCCCGATCGAGGGCTGGTTGATTCCCGCTACACCGTCCATGCCCGATGGCAGGCGCTGGCCGTGCCAGTGGATGGAGGTGGGCTCGGGCAAGCGGTTGCTCACGAAGATGCGCACCCGGTCGCCCTCCACCACTTCGATGGTGGGGCCGGGGCTCTGGCCGTTGTAGCCCCACATATTGACGACGAAACCGGGTGCCACTTCGCGCACCACCGGCTCGGCCACGAGGTGGAATTCCTTCACCCCGTCGCGCATCCGAAACGGCAGCGTCCAGCCGTTGAGCGTGACCACTGGGCGGTAGGGCAGACCAGCCCCGGTGACGCCGGGCGGCACCCAGGGCGCAGCGGTGGCGGCGCTGTGGTTGAGCACCGGCTCGGGCAGGGCGGCCAGGGCGTGACGGCCGACGGTGGCTGTGGCCGCGGCGGTGAAAGCCCCGGCAGCCAGGGCACCTTGGAAAAATTGGCGGCGTTGCATGGTTATTTTCCTTTCGCGGCTTCGGGGGTGGCGGCGGCATTTGGGGCGCTGCCGCTGTAAGGCAGGCCGGCGAGCACGGCGCGCAGTTCGGCGGCGGCCACGGCGGCGTCGCGCCGTGCCAGCAGGGCGGCTTCGGTGGCTTGCACCCGGGCGCTGGCGCTGGCCAACAGCTCCCAGGTGCTTTTGAGCATGCCGTTGTAGCGCTGCTGGGTTTCGTCTTGCAAGGCGGTGTGCAGGCGCAGCGCATCTTGCGCCGAGCCCTCGGCCAGCTCGGTGGCGGTTTGCCAGGCGCTGTAGGCGCTGAGGAGGTCGGCGCGAATCTGGCGCTCCAGCGCGTCGGCCTCGGCGCGCGCCTGGGCGGCTTTGTCCCAGGTGTGTGGCCAGAGCTGGCCTGCTGCCAGTTCGGGCTGGTGGGGCTGGGCCGCAGTTCCGGTTTGGGCGGCGGCTTGGGCGCTTGCTGCACGCGCTTGGGGCTGGGGCTCGACGGCGGCCTCAAGCGTGGCGGCAAGGCTTGCGCGCTCGGCCGCTGACAGGCCGCGCTCTAGCATTTCAGCCTGGCGCTGCAGCAGCGGCCAGTGCGGGTGCGCTTGCAGCGCCTGCATTTTCAGCGCAGCCAAGGGGGCGAAGGCTGGGGTGGCTGATGTGGCTAATGTGGCCGGCGTGCCCATCCGAGCTGGGCTGGCTGCCGCAGCAGCCGCATGGGGATGGCTTGCATCGGCTGCCGGGGCGTTCGCGCTCGGCCAGTCGGTGGGCAGCCGCTGCGCCAGTTGCACCGGCGTGAGCCCACTGCCCGCCAGGCGCCACAGGTCGAGCACGGCCAGGTGCTGCTGGTGCTGCGCCGCCCGCTGCTGCGCTTGGGCCTGGTTGAGCAGCAGTTGCTCTTGCAACAGGCGCATCTGCGGCCAATTGCCCACCCGCACCAGTCGCGCAGCCAGCTCGGCCCCGGCTTGTGCGGCTTGCAGCACCTGCGCTTGGTAGCGCGCACTGCTGCCAGCCGCCACGGCGCGCAGCCAAGCGCGCTCGACCTGCAGCGCCAGATCGGCCTGCGCCAGCCGCAGCTCGGCGCGCTCGAGCGCGTTCTGGCCCGGCTTGGCCAGCAGATCGGGGCGTGCAAGCTGGGCCGCCCTGAGGGCATGGTCCAAGCTCCAGCGTTGGGCGACAGCAGGCTGCGGTGCGGCGCTGGCGGGCGGTGGCGGCATGTGATGCGGCATGTGATGCGGCGTGTGCGGCACCTGCTGCGCCTCCCACTGCACGATGTCGGCATGGCCGCGCGGGAAGCTGCCGACCAACTCATTGGCTGCGCGCCAATCGTTTGGGGCTTCGGCATGCGCCGGGCCGTGGGCCCAAGCGGGGCCAGACAGGGCGGACGCCAGCAGCGCCGCGCCCAAAATGGGGTTCAAAAAAACATTCGGCCCGCCGCGCTGCACACGCCAGACGCGCGGCACTGGGGCCAAGGAAGTAGCAAACATGGAAACATCTCCGATCCAGAACCAAGAAAGGCCGCAGATTGCCCAAAACGGGCAAGGTGCAGACGGACTGCGGGTATCGAGATCAGAAAATGGGTGGCTTGAGCTCGGGCTCGCGCTCAGCCTGCAAGACCGCCGTGCGCGTGGTCCATGGTTCGCTGGAGTGCAAGGCCGACGGCATGGCCCCAAGCCGCAGCGGCACCGCCAGCGCCTGGTGGCAAATCCCACACAACAGACACAGACCGTGGGTGCCAGCCTCTGGCTGCCCGGGGCAGGGGGGGTCGTCGGCCAGAGCAGCCTGCGGGGCGGCCCCATGCTGCGCGGCGTGGGAAGCGGCGAGAGAAGTCTCGTGCAGCGCAAAGTCGATGTGGCCGCTGGGCGCCGTCGGGTCGGCCGACGCCATCTGGGCCGAGCCATGCGCACCGGCCGGGGCCGAATGCAAGACCTCCAGCGCCATGGCATCGCCCGCCCACAGCCGCCAAGGCAGCAGCAGCACGAACACGATGATCAGCCAGCGACGCATGGGGCGATGGTAGGGCAAATCGGCCTTGCATGCAAACGCTTGCCGAGTAGAGTCTTGCCGCCTCGCCGCACCGGTCTGGCCTCAAACTTGTCGGCACAATTGCCCCCATGCGCAACTCCGCCCCTCCCACCCCTTGGCCGCAGCGCCTGCGCCGACTCTGGCAGCCGCGCAACGGGCTGTTCTGGCTGATGCTGCTGTTCAACGGCCTCTCGACCGGCATGGCCTGGTTTTTGCACCTCTCGCCGCCTGCGGGTGGGCTGCTGCTGCTCTTTACCTTGCTGGCGCTGGCCAATGCGGCGATCGGCATGGCGCTGCTGTGGCTGCTGTGGCGCGGGGGCTAAACTTGCCATGCGCCGCACCTAAGCCCGCGCCCGCCCTCAGATCGATCAGCTTTCATACCCTCCTCTGCGTCCCCGCCCTCGCCTACACGCACGCCTGCCCCATGACCACCCACTTCCCACCCCCCTGCGTGCCGCTGGCGCACGCCGACGCCACCCTGGCGCGTCAAGGTTTTGCCCTGCTCGACGCAGATTCGGTGCGGCAATGGCTGGATGTGCCCGCGCAAGAACTGGCGGCCCTGCAACCGAGCTGGGACGATCTGTGCAGCGACGGCTACCTCAAGGACGGCGGGCGCTACCGCAAGCGCCGCCACAGTTGCTTCGTGGTCGAAGGCCCGCTGCTGCGCCAAGTGCCGCACCGGGTGCACTGGCAGCCACTGGAATACAACGCCCTGCACGGCGGGATGCAGCGCTGGTTCGAGCCCATCAGCCCGGCCGTGGTGGCCACGCGGGCGTGGCAGCGCCTGCTGCTGCAAACGGCGGCCGCCGCCTCGGCGCTCAAAGGCGCTCAGACCTGGTACGTGGAGGCGCACCAGTTTCGCATCGACACCACCGACGGCATCGGCCGCCCCACGCCCGAGGGCGCGCACCGCGACGGCATGGAGCTGGTGGCGGTGTTTCTGGTGCAGCGCCACGGCATCAAGGGCGGCGAGAGCCGGGTGTTCGAGGCCCACGGCCCGAGCGGGCAGCGCTTCACGCTCAGCCAGCCGTGGTCGCTGTTGCTGCTCGACGACGAGCGCGTAATCCACGAATCGACCCCGATCCAGCCGCTCGAACCCGGCGTGCTGTGCTGGCGCGACACCCTGGTGCTGACCTGCCGCAGCGGCAATTTCCAAGGGGATTGAGCGCTTGCGGCTGCAGCAGGCGTCCGTTTAAGATTGGCCCCTTGGCCACACCGGCCGCCATCCATTTTTTCAGGAGCAACACCCCATGAACCGAGAAGTCGTCGTCGTCAGCGCCGCGCGCACCGCCATTGGCACCTTTGGCGGCAGCCTGAAAGACGTGCCCACCACCGAACTCGGCGCCTTGGTGGTGCGCGAGGTGCTGGCGCGCGCCGCCGTGCCCGGCGCCGATGTGGGCCATGTGGTGTTTGGCCATGTGGTCAGCACCGAGCCGCGCGACCTGTACCTCTCGCGCGTGGCGGCCCTCAACGGCGGCTGCCCGCCCGAGACCCCCGCCTTCAACGTCAACCGCCTGTGCGGCAGCGGCTTGCAGGCCATCGTCACGGCCAGCCAGGCGATCTTGCTCGGCGACTGCGATGTGGCCATCGGGGCCGGGGCCGAAAATATGAGCCGCGCGCCCTACCTCAGCCTGTCGTCGCGCTTTGGTGCGCGCATGGGCGATGCCACGCTGGTGGACATGATGGTCGGCGCGCTGCACGACCCCTTTCACAAAGTCCACATGGGCGTGACGGCCGAAAACGTGGCGGCGCAGTTTGGCATCACGCGCGCCATGCAGGACGCGCTGGCGGTCGAGAGCCACAACCGGGCCGAACGCGCCAGCGCCGAGGGGCGCTTCAAGGCGCAGATCGTGCCGGTGGTGCAAAAGGGGCGCAAGGGCGACGTGGTCTTTGACACCGACGAGCACTTCCGCCCCGGCTGCACGCAGGACGACATGGCCAAGCTCAAGCCGGTGTTCCAGAAAGAAAACGGCACCGTGACGGCAGGCAACGCCTCGGGCATCAACGACGCCGCCGCCGCCGTGCTGCTCATGGAAGCCGGCACCGCCCGCGCCCGCGGCCTGGCCCCGATGGCGCGGCTGGTGGGCTACGCGCACACCGGTCTGGATCCCAAAATCATGGGCGTAGGCCCGATTTCTGCCACGCGCAAGGTGCTGGAACGCACCGGCCTGACCATCGATCAGCTCGACGTGATCGAGGCCAACGAAGCCTTCGCCGCCCAGGCTTGCGCCGTGACGCAAGCGCTCGGGCTCGACCCGGCCAAGGTGAATCCGAACGGCTCCGGCATCTCGCTCGGGCACCCGATCGGGGCCACCGGCGCGCTGATCACGGTCAAGGCGCTGTACGAGTTGCAGCGCACCGGCGGCCGCTACGCGCTGGTGACGATGTGCATCGGCGGCGGGCAGGGGATTGCGGCGATTTTTGAGCGGATTTGAGCGGGCGCAGCGGGCGCAGAAAGGGCAGACAGAGGGCGGGCGAATTCACATATTTGTCATAAACCTTGCGTAGAGTGCAACGGTTCAAAATCGAACTGCACTTCGGGATGTTTATGAAATCTGCCCCCTTTGCGCTGGCCCGCCTGTCGGCTGCCGCCGCCCTTTCGATGGTGTTGTTGGCCGGCTGCCAGACCGCCCCCACCCAGCCCGCTGCGGCCCCTGCAACCCCAGCGGCCCCTGCCGCGGCTGCGGCTCCTGCGGCAGCCCTCACCGGCCTGACCTTGGAAGCGCTGGGCGCCTTTGAAGGCGGGGCCGAAGGGGCCTCGGAAATCACCGCCTACGACCCGTTCTCGCAGCGCCTGTTCGTGGTCAATGCGGCCACCAAGTCGATCGACGTGCTCGATCTGCGCAACCCGCGCGCGCCGCAACGCATCGGCAACATCCCGGTGGCGGCCTTTGGCGACAGCCCCAACAGCGTGGCGGTGCACGGCGGCTTGGTGGCGATTGCCGTTCAGGCCGCGCCCAAGACCAACCCCGGCGCGGTGGCCTTCGTCGAAGCCGCCACCTTGCGCGTGCTCTCGCACGTGGCGGTGGGTGCACTGCCCGATATGCTCACCTTCACCCCCGACGGCTTGCGCGTGCTGGTGGCCAACGAAGGCGAGCCCAACAGCTACGGGCAGACCGATTCGGTGGACCCGGAAGGCTCGGTCAGCATCGTCACCGTCAACCGCGGCCGCACCCCCACCGTGGCCACGGCCGATTTCCGCGCCTTCATCGGCCAAGAAGCGGCCCTGCGCACCCAGGGCGTGCGCCTCTACGGCCCCGGTGCCAATGCCGCCCAAGATATCGAGCCCGAATTCATCGCCATCGCGCCCGATGGCCGCAACGCCTTCGTCACGCTGCAAGAAAACAACGCCGTCGCCACGGTGGAAATCGCCACCGCCCGCGTCACCGCCGTGCGCGCGCTGGGCAGCAAAGACCACAGCCTGGCGCGCAATGCGCTCGACCTGAGCAACGAAGACGGCACCCTCAACAGCAACGACGGCACCGCCGCCATCCGCATCACCCCGCAGCGGGTGCGCGGCCTGTTCCAACCCGACGCCATCGCCGCCTTTGCGGTGGGCGGCCGCACCTTGTTGGTCACGGCCAACGAAGGCGACGCGCGCGACTGGCCCGGCTTCAACGAGGAAGTGCGCGTGCGCGCCCATTGCGCCCAAGGGCTGGATCCGGCGGCGTTCCCCGATGCCGCCAACCAGATCATGGACTCCAACCTGGGTCGCCTGCTCGTCACCAGCACCCCCAACGCCGGCCAGACCGGCCGCAACGCCGCCGGCCAGTGCACCGAGCTGTTCAGCTTTGGTGCGCGCTCGTTCTCGATCTGGGACGCCAGCAACCTGCAACAGGTCTATGACTCGGGCGATGAGTTCGAGCAGCGCACCCGCGCCCTGCCCAACGTGGTGTTCAACGCCAGCCACAACAACAACACGCTCGACGCGCGCAGCCCGAGCAAAGGCCCCGAACCCGAGGCCGTGGTGGTGGCCCAGTTTGGCACCCGGTTTTTTGCCTTCATCGCGCTCGAGCGCGTCGGCGGCGTGATGGTCTATGAGGTGACGAATCCGGCCGAGGCGCGCTTCGTGACCTACTTCAACGGCACCCGCAGCGCCGCCACCGGCGACCGCGGCCCCGAGGGGCTGACTTTCATTCCGGCGGTGCAGTCCCCCAACGGGCGGCCCTTGCTGGTGGTGGCCAACGAAGTGAGCGGCACCACCCGGGTGTTGCAAATCAACCTAGGCTTTTGAGTGGCCCCAAGGGCTGCGGGGTTGAGCCCCGTGGCTCGGTGTGTGGCTGATGTGGTCCATGTGCAGCGCATAATCGCTGCGCATGTGGATCGACAGCCATTGCCACCTCGACGCCCCCGATTGGAGCGACGCGCAGCGCCTGCTGCTGCGCCAGCAGGCGCGCGCCGCCGGGGTGGATTTTTGCGTCTATCCGGCGGTGCAGCGGGCCAATTGGGCTCGCGTGCGCGAGCTGGCGCATGCCTGTGGCGACGGCTACGCGCTGGGCATCCACCCGCTGTACGTGCTGCAAGCCGACGCCGCCGACCTAGACGCGCTGGCGCAGGAGCTGCAGCGCTGCCACGCCGACCCGCGCCTGCTGGCGGTGGGTGAAATCGGGCTCGATTATTTCGTCCCGGCGCTGTGCGAACCGGCGGCGCGCGAGCGCCAGTGGCACTTCTACACCGCCCAACTGGAGCTGGCGCAGCGCTTTGGGCTGCCGGTGATTTTGCACGTGCGGCGCTCGGCCGACCTGCTGCTGAGCGGCCTGCGCCAGCAGGCGCGGCGGCGTGGCGCAGCACCGGGTGGCATCGCCCACGCCTTCAACGGCAGCTTGCAGCAGGCGCAAGCCTTCATCGCACAAGGTTTTTGCCTAGGCTTTGGCGGCGCCTGCACTTTTGATGCGGCGCGGCACCTGCGCCGCCTGGCCGCCGACCTGCCCGCCGAGGCGCTGGTGCTGGAAACCGACGCCCCCGACATGCCGCCGCAGTGGCTCTACACCCCGGCCGCAGCGCGCGCCAGCGGGGCCCAGCAAGCACCCAACACCCCGGCCGAGCTGCCGCGCATCGGGGCCACGCTGGCGGCGCTGCGCGGCCTGAGCCCCGAGGCCCTCGCCGCCCAGACCTGTGCCAACGTGCGGCGCGTGCTGCCCCGGCTGGCGGCGCTGCACCCCTAGCCCCATGCCCGTGCAGCCCAGCGCTTTTTCCCAGCTCAGCCGCCTGCAAAGCGGGCTGCTGCTGGCCGTGGCCGGGGCGGTGGCTTTCAGCGGCAAGGCCATCATCGTCAAGCTGGCGTACCGCTACGGGGTCGATCCGGTCACGCTGCTGATGTACCGCATGCTGTTTGCGCTGCCGCTGTTTCTGGCCATGATCTGGTGGGCCACCTACCGCAGCAGCAAGGCCGTGGAGCCGCTGCAGCGGCGCGACTGGCTGGCGATTTTGGGGCTGGGATTTTGCGGCTACTACCTGGCCAGCTTCCTCGATTTTTTGGGCTTGCAGTACATCAGCGCCAGCCTGGGGCGGCTGATTTTGTACCTCAACCCCACGCTGGTGCTGCTGCTGGGCTGGCTCATGTTTGCCCAGCGCGTGACGCCGCGCCAACTGGGTGCGATGGGCCTGAGCTACGCCGGCGTGCTGCTGGTGTTCGGGCACGAGCTGCGCTTCGACGGCTGGAACACCGCCATCGGGGCGGCGCTGGTGTTTGGCAGTGCGCTCAGCTACGCGGTCTATCTGGTCTATAGCGGCGAACTGGTGCGGCGCATCGGCGCGCTGCGGCTGGTGGGCTGGGCCACCACGGTGGCGTGTCTGCTGTGCATTGCGCAGTTTTTGCTGCTGCGCCCGCTCTCGGCCGCCGTGGTGGCACCGGAGGTGATCGCGCTCTCGGTCCTCAACGCCGTGCTGTGCACCGCCGCGCCGGTGGTGCTGGTGATGCTGGCAATCGAGCGCATCGGCGCCGGCCTCACCGCCCAAGCGGGCATGGTCGGGCCCATGGCCACGCTGCTGATGGGCGCGCTGATCTTGGGCGAGCCCTTCAACGCCTGGATACTGGTCGGAACCGCCTTGGTGCTGGCGGGCGTGCTGTGGGTGAGCCGGGCACCGCGCTGAGGGCACACCAAACCGCGCACCGAACCGCGTATCCACACCGCATAAAAGCGTCAAGCTGCTCCCCCGCTAGGCATTCCACCGTGACAGCGTGGCTGGGTGCTGCCTTGGGTGAAAATCGGGCCAAGGGAATGAATCGATCCGGCCTGCAAAGGCCATTTTGGAGACTGGTTATATGGACTTGGGAATTGCGGGCCGCTGGGCCTTGGTGTGCGGGGCCAGCAAGGGGCTGGGCTGGGGTTGTGCGCAGGCGCTGGCGCACGAAGGGGTGAACCTGGTGCTCGCGGCGCGCGGGGCCGATCACTTGCAGCAGGTGGCCACCGAACTGCGCCAGCAAGCCGGCGTGACGGTGCTGCCGGTGGCCGCCGATGTGACCACGGCCGCCGGGCGCACGGCGCTGTTCGCCGTTCCCGGCGGGCCGGGGCGGGCTTTTGACATCGTGGTGAACAACGCCGGCGGCCCGCCCACGGGCGACTTTCGCCACTGGGAGCGCGAGCACTGGCTGCAGGCGTTGGAGGCCAATATGCTAAGCCCAATCGAGCTCATCAAAGCCACCGTCGATGGCATGGCCGAGCGCGGTTTTGGCCGCATCGTCAACATCACTTCGAGCGCCGTCAAGGCCCCGATCGACATCCTGGGCCTGAGCAACGGCGCACGCAGCGGCCTGACCGGCTTCGTCGCCGGGCTGGCGCGCAGCGGGCTGGCGGCGCGCGGCGTCACGCTCAACAACCTGCTGCCGGGCAAGTTCGACACCGATCGCTTGGCCGCCACGCTGGCCGCCGGGGCACAAAAAAGCGGGCAGTCGCTCGATGCGGTGCGCGCCGCCCAACTGGCGCAAATCCCGGCGCGGCGCTTTGGCAGCCCCGAGGAGTTCGGTGCCGTCTGCGCCTTCCTGTGCAGCGCCCACGCCGGCTACCTCAACGGGCAAAACATTTTGCTCGACGGCGGGGCCTATCCAGGGGCGTTTTGATAGTGGCAGCGCAGCCTAGCGCCGCAGAGATGAGACCACGATCCCGGCCACGATCAGCGCAAAGGCGACGGCGTGAAACGCCTGTGGCGGCTCACCGAGCAGGGCAGCCGACATCAGCGCCGCCAGCAGTGGCGTGAGGTTGCTAAAGAACGAGGCCACCGTCGGGCCGGCGCGCTGCACCCCTTCGGTCCAGAAGCGGTAGGCGATCACGCCCGGCCCCACGGCCACAAACACCAGCACCGCCACCAGGCCCCAGCTCCACGCGATGGTGGGTGTGGCCGAGCCCGTGGCGCTTGGCCACACCCACCACTCGCCGGCGGTCAAGGCAGCCGACCAAAACAGACCAAAAATGATTTGTGCCAGCAAAAACGCCGACCAATCGGCGCGGATCGGCACCGGTTCGTCGCGCCTGGTGAGCAGCCAACTGTAGAGCGCCCAGACGCAGGCAGCCAGCAGCATCCAGGCGTCGCCCGGCACCAGTTGCAACTGCACGATGCGCTGCACCTCGCCATGCGTGAGCACCACCAGCACCCCCAGCAGCGACAGCGCGGCGCCCACCAGCGCCTGGCGCGTGATGGCGGCGGCAAAAAACAGGCGCCCGATCAGCAGCATCCAGACCGGCATGCTGGCCGCCACCAGCGTGACGTTGATCGGCGTTGAGGTATGCAGCGCCAGGTATTGCAGCGAGTTGTAGCCAGCGATTGCCAGCAGGCCGAGCAGAGCAAAGCGGCGCCAGTGCTGCCACAGCCCGCTGTGGCGGCGCAGCACCCAGGCCGCCAGCGGCAGCAAGATGGCAAAGGCCAGCAGCCAGCGCAGGAAGTTGAAGCTCATGGGCGGAATCCAGTCCGCCGCCAGACGGCCCACGACGGCATTGCCGGCCCACAACAGCGGGGCGATGGTGAGCAGGGCGGCGGTGCCTAGGGTCAGGGGAGCGAAATGGGGAGCAGACATGGCTGCGACTGTAACGCTTGCGTGCGCGGCGGCGGCGCGCTGGCTACCGTGCCCGGCTGTGGGGCGGGCGATTTCGTGGCAACATCGCGGTCTTGGAGCCCAAACGGTGTGTGCCACCACGCCCTCCCTTTCCCTCAACCGCCTTTGCAGGAGCCTGCCCATGACCCCCCATTCCAGCCGCGCCGTGCGCATCGAGCAAACCGGCGGCCCGGAGCAAATGCAGCTCGTCACGCTCGAAGTCGGCGCGCCCGGCCCGGGCGAGGTGCGAATCCGGCACCACGCCATCGGCCTGAACTTCATCGACGTCTATCAGCGCAGCGGCCTGTACCCGCTGCCCCTGCCCCTGACGCTGGGCATGGAGGGCGCCGGGGTAATCGAGGCCGTGGGCGCGGACGTGACGCACCTGCAAGTGGGCGACCGCGCCGCCTACGCCAGCCAGCCGCCGGGCAGCTACTGCGAGCGGCGGCTGCTGCCCGCCACGCACGTGTGCCGCTTGCCCGATTCGATTGCCTTCGAAGAAGGCGCGGCGATGATGCTCAAGGGCCTCACCGCCCAGTACCTGCTGCGCCATTGCAAGCCGGTCGAGGGGCTGGAGGCGGGCGATTTCGTGCTGTTTCACGCGGCGGCCGGCGGGGTTGGGCTGATTGCCTGCCAGTGGGCGCGCGCACTCGGCCTGCAACTGATCGCCACTGCGGGCACGGACGAAAAATGCGCGCTGGCGCTGGCCAACGGGGCTGCACACGCGATCAACTACCGGCGCGAAAACTTTGCCCAGCGCGTGCGCGAGCTCACCAGTGGGCGCGGCGTGAAGGTGGTTTATGACGCAGTGGGCCAAGACACCTGGGAGGGCTCGCTCGACAGCCTGGCCACCTTTGGCCTGCTGGTGAGCTTTGGCAACGCCTCTGGCCCGGTGCCGCCCTTTGCCCCGGCGCTGCTGGCGGCCAAAGGCTCGGTCTATGTGACGCGCCAGACCCTGTTTACGCACCTGAGCAGCCGCGCACGCACGCAGGCCATGGCCGACGAGCTGTTTGCCGTGGTGGGCAGCGGGGCGGTGAAAATTCACGTCGAGCAGCGCTACCCGCTGGCGCAGGTGCAGCAGGCGCACCGGGCGCTGGAAGCGCGCCAGACCGTGGGTTCGACGGTGCTGCTGCCCTGAAGCGGCCGTGGGTGGGAGCGGGCGCTGCCCGGTTGTTGGCCTGCTTTCCTCCTAGGCCCGGCCATAATCTTAGGCGGTGCCGCTCCGTGTCAAGGCCCAGTCACCCTTCGCACCAGCGCCCGACCTGCGGTTCCAGTTTGCTCTTAGCGCGCAAAGCGCCTGCGCGTGAGCGCCAGCGCGATCCAGAACGCGACCACGGCGTAGCCGGCCAGCACCGCCAGGTGCAGCGCGGCGTCGGCGGGCCACTGGTTGAGGAACAAGGGCCGCACCAGCGCCACCCCGTGCGTGAGCGGCAGCAGCTCGGAGACGGCGTACACCAGGGCGGGCAGTTGCTCGCGCGGGAAAAACACCCCGCTCAAAAACATCATGGGCGTGAGAAAGAGCGTGAAGTAGTAGGTGAAAAAGTCGTAACCCTGCGCCAACGCGTTGAAGATCAGCGCCAGGCAACTGAAGGTGATTCCCAGCAGCAGCAGCACCGGCAGCGCCAGCCAGAGCTTGGGCGCCTGGCTGATGCCCAGCACCAGGATCACGCCCAGAATGGCGCACACGGTGAACAGCGCCTTGAAGGCGGCCCAGAGCATTTCGGCCAGCACGATGTCGTCGAGCGTGACCGGGGCGTTGAGGATGCCGTCCCAGGTTTTTTGCACCTGCATGCGCGAGTAGGCCGAGTACAGGGCCTCGAAGCTGGCGGCGTTCATGGCGCTCATGCAAATCGCGCCGCTGGCCAGAAACAGCAGGTAGGGAACGGCCAGCGCCACCCCGTCGGGGCCGCTCACCGTGACCTGCCCGACCAGCATCCCCATGCCGTAGCCAAAGGCCAGCAGCCAGATCAGCGGTTCGGCGATATTGCCCACCAGGCTGGGCAGCGCCAGCTTGCGCCAGACCAGCAGGTTGCGCTGGAACACCGGCCAAAAGCGCCACGACAACTGCGGCGCGCGCCAGTGGTGGGGTGGGGTGCTGGGCAAGGCGTTCATCCTTCTTGCCGGATCTGGCGTCCGGTGAGCTTGAGGAACAGGTCTTCGAGGTTGGCGGGCCGGTGCAGGGTGTGCAACTGCGGCCAGTCGTTCAGGGCGGCCAGCAAGGGGCGCGCATCCAGGGTGTAGAAAAACACCGTTTCGCCGCTGACTTCGACCCGCTGCGCCAGCCCCGCCAGCGCCGACTGGGCCAGCGCCTGCACCTCCTGGTTTTGCTGCGCATAGACCTCGACCACATCGGGTTCCAGGTGCTGCGCGATCAGCTCGCGTGGGCGGCCTTGGGCGATTTTGCGCCCCTGGTCGATCACCACCAGGCGCTGGCACAGGCGCTCGGCCTCGTCCATGAAGTGGGTGGTGAGCAAAATGCTCTTGCCCTGCTTGAGCAACTGTTGCAGCCGCTCCCACATCAGGTGCCGCGCCTGCGGGTCGAGCCCGGTGGTGGGCTCGTCGAGCAGCAGCAGCCGGGGGTCGTTGATGAGCGCGCGCGCCAGCGACAGACGCCGCTTCATGCCGCCCGAGAGCTCGCCCGGTTTGGCCTGCGCCTTGTGCGTGAGGGCGGCGAATTCGAGCAGCGCCGGAATGCGCGCCGCCAGCGTGGCCGCATCGAGGCCAAAGTAGCGCCCAAACACGCGCAGGTTTTCGGCGCAGGTGAAGTCGGGGTCGAGCGTGTCGAACTGGCTCACCACGCCCATCTGCGCCTTGATGGCTTGCGCTTGTTCGGGCATGGGCAGGCCAAAGGCTTGCACGCAGCCGCTGTCGGCGTGGGTAAGCCCCAAGCAGATGCGCAAGGTGGTGGTCTTGCCGGCCCCGTTGGGGCCGATCAGCCCCAGGCACTCGCCGGGCTCGAGCGCAAACGTGAGCCCATCGACCACAGTCGTGGCGCCGTAGCGTTTGCAGAGTTGGTCGGCGAGGAACAAAGGGGCGGGCATGGGGGGATTTTCGCCCATTTGGGAGCGCCTTGCACCGCGTGGTGGGCGCTGCCGCAGAGGCAGACGACACGAAAGCGGATATTGGCATCTGCTGCAAAGCGGACATTGCCACTTGGGGCTCAGACAGGCAGGGTGCATGCAGGCGCCGCACTAAAATTCGCCCTTTGCCCCGGAGCCGCCGTGCCTGACGACCGCCTAGCCATTTGGCCCCAATATGTGTTGCCCAAGCAGGCCCTGACCGAGCTGGCCGGGGCTTTTGCGCGGCGTCCGCTGGGCGCTTTGTCGCAGATGGCCATGCGCCGCTTTGCCGCGCGCTACCGGGTGGACATGAGCGAGGCGCTGCAGCCCGACTTTGCCGCCTACGCCACCTTCAACGACTTTTTTACCCGCGCCCTCAAGCCCGGGGTGCGTCCGCTGGCCGAGTCTGGCCTGCTGTGCCCGGTCGATGGGGCGGTGAGCCAACTGGGCCGCATCGAGGGCGACCGCATCTTTCAGGCCAAGGGGCAGCACTACCGCAGCATCGCGCTGCTGGGCGGCGACGCGCAGTTGGCAGCCAGTTTCGAGCATGGCGACTTTGCCACCCTGTACCTGAGCCCGCGCGACTACCACCGCATCCACATGCCCTGTGCCGGGCGCTTGAAGCGCATGATCCACGTGCCGGGGGCGCTGTTTTCGGTCAACCCGGCCACGGCGCGGGCGGTGCCGGGGCTGTTTGCGCGCAACGAGCGCGTGGTCTGCGTGTTCGAGGGCAGGCACGCCGGGCGGCGCTTCGACTTTGCGCTGGTGCTGGTGGGGGCCACCATCGTGGGCAGCATGGCCACGGCCTGGCATGGCGTGGTCAACCCGCCGCGCCCAGGGCTGCTGCAAGACTGGCGCTACGAGGATCGCGCCATCACGCTGGAGCGCGGGGCCGAAATGGGCCGCTTTTTGCTCGGCTCCACCGTGGTGCTGCTGTTTCCGCCCGGCTTGCTGCGCCTGAACCCGCAGTGGGCGGCGGGGCAGCCGGTGCGCCTGGGGCAGCAGATGGCAGACTGGTGCCCCGCCGGGGCTTGACCGGCCGCGGCCCCTTACTGAAACGCCACTTCGGCAAAGCTGCGCAGCTTGCGGCTGTGCAACTGATCGACGCCGCCGGCACGCAGGCGCTCGATGGCGCGCAGGCCGATGCGCAGGTGTTGATCCACGCGCTCGCGGTAAAAGGCGTTGGCCATGCCGGGCAGCTTGATTTCGCCGTGCAGCGGCTTGTCGCTCACGCACAGCAAGGTGCCGTAGGGCACGCGAAAGCGAAAGCCGTTGGCGGCGACGGTGGCGCTCTCCATGTCGAGCGCCACGGCGCGGCTCTGGCTGAAGCGGCGCTGCGGGGTCTGGTCGGGCAGCAGCTCCCAGTTGCGGTTGTCGGTGCTGGCCACGGTGCCGGTGCGCAGGATGCGCTTGAGCTCGGGCCCCTCCAAACCGGTGACGTCGGCCACGGCGCCCTCCAAGGCGAGCTGGATTTCGGCCAGCGCCGGAATGGGCACCCACAGCGGCAGTTCTTCGTCGAGCACGTGGTCTTCGCGCACATAGGCGTGCGCCAGCACGTAGTCGCCCAGTTGCTGGCTGTTGCGCAGGCCGGCGCAGTGGCCCAGCATCAGCCAGGCGTGCGGGCGCAGCACGGCGACGTGGTCGGTGATGGTCTTGGCGTTGCTGGGCCCGACGCCGATGTTGAGCAGCGTGATGCCGCTGCCGTCGGCGCGCAGCAGGTGGTAGGCCGGCATTTGTGGCAAGCGCGGCAGGGCGCGGCCGGGCTGCCCTTGGCTTAAATCGTGCAGCAGTTGCTGTTCGGCCGGGTTCAAGTTGGCGCGTGGGGTGAGCACGTTGCCGGGTTCAATCAGGGCCAGGTAGGCGCTGTCCGGGCGCGCCAGTTCGGCTTGCCCGAGGCGGATGAACTCATCCACGTAGAAGGGGTAGTTGGTCAGGAGCACGAAGTTCTGGAACCAGGCCGGGGCGGTGCCGCTGTAGTGGCGCAGCCGTTGCAGCGAATAATCGACCCGGGCCGCGGTAAAGAGCGCCAGCGGCTGCGCTTCGTGGCCGGCGCTGGTGTGGGTGCCGTTGGCGATGCCGTCGTCCATCTGGCTCAGGTCGGGCAGGTCGAAGCGCTCGCGCAGCGCGGCGCGCTGGGCCGGGCTCAGGTCGCCCTCCAAGTGTTCGTGCTCGGCCAACGCAAAGTGCAGCGGAATGGGCTGGTTGCTCACGCCCACTTCGAGCGCGCCGCCGTGGTTGAGCAGCAGCAGTTGGAACTGCTCTAGGTAGTAGCTGGCAAAGAGGTCGGGCCGGGTCAGGGTGGTTTCGTAGCGGCCGGGGCCGACGACGAAGCCGTAGCTCAGGCGGCTGTGCGCGCCCGCGCTCGGGCCGCCGTGGGCGCTGTGGCAGTGCAGGCGCACAAAGGGGTAGCAGGCGCGGATGCGCTGCGCGGATGCCGTGCTGTCGGCGCTGGTGCTGCCTTGCGGCTCGGCTAGGCTGGCGCGCACGAAATCGTGCAGAGCCCCGCGCAGGTGCGCCACGGCGCGCTGGTACAGGGCTTGCACCTGGGCCAAGGCGGCGGCGGCGTCGGAGTAGCTTTGTGGCGGGGTGAAGGCTGGGCTGTGGGGCGGGCGGTGTTGCATGGGGCGATTGTGGCGCGGGTTTGTGACGGCACATTCAAGGCGCATTCATGTACAGTATGCCCTGTAAAATCGGGTCCTTATCCTGCCGGAGCCATCACCCATGTCATTGAGTTCTATAGAAATATGCGCTGGAGCCGGGGGGCAGGCCCTGGGTTTGGAGCAGGCCGGTTTTGAACATGTCAGCTTGGTTGAGTGGGAAGCCCCAGCTTGCGATACCTTGCGCATCAACCGGCCCCAATGGAATGTGATTGAAGGGGACGTTTGTCACTACAGTGCCGACCGGTGGCGCGGGGTTGACTTGTTTGCGGGTGGGGTGCCGTGCCCGCCATTTTCCAAGGCCGGCAAGCAGCTTGGCATGGATGATGAACGCGATCTTTTTCCAGAGGCGCTGCGCCTGATTTCCGAATGCAGGCCGCAAGCCGTGATGCTGGAGAATGTGCGCGGTCTGCTGGACTCGGTGTTTGATGGCTATAGAGCAAAGCTCATCTCGGATTTAAAGAGTCTGGGTTATGTCGCAGAATGGCGTCTGCTGAATGCCAGTGATTTTGGTGTACCTCAATTGCGCCCGCGCGTGATTTTCGTGGCCTTGAGCAATGATGCAGCCAGTCATTTTAATTGGCCCACTGCCCAGCCCGCGCCAGCGCTGACTGTAGGCGATGCGCTTTTTGATTTAATGTCTGCAAATGGCTGGCGCGGGGCACAGCAGTGGCGTGAGCGCGCTTGCGACATCGCTCCCACGCTGGTGGGTGGCAGTAAAAAGCATGGTGGACCTGATCTGGGCCCGACCCGGGCAAAAAAAGCATGGGCTTCAATTGGTGTGGATGGCATGGGAATTGCCGACGCAGCGCCGGTGGGCGATTTTGTTGGCATGCCGCGTCTTACGGTTCGGATGGCGGCCAGAATACAAGGGTTTCCCGATAGCTGGCGCATCAGCGGGAAGAAAACAGCCGCATATCGCCAAATCGGCAACGCCTTTCCGCCGCCGGTGGCCAGTGCAGTGGGCAAGCAGATCCGGGCGGCGCTGAATGCCGCGGCCAAAGCAAAACTCCAACGAGCATAACAAATGGCTGGCGAGGAAAAAGCAGGTCGGGGTGCGCGAGCAAAACTTCGCGCCCATTTTCTGGCCAATATTGGGCGAATCATGGACGCTGCGGAATTGCGAGCCGTTGCTGGCAATCAGTCCGAGTGGGCGCGGCGCGTTCGGGAGTTGCGGTCGGCAGAAGGCTACTTGATCCTTACGCACAACGACCGCAGTGAACTCAAGCCCGGCCAGTATTTGCTGGAATCTCCAAAACCGCAGCCAGCTTTTGAGCGAGCGATTTCAAAAGAGGCGCGCGCCTACGTGCTTGACCGCAATGGTTTTACTTGTCAAATGTGCGGAGCCGTGGCCGGAGAAAATCATCCGCATGACGCGACCCGAAAAACAAGGCTGCACCTCGGTCACATCATCGATAAAAGCCTGGGCGGTACAGACGACCCATCAAATTTGCGCGCCATTTGTTCGGTTTGCAACGAAGGCGCTTCAAACACCACCCTGACACGCCCGGATTTGCAAAAGTTGCTGGTCCAGATTCGCCGTGCCACCACACAAGATCAGCTTGAGGTTCTGGCGTGGTTGCTGAAAAAATTTCCCAAACACGCGCAGAATCCAAGCGGTCGGCCAATCTAGGAAGCCGCGCAGGCGCTGCCGTCAGACCCCTGTCAACCCAAAATAGAAATGTCCTCTTTTGAGCCAAGTACAGATGTCCGCTTTGTGCGGTAGCGTGTGCAAAGCGTGATCATGCGCAGGGGCTGGGTTGCGCAGGGCGTAGCCCGTAGCGACCCAGCCCCTGCGGGGGCGGACTGATGTGGGTGTCGGGCTGCAAGATGCCGTGCCCGCGCATCTCCTCTTGCATCTCAATCTCTGCCCGCAGCCTGGCTTGGCGGCGCTGCTCTTTGGCCAAAGCATCCACACGCT
>Ga0209103_1000188_pt1 | contig 18953 bp, 22 predicted proteins | sample 4C3metaG_FD_184152 | JGI IMG/M metagenome (GOLD analysis project Ga0209103, IMG submission 184152) | Freshwater bacterial and archeal communities from Indian Creek, Illinois, USA - 4C3 metaG (SPAdes) (version 2) | ecosystem: Environmental > Aquatic > Freshwater > Unclassified | place: USA...
CGCGCGGCCATCCTTGGGCGCGCGGCGCAGCGCCTCGGCGATGTCGCGCGCTGCCGCCGCATCGTCGCGTTGGAGCAGAGCGAGGCCCGCGCGGGCCGAATGGGGCGCCGGCTCGCGCGGGCCGGCCGCCGCGATGGCCTGGACCAGCAGCCCCTCAGCCGCTGCGGCCTCGCCCAGGCGGTGCAGCGTCAGCGCGCGTTCGGCCAGGAGATCGGCGCGGCCCGGCGCCTCGCGCAGGCCGGCATCATAGGCGCTGAGGGCGGCGCGGAATTCATCCTGGGCGCGCCAGGCATTGCCGCGCGCCAGATGCTCGGCCGGGTCGGCTGCCGCGTCACCTGCCAGCAGCGAAAGGGCCAGGATGATACGACGCATGATGATCCTCTCTCCAGGCATGCTGCCTCAACCGCGCAAGGCGATCCCGGTGCCCAGCGCCGGCGCCATGGCGATGATAGGCAGGCCCAGGCCGATCAGTCCCTTGCTGAAACCGGCTGCCAGGAAGATGCGTGCGATGAGCGCTGAATCAAACATGGCCCGAGGCTAGAGCAGATCCCGCCTGACCGTACTCGGTCTGGCGGGTGAAGATGCTCGCAAAAACAAAGTGCTAGAGGCGTGCAGCCGAACGCAGTGAGGCGGAAACGGCTCTAGCGCCCCGGGCCATGCGATGTTTCGGGAAGCTCCGAAATCAGATTTTCGTCTTGTAGACGTCAATGATGTCGCTCAGCAGCTTCAGCGCCTCGGCCTTGGGGCGCTGGAAGGCGTTGCGGCCGACGATCGAGCCATTGCCGCCCCCCGCATGGATGGCGCGCACCTCGGCCAGCAGCGCATCGGCGCCCTTGGCTTCGCCGCCCGAGAAGACGACGAGGCGACGGCCGGCGAAGCAGGCCTGCACGATATGCGCGATGCGCGCCGCGGCATCCTTCACATCCACCGGATGCGATTGATAGGTCTTCTTGGCGGCATCCAGGAAGATCGCGTCCGTCGGCGGCTTCACCTTGATGATGTGCGCGCCGGTCAGGGCCGCGATATGCGCGGCATAGGCCGCGATATCCAGCGCCGTCTCACCCACCTTGTCCAGCATGGGGCCGCGCGGATAGGACCAGGTGACGACGGCCAGGCCGACCGACTTCGCCTCGGCGGAGAGTTCGCGCAGCTCCTCCATCATCTCGAACTGGTATTCCGAGCCCGGATAGATGGTGAAGCCGATGGCCGAGCAGCCCAGGCGCAGAGCATCGCCCACGGTCGCCGTCACGGCCTGGTCCTTGGTGGTGGACAGGCTGTTGGAGGAATTCACCTTCAGGATGGTCGGGATGCAGCCGGCATAGGAAGCGGCGGCGGCCTCCATGGGCCCCAGCGGCGCGGCATAGGCGTTCAGCCCGGCCTCGATCGCCAGCTCGAAATGGTAGCGCGGGTCATAGGCATCGGGGTTGGGCGCGAAGCTGCGGGCGGGGCCGTGCTCGAAGCCCTGATCCACCGGCAGGATCACCATGCGGCCCGTGCCGGCGAGCTTGCCGGTCATCAGGATGCGGGCGATGTTGCCCTTGGTGCCGGGGTTGTCGCTCTCATACCAGGAGAGGATGTCCTTGACCTTGCGCGTGAGCCGCATTGGGGCGCTTCCTTTCGATCGAACCGGGGTGGCGCGGCTGTCTAGGCCAGATCGAGCCAGCTTGCCAGATGCTTGACCCCTTTGGGCTTTGCCAAATCCACCAGTGCCAGATCAAGGGCGTGGGGTGCGGCGGGCAAGAGCCGGGCGCCCATTTCCAGCGCCAGCGCTTCCAGCGCGGCGAAGCCCGGCACGCGCGGCGCCAGGACCACCTGGGCAAACCCCGCCCGCAGCCCGGCCAGCGCATGGCCCGGCGCATCCGCCGCATCCAGAATGCCAAGCCCCAGCGCGCCATGCGGCGCCAGCAGCGCGGCAAAGCCCGCCACGCCCAGATAGGCCGGCGCCCCGCGCGCCGAGAGCAGCCCCACCGGCCGCCCCGCCGCCAATTGGAGCGTCAGCGCCACATCCCGCGCGCCATGGATGATCACCGCGCGGGGTTCGGCGGGCACGACTTGCGGTTGACCCTGATCCGGCTGCATGCCAACGCTTTCCCATGTGAAGCGCTGGCAGGTCCAGCACCCCGGAGCATGCCTTGGACGCGAACGACATCAACCTCCTCGCCGCGGAACGACTGGAAGCAGCCCTGGAGCGGCTGGCCCTGGCCCTTGAAGCGCGGGAGCGGAGATCGCGCGAGACGCAGGAGCGCAGGCTGCTGGAAGTGCTGGGGCAGGCGCGGCTTGAAGCCCGCGCCGAAGCGACGCAACCCGCCGACGCCGGCATGGTTTCGCGCGCCGAGGTGGAGCGGCTCTCAGCCCGGCTGGATGAAGCGCTGGGCCGCTTGCGCGCCCTGGTCGGCGATGACGCCGGCGCGGTGATTTGAGGAGGGAGCCGCATATGGGCCAGGTCAATATTCGCGTGAACGGCTACAGCCACACCATCGGCTGCAAGGATGGCGAGGAGCAACACGTCCAGGACCTGGTCGCGCAGTTGGAGGAGAAGGTGCGCGTCATCCGCTCCATGGGCGGGCAATTCAGCGAGTCGCGCATGCTGCTGCATGTGGCGCTGCTCTTTGCCGATGAGGCGAATGACCTGCGCCTGGATCTGGTCCGGCTGCGCGGCCAGGGACACACGGCCCAGCCGGCCGCTGCCGCCCCGCCGGCCGATGCGCGGTTGGGCGAGCGCCTCTCACGCATGGCCGAGCGGATCGAAGGCATCGCGACGGCGATCGAGAAGTCCTGATCCGGCGATACGGGCCGCGAAATACCCGCGCGGCTTTCCTTGCCTTTCGCTGCCCTTGCGCCTACTTCTGATGGGCGAGGCTGCCCGGTGCGTCCGGTAAGACATCCCCAGGGCCAATACGCATCTCCCGGGAACTGGCGCTGGTCGGGCCGTGGTCCGACTACCTGGTGCCCACCTGCTTATGGCAGGCCTTGGGAGGGTGCATATACCAACGGCCAGGGTGGCTTCGCACCCTCATTTCCCGGGGATCGGCAGGAAAACCCTTGCCGGTCCCCGGGAAATGAGGGTTTTTTCATGCCCTCAGACGCCGGGCGCAGCCTCCGGCCGCAGGGCTTCGCAAAGCTGAAGCTTTGCGCCTCGCCTATTCGGCTCGGATTTGGAGAGTGTCGCCGGAAGTGGGCCTTTCGTCCCTGCCCGGATAGGCCAGGCTGCCCGCTCGCGGAGTTTGCGCTAGACCATGATGCGTTCGCTTGCGCTCACTTTCATGGTCTCGCCACTGCTGAGAGCGGGATTCAACGTTTTTGGCGATTCCGCCTCAACGCATCCCGCTCTAGAGCTTTTTCCGTTCGAAAGGGCTCACGGAAAAAGCTCCAGATCATTGAATCACGAGCATTTTTATCCGGTCAAACGATTCCGTTTGATCGGATGATGCTCTAGCTATGCGGGCCAGAGGCAGCCCGCAGCCAGGACGCGCATGACCGACGCCCAACTCCTCGCCGAAAAAGCGGAAGCCCGCCGCATCGCCCTCGCCACCCGGCAATCGCGGCCCGGAACCGGGCCGATGCTGCGCGATGTGCTGCTGCGCGAAGCCCCGCCCCCACCAGGCGCGATCATCGGCGGCTTCTGGGCCATGGGCAGCGAGATTGACACACGCCCCCTGCTGGATGCCCTGCACATGCGCGGCCATGTCATCGCGCTGCCCGTAACACCGCCGCGCGGGCAGCCGCTGTTCTTCCGGCCCTGGTCCGCTGGCATGCCCATGGCGCGCGGCCCCATGGGCACGCAGCACCCGGCCGAGGGCGCGGCCGTGACGCCCGATTGGCTCATCGTCCCCCTGCTGGCCTTTGACCGCAGCGGCGCGCGGCTGGGCTATGGCGGGGGGTATTACGACCGGACGCTCGCCCTGCTAGGGCAGCGCACCGCAATTGGCGTGGCCTATGCCGCGCAGGAGATCCCCCGAGTGCCGACCGGCCCGCATGACATCCCCCTCCATGCCATCGCCACCGAGCAAGGCCTGATCCGCCCGTGAAAATCCTCTTCCTCGGTGACATTGTGGGCCGCACAGGCCGCGATGCCCTGATCCAGCGCCTGCCCGCGCTGCGCGCCCTGCTCGACCTCGACCTGGTCGTGGTGAATGGCGAGAATGCCAGCCACGGCTTCGGCCTGGCCCCTGACATGGCGCGCACCTTCCTCACCGCCGGCACCGATGTCATCACGCTGGGCAACCACGCCTGGGACCGGCGCGAGATCATCCCCTATCTGGAGGAGGAAAAGCGCGTCCTCCGCCCCGCCAATTTCCCGCCCGGCACGCCAGGCCATGGCGCGGTGGTGGTGGAGGTGCGTGGCGGCCGGAAGGCGCTGGTGATGAACGTGATGGGCCGCCTTTTCATGGACCCGCTGGATGACCCCTTCCGCGCTGTCCAGTTGGAATTGCAGCGCCACACCCTGGGCCGCACCATCCAGGCCGCCATCATTGACGTCCATGCCGAGGCCAGCAGCGAGAAGCAGGCCTTCGGCCACAGCTTCGACGGCATGGCGAGCCTGATCATCGGCACCCACACCCATGTGCCGACGGCCGACCACCAGATCCTGCCCGGCGGCACAGCCTACCAGACGGATGCCGGCATGTGCGGCGATTATGACAGTGTCATCGGCATGCAGAAGGGCGGCGCCGCGATGCGCTTCTGGAAGAAGATGCCCGGCGAGAAACTCGCCCCCGCCGAGGGCGAGGCAACGCTGTGCGGCCTCTATCTGGAGACGGATGACGCAACCGGCCTGGCCACCCGCGTGGCCCCCCTGCGCCAGGGCGGCCGGCTGAGCCAGGTTTTACCGTAGCGCACCGGCCGCGAGGTTGACGCAACCGCCGCCAACTCCCTATACAGCGCGCACCGCCGGGGTGGGCCTTCCACCGCCGGCCCTTGCCTTTTGACTTGCCGCCCACCCCTTTCGTTTTGAGATTTTCAGGAGCCTGCCGTGAAGCGCACCTATCAGCCCTCCAAGCTCGTCCGGAAGCGCCGGCACGGTTTCCGCGCCCGCCTCGCCGCCGTCAGCGGCCGCAAGATCCTGGCGAATCGCCGCTCCAAGGGCCGCGCCAAGCTCTCCGCCTGAGGGCTGAAGGAAGCCGCGGCGCGGAAGGGAGGACCAGCCATGCTCGGTCGCCTCAAGCGCCGCGCGGAATTCGTTCGGGCCGCCAAGGCGGGCCGGAAGGCCGCGCGCGATGCGCTGGTTCTCCAGGCCCTGCCCCGCCCGGATTCTGAAACCCGCCTGGGTTTCACCGCAACAAAGAAGATCGGCAATGCCGTGGCCCGCAACCGCGCCAAGCGACGCATGCGTGCCGCCGCCCGGCTGCACCTGGCCGTCGCCCCCGCCCCTGGCTACGATCTGGTGCTGATCGCCCGTGACACCACCGGGGGCTGCCCCTTCCCCGCCTTGCTGGCCGATCTCGAATCGGCGCTCCGCAAGGCCGGCGTGCCGCGCCAGACCAACGCCTCATGAACCCGGCAACCGCCCTGCTCAAGGGCGCCGTCATCACCTATCAATGGACGCTGCGGCCCATCCTGGGCTGCAATTGCCGCTTCCATCCCAGTTGCTCCAGCTTCGCCGTCGAGGCGCTCTCCGAGCATGGCGCGCTGCGCGGCAGCTATCTCTCCGCGCGGCGCATCCTGCGCTGCAACCCCTGGCATCCGGGTGGCTACGACCCGGTCCCGCCCTCCCCGCATCGGCTGGCCGCAAGCGGCCAGACCAGCCCGGAAACCTGATCGAGACCCATGGACCAGAAGCGCCTCCTCGCCGCGATCGCCCTTTCCATCGGCATTCTGCTGACCTTCGAGGTCTATAACCGCTCGCAGACCCCGCCGCCCGTGGTGGCCACCGCGCCCGCAAGCACGGCCGAAGTGCCGCTGCCCGCGACACCCACGGCACCCGGCGTCGCCCCCGTGCCGGGCGCCAGCACCACCGCCGTGACCACCACGCCCGGCGCCACGGCGCAGATGATCGCGGTGGAGAATTCCCGCATCCAGGGCCGCATCTCCGCCCGCGGCCTGATGCTGGAATCGCTGATCCTGCGCGACTATCGCGAGACGATCGAGCGCAACTCCCCGCTGGTCACGCTGCTCGCGCCGCGTGGCCGGCCGGAGGGGTATTTCGCGCAATGGGGCTGGACCTCGGCCGATAACCGCACCCGCGTGCCGGATAACGATACGGATTGGAACGTGACCGGCGGGCCGCTTACTGCCACCACGCCCGTGACCTTCACCTGGCAGAACGGCCAGGGCCAGGTCTTCGAGGCGGTGCTGAGCCTGGATGAAAACTACATGTTCCACATGCAGCAGCGCGTGCGGAACACCAGCGCCGAGCCGGTGCAACTCCTCCCCTGGGCACGCATCCGCCGCGAGCGCACGCCGCAGGTCGCCGGCTTCTTCATCCTGCATGAGGGCTTCATCGCCGTGCAGGATGGCCGCCTGACCGAGATCACCTACACGGACGGCAAGAAGGAACAGACCGGCCCCCGCCGCGCCCAGGGCTCCGCCTGGGACAATGAGGCGGCCGAAGGCTGGGCCGGCCTCTCCGACAAATACTGGCTGACGGCGCTGACCCGCGCCGATGACGGCACGCGCCTGCGCTCGGCCTTCCGCCACATCCAGGATGGCACGGTGGATCGCTGGCAGGTGGATGTGGCGCCGCCCGCGCCCGTCACCATCGCGGCCGGCGCGACCGATACGCTGGCCACGCGCCTGTTTGCCGGCGCCAAGGAAGTGCGGCTGCTGGATGACTACGCCACGCGGCTCCGCATCCAGGATTTCGACAAGGCGATTGATTTCGGCTGGTTCTACTTCATCACCAAGCCCTTCTTCTACGGGCTGGACTGGCTCTTTGCCCTGACCGGCAACATGGGCATCGCCATCCTGCTCTTCACGCTCGGCCTCAAGATCGCCTTCTTCCCGCTGGCGAACAAAGCCTACAAGAGCATGAGCCGGATGCGCCTCCTGGCGCCCAAGATGACCGAAATCCGCGAGCGCTACAAAGAAGAACCACAGAAAATGCAGGCCGAGATGATGGGCCTGTACAAGACGGAAAAGATCAATCCGGCCTCGGGCTGCCTGCCCATCCTGATCCAGATTCCGGTCTTCTTCGCGCTCTACAAGGTGCTTTTCGTGACCATCGAGATGCGGCACGCGCCCTTCTTTGGCTGGATTCTCGACCTTTCGGCGCCGGACCCGACGAACTTCTTCAACCTGTTCGGGCTGATCCCGTTTGATCCGCCCGCCTTCCTGCACCTGCCGGCCTGGGCCATCGCCATGGGCCTGACGATGTACTTCCAGCAAAAGCTGAACCCGCAGCCGCCAGACCCGATCCAGCAGAAGATCTTCCAGTGGATGCCCATCATCTTCACCTTCATGCTGGCCAGCTTCCCGGCCGGCCTGGTGATCTACTGGACCTGGAACAACCTGCTTTCCATCATGCAGCAATGGTACATCATGCGGCTGGATGCGAAGGCCCAGGCGGCCAAGCCGCCCAGCCAAGGTGGAACCGGGGGCGGCGCGAACGCTGTCGCGGTCAAGAAATGAGCCCGCCCGATCGGCAGAGGGGCGAAGACCCTGGAGCCGTGAATCGGCCGGGCCAGCCAAGCCTCCCCGCTGGCGGGCTGATTGAAGCGCGCGACGATGAGGAGCGCGCGGCCCTGATCGAGGCGGGCCGCCTGCTCTTCGCGCGCCCCTGCACCTTCTTCACCGCGGCCCAGGGGCTGGACCACCTGCCGCCCCCCGATGGCATCGAGGTGGCGCTGGCCGGGCGCTCCAATGTCGGCAAGTCGTCATTGATGAATGCGCTGACGGGGCAGAAGGCGCTGGCCCGCGTCTCGGTCACGCCTGGGCGCACCAAGCAGCTCAACTTCTTCAAGCTGGATGAGGGCCGCCTCACCCTCGTGGACATGCCGGGCTATGGCTATGCCAAGGCCTCCAAGCTCGTGAAGGAGGATTGGCAGGGCCTCATGTTCGACTACCTGCGCGGCCGCCCCAACCTGCGCCGGGTGCTGCTGCTGATGGATAGCCGCATCGAGACCAAGGCCTCCGACACCGCCGTGATGGACCTGCTGGACCGCGCCGCCGTGCCCTTCCAACTGGTGCTGACCAAGTGTGACGACGTGAAGCCCGCCCAGCTCAAATCCCGCCAGGCCGAGGTCGAGGCGCTGGCCCGCAAGCACCCGGCGGGCCACCCGCTGGTGCTCACCACCAGCAGCGAGACGGGCTTCGGCATGGAGGATATCCGCGCCGAACTGGCTGCGCTGGCGGCCTGACGCATCCCGGCTTGACGAATCCCCGCACGCGCCAGATAGCCTGTTGAAACTCCAGAGGAAATCGCCCCATGGATGACGCCATCGCGCAGATGCAGATGCTGATCGGCGCCCTGCCCTACCTCAAGCGCTATGACGATCAGATCGTCGTCGTGAAATATGGCGGGCATGCCATGGGCGAGGAGGAGACCGCGCTGCGCTTCGGCCGTGACATCGCGCTGCTGGAGCAGGTGGGCGTGAACCCCGTGGTGGTGCATGGCGGCGGCCCGCAGATCAATGCGATGCTGGCACGCCTGGGCGTGAAATCCACCTTCGTGCAGGGCCTGCGCGTCACCGACCAGCAGATGGTCGAGGTCGTGGAAATGGTGCTCTGCGGTACGGTGAACAAGCAGGTGGCGGAATCCATCACCCGCGCGGGCGCGCTGGCGGTCGGCATCTCGGGCAAGGATGGCGGGCTGATCACGGCCAGACGCGCCACCCGCACCGTGAAGGACCCCGGCTCCAACATCGAGCAGGTGCTGGATCTCGGCCTGGTGGGGGAGCCCGAGGCGGTGGATACCCGCGTGCTGAAGCTGCTGATAGGCGCCGACATCATCCCCGTCATCGCGCCGGTTGGCGTGGGGGCGGATGGGCAGACCTACAACATCAACGCCGACACCGTCTCGGGCGCCGTGGCCGGCGCGCTCAAGGCCAGCCGGATGCTCATGCTGACCGATGTGGCCGGCGTGCTGGACGCGAACAAGAAATTCATCCCCGAAATGACGGTGGCCGAGGCGCGCGCGGGCATCGCCGATGGCTGGATCGCGGGCGGCATGATCCCGAAGATCGAGACCTGCATCTATGCCGTCGAGCGCGGCGTGCAGGGCGCGGTCATCCTCGATGGCCGCGTGCCGCATGCGGTGCTGCGCGAATTATTCACCGATGGCGGCGCGGGCACCCTGATCAAACCGTGATACAACCCGGCTGCATCATCACTTGCATTGTGTTAGAGAATTTCGCGCATAGGTAGCGCGGCCGGAAAGGCCCTTGCGCCGGACGGGAAAAGGCTCCGCGTGTCCAACAAGGGCGATGACAAGGCAGAATCGACGAGCGTCGGGCAAAGGCGCCGCTGGTGGGCCATCCCCGCCCGCGTCGTGCCCGCGCTGACCCTTGCAGCCAGCTTCGTCATCCTCATGTCGCTGGCCATTGGCGCGGCCCGCAACCTCACCCGCGGCGAGGCGCTGGCCGTGGCGGCGGCGGAGGCCGCGGTCACCCGCGCCGCGGATGTGGCGCAATCCGTCCTGGACCGGCATTTTTCCCAGGTGGATGGCCAGGTTTCGGGGCTGGCGGACTGGCTGGATCACGGCTTCATCTCCAGCGCGGAGCCGCAGCGCGCCAGCCTCGCACTCCGCCAGTTGACGGCGAACAGCTACACCCACCAAAACCTGATGCTGGTCGATGCGCGGGGCGAGGTCTGGGCTTCGGCGATCGCGAAGCGGATCGGCCAATCCCTGCCCCTGCCGCGCAGCGTGCTCGACGCCGCCGGGCGGGAGGGGCCGGCCCTGCTGCATGGCCCCCTCCGCCACCCGGAGACGGGCCTGTCCATGCTGCTGCTGCTGCGCCGCGTCGGCCAGGATGCCCAGGGCCAGGCGATCCTGGGCGTTGCCGAAATTCCCAATGAGTTGGTGACCAGCGTGCTCGCCCCCATGGTCAACCCGCCTGAAATGCGGGTGCGACTGGAAAACCGCGAGGGGCTGGTGCTGGCAGCCGGGCCGGGCCAGACCTTCCTGGTGGGCCGCGTGCTGCCCACCGGCCTGCCCCCGGAGGTCCAGGAAGGCCGCGTGCTGCGCCACCCAAGCCGACTGGGCACGGGCGAGGTCTTCTCCGCCGCCCGCCCCATCATGCAACCCGGCCTCTTCGCCATGGTAACCCTGCCCGAGGGCGCGGCCCTGGCCGGCTGGCCGCCGCTGCGGATGAGCCTGCTCGCCGGCTCGGGCATCGTGGCGCTGCTGTTGATCGCCCTGGCCGCCGCCCTGTTCTTCGCCGCCCGGAACGGCCAACTCGCCGCGCGGGAGCGCGAGATGGCCGATGCGCGCCTGCGAAGCGCGATCGAAAGCCTGCCCGATGGCTTCGTCCTGTGGGACCAGGATGACCGGCTGGCGATCTGCAACTCCCGATACAAGGAGATCAACGGCGCGCTGAAGCACATGCTGGTGCCCGGCCTGCCCTATCCCGACCTCGCACGTGCCTGGGTGACGAACGGCATGCTGGTGACCCATGGCGTGGAGCCCGAGGCCTTCCTGAGCGGCATGATCCAACAGCACCGAGAGGGATTGAGCCAGCCGGAGCGCGAGTTGAGCGACGGCCGCTGGTTGCGGATCGGCCAGCGGCGGATGGCCAATGGCAGCCTGGTCGTAGTCATCACCGACATCACCGAGTTGAAGCAAGTCATGGCCGCGCTGGCCCAGGCGCGCGACGCGGCCGACCAGGCGACGACCGCGAAATCCAACCTGCTGGCCCATGTCAGCCACGAATTGCGTACGCCGCTGACAAGCCTGCTGCGGCTGGCCGAGGCGCTCCAGCGCGAGGCCGGGCTCTCCGCCACCTATCGCCACCAGGCGGGCATGGTGGGCGCCACGGCCCGCCACCTGCTGGCCCTGGCCAATGAGGTGCTGGACCTGGCGGCGATGGAGGCGCAGCGCCTCACCCTCCATCCCGAGGTGGCGGCGACGCAGGATATTTTCCTCGACGCCATGGCGATGGTCCGGCCCCTGGCGGAAGCCAAGCGCGTCGCCCTGCGCTTCACGGCCGAGGGGTTGCCCTGCCATCTGGAGGTGGATGCGACGCGGCTGCGCCAGATGGCGCTCAACCTGCTCTCCAACGCGGTGAAGTTCACGCCCGAGGATAGCGAGGTGCGCCTGAAGGCCCGCGCCGAGGGCGAGCGCCTCGTCTTCGAGGTGTCCGACCAGGGCGCCGGCGTCCCGGAGCCCGAGCGCGCGCTCCTGTTCCGCGACTTCACCCGCCTCGCCTCCAGCCTGCCCGAGGGCTCCGGGCTGGGGCTTTCCATCACCGCGCGCCTGGCCACGCTGATGGGGGGGCGGATCGGCTATGCCGATGTCGAACCCGGCCCCGGCGCCCGCTTCTGGATCGAGCTGCCCCTGGTCATCGCCGCGCCACCGCCATCCGGTGCCGGCCCCGTGCTGGAGGCGCTGCCGCAGCGGCGCATGCGGGTGCTGGCGGTGGATGATGCGCCCTCCAACCTCTCGGTGTTGCGGGCGCTGCTCGCGCAGAACGACCTGGAGCTGGAAACCGTCACCGAGGGCGGCGCCGCGCTGGAAGCCGTCGAGATCGCGGCGCGTGAGGGCCGGCCCTTCGACGTGGTGCTGATGGATGTGATGATGCCCGGCATGGATGGCAAGGAAACCACGCGCCGCCTGCGCGCCATGCCCGGCACCTTGGGCAGCATGCCCGTCATCGCCGTCACCGCCAGCGCCTTCCCCGAGGATATCGCCGAAACCCGCGCGGCCGGCATGGACAGCCATGTGATCAAGCCGGTGGACCGCAACCTGCTGTTGCGCGCCCTCGCGGCCGCCGTCTCCCGCCTGCCCACCCCCGAGGAGGCGAGCGATCCGCTGGACGCGCTCAGGCCCATGCTGCTGGCGGAATTGAACCTGCGCCTGACGCAGCTTGATCTGGCCCTGCGCGATGGCAGCCCGCCCATCCCGATCATTCATGCCCTGGCCGGCACGATCGGGCATCTGGGTGCGCCGCAACAGGTCACGCGGACGCGCCGCGTGCTCCAGGCCCTGCGGGAGGAGGACCCGGCCGGGCCGAAGCTGGCCCGCGCCCTGCTGGATGAGCTGCGCTTCAGCTTCCCAGAGGCCGCGCCGCCCGCCTGAGGCGCCGCGCGGCGCTTCAGAGCGCCTTGGCGGCTTCCATCACCTGCACCGCATGCGCCTCGGGCTTCACCTTGCGCCAGATGGCCTTGATGTTGCCATCCGCGCCGACCAGGAAGCTCGATCGCTCCATGCCCATATAGGTCTTGCCATACATGGATTTCTGCACCCAGGTGCCGTAGGCCGTGGCCACCTTCTGGTCGGCGTCGCTGGCGAGCGGGAAGGTCAGATTGTACTTGGCGGCGAATTTCTCGATGGGCGGCATGGCGTCGGGGCTGATGCCGATCACCTCCAGCCCGATCCTGCCCAGGGCCGGCAGCGCCTCCTGGATACCGCAGGCCTGCCTGGTGCAGCCGGGCGTATCGGCCTTGGGGTAGAAATACAGCAGGTATGGCCTGCCCTTGAGCGCGGCCGCGCTCACGCTGCGCCCCCCCGTGGCCGGCATGGTGAAGTCCGGCGCCGGGGCGCCCACCGCGATCTCGCTCATTGCGTCATCCTTCTGAATGGCATGCCTGCCAGATGCGCGCGGCCGGCGCCGCGTCAAGCCGCCAGGGCATGACCCGCCGAGGTGGAATCGCCGAAGCGGTGAATCACCTCCCGGCAAAGGCTGGACGTCATCCGCGCTCCTATCCGCACGGACCACGATCCAGCATGCGGCGCAGCTTGCGAACCGCGCTGCCCGGCGTGGAAAACACCGGCTTGCCGGTGGCCGCTTCCACCATCGGCGCCACATGCGCCAGGCTGAACTGGCCGAGTGCGATGGCGTCGCAATCCTTCAGGCGCATCGCGGCCTCCACCGCCAGGCGGTCATGCCCCGCCACATCGCCGGCATCCAGCGCGGCCAGCGCGCCTTCCGCCAGGCAGGGCACGACCTCGATGCCGGCCGGAAATTCCGGCGGCATGGAGGTGAGCGTGCCGGGGAAGGTGGCCAGCAGGCCGACGCGCTTCGCACCCGAGGCCACGATCTCCTCGATCATCGCCTCATTGGGCTTGAGCACGGGAAGCCCCGCATGCGCCGCCGCCACCGCCTCGATGCAGGGACCGAAGGCCGAGCAGGTAAAGAGAATGGCATCCGAACCCGTCCCCGTGGCGTAGCGGCCAAGCGTCAGGAAGCGCTCGGTCATCTCCGGTGTCAGCCTGCCCTCACGGGCGAGGTCGGCCGAGAGGCTGTCATCCAGCAGGTTCATCAGCGTCTGGCCGGGCCAGAGGCGGGCGAAGGCGGCTTCGATGGGCGGGGGCGAATGGCGCAGCGCGTGGATCAGGGTGATGCGGGCCATGGCTCAGCCCGCCTTGCAGCGACGCAGCACGCCGGGGAATTCCACGCAGCCGGGCAGCAGCACCTCATCGGGGCCGCGGCGCGTCACGCGCAGCAGGTCGGGATTGCCATCGCAACCGAAGCCGATCTCGGGCATGGGCCGGCCCGGTACGGGGATGAGGCGGAATTCCAGCCCGTCAGGCGTCAGCGCCACGGTCTCGATGGCGCGCTGGCGATAGGCGAAATCCAGGCTGGAGACGCGCATGATGAGGTCCCGCATGATGATCAGCGCGACATTGCCGAAGCAGCCCGGCCCTTCCGTATCCACGACGGGGAAGATGCCGCCGGTCCAGCTGCCGAACATCCATTCATGCGGCGGGCCCTGGCGCGGTTGGGCGAGGCCGGTGGAGATCAGCGCGGGTGCGGCCAGCAGGCCGGGGATCAGTGTACGGCGGCGCAACATGTCAGGCCTGCTCCAGGAAAACGTTCGTTCAACTGCTTGTAGCCGGTCGCGGCGGCGGCGTCATGACGGGCTCGGGGCCATCGCGCACGGGGATGTGCATCAGGGCGGCAAAGGCGGCGCCGGCGATGCAGATGCTCCACATCAGGTCATAGCTGCCGGTCCGATCGAAGATGTAGCCGCCCAGATAGGCGCCCGCGAAGCCGCCCAACTGATGCCCCACAAAGACCAGGCCGAACATGGTGGCCAGCCAGCGCGTGCCGAAATTGCGCGCCATCAGCGCCACGGTGGGCGGGACGGTGGACAGCCAGAGCAGACCCATCACCGCCGAGAATATCAGCACATTCGTCGTCGTCTTGTCGGCAAAGAGGAAGATGGTCATCAGCACGCCGCGCCCGGCATAGATGATGATCAGCAATTCCCGCCGCTTCCAGCGCTGCGTCAATTCGCCCGAGGCGAGCGAGCCGGCCACGTTGAACAGCCCGATCAGCGCGATCGCCGCCGCCCCCACCGAGGCCGGCAAATGGCAGCTGGCCACGAAGCCCGGCAGGTGCACGGCCAGGAAGCTGACATGCAGCCCGCAAATCGAGAATCCGAAGAAGATGTACCAGAAGGTCGGCGTGGTGAGGCCGAGCTTGAACGCCTGCATCGCCGTCTGCTCATCCTGCCCCGGCTTGGGCGGCGCCGGGCGGCCATCCAGCGGGAGCGCGAGCGGGATCATCAGCAGCGCGGCACCTGCCAGCAGATAAAGCGCGCCCTCCCACCCGGCCAGATTGATGCCGAGCTGCGCGAGCGGCACCACCATGAACTGCCCGAAGCTGGAACCCGCCGTGCCCATGCCGACCGCGCGGCCGCGCATATGCTCGGGCAGCAGGCGCGTCAGGCTCGCATTGATCACCGGCATGCCGGCGGCCGAGACGGCGATGCCCATGACGATGCCCGCGAAGAAGGTGAACATCGGCAGGCCCTCGCTCATCGCCATGCCGAGGATGCCGATACAGTAGAGCGCCGCGCCCCCCATGATGACGCTCCGCCCGCCGATGCGGTCCGCCACCTGGCCGACCAGCGGCTGGGCGAGGCCGTTCAGCAGCACCTGCAGCGCGATGGCGAAGGCGAAGCCCGAGGAGGACCAGCCGAGATCCACGGTCATCGGTGCCAGGAACAGGCCGAAGCTTTGCCGCAGCCCGGTCGCCAGCGCCGCGCAGAGCACCGCGCCGGCGATCAGGATACCGACGCCGCGTGGAGTGGCGAGCATGGGTGAACTCCTCAGGGAGTCCGCAGTTTTCCAGCGATACCGCGTCGCCGCAAACGCGCTTGGCGCATGGCTGGCCAGTCAGTCATGCGCCGGATCATGCAGCGCGGGCGTTATAGGCCGCATCAGTCATGATATCGCCGAGGATGGCGATCGCCTGGGTCCAGGCATCCGTCACCTCGGGCGTGCCTTTCTCGGCCAGGCCCTGTTGCAGCGTCCAGAGCAGGGCCGCGCCGAAACTGGCGTAATGGCCGCGCCGCACGCCATAGCCCACATGGCGCACGGCCATTTCGCGCAGTTGGGGCACCAGCAGGTCCGGGCGTTCCAGCCCCGCCAGGGCCATGCCGAGCGCCTGCATCAGCTTCGCCCCCTGGGCCACCATGTCGGTCCCGGCGAAAAGCGGACGCGTGCCGGGATCCGTCTCCATCAGCCGTTGGTGGAACAGCGCCGCCAGCGGCACGGCCTGAGGGGCCAGCAGGCCGAAGCTCTCGCGCAGGAGGGCGGTGCGGTACATGTCCATGGTGGTCTTCTCTAGTTCGGGTGATATCGATCCGGGCACGAAGCATGGCACGACCGGCGGGCAAGAATTGCGAAATTGTCGCGTCTGTCGTGCGGGCCGTTGCGTCCCCCCACGGCCCGCGCTACCGCCGCGCGCATGTCCCTCTCCACCGCCGATTTCGACTATGCCCTGCCGGAGCGCCTGATCGCCCAGGCACCCATCCGCCCGCGTGACGCGGCGCGGCTGCTGGTGGTGCGCGGCGATGCGCTGGAGGATCGCGGCGTGCGCGACCTGCCGGGGCTGCTCGTCCCTGGCGATGTGATGGTGGTGAATGACACCCAGGTGATCCCGGCGCGGCTGCATGCGAAGCGCGGCGAGGCGCGGATCGAGATCATGCTGAACCGCGCCGAGGGCGATGGCACCTGGCATGCGCTGATCCGCAATGCCCGCCGCATCAGGCCGGGCGATACGCTCGCCATCGAGGGCAGCGACCTCACCGCCCAAGTGGTCGAGAAATTCGAGGGCGGCAGCGCGCGGCTGGATTTCGGCGCCGATCCCGAAAAGCTCGCCGCCGCGCTGGATCAGGCGGGCGAGATGCCGCTGCCGCCCTATATCCAGCGCGAGGCGCCGCGCGGCGAGGATCGCGCCGACTACCAGACCATCTTCGCCGCCCGCCCCGGCGCGGTGGCCGCCCCCACCGCCAGCCTGCATTTCACGCCCGAGATCCTGGCGGCGCTGGAGGCGCGCGGCGTGCAGCGCGCGACGGTCACGCTGCATGTGGGCGCGGGCACGTTTCTCCCGGTGCGCGAGGGCGATCCGCGCTCGCATAAATTGCACCATGAATGGGGTGAACTCCCGCCCGAGGCGGCGGCCATCATCAACGCCGCCCGCGCCGAAGGGCGACGTATCCTCTGCTGCGGCACCACCGCGTTGCGCCTGCTGGAAACCGCGGCACTGGGCATCACCGACCGGCGCGCGCCCATCCCGCCCTATCGCGGCCTGACCGACCTCTACATCCTGCCCGGCTTCGAATTCCGCGCCGCCGACATGCTGATGACCAATTTCCATTTGCCGAAATCCACCCTGCTCATGCTCGTCGCGGCCTTTGCCGGCCAGGAGCGCATGCGCGCCGCCTATGAGCATGCGGTGGCCCAGGGCTATCGCTTCTTCTCCTATGGAGACGCCTCCTTGCTGCACCACGCGCCATGACGCTTCACTGGACCCACGCCGCCACCGATGGCCGCGCCCGTGCCGGCATGCTGCACACCGCCCATGGGCAGGTGCCCACGCCGGTCTTCATGCCCGTGGGCACCGCCGGCACGGTGAAGGCCATGACGGCCGATGCGGTGCGCTCCACCGGCGCGCGGATGGTGCTGGGCAACACCTACCACCTCATGCTCCGCCCCACCGCCGAGCGCGTGGAGCGCCTGGGCGGGCTGCATCGCTTCATGGATTGGCACGGCCCCATCCTGACGGATTCCGGGGGCTTCCAGGTGATGAGCCTCTCGGGCCTCAGAAAGATGGATGAGGATGGCGTCACCTTCCAAAGCCATGTGGATGGCTCCAGGCACCGCCTGACGCCGGAGCGCAGCATCGAGATCCAGCGCCTGCTCGGCGCCGATGTCACGATGAGCTTCGACGAATGCACTCCCTTCCCCGCCACGCATGAGGTGGCCGCCGCCTCCATGCGGCTTTCCATGCGCTGGGCCGCGCGCGGGCGCGAAGCCTTTGTCGAGCGGCCGGGCCATGGCCTGTTCGGCATCGTGCAGGGCAGCACCTATGAGGAGCTTCGCGCCGAGAGTGCGGCGGCCCTGACCGCCATCGGCTTCGAGGGCTACGCGATCGGCGGCCTGGCCGTGGGCGAAGGCCAGGAGGCGATGTTCGCCACACTCGACTTCACCACGCCGATGCTGCCCGAGACGCATCCGCGCTATTTGATGGGCGTGGGCAAGCCGGCCGATTTGCTGGGCGCCGTGCGGCGCGGCGTGGACATGTTCGACTGCGTGATCCCCACACGCTCGGGCCGCATGGGCCGCGCCTATACCTCACGCGGGCAGCTCAACCTCCGCAACGCGAAATACGCCGAGGACATGCGGCCGCTCGACCCCGACTGCACCTGCCCCGCTTGCCGTAACCACAGCCGCGCCTACATCCACCATCTGCTGAAATGCGACGAGATGCTCGGCCCGATGCTGCTGAGCTGGCACAACATCCACTATTACCAGGCGCTGATGTCGCGCATGCGCGAAGCCATCCTGGCGGGCCGCCTCGAGGCGGAAGCGGCGTTGATCGAAACCGATTGGACGAAAGACGGCGAAGCATGACCGCCAAGACCCAAACCGCCGGCCTGACAATGCTCGGAGCCCACACCCCCCTGCCCGCCAACCCGGACGAGGCGGTGCTGGAGCGCGTGCCCAACCCAAACACCGACCTCGCCTATTGCATCCGCTTCGCGGCGCCGGAATTCACCTCGCTCTGCCCGCTGACAGGGCAGCCGGATTTCGCGCATCTCGTGCTCGACTACGTGCCGCGCGACTGGATCGTGGAGAGCAAGTCGCTCAAGCTGTTCCTTGGCAGCTTCCGCAATCATGGCGCCTTCCACGAGGCCTGCACGCTGGATATCGCGCGCCGCCTGGTCACGCTGCTTGATCCGGCCTGGCTGCGGATCGGCGGCTATTGGTATCCGCGCGGCGGCATTCCGATTGACGTCTTCTACCAGACCGGCGCCCCGCCCGATGGCGTGTGGATTCCGGCGCAGGATGTGCCTGGGTATCGCGGGCGGGGGTGAACGGTTTGCCGTGAGGCGCGGCCAGCCCTGCCGGCGCGGCCTGCCGGCGCGGAACGCCAATTGGCGCGCGCATGGCGATAAGCCCGGCCCTGCCCCCTTTCGCTGCGGGCAGGACAGATCCGGCAAGGCCGCGGCAGATCGCGCAGGAAACGCCCATCTGACGCGCGCCGGGGATTCGTCGCCGCAAACGCAGGTGTAGGTGGTGGGTCGTAACCTGGACGACCCCACCAATGCGCGCGAAAATTACAACACATGCCGCCCTGGCGCTGCGGCCCCTGTGGTCCTGGGCCGGTGGCGGCAAGCCCCGCTCTGCCGACGGGTGGGCCTCACGGCGCCCCTTGTGCCTCAGGGCGGGCTTTGCTGCTTGCCTTGCTGCATGGTTCCGCAATCTTGAGTTGAATTTCCGACTCGCGATTTGCGCCCGGCCAGACGCATCCCCGCCACTCGGCCCCTTCGCATGAAGCTTGCCCTCACCCATGGCCTCGGTCGGCTTGGCGATTTCGGCCTGTTCGCGCCGCCAGTCATCTTCCTGA
>Ga0209103_1000189_pt1 | contig 18925 bp, 14 predicted proteins | sample 4C3metaG_FD_184152 | JGI IMG/M metagenome (GOLD analysis project Ga0209103, IMG submission 184152) | Freshwater bacterial and archeal communities from Indian Creek, Illinois, USA - 4C3 metaG (SPAdes) (version 2) | ecosystem: Environmental > Aquatic > Freshwater > Unclassified | place: USA...
TTGGCGATCAGCGCCTCGGCCGTGGCATCGCCCACGCACACCGCCACCGAAATGGCCATGCAGCGCTCGCCCGCCGAACCGTATGCGGCCCCGAGCAGCGCGGCGGCGGCTTGCTCCAGATCGGCATCGGGCAAGATCACCATGTGGTTTTTGGCCCCGCCCAGCGCCTGCACGCGCTTGCCCAGCGCGCTGCCACGGGCGTAGAGGGTTTCGGCCACCGGCGTCGAACCCACGAAGCTGAGCGCCTGCACACGCGGGTCGTCGAGCAGGGCATCGACCGCCACCCGGTCGCCCTGCAGCACGTTGAACACGCCATCGGGCAGACCGGCCTCCGTGAGCAAGCGGGCCAAAATCAACGGTGTGCTGGGCACGCGCTCAGAGGGTTTGAGCACGAAGGTGTTGCCGCAGGCGAGTGCCACCGGGAACATCCACATCGGCACCATGCAGGGGAAGTTGAAGGGCGTGATGCCCGCCACCACCCCCAGCGGCGCGCATTCGGTGTAGGAATCCACCCCGCGCCCGACGTTGATCGAGTGCTCGCCTTTGAGCAGATGCGGCGCGCCACAAGCGAATTCGACCACCTCCAGCCCGCGCGTGAGCTCGCCATGCGCGTCGGCCAGCACCTTGCCGTGTTCGGCGCTGATGGCGGCGGCGATTTCGTCCGCGTGGCGCTCCAGCAGCTCTTTGAAGCGAAACAGCACCCGCGCGCGCTGCAGCGGCGGCGTTTGGCCCCAAGCCGGGAAGGCCGCTTGGGCGGCGGCTACGGCAAGCGCCGCATCGGCGGCCGTTGCCAGCGCCACCTGGGCTTGAATGCTGCCCGTGGCGGGGTCGAAAACCAGGCCCAGCTTCTTGCTGCCTCCCGTCACCATGCGGCCGTTGATGAAATGTGGGATGGGGCGCAGGGTGCTCATGGGGCTTGTGGGCTTGTGGCGTGTCGGCTGGTATCCAATGCAATCTGCGTGGGCTGGTGAGGTCCCGAACAGGCGGCAGCTAAAGGGGATTGAGCGCAGCATTCTAGCCCTCACTTTGAAACGCGCTAAACTGCACCGCGCAAAGAAGGTTTTGCAAATCCCGCGCTGGGCGCAACGCGCTCTGCCTGCGCACCCCTACCACTTTGAGGACTACCCACCATGCAAGGCGACACCCAAGTCATCGGCCACCTGCAGGCCCAGCTCAAAAACGAACTGACCGCCATCAACCAGTACTTCGTCCACTACCGCATGCTCAAGCACTGGGGCCTGGACAAGCTGGCGAAAAAAGAGTACGAAGAGTCAATTGGCGAGATGAAGCACGCCGATCGGCTGATGGACCGCATCTTCATGCTCGACGGCCTGCCCAACCTGCAAGACCTGGGCAAGCTCAGCATCGGTGAGAGCGTGCCCGAAATCCTGAGCAGCGACCTGGCCCTAGAGCGCGCCGCCCAAGCCACGATCAAAGACGGCATCACCCACTGCGAGCTGGCGCGTGATTACGTCTCGCGCGATCTGCTGCTGGAAATCCTGGAAGACACCGAGGAACACATCGACTTCCTGGAAACCCAGCTCGATCTGCTCGATAAAGTCGGGCTACAAAACTACCAGCAGAGCATGATGGGGTCGGTGAGCTAAACCGACCGGGCAAGGCCCTAGCGCATCCCTGCCACGGGAGGCGCTGCCGCCTTCCAGATTCTGCGCCCCTGCGTTTTGCTGCCGTCGCAGGCGGCGTGTTGACCTAGGCGGCGTGTGCTAGGTGTGGCCCCACGCCCGCCACGACTGCCCGGCCCAGATCGCAGCCGCTGCGTGTCCTGCAGCTAGGCACGTGCCTCCGCGTGCGCCTCCGCACGTGCCTCCGCGTGCGCTGCGCCCTACAATTCCGCCGTGACTCCACCCGCTCCAGCCACCGCCCCGCCGCCCAGCCCACACCCCACGCAGCCGCGGCGGCCGATCCGCGAATTGCCCGATGCGCTCATCAGCCAGATTGCCGCGGGCGAAGTGGTCGAGCGCCCGGCCTCGGTGGTGCGCGAACTCATAGACAACGCGCTCGACGCCGGGGCGCGCCAGCTCACGCTGCGCCTGAGCGCCGGTGGGGTGCGCCTGATCGCGCTCGAAGACGATGGCTGCGGCATAGCCCGCGAAGAACTCGCGCTGGCGCTCAAACGCCACGCCACCAGCAAGGTGCGCGACTTGGCCGAGCTCGAAACCGTGGCCACCATGGGCTTTCGCGGCGAGGCGCTGGCCGCCATCGACTCGATTGCCGAACTCAGCCTGCTCTCGCGCAGCGCCGAGGCCGCGCCAGCGCATGGCTGGCTGCTGCATGGGCGCACCGGCGAGCTGCAACCGGCGGCACGCAGCGTGGGCACCACGGTCGAGGTGCGCGAGCTGTTTTACGCCACCCCGGCGCGGCGCAAGTTCCTCAAGACCGACGCCACCGAGCTGGCGCACTGCGTCGAGGCGGCGCGCCGCCACGCGCTGGCGCGGCCCGACGTGGGCTTTGCCATCTGGCACGAAGGCAAGCTGATCGAGCAGTGGCGCGCTGCGCCCTTGGCGGCGGCCCAGCCGGACCATGCGGCGGCTGCGGCTGGCGCTCCGGCTGTTGCGGCTGCGGCTGCGGCTGCGGGTGCGGCTGCGGCTGCGGCTGCGGCTGCGGCTGCGGCTGCGGCTGCGGCTGCGGCTGCGGCTGCGGGTGCCGATCCGTTTGTTGCGGCTGTTTCGACCCACAGCCCCGCCATGAGCCCCGCCATGAGCCCCGCCATGAGCCCCGCCATGAGCGCCTCCATGAGCGCCTCCCTGGCGCAGCGCATGGCCGATGTGCTGGGCGAGGATTTTCTGGCGCACAGCCTGCCCTTCGACTGGCAGGGCGAGGGCTTGCGCGTCTGGGGCCGCGCCGGTCTGGCGCACCTGGCGCGCGCCCGAGCCGACCAGCAATACAGCTACGTCAACGGCCGTTTCGTTCGCGACAAAGTGATAGCCCACGCCGTTCGCAGCGCCTACGAGGACGTGCTGCACGGCCAGCGCCAGCCGGTCTATGTGCTGCTGCTGGAGCTGGACCCGGCGCGCGTCGATGTGAACGTACACCCGAGCAAGATCGAGGTGCGCTTTCGCGACGGCCGCGCCGTGCACCAGGCGGTGCGCCGGGCGCTGGAGCAGGTGCTGGCGGCTCCGCGCGCGGGGCTGTTGAACGCAGCAGCACTGCTGCCGTCTGCCTCTGCCGGTTCGGGTGCGGGTGCGGGTGCGGGTGCCAGCCTAGCGGATTCGTTTCAAGGCACCACCCCGAGAATCCCCGCCCACACCTCCCAAATGCGCCTCGGGCTGGCCACCCAGGCCACAGCTTGGGAGCACAGCCCAGCGCCTGCACCCGTGCCAAGCGCTTGGTCAGCCGCCGCCGACGCCGACGCCGACCCAAACCCAGCGCACCAGGCACGACACCCAGAGCGCGGCCCTATTGGTGCAGGAGGCGCTGCGGGCCTTGCAGGCCCGCGCCCCTACGCCAGCCACTTGGGCCACAAGGGGTGGCCGCCCAGCGCAGGCCGGCACGCCAGCGATGTGGCGGCGCTATGGCCCAGCCCAGCCGCGCACCAGCCGAACCAGCCGCAGAACGCCGATCCATCCACGCCAGACCACCCCGCACCCGCTAGCCGGCCCACACCGCATCCATCAGCCCATCTGCCCCAGCACCTGTCACCCGAGTCGTCCGCCGACACCGATGCCGACCCCGACTGGCCACTCGGCCAAGCGCTGGCGCAGTTGCACGGGGTTTACATCCTGGCGCAAAACCGCCACGGCCTGGTGCTGGTGGACATGCACGCGGCGCACGAGCGCATCGTCTATGAGCGCCTGAAAAGCCAGTGGGACGCGGCAGCCGCCACCCTGCCCAGCCAGCCCTTGCTCATACCCGCCACCTTTGCCGCCACTGCGCTGGAGCTGGCCACGGCCGAGGCGCAGCAAGAGGCGCTGCTGCGGCTCGGGCTGGAGCTCACGCCCTTTTCGCGCCAAACGCTGGCGGTGCGCGCCGTGCCTGCGGCGCTGGCTCAGGGTGATGCGGTGGCGCTGGCGCGCGGCGTGCTGGCCGAATTGGAGCAGCACGGCGGCGGCGCGCGACTGCTGCAGCGCGCCCGCGACGAACTGCTCGCCACCCTGGCCTGCCACGGCGCCGTGCGCGCCAACCGGCGCCTGAGCGCGCCCGAGATGAACGCCCTGCTGCGCCAAATGGAAGCCACCGAGCGCAGCGACCAGTGCAACCACGGCCGCCCCACCTGGCGCCAGTTGAGCCTCAAAGAGCTCGACGCCCTGTTTATGCGCGGGCGTTGAAGCTGCCGGGGGCGGCGTGCCTTTTTTGGGGCCAACTTGCGCCAAATCAAAGCCAATCTGGCCCTTGCGCCCCTGTTGTGGGCCAAATTGGTGCAAAACGCTGCCTAGTTTGGTGCAAAATAAGTGCCCCTTGCCTGCCACCTTTTCCGCCACCCTCCACCACCTCGATCCCGTCATGAAATACGCTTCCCTGCACGATTTTCTGGCCCAAGTCAGCCAGCGCAACCCCGGCCAGCCCGAATTTTTGCAAGCCGTGACCGAGGTGGTCGAGAGCCTGTGGCCCTTCATCCAAAAGCACCCCAAATACGCCGAGCAAGGCTTGCTCGATCGCTTGGTCGAGCCCGAGCGCGTGCTGATGTTTCGCGTCTGCTGGGTCAACGACCACGGCGATGTGCAGGTCAACCGCGGCTACCGCATCCAGCACAGCTCGGCCATCGGCCCCTACAAGGGCGGGATGCGCTTTCACCCCTCGGTCAACCTGTCGATCCTAAAATTTCTGGCCTTCGAGCAGACCTTCAAAAACGCCCTCACCACCCTGCCCATGGGCGGCGGCAAAGGCGGCTCCGACTTCGACCCCAAAGGCAAGAGCCCAGGCGAGGTGATGCGCTTTTGCCAGGCCCTGATGAGCGAGCTGTTTCGCCACATCGGCTCCGACACCGACGTGCCCGCCGGTGACATCGGTGTGGGCGGACGCGAAGTCGGGTTCATGGCCGGGATGATGAAAAAACTCTCCAACCGCGCCGACTGCGTCTTCACCGGCAAGGGCTTGGCATTTGGCGGCTCGCTCATCCGCCCCGAGGCCACTGGCTACGGCACGGTGTATTTCGCGCAAGAAATGCTCAAGCGCCGCGGCCTGAGCTTCGACGGGCTGCGCGTGAGCGTCTCGGGCTCGGGCAATGTGGCGCAGTACGCGGTCGAAAAAGCGCTGGCGCTCGGGGCCAAGGTCGTGACCGTGTCGGACTCTAGCGGCACCGTGATCGACGAAGACGGCTTCACCAGCGCCAAGCTGGCCGAGCTGATGGAAGTCAAAAACCACCTCTACGGGCGCGTGAGCGACTACGCCCAGCGCACCGGCACCCGCTTCGAGGCCGGGCGCAACCCGTGGTCGGTGCCGGTTGACATCGCCCTGCCGTGCGCGACCCAAAACGAGCTCGACGCCGACGATGCCCGGCTGCTGCTGAAAAATGGGGTCAAGTGCGTGGCCGAAGGCGCCAACATGCCCACCACCATGGAAGCCATCAAGCTGTTTGAGCAACAAGGCGTGCTGTACGCGCCGGGCAAGGCCAGCAACGCCGGCGGCGTGGCCACCTCGGGGCTGGAGATGAGCCAAAACGCCATGCGCCTGAGCTGGCCGCGCGAGGAAGTGGATGCGCGCCTGCACGGCATCATGGTCGGCATCCACGAGGCCTGCGTGCGCCACGGCCAGCGCGCCGACGGCTCGGTGAGCTACGTCGATGGGGCCAACGTGGCCGGCTTCGTCAAGGTGGCCGACGCCATGCTGGCCCAGGGCGTGATCTGAGGCGGCTTGCGGCCTCGGCCTGAGGCCGTGCCCTCTGTTACCCTAGGGCGCGATGAAGCCCTCCCGCACGCGCCCGCCCATGCCGGCCACCCTCGTGGTGTTGCTGCTGTCGCTGCTGCTGGGGCTGCAGCCGCTGACCACCGACTTGTACCTGCCGGCGCTGCCCGCGCTCACCGGCTACTTCGATGCGCCCATGCACCAAGCGCAGCTCACGCTGTCGGCGCTGCTGCTGGCGTTTGGGGTTTCGCAACTGTTCTGGGGCCCGCTGTCGGACCGCTTTGGGCGCCGCCCGATTTTGCTCGCCGGGCTGGCGCTGTACGCGCTGGCCTCGCTGGGCAGCGTGTTTGCCGCCAGCATGGAGCAACTGCTGCTCTGGCGCGTGCTGCAGGGCGCGGCCATGGGGGCGGCGGTGATGTGCGCCCGCGCCATCGTGCGCGACCTCTACCACCCGGCCGAGGGCGCGCGCATGATGTCCAAGGGCCTCACCGGGCTGGGGGTGCTGGCCTGCATCAGCGCGCCGCTGGGCGCTTTGCTGTCGGACTGGATGGGCTGGCGCGCCGCCCTGGGTGTATTGGCCTTGTTTGGAGCCGCCGCGCTGGCGCTGGTGCTAATGCGCTTTCAGGAAAGCCTGGCGCGCCCGAACCCGCACGCGCTGCGCCCGCACGAAATGGCGCGCACCTGGGGCTTGATTTTGCGCCACCCCACCTTCTGGGCCTACGCGCTGCTGGTGACCACCTCCTACGCTGGCTTGTTCACCTTTTTGGCCAGCTCGTCTTTCGTGTTCATCAACGCCCTGGGCCTGAGCAAAACCCAGTACGGGCTGCTGATGTTCTCGATGTCGGCGGTGTATATATTGGGCACCTTGCTGTGCAGGCGGCTGCTGCTGCGCTTCGGGGTGCGGCGCACGGTGGCCATCGCCGGGGCCTTCACGCTGCTGGGCGGCAACCTAATCGGCCTGCTGGGCTGGCTGGGCTGGCACAGCGTGTGGGCCATCATGCTGCCCTACTACCTGTTCATTTTGGCGCACGGCATCCACCAGCCCTGCGGCCAGAGCGGCGCGGTGGCCCCGTTCCCGCAGGCGGCTGGCACCGCCTCGGCCCTGAGCGGATTTTTGATGATGAGCGTGGCCTTTGCCGTGGGCTGGTGGCTGGCGGCACAACTGCCCGTCGGGCTCGAAGGGGCCAGCGTGCTGCCCCTGACCCAAGGGCTGTGGTTCTGGAGCGTGCTCATCAGCGCCGTGGCCTGGACGCTGGTGCAGCGCTACGGGGAAGTGCATGGCGCCGCAGCCGGCCGCCCCAAACCATGAGCCCCGCCGCACCCGCCTGGATCGCCCTGGCTGGCCCGACCGCCAGCGGCAAAAGCGCGCTGGCGCTGGCGCTGGCGCAGCGCTGGCCGGTCGAGATCGTCAGCGTCGATTCGGCGCTGGTCTATCGCGGGCTCGACATCGGCAGCGCCAAGCCCAGCCCGGCCGAACGCGCCGCCGTGCCGCACCACCTGATCGACATCCTGGAGCCGCAGCAGAGCTACAGCGCCGCCGCCTTCGTGGCCGACGCGCAGCGCCTGCTGCCCCAGATCGCCGCCCGCGGCCGCCTGCCGCTGCTGGTCGGCGGCACCCTGCTCTACTTCAAGGCCCTGTTCGAGGGGCTAGACGACATGCCCGCCGCGCACCCGGCGCTGCGCCAGGCCATCGAGGCCGAAGCCGCGCAACAGGGCTGGCCCGCGCTGCATGCGCAACTGGCGGCGGTGGATGCGCCCACGGCGGCGCGCTTGAGCCCCAAGGACGCGCAGCGCATCGGGCGCGCGCTCGAAGTCTGGCGCGCCAGCGGGCGGCCGCTGTCGGCGTTTCACACCCGCGCCCAGCCCAAACCGGCGCTGCAAACCCCGCCGCCGCTGCAAATCAACGGCCAGACTGGCGTGCTGCTGGCGCTGGAGCCACTGGAACGCGCCTGGCTGCACCAGCGCATCGCGCAGCGCTTTGCCGCCATGCTGGAGCAAGGCTTCATCGACGAGGTGCGCGCCCTGCGCCAGCGGCCCGAACTGCACCCCGGCCTGCCCGCGCTGCGCAGCGTGGGCTACCGCCAGGTGTGGGAAGCGCTGGATGCGCTGGATGCGCTAGCCGGGCGCCGCGACTTTAGCGCGCCCGAGCTTGCCGCCCTGGCAGAGCGCGGCACCTGCGCCACGCGCCAACTGGCCAAGCGCCAGCTCACCTGGCTGCGCAGCCTGCCGCAGCGCCAGGTGCTGGCGTGCGAACAAGCCGACTTGCTGCAAGCGGCCTGCGCGCTGCTGGAACGGGCGGGGTTGCGGTGGGCTGGGTGGAACCCTAGAATTTGAGCCCGTAGATGAGGTACACCATGTTCGATACGCGAACTCAACTGCTAGAAAAAATCCGCCTAGGTGAAGACAGCCACCTCGAGCTCAAGGAAGTGCGCTTTGCAGGCTCCAAGGTCAAGGGGCCGCTGCAAGGCGATTTGGCCGACGAACTGGCGGCTTTCGCCAACAGTTCGGGCGGGGTGCTGGTGCTGGGCGTAGATGACACACACCGCGCCGTGGTGGGCATTGCGCTCGAACGGCTCGATGCGGTCGAGGCGCTGTTGCGCCAGGCTTGCGAGGACGCGATCAAGCCGGCGCTGACACCGTGCATCGTGCGCCTCACCCTGCCCGATGCCAGCGGCATAGAGCAGCCAGTGATCCGAGTCGATGTGGCGCGCAGCCTGTTCGTTCATCAAAGCCCCGGCGGCTATTTGCGGCGGGTGGGTTCCTCCAAGCGACCGATGCCGCCCGACGAACTGGCGCGGCTGTTTCAACAACGCAGCCAATCGCGCCTGATTCGTTTCGATGAGACTCCCGTAGGCGCAGCGGCGCTAGACGATCTGGACCCGACGCTCTGGCAGCGCTTTGCACCGGCTGAGAACCACGACGAGCGCGAGGTGCTGCTGGGCAAACTGGCAATGATCAGGCTCGATGAGAGCGGCCAGTGGCACCCGACCGTCGCCGGGCTGCTGCTGGCTTGTCGTCATCCGCACCGCTTCATCCCGACCGCCTATGTGCAGGCGGTGGCGTATCGCGGTACGACGGTCGTGCCCGAAGGCGATTCGCTCTATCAGCTCGACGCGCAGGACCTGACCGGGCCACTGGATCGGCAGATCTTGGATAGCTGTGCTTTCGTGTGGAAGAACATGCGTGTGTCGGCGTACAAGGCCATGAGTGGCGGCCGGGTTGACCTGCCCGACTACTCCATGCGTGCGGTGTTTGAGGCGGTTGTGAACGCGGTTGCCCACCGCGACTATTCCATGCCGGGGTCCAAGGTGCGGCTGCGTCTGTTTCGCGATCGCTTGGAAATCTACTCGCCGGGCATGCTGCCCAACACGATGACGACGGGTGATCTGGCATTTCGCCAGTCGGCTCGCAACGAAGCCATCGCGAGCCTGCTCGCGCGCTGCCCTATTCCAGAAAACCCCTACGCCTTGCGCCGTCAGTTTTTGATGGACAAGCGCGGCGAGGGGGTGCCTATCATTCTCAGTGAGAGCAGCAAACTGTCGGGTAGGCAGCCCGAATACCGCCTGATCGGGGACAGCGAACTCGTACTCACCATCTACGCGGCAGCGCTGGAGCAAGACCCATGACACGAAAAACCCTGGCGCAAATTTGAGGCATAAGCCCTAGGGCCCGGCTGCAGCCGGTGACCGCCCCAAACTGCGCCGCCCCACCCCGAGCGCAACCCCGATCGAGAGCAGCAGCACCAGAGCGGCCCCGGCCAGCGTGGCGGCGTACCAGCCACGGTCCATGAAAACGCCAAAAATCAGCGGTGCGATGGCAAACCCCACGTCCAGGCCCGAATACACCGTGCCATAGACGCGCCCAGTGGCCCCCTTGGGCGTGGCCTGCTTAATCAGCAGGTCGCGGCTGGGCGCGGCTATGCCCACGGCAAAACCCGTGGCCGCCAGCAGCAGCATGGTGCCCGTGCCACCCAGCCAGCCGCTGGCGGCCAGCAGCAGCAGCAGCGCACCCGCGCCCATCGAGGCCCCCACCACCTGATCGGTGCGGCGCGCCTGCGTGGCCACGAAACCGCCCACCAACATGCCCAGCGCCCCGCACACCATGTAGGCGCTCAGCGTGAGCGTGGCGGCCTCCAGGCTCACGCCGTGCAGCGCCTTGAGGATCGAGGCCGAGTAGTTTTGCACCACACCCAGCATGAGCGTGGTGAGCAAAAAGAAGGCAAAGCACCACCAGATCACCGAATGGCGCAAAAAGGCCAAGTCGTTGCCCGCTGGCGCACCCGCCGGGCGGCGCAGCACCTCCGACTTCAGATGCTGGCGCTGCCACAGCAGGAGCAAAAACACCAGCAGATACAGCCCGGCGGCGGCCAGGTAGGCGCTGCGCCAGTCCAGCCACATCGACCAGCCGACCAGAAACACCGGGGCCAGCGCCCAGCCCAGGTTGCCGCTGATGCCATGCACGCTGTAGGCGTGGCCCAGCCTAGAGGACGAGATGCGCTGATTCAGGATCGAAAAATCGACCGGATGAAACGAGGCATTGCCCAAGCCAGCCAGCGCCGCCACCCACAGCAGCGTCGTGTAGCTGTTGGCTTGGGAGGCCAGCAAGGCCGCACCCATGAACAGCAGCAGCGACGCAAACAGCACCGGCCGCGCCCCGAAACGGTCCACCACGAAACCCGAGGTCGCCTGCCCCAGCCCCGAGACGGCGAAAAACACCGTCATCAGCAGGCCCACTTCGGTAAACGAGAGGCCAAACTCGAGCATCAGCAGCGGAAACAGCGGCGGCAGCAGCAGGTGCCCAAAATGCGAGCTGCCATGCGCCAGCCCAACCAGGGCCATCACGCGCGCGTCGGTGCGCCAGGGTACGGCGTCGGGCGGAGCAGCGGCGGCGGCGGCCAAGCTGAGGGTGGACATAGGCGGCCATAATAATCCCAAACGCCATCCCATGCTGGGCGTGGGCGGGTTGGCGCATAGGGCTCGCGCACCCGGGCACAATAGCCGCCATGAATATCGTGATTCTCGACGACTACCAGGATGCGGTGCGCAAACTCGCCTGTGCCGCCAAGCTCGAAGCCTACCCGGCCAAGGTGTTTACCAACACCATCAAGGGCGCGGGGCAGTTGTCGGTGCGGCTGCGCGACGCCCAGGCGCTGGTGCTGATTCGCGAGCGCACCCACATCACGCGCCAGTTGCTCGACAAACTGCCCAAGCTGCGCCTAATCGCCCAGACCGGGGCCGTGGGGCCGCACATCGACCTCGATGCCTGCACCGAACACGGCGTGGCGGTGGCCGAAGGCAGGGGCTCGCCGGTGGCCCCGGCCGAGCTCACTTGGGCGCTGATTCTGGCCGCCATGCGCCGCCTGCCGCACTACGTGGCGCACCTCAAGCACGGCGTGTGGCAGCAATCGGGGCTCAAAACCGCCGCCATGCCGCCCAATTTTGGCCTTGGCATGGTGCTGCACGGCAAAACGCTGGGCCTGTGGAGCTATGGCCGAATTGGCAAACTGGTGGCGGGCTACGGGCGTGCGTTTGGTATGCGCGTGCTGGTCTGGGGCAGCGAGGCGGCGCGCTCGCAGGCGCTTGCCGACGGCTACGAAGTGGCCACTTCCAAGGCCGAGCTGCTGGCGCAGTCCGACGTGCTCAGCCTGCACCTGCGCCTAGGGCCACGCACCCAGGGCTGCCTGAGCTTTGAGGACTTGAGCCTGATGAAACCCAGCGCCGTGCTGGTCAACACCTCGCGCGCCGAACTGATTCAACCCGATGCCTTGGTGGCGGCGCTCAACCGAGGCCGCCCCGGCATGGCGGCGGTGGATGTGTTCGAGTCGGAACCGATTTTGCAGGGGCACGCCCTGCTGCGGCTGGAAAACTGCATCTGCACCCCGCACATCGGCTTTGTCGAGCAAGACAGCTACGAAAAGTATTTTGCGGCCGCCTTCGACAACATCCTCAACTACATCAAAGGCACCCCCACCCACATCGTCAACCCAGGGGCGCTGCACTACCAGCGCTAGGGCGGCGATTAGGGCTTGCCGGAGGGCGGTGCCGGGTCGTCGTTGGATTTGGGCTTGGGGTCCGGCTTGGGCGCATCCTGCTTGCCTTCCCACTCGAAGCGGCTGAAATCGAAGTCGATCGACATCGGGTCTGGCGCCGGGGCTGCGCTGCCCTTACCCTGCGCCGCGGGTGCAGCAGCAACAGAGGTCTGCAAGGGCGGCAACCCGAGGTCGTCGAGCGTGTGCCGTGGCATGGGTTCAAACAGCGCCGCAGCGAGCGTGGGCGGCGTGCTGCTCGCTAGGCCCTGCAGCACGCCGAGCAGGTGGATGAGGTCATCAAACGCCGCCAGGGTGCGCACCGTGAGCGGGCTTTGCGCATCACCGGGCTGAGAACCCAGCGCCTGTTCCAGCAGATGTTGCGCTGCTGGCTGTGGCCACTCGCGCTGCAGCCTGTGCAGCATGGCGGCGTCTTGGTCCAGCCCATGCGTGGCCAGGATCGGCTCCAAGCGAGGAGCTAGGCGCAGAAAGTGGTTTTCGTAAAAGCGAATGGCCTCGTTGCACTCGGCGTCGCTGCCGTACTGGCCCGCCAGCGCCAGCCAACGCAGATAGACCGCCTCCGAGGCGCGCGGGTGCTCGGTGACGAAGGCTTTGAGCAACTCCATGGCTTGGCGCTGCTGGCCTATCGACTCGCAAAACTCGATCTGCTGCCAGACGTCGCTGAGCTGCCCAAGGTCCAGCGCCGACACCGGCACTTCGGCGAACATCGAAGCCCGGCCTTCGGCCACCTCCATGCCCTCGACCGCTTCGCCGGGCAACCAGACTGGAAAGTCGTACGACAGATGCTCCGATGCCGTTGGGGCGGGTGCTGGGGCGTTTACAGGGGCTGGGGCTGGGGCTGGGGCGGGTGCAGGGACAGCGGCGGTGGCCACCTGCTGGGCTTGCGGCAGCGCCGGAGCAAGGGCAGGGGCGTAGGCGGTCTGCAACTCGGGCAACTGCACTGCCAGCGCTGCTCCGCCGCCCGCCCTAGTCGCTGCCAGCGTTTCAGGCCCAGATGGCGCTGCGGGCGCGGGTGCTGCGCTGGCTCTGGCAGGCAGGCCGGGGTCGGGTTCGGGTTCGGTTGCCGGGGCCGTGTGGTTGGATTCCCACCAGGGCGTTTCGGCCTTCTTGGCCTTGCCCGCCAGCACCAGGCGGCCCGAGCGCAGCGCAAACCACAGCCCACCCAGCAGCAACAGCGCCAGCGCCCCCAGGCCATAGGCCGAATAGGCAGGCCAGGGCGCCTGGGCCTGGGCCTGGGCCTGGGCCTGGGCCTGGGCCTGGGCCTGCAGCAGTTGCGCATTCAGGGTCTGGATTGCAAGTTGCATGCGCTCCTGTTCAGCCCGCAAGGCCTGCAATTCCTGCTGCAATTCCTGCTGCACTTCGGGCGGCGCTGCGGCGGCGGCCGGATCGGGCACCGGTGGCTGCGCCCCCACCGCATCCACCGGACCAGCGATGGCCGGTAAATCCACTGGATCGAGCTGCAGCCGGGCCCCAGCGGCCGCAGCCGGCGCGACTTCTGGGGCAGCACCCGGTGCGAGGGGCACCGCAGGGGCTGCCGCAACGGCCAAGGGCGGGCGTTTACCGGCCATGCGCGCCACCGCCGCCGGCCGCGGCAGCGGCGCAGTCAAACGAACCGGGGTTTCGGGGCCCAGCACCACCTCCTGCGCCGCAGCCTCAGCCGCTGCCGCTGCCGACAGGGCCAGGGCCGGGGCCGGCTGCAGCGCAGCGGGCAGTGGCTCGCGCACGACCGCCTGGGCCGCTGCCACGGGCAACTGCGGCACCAGCGGGAAGTCGGCCAACAAGGCATAACTGCGCCTGAATGCGTTTTGGCAACCCGCTTGCAAGACCAGGGTGACGATCGGCTCGTTGACCACCTCGCTGCTGCGCACGCGCAACAAAACCGTGCCATCGGGCGCGGCTGTGTGAATGGCTGTGCTGACGCCGCCCACCGCCGCCTCACCGTAAAACAGTTGTGCTTGCAGGCACAGATCGGCGGCTGCCAGGTTGGGGTCGATCCGGCTTTCTACCAAAATATCGAAAGAACGACCGATAATGACATCGCCTTGGGTCGGACCCAAGGTCAGTGCCAGCGTTTGCGTGACCGTCACCAGCAGCGCGCTTCCAACCGCCAACTTCAACATCTGCCTGTCCTTGAATTGATCGCGATCGTTTTGCTCAATACGCTACATTTTGGCACATGAAAGAGTTCATTCTAAACCCGCCGCACACGCGGCCCCAAGTATGACAGCCTGCCTGAAAAGCCACAGCGTCGGTGCCACTTTGGTGCTGACGCTCAGCCATCCCGAGCGCCGCAACGCACTTGGCCCCGAAATCTACGCCGCAGCGGTCGAAGCGCTCAATGCGGCCGAACGCAATCCGGAGTTGCGCAGCGTCATCCTCACGGGCGAAGGCGCGCACTTTTGCGCCGGCGGCAACCTGCAGCGCCTGCTGGCCAACCGCGAGCAGGCGGCGCAGGTGCAGGCCGACAGCATCGAAGGTCTGCACATCTGGATCGAGGCCTTGCGCAGCTTTCCCAAGCCGGTCGTGGCGGCGGTCGAAGGGGCTTGCGCCGGGGCCGGGTTTTCGCTCGCACTGGCCTGCGATTTCCTGCTGGCGGCGCGCAACAGCGTGTTTGCCTTGTCCTACATCAATGTGGGGCTCTCGCCCGACGGCGGGGCCAGTTGGCACCTGGCGCGCCGGCTGCCGCGCGCCATCGCGCTGGAGCTGCTGATGCGCGGCGAGCGCATCGAGCCGCAGCGCCTGCAGCAGCTCGGCCTGATCAACCGCCTGTGCGAACCTGGGCAGGCGCTGCACGAGGCGCTGCGCTGGTGCGAAAGCCTCAACGCCCTGGCACCCAATGCGCTGGCCAGCATCAAGGAGCTGCTCAACGAGGCCCCCACCCACAGCCTGCACCAGCAGTTGCAACAGGAGCGCGAGCACTTCGTGCAAAACCTGCACCACCCCAACGGCGGCGAAGGCATCCGGGCCTTTCTGGAAAAACGCCCACCGCACTACCGCTGAAACCATGGGCCACCCAGGTCGCCCCGGCGACACCCGGCCCGCCCCCAGTCACCCACAAGACAGCCCATGGACGAACCGATACTGACAATGCCGGAACGCGAGGCGATCAACAGCGGTCGCTGGTTCAACACCCTTTCACCCTCTTTGCGGCACGACATCCTTCGATGCGCTTTCGTCAAACGCTTCCTCGATGGCGACTTGATCGCAGCCCGCGGCGACCCGCCCAACGAATGGTCGGCGGTGGCCAAGGGTGCGGTGCGGGTGAGCTCGACCTCGCTGGCGGGCAAGCAGGTCACGCTCACCTACGTCGAGCCCGGGGTCTGGTTTGGCGAGATTGCCATGTTCGACGGCGAACGCCGCACCCACGACGCCTATGCGCATGGAGCCACTTCGCTGCTGTGCGTGGCGCGCAAAGATTTCCAGAAAATCCTGGCCCAGCACGTCGAACTCTACGAGGCGCTGCTGCGCCTGCAGGCGCGGCGCATCCGCAACCTGTTCGGGCTGGTGGAAGACCTCAACACCCTGCCCTTGCGCGCGCGGTTGGCCAAGCAGTTGCTGCACCTGTCGCGCAGCTACGGCGTGCCTTGCCTGGGCCATGCCAGCGAAGTTCGCATCGGGCTGCAACTGGCGCAAGAGGAGCTGGCGCAGATGCTGGGGGCCTCGCGCCAGCGTGTGAACCAAGAGCTCAAATCGATGGAGCGCGAACAGACCATCCGCATCGAGCCCGGCGGCCTGGTGGTGTGCGACCGCAGCGCCCTGCTGCGCATCGCCGCCGCCGAAAACTAAACACCCTTTCTGCACCCAGCGGCCATGTCTGAACCCTCATCACCCACCCCGGCCGCCCCAGCACCCGCTGCCCTGCCCTTTGAAGCCACGGCGCTGGAGCAGTGGCTGAGCACGCACCTGGAGGGCTTCCAGGGCCCTTTGCAAATCGAGAAATTTCCCGGCGGCCAGTCCAACCCCACTTACCGCCTGCACACGGCGCAGCGCGACTGGGTGCTGCGCAGCAAACCCGGCCCGGTGGCCAAGCTGCTGCCTTCGGCGCACGCGATCGAGCGCGAATTTCGCGTCATGCGCGCGCTGGCCGACACCGCCGTGCCGGTGCCGCGCATGGAGGCGCTGTGCGAAGACGAATCCGTGATCGGGCGCGCTTTTTACCTGATGCAATACGTGCCTGGGCGCATCCTGTGGGAGCAGGCGCTGCCGGGCTTGGATGCGGCGCAGCGGCGCGCCCACTACCTGGAAATGAACCGCGTGCTGGCGGCGCTGCACCGGGTCGATGTGCAGGCCGTGGGTCTGGCCGACTACGGCAAACCCGGCAACTACTTCGAGCGCCAGATTGCGCGCTGGAGCAAGCAGTACCAGGCCTCGGTGACGCAGCCCATCGCCGCAATGGAGCGCCTGATCGACTGGCTGCCCACCCACATCCCACCTTTGGCGCGCGACGACAGCCGCCTGTGCGTGGTACACGGCGACTTCCGGCTCGACAACCTGGTGTTCCACCCCGAGCAAGCGCAGGTGCTGGCGGTGCTGGACTGGGAGCTCTCCACCCTCGGGCACCCGCTGGCCGATTTCAGCTACCACTGCATGGCTTGGCACATCGCGCCGGGGCTGTTTCGCGGCATTGCCGGGTTGGACTTGCAAACTTTGGGGATTCCCAGCGAGCGCGAATACATCGAGCGCTATTGCGCCCACACCGGTTTTTTTGACCCCGATGCGCTGCAGCAGGACTGGAACTTCTTCCTCGCCTACAACCTGTTTCGGCTGGCAGCCATCCTGCAAGGCATCGCCAAGCGGGTCGAGGCCGGCACCGCCTCCAGCGCCCAAGCGCGCCAGTCCGGTGCCGGAGCGCGCCCCTTGGCCGAGCTGGCTTGGTCTTATGCCCAGCGCGCCGCCTGAGCGCACCCTGTCCAGCGCCCATGGCCCTCACCCACGCCCTACCCTAGCCCACCCAGAGGAGCCTTTATGCACTTCGATTACAGCCCCAAAGTCCAAGACTTGCAAGCGCGCCTGCAAACCTTTATGGACGCCCACATCTACCCCAACGAGGCGCGCTTCATGGAGGAAGTGGCCGCCAACCGCGCCCGTGGCAACCCCTGGCGCCCGACCGAGCTGGTCGAACGGCTCAAGCCGCTGGCCCGCGCCGCCGGGTTGTGGAACCTGTTTTTGCCCAATTCGCCGCGCGCCCCCGAGGGTCTGAGCAACCTCGAATACGCGCCGCTGTGCGAAATCATGGGCCGCGTGAGCTTTGCGCCCGAGGTGTTCAACTGCTCCGCGCCCGACACTGGCAACATGGAGACGCTGGAGCGCTACGCCAGCGAAGCGCTCAAAGACCGCTGGCTCGCCCCCTTGCTGCGCGGCGAGATCCGCTCGGCCTTTTTGATGACCGAGCCCGAAGTGGCCTCGTCGGACGCCACCAACATCCAGTGCCGCATCGAGCGCGAGGGCGACGAGCTGCTCATCAACGGGCGCAAGTGGTGGTCCTCCGGTGCCGGTGACCCGCGCTGCGCCGTTTTCATCCTGATGGGCAAAACCGACCCGCAAGCGCCCCGGCACGCGCAACAGTCGATGGTCGTGGTGCCGGCCGACGCGCCAGGGGTGCAGATCGAGCGCGCACTCACCGTCTTTGGCTACGACGACGCCCCGCACGGCCACATGGAGCTGCGGCTGGAAAACGTGCGCGTGCCCGCCAGCCACATTTTGCTGGGAGCCGGGCGCGGTTTCGAGATCGCCCAAGGCCGCCTCGGGCCGGGGCGCATCCACCACTGCATGCGCTCCATCGGTGCCGCCGAGCGCGCGCTGGAGCTGATGTGCCAGCGCCTGACGCGGCGCGTGGCCTTTGGCAAGCCGCTGGCGGCGCAAAGCGTCTGGCACGAGCGCATCGCCGAATCGCGCTGCCTGATCGAGCAGGCGCGGCTGTTGACCCTCAAGGCCGCCTACATGATGGACACCGTGGGCAACAAAGTCGCCAAGGCCGAAATCGCCATGATCAAGGTCGTGGCCCCCAACGTGGCCTGCCAAGTGCTCGATTGGGCCATTCAGGCGCACGGCGGCGCCGGTGTCTCGCAAGATTTCGTGCTGGCGCAAAGCTACGCCAACCAGCGCACCCTGCGCCTAGCCGACGGCCCCGACGAGGTGCACCGCATGGCGATCGCCAAGCTGGAGCTGGCGCGCTACCAGGTGTTGGCGGCAGCCGAACTGGACGCTCCGGTGACGCGCGGCTGCTGAATCGCCGCAGCCCCAAGCCCTCTGCGCCAGCGCCCGGACTGAAATCAAACCTTGCCTTGTGGCTTGGGGACGTAAAAGTGGGTTCTGGTCATGCTCGGGTTTTGGCACCCAGGGCAGTCAATTTTCTAAAAACCACTTGATCACGCTCTTGGCCAAAAAGCCCAACATGCCAAACGAGAGCACCAGCAGCAGCACAAAGGTGCCAAATTTGCCAGCCTTCGATTCGCGCGCCAAGTTGAGCACGATAAACAGCATGAAGAGAATGAAGCCCCCAAGGCCAACGGTAAGACCGAAAGATGCGATCTGCGCTTCGGTGAATCCCAATACGGTTCCAGGCATGATCAATGGCTCAAATGGATTGTTGCCGACAAAGGGTTGAATCTGCTATTTTGGCCGCAAGCACCGCATCCGGCAGCAACAAAAAGCGCTTGGGTCAGCGTATGCCACGCTGGCAGCATACAACAGCTCATTTTGCCCCCTCCAGAGGCGCACAGGCCTGCAGCAGGCTTTGCGTGTAGGGGTGCTGGGGTGACTGTAACACCTGCTCGGCGCTGCCTTGTTCGACCACCGCCCCGCCCTGCAGCACCATGACCTGGTGCGCCAAGGCCCAGATCACGTCCAGGTCGTGCGTGATGAGCAGGTAGCTCAGACCGTGCTGGCGCTGCAAGCGCAGCAGCAGCGCCAGCACCTGCTGCTGCACCGTGACGTCGAGCGCCGAAGTCGGCTCGTCGAGCACCAGCAGGCGCGGCTGCAGGATCAGGGCGCGCGCGATGGCGATGCGCTGGCGCTGGCCGCCCGAAAACTCGTGCGGGTAGCGCTGCAACCAGCGCAGCAGCGCCTGGTTGTGCT
>Ga0209103_1000191_pt1 | contig 18911 bp, 17 predicted proteins | sample 4C3metaG_FD_184152 | JGI IMG/M metagenome (GOLD analysis project Ga0209103, IMG submission 184152) | Freshwater bacterial and archeal communities from Indian Creek, Illinois, USA - 4C3 metaG (SPAdes) (version 2) | ecosystem: Environmental > Aquatic > Freshwater > Unclassified | place: USA...
CAAGCCAGCGCCGCGGCGCTGGCTTGGGAAGCGTCCCAGACGGGCGATGCCAACCGCGCTGCCCTGGCCCGCATGGTGCTCACACACCGCGTCCTGCCGCGCGATCCGTTGGCGGATGCGGACCCCGATGCGGCGCTGCTGCCTGGCATGCTGGAAGCCGCCTGAGAAAACCTCAATCCACGCGGATATTGCGCGCGCGGATCACCTGGCCCCAGCGTTCGAATTCCTGCGCGGTGAAGCGTTCCATCTCCGCCTGCGAATTGCCAACCGCGACCAGCCCCGCCGCCGCCATGCGGCTGATCACGCCGGGGTTGGAGACGGCCTCGCGCACGGCGGCGCCCAGCCGCTCCTGGGCGGCGGCCGGCGTGCCGGCGGGGACGGCGATGCTGCCCCAGCTTTGCACCGCGGCCTCGCCGAAGCCCGCCTCGGTGAAGGTGGGCAGGTCCGGCAGGAGGGCGATGCGCGCCGGCCCGCTGGTGGCCAGCGCCCGGATGGCGCGCGCGCGCACCTGGCCGATGGAGGAAGCCGGCTGGTCCAACATCACCTGCACCGTGCCATTCACCAGATCCGACATGGCCTGGCCCGAGCCGCGATAGGGCACATGCACCATCTGCGTTCCGGTCACCGCCATGAACAGCTCGGTGAAGATATGCGTGCCCGACCCCACGCCCGAGGTCGCGAAACTGAGCTGCCCCGGCCGCGCCCGCACATGCGCCACGAATTCCTGCAAGGTCTGCGCCGGGATGGAAGGATGCACCACCACGATCACATCGGTCGTGAAGATCTTGGAGAGGATCACCAATTCACGGCGCACATCCACCGCGCGCATCAGCCCCAGATGCGGCGCCTGGGTCATCACGCCATTGGTGGCGACCAGCAGGGTGTAACCATCCGGCGCCGAGCGCGCCGCCGCCTCCACCCCCACCGCGCCGCCGGCGCCGGTGCGGTTCTCGACCACGACGGCCTGGCCCAGGGTTTCGCTCAGCCGCTCGGCGATCACGCGGCCACCCACATCGGTGCTGCCTCCCGGCGAGAAGGGCACGATCAGCCGCAACTGGCGCGTGGGCTGCCAGGGCGCTTGCGCGGCGGCAGCGACGGGCAGGAATGCAGGGGTGGCCAGCAGGGAGCGGCGGGTGATGGACACGCGCGGGTTTCCTGTCTTCAGGGGGCGGCGAAGGCTTCCGCCTCCACCTCGACGACAAGGCGCGGATGCGCCAGCGCGGCCACGATCAACAGCGTGCTGGCCGGCGCATGCCCTTCCATCGCGGCATCCCGCGCCACGCGCCAGGGGGCGATCAGCGCGGTATCGGTGAGGAAGACGGTCAGCTTCACGATCTGGGCCGGGCCCATGCCATGGGCGGCCAGCAGCGTGCGCAGATTGGCCAGCGCCTGGACGATCTGCGCCTCGCCCGATTCCGGGATGCTGCCATCCCGCGCGATGCCGACCTGGCCCGAGAGCACAAGGCGGCGCCCTGCGCCCTCCACCAGCGCGGCATGCGAATAGCGCGAGGCGGGGGCGGCCACGCCGGGCGGGTTGGAGAAGGTGATCATGTGCGCGGCAACTCCTCACGGCCGACCGCCGCCGGGGGGGCGGCGGCGGCATTGTCCACGATATAGGGGCGCAACGCACGCCGGACCTGGAATTCGAATTCCGTGTTCAGGTCGAACATGGTCTGGCGCAACAGGCTCTCGGCCCCGGCGCGCCGTGCGGCCGCCGTGCTTTCGACATTGCGGGTCCGCTCGGCCGAAGCCTCGGCGAAGCCCAGCCTGCGGTCGTTCGAATCCAGGATATCCACCCGCGCGGTGAGCTGGCAGAGCAGGCGCTCGCCCGGATCGCCGGCGAAAAGGCCGCCGCCGGCCGGGTTGCGCGTCCGGATGATCTGCGCCCGCGTCACGGCGAAGCGGGCGCGGTGCTCGGTGCCGAAGGCCGCCAGCCGGTCCCGGCCCATGATCCGCACCGCCTCCGCCGGGCTCGGCTGCAATTCCCGACCGGCATCATTGGGGCCGGAGGCCGGCATGCGGTCCTCGATATCGATGCGGGCCACATCCAGCCGAATCTGGGTCAGATGCCGGTAGCCTATGGGTGGGCCATCGCCTTGAGGCGCGGGCGGCGTGGAGGCGCAGGCGGCGATGGTGACCGGCAGGAGAAGCAAGGCGCGCCGAGGATGCGGCATGGCGGATTCCTCCGAGGTTCAGGCCTGGATGCCGCGAATCGCATCCCGGCCGAAGCGGAAACCATAATTGCAGAATTCGCAGGTCATGGTGATGATCCCGGCTTCGGCCATCTCGTCCAGGTCCGGCTCCGGGAAACCCTCCAGGACATTGGCGAGGCGCGAGCGCGAGCAGCGGCAGCCATAGGCCAGCGCGCGCGACTGGCCGACAGCCAGCCCTTCCAGCGCGAAAAGCCGGTGCAGCAGCGCCTCGGGCGGCAGCGCGTCATCCAGCATCTCGGCCTCGGTCAGCGTATCGGCCAGCACGACGGCGGTGCGCCAGGCTTCCTCCTGGGCCTCCTCGTCCAGTTCCTCGCCGATGCCCCCCTGGCCCGCCACGCGCTCCATGATGAAGGCGCTGGCGCGCCAGCCCTTCCCGGTTCGGGTGCAGGCCAGGCGCAGATGGCTGCGAAGCTGCTCGGAGGTCGCGAAGTAATTGGCCGTCATCTCGGTGAGGTCGGCGCCCTCGATGCCGACAATGCCCTGGTAGCGCTCCATCTCATCGCCCTGGTCGCAGGTGAAGGCGAGGTAGCCGCGGCCCAGCAGCGCGCGGGCGGAGGGATTCTTTCCGTATTGGCCGAGTCTTTCGGCATCGGCACGGACATAGCCGCGCAATTCCCCCTGATCCGTGCAATCGCTGACCAGCATGGAGACCGGCCCCTCACTCTTGGCCTGGATGGAGAAGCTGCCGCGATATTTGAGGGCGGAGGCCAGGCCCGCGGTCAGGGCCAGCGCCTCGCCCAGGAGGCGCGTCACGGCATCGGGGCTGGTGTGGCGCGTCAGCAGCGCATCGGCCAGCGGGCCGAGCCGCACGAGGCGCCCGCGCACCGGCTTGCCATCCAGGTGGAAGGGGGTGACGCCGCGCGGCACGACGAGATCGGGCACGGGCGGGCGGTCATGGTCGAGGAAATCGGGGGTAGGTTGGGTCACACCATCGAATTAGACCAGACCGGCCCGTCTTGCGAGACTTACCCCTTGCGAGACTTACCCCACGGCGAGCACCAGGATTTGCACGATGGCGAAGACGACGAGCAGGATCAGGATGATCCCGCCCAGCTTGTGCGGATGCGGCAGCTTCACGATGCGGCCATCGCGTTGCGGCACGACGATATCGGGGATGGTAGGGTCACACGATCAAGCTAGACCAGAACAGGCCCCCTTGCGAGGCTTATTCCAAGATCGGCACCAGGATCTGCGCGGCGGCAAAGGCAACCAGCGGGACCGGGATGATCCCGCCCGGCTGGCCTGCCTCCGGCGGGCTTGCGAGGGCAGCTTCAAGCGGCCATGGCGTTGCGGCGCGCCTTGGGCGGCTTCTCCATCATGGCACGCAGCAATTGCTTGAGCTGCAGCCGGTCAATCATGGGGAAGCGTGCCAGCAGATCGGCCTCATGCGCCTTGGCGGCCACCAGCAGGTTCTTCACCATCTGCTCGCCCCGGGGCAGCATCTGGATGCGGACCACGCGGCGGTCCCGCGTGTCGGGCATGCGCTTGACGATGCCATCGCGCACCATGCGATCCAGCAGCTTGGTCATGGTCGGCTGTTGCAGCAGGCAGGCCTCGGCCAGGCCGGTCACCGTCTCGCCAGGGCTGCCCGAGAGGGTGGCGAGGACGCGCCAGACCGGGACGGAGACGCCCTCCTTGCGGAGTTTGGAATGGAACTCCGAGGATAGCGCATGCGAGGCCCGCGCCATCAAATACAGCAGATAGTCGTCCACGAAACGATCGGTTCCAGCGGTTTCCATAATTTCCTCGATGTCGTCACTTGTGGTCGAGGATGTCATCCTGTTTCGCCGGCATGCAATTACGGGGAAATACGGATGCCTGACATATAAAAAATCATATGTTAGCCTCCGCTGAGATGGAGGCCACCATGTCCCTTTCCACCCTGGAACCCGTCTGGATTTCGGCCTTTGAGGCCGTGTTCCGCCGCTGCAAACTGGCCGAGGGAGACCTCGCCTGCCTGCTCACCGAAAGCCGCTCCCGCCCCCTCAACATCGCCCTGGCAGAAGCGGCCATGGCCCGGATCGGGGCGAAATTCATCCGGATGTCTCTCCCGACGCCGGCCCAGACGGCCCAGGTGCCAATGCGCTCCACCGGCGCCTCGCGCGCCATCGGGGGCCATCCGGCGGCCCTCGCCGCCCTCGCCGCCTGCCCCTTCATCGTGGACCTCACGGTGGAAGGCCTGCTGCATGCGCCGGAACTGAAGCAGATCCTGGCTGCCGGCAGCCGCGTGCTCATGGTCAGCAATGAGCACCCCGACGCGCTGGAGCGCCTGGTGCCGCAGGATGCCGATGAGGTCATCGCCAAGGCGGCCGTGAAACGCGCGCGCGCGGCCAAGCGCATGCACGTCACCTCCGCCGCCGGCACCGACCTGCATGTGGTGATGGAAGGCGCGCCCAGCGTCGGCGTCTGGGGCTGGACCGACCGGCCGGGCACCATCGCCCATTGGCCGGGCGGCATCCTGGTTGCCTTCCCGCGCGCCGGCTCGGTCCAGGGGCGGCTCGTGCTCGATGCGGGCGATGTGAACCTGACCTTCAAGCGCTACATCGAGCGCCCCATCACGCTCACCATCGAGGCGGACCACATCACCCGCATCGAGGGCAAGGGCGCCGATGCCGAGATGATGCGCCGCTACCTCGCCGCCTGGAATGACCGCGCGGCCTATGCCGTCAGCCATGTCGGCTGGGGGCTGAACCGCGCCGCCCGCTACGAGGCGCTGACCTTCTACGACCGCGAGGACACGAACGGCACGGAGTTGCGCGCCGTGGCGGGAAACTTCCTGTTCAGCACGGGCGCCAATGAATTCGCCGACCGCTTCACGGAAGGCCATTTCGACATCCCGGTCTTCAACACCACCATCTCACTGGACGGCGAGGAGGTGGTGCGCGAGGGCGTGCTGCTGTGACGCCCATGCTGCTGCTGCACGGCATTGGCGGCCGCGCCGCGCTCTGGGCGGCCAGCGTCGCGGCGCTCGCTCCGCGCCGCGTGATCGCGATGGACATGCCCGGCTATGACGGCACCCGCCCGGCGCTGGAAAGCTTCGACGCCCTGGCCGATGCGGCGGTGGCGCTGCTGGACGCGCAGGGCTTGGCGCAGGCCGATGTGGTGGGCCATTCGCTGGGTGGGATGATCGCGCTGGAAATGGCGCTGCGGCACCCCGCGCGCCTGCGGCGGCTGGTGGTCGTGGCAAGCTCGCCCGCCTTCGGCAGCCGCGACCCGGCCTTCCGCGAGAGCTTCCTCGCCGCCCGGCAAAAGCCGCTGGATGAGGGCATCGGCATGGCCGGCGTGGCGGCTTCCCTGGTGCCCGGCATGCTGGGCCCGGATGCCGACCCCGCCGCCGCGCCTGCCGCCATGGCCGCGATGGCCAGCGTGGATGAGGCGGCCTATCGCACCACGCTGGCCACCCTGACCGGCTTCGACCGCCGCGCTGACCTGCCGCACGTGACGCAGCCGACGCTGCTCATCGCAGGCGAGGCCGACCAGACGGCCCCGCCCCGCGGCATGGCCCGCATGGCGGAAGCCATGCCCGATGCGCGCCTGCTGGTGATCCCCGGCGTGGGCCACCTGCTGCCGCTGGAAGCGCCGGCCGCCTTCCACACGGCGCTGCACGAATTCCTGAGCTGAAGGAAATTCCGATGGACATGCCACTCCCGCTGCCCGCCGATGCGCCGATCTTCGACCCGCGCGGCTTCCGCCTCTCGCCCTTCGAGGCGGATCTCTGCGCCCGCGCGCAGGAATTCGGTGCCCGCGTGCTGGCGCCGCGCGCCGCCCGCTGGGACCGCGAGGCGAGCTTCCCGACCGACAATTACGACGATATGCGCCGCGAAGCCTGGCTGGGCATCTGCATCCCCAAGACGGATGGCGAGATAGGATGGGCGCCGATTTCCGCGCCTATTGCCTGGCCGCCGCGGAATTCGGCCGGTATTGCGGCGCAACCGCGCTGACCTGGAACATGCATGTGTGCAGCACGCTCTGGACCGGGTTGCTGACCGATGACCTGGAGATGGATGCGGCCATGCGCGCCCTGCACCATGACCGCCGCAGGCTGCATTACGGAAACATCCTGGGCCGCGGCGCCATCTTCTCGCAGCCCTTCTCCGAAGGCGGCGCCGCGGCGGCCGGCGGCGTGGCTTTCGGCACCACAGCGACCCCCGTGCAGGGCGGCTTCCGCATCAATGGCAAGAAGATCTTCGCCTCGCTCTCCGGCCATGCCGATTGCTACGGCATCCTCTGCACCGAGGTGCATGGCGCGGAAAAACTCTCGCGGCGGGACACGCTCTATCTCGCCATCCCGCGCGATGCACCGGGTGTTGCCGTGGAAGGCGAGTGGGACCCGCTTGGCATGCGCGGCACGGTCAGCCGCAACCTGATCTTCCAGGATGTCTTCGTCCCCGAAAGCGCCGCGCTGATGCCACCCGGCCTGTACTTCCAGGCGGCCTCGCGCTGGCCGCACATGTTCATGACATTGACGCCCACCTATATGGGCCTGGCGCAGGCAGCCTACGACTTCACCGTGCGCTATCTGCGCGGCGAGCAGCCGGGCACGCCGCCCGTGAAGCGCCGGATGTATCCCACCAAGCAGATCGCGCTGGCCGAGATGCGGATCATGCTGGAACAGACCAAGGCGCTGTGGTTCCAGGCCATCAGCGAAGCCGGGCCGGACCCTTCCAAGGAACAGATGCTGCGGGCGCTGGCCGCGCAGAACACGGTGATGGAAAATGCCCAGGCCATCGCCGCCAAGGCGGTTCGCACCTGCGGCGGCCAGGCCATGCTGAAGACCCTGCCGCTGGAGCGCATCTATCGCGACAGCCGCTGCGGCAGCCTCATGCTGCCCTGGACCGCCGAGCTTTGCATGGACCGCATCGGCCGCGATGCGCTCTATGAAAAGGGCGAGACGGATTGATGGAAGGCTTCGACCTCGCCTCGCTCAAGCCGCTGATCCAGGCCGAGGAATGGCTGCTGCGCGGCGGGGGAATCCGCGCGGGGGACCGCGTGGGCTGGATCGGACTGAACCATCCGGGCATGCTCGCCTGCCTCTTGGCCTGCGAGCGGATCGGCGCTGTCCTTGTGCCGCTCAACTGGCGCCTGGCCGCCGAGGAGTTGCAATGGATCGCCCAGGATGCGGGGATCGCGCTGCTGCGTGAGGGGCCACCCTCCGGCGCCGTCACGCCGCATGCCATGCCCGATGCGGAGGCCTGCCCGGCGCTGCTGATCGGCTACACCTCGGGCACGACGGGCCGCCCCAAGGGCGCCATGCTCGGCCGCGCCGCGCTGCATGCCAATGCGGAGAATGCGCGCCGCATCTTCGAGATCACGCCGGCGGATCACGTGCTGACCGTGCTGCCACTGTTTCATGTGGGCGGGCTGAACATCCAGACGATGCCCGCCTTGCTGGCCGGGGCGCGCGTCACGCTGCTGCCGAAATTCGACCCCGATGGCTTCTTCGATGCGGCGGCGCGGCTGCGCCCCACGCTCACGCTGCTGGTGCCGGCGGTGATGGCCGCGCTGATCCGGCACCCGCGCTGGGCCACGGCCGATCTCTCCTCACTGCGCGCCATCGGCGCCGGGTCTTCGGAAGTTCCGCTTTCGCTGATCGAGGCGTTTCATGCGCGCGGCATCCCCGTGCAGCAGGTCTATGGCATGACGGAAACCAGCCCCATCGCCATCGCGCAGACACGCGATGAGGCGCTGCTGGCCCCAGGCTCCATCGGCCGCGCCGCGCCGCTGTCCGGGGCTCGCATCGCGCTGCCCGATGGCAGCGAGGCGCCACCCGGCATGGCGGGCGAAATCCAGATCCGCGGCGCCAATGTCATGACCGGCTATTGGCACCAACCGGAAGCGACCGCCGAGGCGCTGCATGAGGGCTGGTTCCGCACCGGCGATGTCGGCCACCAGGATGCCGAGGGCCGCTTCTGGTTCACCGACCGGCTGAAGCGCGTCATCATCTCGGGCGGCGAGAACATCTATCCGGCCGAGTTGGAGCGCGTGCTGGCCGGGGTGCCGGGCCTGCGGGAATTCGCCATCATCGGCCGGCCCGATCCGCGCTGGGGCGAAGTGCCGGTGGCCGTCATCGTCGCCGATGCGGATTTCAACGAAGCGGTGATCGCAGCCCATTTCGAAGCGAAGCTGGCGCGCTTCAAGCATCCCCGCGCCGTGCTGCGCCTGCCCGCCCTGCCGCGCACCGCGCTCGGCAAGGTGCAGGTGGAGAAGCTGCGCGCGCTTACGCAAGCCGGTCAGAGCATCATCCGGTAAAGATGCTCGAAAAACAGAGAACTGGAGCGGGGGCCGCGCTTCTATCTGCGCGGATCCCGCTCTCGCGCGGCGCGCCTCTGCTCATAGGCGCGCGCATGCAGCGCCGCGGCATCATGGATCGCCGTCTGCACGCCCGCGCGCCCCGCCGCCGCCGCCAGGAAGCCCAGGATATGCTCGCCCTCGATGCGGTTGCCGGCCTCGATGTCGCGCAGCATGGAGGTGGCGTAGGCGCTGGCGGCATCGCTGAACAGCGCGCGGTATTCGGCCATGAAGGCTTCGGGCATCGGGTGGCCGTGATGGGCCGCGATGGCGGCGTTGCGGGCCAGCACCTCCTGCAACCAGGCGCTGCCGCCCGCGCGCACGATCTCGCCCAGATTGGCGCGCATCAGCACGGTGCCGATGGCGCTGGTGCCCAGATGCACAAGCTTCTCCCACAGGCGCTGCGCGATGTTCGGCACGGCCTTGGCCTCCATGCCGCGCGCCATGCTTCCCGCCTGGGCGAAGGCGGCTTCCAGCGCGGCGACGCGCGGACTCATGCTGCCATCCATCTCACCGAAGGTCAGCCAGCGCCAGTCATTGAGCTGCTTCACCACGCCTGAGGGCGTCAGCGTCGCCTGGATCTTGCACAACCCGCCCAGCACGCGCCCCGCGCCGAAGCGCGCCTGGAGCGTCTCGATATGGGAGAGGCCGTTCAGCACGGGCAGGATGGCGGTGCGCGCATCCATGGCGGGTGCGATGCTCGCCATCGCATCCTCCAGGTCGTAGGCCTTGCAGGTGAGCAGGATGACGTCCCAGCCAGTCGGCAAGGCCTCGGCCGTCACGGTGCGGACGGACAGGCGGGCATCGCCGAAGGGGCTTTCGATCACCAGGCCGTCCGCCGCCAGCTTCGCCGCGCGGGCGGGGCGCACCAGGAAGGTCACGTCGCCACCGGCCTCGGCCAGCCGTCCGCCGAAATATCCGCCCAGCGCGCCTGCTCCCAGCACCAGAATCCGCATGTGACTTTCCTTCCCAATGCCGACATATGCGCGTTACACCCGGCCCCTAGCTTCGAGAAGTCATGCGCCGCACACTCTCCCTCCTGATCCTGACCGGCGCCCTGCTGGGCACGGGCTATGTCTATGGGCGGCCCGCCATGGCTGCCCTCGGGCTGAGCTGGCCGGGAAGCACCCAGACCAGCGGCCCGCGCCTGAGGCTCGCCAGCGTGGATCGCGGGCCGATCACCGCCGTGGTTTCGGCCACCGGCACGGTGAACCCGCTGGTCACGGTCATTGTCGGCAGCCAGCTTTCCGGCCTCATCCGTGAATTGCCCGGCGATTTCAACCAGCGCGTCACCGCGGGCCAAATTCTGGCGCGGCTGGATACGCAGCAGCTTGAAGCCACCCGCGCCGCCGCCGCCGCCGACGCACTCTCCGCCCAGGCCGTCGTCGCCGTCGCCCGCGCCCAGGCCGAGCGGGCGCAATCCGACGCCGTGCAGGCGCGCGCCGCCATCGCCGCCGCGCGCGGCGAGGCAAGCCGCGCCGAAGCGCTGTTGCGGGATGCCGAATACGAGGCCCGCCGCACCGAGGAACTCCGCCGCGCCGCCGTGGGCTCCATCCGCGATGCGACGCGGGCCGGCTTCATCGTGGATGGCGCGCGCGCCAATGTCGCGATCCAGCAGGCGCAAATCGCCCAGGCCGAGGCCAATATGATCTCGGCCGAGGCGACGGCGCGCACCGCCCTGGCGCAAGTGGAGGCCGCCACCGCCACGGCCGAGCAGCGCGCCGCGCAATTGCGGCAGGTGGAGGTCAGTCTCGGCTTCGCCTCCATCCGCAGCCCGATTGACGGTGTCATCGTCTCGCGCAGCGTGGATCTGGGGCAGACCGTCGCGGCATCGCTGCAATCGCCCACATTGTTCACCATCGCGGCCAATCTGAATGAGCTGGAACTCTGGGCGACGGTGGATGAGAGCGATATCGGCCGCATCCGCCCCGGGCAGAACGTGGCCTTCACGGTGGCCGCGCATCCCAGCGTCAACCTGCGCGGCACGGTGAAGGAAATCCGCCTGAGCCCGACCACGGTGAACAACGTCGTCACCTACACCGTCGTCGTCACGGCGGCGAACACCGATGGCCGCATGCTGCCGGGCATGACGGCGACTTTGCGCATCATCACCGATGAGCGCCCCGATGCGCTGCGCGTGCCCAATGCGGCGCTGCGCTGGCGTCCCGCCGGCGCAACACAGGGCCAGGCGGCCCAGCCCGCCAACCCCATGGAAGCCGCCCTGCGCGAGATGACCGACCTGACGCCCGCCCAGCGCCAGGAAGTGGAAGCCGCGGGACGCGAAATGCGCGAGCGCATGGCCGCCCTGCCCGCCGAACCCGAGGCCCGCCGGCAGCAGGCCCAGGCCGCGCGCCAGCGCCTGCAATCCCGCCTCAACGCCGTTCTCACGCCCGAGCAGCGCGCGCGCCTCGCCGCCGCCCGTGGCAGCCGCCCGGCCGGTGGCGCCGCCGGCACCGTGCATGTGGTGGAAGGCGACGGGACGCCCCGCGCCATCGCCATCCGCACCGGCCTGACCGATGGCAATGTGACCGAGGTGCTCAGCGGCGACCTCACGCCCGAAATGCAGGTGGTGGTCGGCACGGAACGCGCCGGCGCGGCACCCGTCCGCGCACCCACGGCCAGGCCACTGTTTTGACCGCGCTGATCGAGACGCGGGACCTCACGCGGCACTACCCCTCGGGCGAGGGCGTGGTGGCGGCGCTGGAAGGCCTCGACCTCGACATCGGCCCCGGCGAATTCGTTGCCGCCATGGGGCCATCCGGCTCGGGCAAGTCCACCTTCCTGAATTTGATCGGCTGCCTGGACCAGCCCACCCGCGGCCGCTATCGCCTGGCGGGTGAGGATGTGGCGGCCCTGCCACCGGATCGCGTGGCCGCGCTGCGGGGCGAGCAGATCGGCTTCGTGTTCCAGTCCTTCAATTTGCTCCCGCGCTCGGACGCGCTCGCCAATGTCGAGATGCCGATGCTCTATCGCGGCCTGCCGCGCCGCATCCGGCGCGAGCGCGCGGCCATCGCGCTGGAACGCGTGGGATTGGCGGCGCGGATGCACCACACGCCCTCCCAGCTTTCGGGCGGGCAGCAGCAGCGCGTGGCCATTGCGCGCGCCCTGGTGAACGGCCCCGGTCTGCTGCTGGCCGATGAGCCGACCGGCGCGCTGGACAGCCGCACGGGGCTGGAGATCATGGCGCTGTTCCAGGCCTTGAACCGCGCGGGTGTGGCCATCCTCTGCGTGACGCATGATGCCGATGTGGCGGCCTTCGCCAGCCGCACCCTGCGCTTCCGCGATGGCCGGATGATCGAGGACAGCCGCTACCAGCCGGTGGATGCCGAAGCCATGTTGCGCCAGAAATTCCAATGAACGCGCCGCATCCCCAACCCGCACCGACGGCCCGCTCGGTCGCTCCCCTGCCGCCCTTGCCGCGCGGCCATGCGGGGCTTTCCATGGCCGAGGCCTTCCTCGCCGCCCTGGCCGCGCTGGCCGCCAACAAGCTGCGCGCGGCACTCACCGCGCTGGGCATCTTCATCGGCGTGGCGGCGGTGATCGTGACCGTGGCGGTGGGTGCTGGCGCGCGGCAGCAGGTGCTGGCGCAGATCCAGTCGCTCGGCGCCAACCTTCTTGTCGTATGGGGCGCCAATGTGCGGCTGGGCGGTGTTTCGCTCGGCGCCGGGCAGCGGCCCAATCTGAGCTGGGACGATGCGCAGGAAATTCCACGCCAGATCGCGGCCGTGCAGGTCGCGGCCGGCACTTCGCGCCAGCAGCAGCAGGTCGTCGCCGGCAACCAGAACTGGTCCACCGCCATCGTCGCGACCGACCCCGATTACTTCCTTGCCCATGACTGGCTGGCGTCCGAGGGGCGCTTCTTCACGCAGGAGGAGAGCCTCTCCGGCCGCAAGCTCGTCCTGCTCGGCGCGACGGTGGCGGAAAACCTGTTCGGCGATGAAGACCCGGTGGGCCGTGAAATCCGCATCCGCTCCACGCCCTTCGAGGTGCTGGGCGTGCTCGGCCGCAAGGGCCAGAACCCGATGGGCCAGGACCAGGATGACGTGGTCATCATGCCCTTCTGGACGGCGCGGCGCAGCGTGATGGGCGCATCGCGCGCCTTCGCGCGCTCGGTCGGCACCATCAGCGTGAAGGTGCATGAGGGCGAGAGCATGAGCGATGTGGAGGAGGAATTGCGCCAATTCTTCCGCCAGCGCCATCGCGTCGCCGCCAATGAGCCGGATACGGTTTCCATCCGCAACCTCAGCGAGATCGCCGCCACGCGCGATGCCTCGGCGCGCACGCTCTCGCTGCTGCTGGCCGCCGTCGCCGCCGTCTCGCTGCTGGTGGGCGGCATTGGCGTGATGAACATCATGCTGGTCAGCGTGACCGAGCGCACGCGCGAGATCGGGCTGCGGCTGGCTGTCGGTGCCAGGCGGCGGGACATTCTGCGGCAATTTCTGCTGGAGGCGGTGCTGCTCGCGCTGCTGGGCGGCGCGGCGGGCGTGCTGGTGGGCGTCGGTCTCGCGCATTCGCTGGCCGGGCTGGCGGGCTGGCCGGTGCTGATCCAGTGGGATGCGGTGGCGCTGGCCGTCACTGTCTCAGCGCTCACGGGGCTGTTCTTCGGCTATTACCCGGCGCGGCGCGCGGCGAGCCTGGATCCCATCACCGCGCTGCGCCACGAATGATCAGGGCAGGTTTTCCCAACGCCTGAGCCGGCAGCCAGGCCGCGCCGTTTGGATCTTCACACAGGCGGCGCGCCTTCCGCCCGTTGCGCCGACATGCAACCGCCGCCCCCGTCAGGGGTGACGGACGATCCGGGCCAGCATCCGGCCCGCATCGCTCATCGCAGCAATTGCTGCATCCGGCCCAGCATGCCCCCCAGGTCGAGCCCCGGCTCGGGCGCTGCCGCGGCGCTGCCCGTGGGTTGCTGGCGGCGCAGGCTTTCGGTCGCGGCGGTGGTGTCGCTGAGGCGCAATTCGGTGGGCTGGGTCGTGGCGCTGGTATTGCTGCCGAGGCCCGCCATGCGAATCAACGCACGCTCAGCCGCCGGCAATTCCTGTGCGGCGCGGGCGGCATCGGCGCTGCGGGGGGCGCAGATCAGGCTGCGGCCCTCCAGCCCACAAGGCATTTCCAGCATGGGGTTGGTGCCCAAGCGCAGCTGCGCCGTGCCCGCCACGGCCAGCAGGCCGCGGGTGATGCTGTCCAGCGAGAGATCCCGCGCCGTCACCGCCGGCACCAGCCGCCCGCCGCGGTCCAGGATTTCGAAGGCCAGGCCCGCCCCCACGCCGGGCCGCTCCACCCAGTCGCGATGGCGCAGGATGCAGGCCGTGCGGTCCGTCATCCGGTCGGTCACGCAGGCCAGTTGCCAGGGGCCGATGGCCTCCGGCGCCGGCTGTGGCGCGGCTGGTTGAGCCAGGGCCGCGAGGGGAAACATCATCAGGGCGATGGCAATGCGCTTCATGGAGACTACCCTAGCAGGAAGATGGAGATGGACATGCACAGGATCACCCTCGCCGATGGCAGTTCCGTGGCGGCGCTCGGCCAGGGCACCTGGCATATGGGGGAAAGCGCGGCCAACCGAAAGGCGGAGGTCACCGCCTTGCGCGCGGGCCTCGATCTCGGCCTGACCCTGATAGACACCGCCGAGATGTATGCCGAGGGCACAGCCTTGCGCGCGGGCCTCGATCTCGGCCTGACCCTGATAGACACCGCCGAGATGTATGCCGAGGGCGGCGCCGAGGAGGTGGTGGGCGAAGCCATCGCCGGGCGGCGGGATGAGGTGTTCCTCGTCTCCAAGGTCTATCCGCACAATGCCGGCAAGCGCGCCTTGCCCCAGGCCTGCGAGCGCAGCCTGAGGCGGCTCGGCGTCGAATGCCTCGATCTCTATCTGCTGCATTGGCGCGGCTCCGTTCCCCTGGAGGATACGGTGGAGGCGATGGAGCGCATGCGCGCGGCCGGAAAAATCCGGCGCTGGGGCGTCTCCAACCTCGATGTCGAGGATCTGGAGGAGCTTGGCCCCGCACTGGCCGATTGCGCGACCGACCAGGTGCTGCTGAACCTGGAGCATCGCGGGCCGGAGCATGACCTGCTGCCCTTCTGCGCCGCACGCGGCATGCCGGTGATGGCCTATTCGCCGGTCGGCCAGGGCGGTGCGCTGCTGCGCCATGCGGGGCTGGCCGCCGTGGCGCAGGCGCGCGGCGCCACGCCGGCGCAGGTGGCGCTGGCCTGGACGCTCTCCCGCCCCGGCGTCATCAGCATCCCCAAGGCCACGTCGCTTTCGCATCTGCGGGAGAATGCGGCGGCACGCGAGATCATCCTGACGCCGGCGGAACATGCGGCGCTCGACGCCGCCTTCCCGCCACCGCGCCGCAAGCGGCCGCTGGCGATGCTGTAACGCGCCATCAGAAGCGTGATTGCAACCGGAGGAAGACCCGCGTCTCGTCCCAATTGGCCGCCTTGTCGTAGCGGAATCCGGCGCTGAGATTGATGCGCTGGGTGATGGCGTAATCCATGTCCGCCCGCAGCCCGCCCACGAAATTCTGCTGGTTCTGCGTGGGGAAGCTGGTCAGCATCGGCAGGGGGCTGCTTGCCGCCCGCGCCACGAGCTGGCGCTGGAGCGCCGGGTCATTGGAGAAATAAGGCGTCGCTTCCTGGCGGAAGACGGCATAGCCGGCGGTGGCGCCCAGGCGGTACCTGAAATCACCCGAGCGGCCACGGAAATCCACCGGCACATTGAAGGCCGTGTAGGTCTGCGGACTGAAATAGCCGCCGCTGCCAAAGGTGAAATTGCTCTGGTTCCGGTCAAAGCCGAAATAGACCAGGTCGGTGCCGATGTTCAGATCGCCATTCGCGCTGCGAATCACCGGGTAGGAGAAGCCGGCCCCGCCCTCGATGCGCGCATTGCTCGGCACATTCTGCCCCTCAAAGATCGAGTAGCCGAGGCCCGCATAGATATAGCCAGGCCCCAGCGGCAGCTCGATCTGCGCGCGGCCGCCCGTGCGGACCACATTGCCCCAGTTGCGGCCGGTGAACTGGTCCCGCTGGCCCGCCCAGGAGAGCAGGCTGTCCTCGACCGAGCGTCGCTCACCCGTCAGGCGGATGCGTGCCGTGCCGATCTGCGGCGCGACCTCGATGCCGCCCAGCAGGGTGGAGGTCGGGAAGCCAAGCGGCGAGGAGCCGACATCGAAGCGGAAGGCGTCGCCGCGCCGGTAGGTCACGCCAAGCGCCACGCCCGCCGCCGTGCTGCGCGGATTTTGCACCCCGCCGAAGAGCGAGCCCGTGCCGAAGCGCTGCTGCGTGCTGGCATCCGTGCCCAGCGTGCCGGAATCCAGCGTGACGGCGGTGACATTGGCCGTCATGCGTCCGCCAATGCCGGGCAGCGTCACCTCGGTCTCCAGCGGCGCGCGCAGGTCCAGCAGGCGATCCAGGCCCGAGCTGCCGGAGCGCTGCCGCAGATGGCCGGCAAGGGTGGCGCGCGGCGCATCGCGCTCCTCCAGCGTGGCCAGTTCCTGCGCGATTTCACGCGTCAGGCGGTCCGTCGGCTGGGTCGGCGCGCCCGCCACCACGGGCAGGGGGGTCGTGGCGCCGGGGCGGAGGAAGGGGTTGGGCTGGCCGCTGGCGGCTGCCGCCACGCCGGTGGGCGTGGTGCCCGCCGCGGTGCCAAGCTCCGCCCGGCGCTGGGCCAAGGCGGTCTCCAGCGCGCGGCGGGCGCGATCCTCCTGGTTGAAGGCCAGCGCCACGCGGGCTCCGAGCAAGGTCAAGCGGCTCTCGCGCGGGAAGATCTCCTGCCCTTCGGCCAGCAGCGCCTCGGCGCGGGCGCGTTGGCGGAGCGCGATGGCGGCATCGATCGCGCCCTGGCGGGCGTCGAAATTGCGCGGGTTGCGCGCCAGCATCGCCTCCGCGATGCGCTGCGCCTCGCGCGGGTCCCGCGCGCCCTGGTAGAGCCGCGCCAGGGCCAAATTGGCCTCGGTGTTCTCGGGATCGCGCTCCAGGGTCGGGCGCAGGCGCTCGAAGGCCTGCGCCTGGTTGCCCTCGTCATTCAGCCGGTCGGATGAGCGGACGGCGATGCCCGCGCGCAGCGAGGCCACGTCCCGCCTTTGCTCGGGCGTCAGGGTGGCGACGCCATCCAGTTGCTCGGCGAGCGCGAGCGCCTCGCCATCCAGCCCGATGCCCAGCAAGGCGCCGGCGATGGCGAGGCGGCTTTGCGGCCCGGCCATGCGGTTGGCGGCCTCCCCCACGCGCGCCGCCTCGGCCGCGCCGAAGCGGTCATTGGCCTCGCCAAAGGCGCGGATGACGGCGGCGGCAGTGCTGCCGGTCGGGTCCGGGCGGGCGGCGATGGTCAGCAGTTGCACCCGCGCATCGGCCGTGGTGCGGCCCAGCCCGCGCGCCGCGCGCTGCACGTCGCGCTGGGTGCGGATGCGCGCATGCAGGCGGGACATGTCGGCGCTGCGCGCGGCGGGCGGGATGCGGTTCAGGTAATTCTCGGCATCCGCGACGCGGCCCTCCTCATCGGCGAAAAGCGCGGCGGCATAGAGGTTGTCGGCGCGGGGATCGCCAATCAGCAGCTCCTCCATCGTGGTCCGCGCCGGCACCAACTGCCCCTGGCGGCGCAAGGCGCGGGCCAGGTCGAGGCGCAGCCAGGGATCATTCGGCGCGTTGGTCAGGGCCTGGCGCAGCAGCGCCTCGGCCACGAAGGGGTCGGTGGCGCGTGCTGCCTCGGCGCGCAACTGGCCACCCGGGCCGCTCGGCTCGGCGGCGGCGCGCTCACCGTGGCGCGGCGCGGCTTCGGCGATGCGCGGCAATTCGGCGAGGCGGCCTTGCGCGCGCAACGCCTGGGCGAGGCCCTCGCGCGCGGGGGCGAAGCCGGGCCGGCGCGCGAGGGCGGTGCGGAAGCGCTGCTCCGCCGCCGCCGCATCATTGCGGCGCAGCGCGATCTGGCCGAGCAGGACCTCGATATCCGTCCGGTCCTCGACGGTACGGCGGGCGGCGCTGCGGGCGATGGTGTCGGCCGTGTCCACATCGTTGCGGCGCAGGGCCGCGCGGGCCTCGGCCAGTTCCAGCCCATAGGCCGCGCCATCCAGCGCGCCCTGCCATTGCGCCGCGCGGCCTGGCTCGGTTGCGATGGCGCGTTCCAGCAATTGCCGGGCCTCGGCCGGGCGGTTCTCGCGCAGGCGCACGATGCCAAGGCCGCCCAGCGCATCGGCGTCACGCGGATTGGCGGCGAGTGCCGCTTCGAATTGCCGGGCGCTGTCACGCAGGCCGGCCGCGCCGCCGGTCTCCAGGCGCTCAAAACCTTCCTGACGCAGCGCCGCGCCGGGGTCAGGCCGAGGGGTGGCGGCCTGGGCTGCGGCCTGGGCAACCTGCTGCGCCTGGCGCAGATCGGGGTCATTGGGAAAGCGCTGGAGATAGGCCTGGATGAGCGGCGCATAGGCGGGGTCGCTCGCGCTCCAGTTCAGCGCCTGGCGCCAGGCGCGGCGCGCTTCATCGCCCACTTCGGGGTCATTGGCGAGGGCGCTGAGGCGGCGAATGCCATCCTGCCGGGTCGCCGGCTGGAAGGTCAGGGTCTGGGCGAAGCTCAGCCGCGCGCGCGGCGTCGCGGTCGGGCTTTCGGCCAGGCGGGCCAGTCCGCGCCGGCCTTCCTCGGCGCCGGCCTGGGTTCCGGCCAGGACCGAGAAGTATTCCTGCTGCAAGGCGGGAGGCGGGCCGGCCGAGCCGAAGGCCTGCCGGTAGCGGGCGGCGGCTTCCTCATTGCGGCCCTCCCGCGCGAAGCGCCGGGCTTCCTCGATCGCGTTGCGATCCATGCTGGCGGCGCGGATGGCGGCCTCGGCCGCGCTGCGCTGCTCCTCGGTGCCGCCGGCTTCGCGCAGGCGGGCGGTGAGGACGGCGGCACCGGCGCGATTGCCGCGCGCGGCCTCGATCCGGGCAGAGAGGGCGAGGGCCTGGGTGTTGCGCGGCTCCACCGCAAGGGCGCGCTCGATGGAGGATGCGGCAAGGTCAAACCGCTCCAGCCCGAGCCAGCGCTCGGCCTGACGGATCAGGATGTCCACGGGCCGCGCAGCCGAACTCGCCGCCGACACCAGCGTGGCGGGCGGCCCGGCGCCCAAGGGTTGCGTCTGCGCGGCGGCGGGGACCACAGCCACTCCGCTGAGCAGAAAGGCCATAGGCACACCACGCATCACATCATTCCCCCGGAGTGAAAGAATCTCACGAATTCGTGCGCGCACGCAACCTGGAAAGCGCGCGCCGGCGCAAGATCCAGAAGAAAGACACCCCAATCAGCGCGGCCGAACCCAGCATGAGCAGCAACATCCGCTCCGGCCGCTCCCCCAGCCAGATCTGCGGCAGCATCCACCAGGGCAGCCTGCCGACCGAATAGGGCATGGCGGTGCGGAAGCTCTCGACCCGCCCGCCGGTCAGCAACACGAGATC
>Ga0209103_1000192_pt1 | contig 18854 bp, 20 predicted proteins | sample 4C3metaG_FD_184152 | JGI IMG/M metagenome (GOLD analysis project Ga0209103, IMG submission 184152) | Freshwater bacterial and archeal communities from Indian Creek, Illinois, USA - 4C3 metaG (SPAdes) (version 2) | ecosystem: Environmental > Aquatic > Freshwater > Unclassified | place: USA...
TCGGCACCACCGCCGCGCCATGCGCCGCCGCGACCCTGACGCAAGCCGCCACCTCGGCGGTGGAGGCGGGGCGCACCACCGCAACCGGGGCGCCCCGGTACTTGCCCATCCAGTCGCGCGCATGGCCCGCCGTCGCAGCCCCGGTCAGCACCTGGGCCTCGCCCACCACCGCCCGCAGATCGTCGATCAGACGCATCGGTCCCCCCCGCACCGCCCGGCAGAATGTGCCATGCGGCCCATCCTACGCCCCCGCCTGCGCCCAGAGCGCGCCCAGCATCCCGCGCAGCGCCGCCAGCGCCGGACCGGCATCCTCGCAGTCCGGCCCGAGCGTCACCTCGACCGTTCCCGCGAAACCGAAAACCGCCCGCCGCTCGGGCCGGATCACCACGACAAAGCCCCTCGGCCCGGCCGTCACCGCCGCCACCGCATCCTCGGCCCCGAAGGTCTCGTCGCTCGCCTCGAACCAGACCGGCCCGCCCGCCAGCGGCTGGCGGAACAGCACATAGCCGTCCTCGGCCGCCTCGCCCGCCGCAAAGCCGACGAACAGCATCCCCTCGTCCTCGACGACCGACCCGTAGGCCGCCCTCACCGTGATGTCGGCCATGCCCCTCAGGTCCACTTGGCGACCGGCGGCAGGCTCATCAGCACCGCATTCGCGTCATGCCCCGTCTCCAGCCCGAACTTCGTGCCCCGGTCGTAGACCAGGTTGTACTCGGCATAAAGCCCGCGGTGGACCAACTGCACCTCGCGGTCGGCCGCGGTGAAGGGCGTGGCGAGGCGGCGCTCGGCCAGCGGCAGGAAGGCGGGCAGGAAGGCCTCGCCCACGGCCCGGGTAAAGGCGAAATCGGCCTCCCAGTCGCCGGTCGCCAGATCGTCGAAGAAGATGCCGCCCACCCCCCGCGCCCGGCCGCGGTGCGGGATGAAGAAATATTCGTCCGCCCAGGCCTTGAATCGCGCATAGTGGTCGGGCCCATGCGCATCGCAGGCGCGCTGCATCCCGGCATGGAAATGCGCGGTGTCCCCGGGATATTCGATGCAGGGGTTCAGATCGGCGCCGCCGCCGAACCAGGCCGCTCCCGGCGTCCAGAACATCCGCGTGTTCATGTGCACCGCCGGCGCATGCGGGTTGGCCATATGCGCCACGAGGCTGATGCCGCTGGCCCAGAAGCGCGGGTCCTCGGCCATGCCGGGCACCCCGCGCGCCGCCATGGCGGCCTGCGCCTTCGGGGCCAGCACCCCGTGCACCTCCGACCAGTTGACGCCGACCTTCTCGAAGACCCCGCCGCCGCGCATCACGCTCATCAGCCCGCCGCCGCCATCGGCGCGCGTTGTGGGCGTCAGCTCGAACCGGCCCGGCGGGCCTGCACCGGACCGGTCCTCCAGATCCTCGAACGCCGCGACGATCCGGTCGCGCAACGTCCGGAACCAGGCCGCCGCACGCGCCTTGCGGCTGTCCACCGGATCGGTCATCCTCGGGCCTCCATCCTTCGCCATGGCCATGCCTAGCATTCCTTCGCGCCGCTTTCCAAGCGCCTCAGGACCGCCCCGATGAAACGCCGGCTCCTGCCGATCATGCTCCTGCTCGCGGCCTGCGGCACGCCGCAGCAACGCTGCATCGACCGCGAGACCCGCGATCTGCGCATCCTCGACCGGCTGATCGGGGAAACCGAAGCCAACCTGCAGCGCGGCTTCGCCTTCGAGACGGTCACCGTGTACCGGCGCGAACTGACCACCTGCCTCGAGCCGGTGACGATCGACGGTGCCACCCGAATCGCACCCCGCCCCTGCTTTGACACCGTCCGCGACACCGAACGGCGGCCCCGGGCCATCGACCTTGCCGCCGAGGCGCGGAAACTCGACGGCATGCAGGCCAGGCGCCGCGACCTTGCCCGCGCCGCCCTGCCCGGGATCGCCGCCTGCAAGACCACCTTTCCCGACTGATCAGTGGGCCGGCGCCGGCACCGCGTCCAGAAGGCTGCGGCCGCCGTCGACCGTGATCACCTGCCCGGTGATGAAGCCCGACGCGTCCGAGGCCAGGAACTGCACCGTCTCGGCCAGCTCGGCCCCCGCGGCGATCCGGTGCAGCGGCGTCACATCCGCGATCTGGTCGCGGTAGGCGGGATTGTCCTTCAGCGCGCTTTGCAGGCTGGCGCTCATCACCGATCCGAAGGCCACGGCGTTCACCCGGATGCCCTTGGGCGCCAGCGCCACCGCCATCGAGCGCGTCATCTGGTCGATCGCCGCCGAGGCCATCGAATAGGCCAGAAGCTCGGGCCGCGTCGCCTGCGCGGTGATCGACGACAGGTTGACGATGGTGCCCACCATGCGGCCGGGCTCGGCCTCGCTGCGTGCCGCGTGCTGGATCATCCGCTTCGCGGTGATCTGCGACATCCGCAGCGCCGTCAGCAGGTTCTGCCGCCACAGATCCTCGACCCCGTCCGCCTCGGGCGACAGGAAATCCGACACCATCATCCGGCGGCTCGCGTTCACCAGGATATCCACCCGGTCGAAGGCATCGATGGTGGCCGAGAGCAGGTTGGCGATGGTCAGCTTCTCGGTCAGATCGCCGGCGAACATCCGGACCGACCCCTCGGCGCGGGCTTCCTCGCCGATCTCGTCCTCCAGCCGGGCCTCGTCGATATCGGCGAACATCACGTTCGCGCCCTTGTCGACAAGATGCCGGGCGATCGCCAGGCCGATGCCTGCGGCAGCACCCGTGACGATGGCGGTCTTGCCGGTGACGGAAAAGGACATGGGCAGGCTCCGTGGGGGTTCAGGGTTTCGCCCGTCTGGGCCTGGTCGCATGGATCACGCGGAAGGCGCCCGTGGCCGCCACCTCGCGCTGCTCCGCAAAGGCCTCGGCCAGCGCGGCATCATAGGGCAGATGGCGGTTCTGGACCAGCCACAGCGCCCCGTCCGGGGCCAGCATCCGCCGCGCCGCCCGGATGAACGCCGCCCCGAGCGCGGGATCCGGCGCGCGCCCGGTGTGGAACGGGGGGTTGGTGACCACGGCATCCAGCAGCGTTTCGGGCCGAAAGCTCGTGGCATCCGCCCAGTGGAACCGCGCCCGCTCGTCCACCACGTTGCGCCGCGCGCAGGCCAGCGCATCCGCCTCGGCCTCGACCAGATCCAGCCGCCTTACGCCGGACCGCGCCAGGATCGCCCGCGCCAGATAGCCCCAGCCTGCCCCCAGATCGGCGACCCTGGCCCCGAGCCTCTGCGGCAGGGCCCCGGCCAGCAGCACCGAGCCCGGGTCCGGCCCATCGGCGGAAAAGACGCCGGGCAGGGTCTGGAACCCCCCCTCGATCGCGCGCCAGCTTGCGGCCCAGTCCGACAGGTCCGGCCCGGCCAGGAAGACTGCCAGCTTGCCATGCGCCTTGGACAGGCTGTCCGACAGCGCCACCCGCGCCCGCAGATCCTTCAGCGCCGTGTCGATCCCGTCGGTCTTCTGCCCGTCCACCGCGATCCAGCCGCCGGGGCCGACCTCGGCCGCCGCCCGCGCGACCAGCGCCCGCGCCGCCTCGCGCGAACGCGGCAGGCAGACCAGCGCCGCCGCGTAAGGTGCCGCCGGCGTCGTCGGGAACCCGTTTGCGAAATGGTCGTGGTCCGGCCTGAACCCGGTCAGCACCGTGACCCGCCCCGCCGGCAGCACCGACAGATCATCGCCCGCCCGCGCGCCATAGACCGCAATCGGCCCCGCGGCAGGAAGCGCCAGCACCCCGGTCTCGAGCGCCTGGATCAATCGGGCGGATCGCATGGGCGGGGGCCGCAGCCCCTCAGGCCCTTTCCGGAAAACGACGGGTCACTCTTTTTCCATCGTGCATTGCAGCGGGTGCTGGTGGCGGCGCGCGAAATCCATCACCTGCGCCACCTTGGTCTCGGCCACCTCGAAGGAAAAGACCCCCACCACCGCCAGCCCCTTCTTGTGGACCGTCAGCATGATGTCGAAGGCCTGCGCGTGGTTCAGCCCGAAGAACCGCTCCAGCACATGCACGACGAACTCCATCGGCGTGTAGTCGTCGTTCAGAAGCAGGACCTTGTACAGCGGCGGCCGCTCGGTCCTGGTCTTGGGCCTGGTCAGCAGCGAGGTGTCCTGCCCAGGGCCGTCGGTCTTGCCAGACATGGAAAGCGCGCGTGACGACACGGGGACCAAGGCTCCATCAGCGGTTTCGGGCAGCGGATTCGGGGGTTGCACCGGATCCATCGAGTATAGTCTTTTCCGGGCGGGCGAAAAGGGGCGGCAGCACCGGTTGCGCCGATGCTGACCACCATCGGCTTTGATGCCGACGGCACGCTCTGACCGGACGAAAGCGTCTTTCGCCGGACCCGGGACCGTTTCCTGCGCCTTCTGGCCGACCATGGCGCGCCTGAAGATCTGGCCGGACGGTTTGCGGCGGGGCGGCTTGCGGTCGAGCGCGTGAAGCCGTCGCATGCGCCTGCGACCCGCCCGACCTGGTGGCAAGCCTGACGTCGCCCTGCTACAACTAGGGGTTCAGACATCCGATACCACAAGATGTCGCAGGAGGACGAGCCGCATGCTGCCCCCGCGCAACGGGTTGAGCAAAGCCGTGAAAGCTGTTGTATTTTTTGTGTTTTCGGACAGGTTGCTCTATGTTACCGTCCGCCCGAGGCAGAACTCGGCACCGGAAACTCGGGCCGAACCGGGATAGGGAACAAGCGACGTGGCATCGCTTTTCGGGCGTTTCATCCGCACGGCTTTCGTGCTGTTCGTGGCCTGTGCCATTCTGGCGACCACACCGCTTGCAGCGGCCCCCTTTGCCGCCATCGTGATGGACGCCCGCACCGGCGAGGTGCTTTACGAACGCAACGCCGACACGCGGCTGCACCCCGCCTCGCTGACCAAGATGATGACCCTCTACATCGCCTTCCAGGAGCTCGAGGCCGGGCGGATCACGCTTGACACCATGGTCACCGTGTCGCGATACGCCGCCGCGCAGCCGCCCTCGCGGCTGGGGCTGAAACCGGGGCAGAGGATCGCGCTGCGCCATCTGATCCGTGCCTCGGCGCTGAAATCGGCCAACGACGCCGCCGCCGCGATCGGCGATGCCATCAGCGGCGACAACCAGGCCTTCGCCAAGCGGATGACCCGCACCGCCCGGCAGCTCGGCATGGACAGCACCACCTTCCGCAACGCCCACGGGCTGACGGCGGAGGGGCATCTGTCCACCGCGCGCGACATGAACGTGCTCGGGCGGCATCTGTTCTACGATTTCCCGCAATATTACAACCTCTTCTCGCGCCGCACGGCCGATGCCGGCATGGCCACGGTGCGCAACACCAACACCCGCTTCCTCGACGCCTACGAAGGCGCGGACGGGATCAAGACGGGCTTCACCTCGGCCGCCGGCTTCAACCTGACCGCCTCGGCGCTGCGCGGGAACAAGCGGATCATCGCGACGGTCTTCGGCGGCACCTCGACCGCGAACCGCAACGCGCGGATGAAAGAGCTGATGGACGTCGGTTTTGCCGCCGCCCGCAACCGGGTCAGGGAACAGCCGCCCGTGGCCCCCGGCATCCTGCCCGAAGACGCGCTGCCCGCAGACGCGCTGATTGCCGCGGCCAGCCCGAACATCGACGAGGTCGGTGCCGAAGGCGGCGCCGGCAAGACCGTCCGCGTCAGGGGCGGCGTCACGGTCTCGCTGCGCCCGAAGGCGCGCCCCAGGGCTCCGGCCGTGCCGGCGGAGGTCGCCATCGCCATGGCCGCGGGCGTCGCCGACGCGCTGGCCGAGGCGACGGCGCCGCCCCCGCCCGAAGGCACGCTCGACTTCCAGGCCGCCACGATCGCCGCGGGCGGACCGCCGCCGGCGACGCCCGCGCCCGCCGAAGCCCCGGCGGCCGTGGCCCTGGCCGCGGCGCCGGCACCCGACCCTGCCGGCCTGCCGGAAGGCACCCTTGAGGCCCAGGCCGCAAGCCTTGCCGCCGCCGAAGCGCAAAAGCCCAGGCCCGTCCCCCGCCCGGAAACCGCACTCGCGGCCGCAGCGCCGGCGCCCGGGGACGGCCTCGCCGGTGCCGCGCCCGAGATCGTGCTGACCGACCCCGGCCAGACCGCCGCCTCCGCGCCGACGACGCTCGCTTCCGGCATTCTCGCGGGGGTCACCGCCGTCGAGGCCGTTTCTGCCGCCGCCACGATGGCCCCGCCCGCCGCCAACCTCGCCGCCGGCCTGGCCGTCGCCACGGCACCGATGCCCGAACGGCAGGCGCCGATCTTCGATGCTGCCGCGCCGATCATGGCCCCGCCTGCACCGGAACCCGAAGTCGTCGTCGTCATGTCCACGGCCGGGGGGCGGAATTTCGGGGTCAATGTCGGCGAATTCGCCTCGCGCCACGACGCCGAGCGCGCGCTGCTGCGGACCGCGCTGGCCGAAAGCGCCACGCTGGACGAGGGCCTGCGCAAGACCAGCCAGTCGGCCGGCAGCTGGCACGCCAGCTTCATGGGCCTGACCCTGGAACAGGCCGAACTTGCCTGCCGCCGCCTGCGCGCCCGCGCGGTGCCCTGCGAAACCGTCGGCAACTGAGATGGTCGCGCTCGTCTTTCCGGCGCTGCCCACCGTCACCCTGCCCGTCACCGGCCGGCCCGAACGCTTCCCGGTCCGGCGGATCTTCTGCGTCGGGCGCAACTACGCCGACCCCACGCGCGAGGCCGGGGACCGGGACGCCCCCTTCTTCTTCACCAAGCCTGCCGATGCCGTGGTCGAATCCGGCAGCCGCATCCCCTATCCGCCCGCGACGGTGAACCTGCACCACGAAGGCGAACTGGTGCTGGCCATCGGCAAGTCCGGGGCGATGGTGGCCGAAGCCGATGCCCCCGCGCTGGTCTGGGGCCATGCCGCCGGCAACGACCTGACCCGCCGCGACCTCGAGGCCCAGGCGAAGGCCTCGCGCCGGCCCTGGGACATGGCCAAGGGCTTCGACCGGTCCGCGGTCGTGGGCGCGATCCGGCCCGGCACCCTGCCCGACGCGACGCTGCGCTGCCTTGTCAACGGCACGACCCGGCAGGAGGCGCGGCTCTCGACGATGCTGCGGACGCCTGCGGCCATCATCGCCGCCCTGTCGCGCCTCGTCAGCCTGGCGCCCGGCGACCTGATCTTCACCGGAACGCCCTCCGGGGTGGGCGCGCTGCAACGCGGCGACACCTGCAAGGTCGAGATCGAGGGCCTGCAATCGGCGACCGTCACCATCGCCTGACGCCCGCCCGCCGCTGGCTGGCTCATTCCTCGCCGCGCCCGCGGCGCGGCGGCGCAGTCGAAGGGGGAGCATCCCCGGACGGCTTGGGCCGGTCGTCCCACTCCTTGGTCAGGATGCGCGCGGCATCCCCTTCGGGATCGTCGAACTGCTTGGTCCGCATCGCCCAGAAGAAGGCCAGCAGGCCGATTCCGCCCAGAAACAGCGACACCGGGATCAGGATTGCCAGGATCTCCATCTACTTCAACCGCATGGCGTTCAGGGCAACGGTGATCGACGACAGCGACATGGCCAGCGCCGCCGCCAGCGGGGTTGCCAGCCCGACCAGCGCGATCGGCACCGCCACCACATTGTAGAGCGCCGAAATCTGGAAATTCTCCACCATCCGCCGCGCCGACTGCCGCCCGATCCGCACCGCATCGGCGATGGGCGCCATGTCCTGGCCTAGCAGCACGATGTCCGACGCCACCCGCGCGGCATCGAGCGCGCTCGCGGGCGAGATCGAGACATGCGCCGCCGCGAGGGCCGCCGTGTCGTTCAGCCCGTCGCCCACCATCAGCACCCGCCGCCCTTCGCCCGACAGCGCTGCGACCCGCGCGGCCTTGGCCTCGGGCAGCACGCCCGCCTGCCAGTCGGCGATCCCCAGCCGCTGCGCCAGTTCGCGGACCGGGGCCTCGGCATCGCCGGACAGAAGCTCGATCCGCATCCCCTGGGCCCGCAGCGCCGCCACCGCCTCGGCCGCGCCCGGGCGCGGGCGGTCGGTGAAGACGAAGGCATGGGTCGCCCCGGCCAGCGCCAGATAGGTCGCGGTGGCGGGCAGCGCCACAGCACCGCACCACATGTCGCGGCCCAGCCGCACGGGGGCGCCCTGCCACAGACCCTCGATCCCCAGCCCGGGCACCTCGCGGATCGCCTCGACCTGCGCCGGCTCGATCCGGAGCGCCCGCACCCCCTCGGCCAGCGCCCGCGCCAGGGGATGCGACGACCCCGCCGCCAGCGCCGCCGCCACCGCCAGAACCTCGGCCCCGTGCCGGTCCAGCCCCACCGGCTCCGGGACCCCCATGGTCAGCGTGCCGGTCTTGTCGAAGACCACGGTATCGACCTCGGCCAGCCGCTCCAGCGCGGTGCCATGCTTGATCAGCAGCCCCCGGCGGAACAGCTTGCCGCTGGCCGAGGTGATCACCGCGGGCACCGCAAGTCCCAGCGCGCAGGGGCAGGTGATGATCAGCACCGCCGCCGAGATGTTGATGGCAAAGCGCAGATCGCCCTCGGTGGCCCACATCCAGTAGCCGAAGGCCCCGAAGGACAGGATATGCACCAGCGGCGAGTAAAGCGCGGCCGCCCGGTCGGCAAGACTGGTGTAGCGCGTCTTCGCCCCCTCGGCGATCGCCACCAGATCGGCCATCCGGTGCAGCGAGCTGTCCTTGCCCGCCGCCGTCACCCGCACGGTCAGCGGCCCGGTCAGGTTCACCTCGCCGGCGCTGACCGCCATGCCTTCGCCGGTCGGCACCGGGACGCTTTCCCCGGTCAGAAGGCTGCGGTCCAGCTCCGATGCGCCCCGGATCACCACCCCGTCCACCGGCATCCGCGCGCCCGGGCGGACCAGGACCACGGCGCCCGGCTGCACCTCGGCGATCGCGGTCTCCACCTCTGCCCCGTCGACGAGCACGATGGCGCGCGGCACTTCCAGCGCGGCCAGCTCCTCGGCCGCCGAGCGGGCGATGGCGCGGGTTCGATGATCCAGGTAGCGGCCGAGGAGCTGGCCGAACGCCAGCATCACGGCGGCGTCGAAATAGGCGTGATAGCCCGACATCGCGGTCTCGTAGACCGAGATCGCCGAGGCGAGGATCAGCGCCAGGCTGATCGGCACATCCATCCCCAGCCGCCCGACGCGCAGGGCAGCCCAGGCCGACACGAAGAACGGCCGCCCGGCGAAGATCACCGTCGGCAGGGCGATCGCGCCGGAAATCCAGTGGAACAGGTCGCGGGTCGCGTCCTCGGCCCCCGACCAGACGGCGACCGACAGCAGCATCACGTTCATCATCGCAAAGAAGGCGACCCCCAGCCGCATCAGCAGGTCACGCCCCTGCCGGTCGGTCTCGGTGGCGCTCAGCAATCCGGGGTCCAGCTCGTGCGCCTCCTGCCCCTGGCGCGCCAGCACCGCGATCAGCGCGGCCGCCGTCACCTCGGGCGCCGCCTCGACGCTCACCCGCTTGCGCGTCAGGTTCACCCGGGCCGAGCGCACGCCCGGCACCGCCGCCAGCGACCCCTCCACGGTCGAGATGCAGGCCGCGCAATGCGCCAAGGGCAAGGACAGCATGAGCCGTGCGTCGGGGACGACCCGCTGGGCCGCGATCCGCTCGGCCGATGGCGCGACGACGCAGGCCGGGCAGGCCGTGACCGTGACGCGTCCGATGTCCTCGGCCACCGTCATCGGCTAGCCGCCCTGCACGAAGAACACCGAGCGCCGCTCGAACAGCCTGCCGTCCGGCGTGAGGGCGGTGACCAGCACCATCCATCGGCCATGCGTCAGATCGAGCTGCGCCGAATACACATCGCCCGTATTCGTGAATTCGGGCCGCGCATCATGGGCGTCGGTGGTGGTGCGCCCGACCACCACCTCAAGCGCCTCGACCCGCATCGGATAGCCGTCGCGGTCGGTGAAGGCCAGGTCGATCCGCCCATCCGCATAGCTGGGCGTCAGTTGCCAGCCAAGCGCCTCCTGCGCGGCCCGGCCGGCGTCGAAGCCCTGGCTCGCGCCGAAGGAATTGTTCACCGCCCGCCCCGGATGCGTGCTCACCGCCTGGATCGCGAGGTTCAGATTGACCGCGATGATGACCGAGAAGGCCCCGACCGTGATCAGCAAGACATGTTTTCCGGTCAGCTCGGCCATCTCAGTCTCCGTTCGCGTTGCCGTTGAAGATCGTATCATGGTGGACCCGGTTCGTCGTCCCGGGCTGTTCGACCCAGATGCGAAGCTCGCTCCGGTCGCTGCGCGCCGCCGGACTGCCCGGCTCTGCCGTCAGATGCAGGCGCTGCTGCATCGTCGCGTTCGCGGGCACGGTGACGGTGCTGCCCTCCACCCCCTCCAGCGTCAGCGCCAGCGGCGCCGCGGCGCTGATCGAGAAGTCGAACCGCACCGCCTCGCCCTGCATGTTGCGCAGGCGCAGATCATAGCTGTTGCGGATCCCGCCGTCGCTCAGCATGACGTAAAGCGGATTGCGGACCGGCGTCACGCTCACGTCGATGGGCGAGCGCAGGAACAGCGCCACGACCAGACCGACCCCCACCCCCGCCCAGAGCACCGTGTAAAGCACCGTCCGCACCCGGAACACATGGCTCCACGCGCTTTTCGGCGGCTCGCCCGCCCGCTCGCGCGTCTCGTCGGTCAGCGCCAGATACCCGATCAGGTCGCGCGGCCTGCCGATCCGGTCCATCACGTCGTTGCAGGCGTCGATGCACAGCCCGCAGGTGATGCAGGCGAGCTGCTGGCCATCGCGGATGTCGATCCCCATCGGGCAGACGTTCACGCAGGCCATGCAGTCGATGCAGTCACCCGCGCCGGCCGCGCCCAGCTTGCCGCGCGGCTCGCCCCGCCACTCGCGGTAGCCGATGGTCAGCGTGTCCTCGTCCATCATCGCCGCCTGGATGCGCGGCCAGGGGCAGGCGTAGATGCAGATCTGCTCGCGGGCGAAGCCGCCGAAGAAAAAGGTCGTCGCGGTCAGAATCAGCATCGTGGTGTAGGCGGCGGGATGCGCCTGCCCCGTCACCAGATCCACCGCCAGCGTCGGCGCGTCGGTGAAGTAGAAGATCCAGGCCCCGCCGGTGGCCAGCCCGATCAGGAACCAGACCGTCCACTTGACCGCCCGCTTGCGGACCTTCTCGACATCCCAGGCCTGATGGTGCAGCCGGACGCGCGCGTTGCGGTCGCCCTCGATCCAGCGCTCGACCAGGATGAACAGGTCGGTCCACACCGTCTGCGGACAGGCATAGCCGCACCAGACCCGCCCTGCCGCGCTGGTGAACAGAAAGAGCCCCAGCCCCGCCATGATCAGCAGGCCGGCCACGAAGTAGAACTCGTGCGTCCAGATCTCGATCATGAAGAAGAAGAACCGCCGGTTCGCCAGATCGACCAGCACCGCCTGATCCGGCAGGTTCGGACCCCGGTCCCAGCGCAGCCAGGGCGTGACATAGTAGATGCCCAGCATCACCGCCAGAAGCCACCACTTCGCGGTCCGGAAACTGCCCTTCACCCGGCGCGGAAAGATCGGCTCGCGCGCGGCGTAAAGGCTGGGGGGGGATCCGGTTTCGGACAACACACACTCCTTGGGCGGCTCTGCCCGCCGGTCCGCAGCATCCGACCCGGGCGGCACGAAGGGGGACTGCCCCCACCACTTGGACCCGGCCCGCGGCCGGCGGAATGCGGCAAAACCGCCCGATCCGGTCACCCGCCGCCGCGACCATCCCGCCGACGGCACCCGGCGCGCCGTGCCCCCCGGGCCGACGACCAGGTCGGGCTCACTCGCCGCCGCCGCGTCCGTGGACGTAGAAGGACACCGCGCGAAGCTCGTCCTCGCTCAGCCGTTCGTTCCAGTCCGGCATCACGCCGTAGCGCGAGTAGTAGACGCTCTCGCGCACATGCTCGCGCGCGCCGCCGTAAAGCCAGATCGCGTCGTTCAAACGCGGCGCGCCCTGCGTCGGATCGCCCGCGCCGTCGTCCATGTGGCAGGCGGCACAGCCGGTATCGTCCCAGACGCTGGCCCCGGCCGCAGCCAGGGTCGCGTCATGCTCCTGCCCCGACATGGCCAGCACATATTCGACCACCTGGTCGATCTGCGTGTCGTCCAGAATCTCGTCCACGCCGTAGCGCGGCATCGCCGACCAGCGCGCTTCGGGGTCGGTCGTGTTGCGGATGCCATGGGCGATCGTCAGATAGATGTCCTCCATGCTGCCGCCCCAGAGCCAGTCGTCGTCCAGCAGGTTCGGATAGCCCAGGATCTCGAACCCCGCCGCGCCCGTCCCGTGACAGGTCGAGCAGTCGGTCCGGAACACCGCCGCACCCGCGCGTTCGGCAAAGGCCGCCAGCTCGGCGTCGGCGCCGATCGCATCAAGCTCGACCGCGTTCAGCCGCGCCTTGATCTCGGCATTGGCGGCGTCCACCCGGGCGATTTCGGCCGCGACAGCGCCCCGGGACGAATAGCCCAGCACGCCGGGCGTCGCCTCGCGGATCAGCGGCCAGGCCGGATAGGCGATCATGTAGCCGATGCCCCAGATGATCGTGGCATAGAAGATCCAGACCCACCAGCGCGGCAGGGGGTTGTTCAGCTCCTCGATGCCGTCCCACTGGTGGCCCGTCGTCTCCACCTCCTTGGGCTCTTTCTTCACGGGCTTCGCGCACATGATCAGGCGTCCTTCCGGTACGAGCCATCGGTGGTGTCCGCAGGACGGTCGTCGTTGCGGAAGATCGACTTTGCCACCTCGTCATGGGTCTTGCGGCTGCCGGGCCGGAAGGCCCAGAAACACAGGCCCACGAAGCCGAGGGTCATGACCACGACAAGCCAGTTGTCGAGCAGTTGCTGCAGTAATGATTGCGACGCCATGTCTGCCTCCTTACCGGTTGGCCACCGGGGTGTAGGTCGAGAAGTCCACCATCGTGCCCAGCACCTGCATGTAGGCGATCAGCGCGTCCATCTCGGTGAGTTCCGGCTGGCCGTCGAAGTTGCGGATGTTGATCGACCTGGGGAAGGCCTGCACGACGACGCCGTCCACCTCGCGGAAGGTATAGCGCTCGATCAGCCCGTCGCTGTCGGCCGCAGGATCGGCCTGGGCCAGGAAATCGGCCAGGGCGTTGTCCACCATCGCATCGGTATAGGGAGTGCCCGCCATGCGGCTGGTGATGATCAGATCCTGGATGAACTCGCCGTCGATCACGTTGTCGGCCAGGAACCCGTAGGACGGCATGATCGATTCCGGCACCACCGAAGTGGCGTCGATGAAATGGTCGACATGCCATTCGTCCGAATAGCGCCCGCCGACACGGGCGAGATCCGGCCCGGTCCGCTTGGAGCCCCACTGGAACGGCCGGTCATGCACCGATTCGGCCGCCAGGCTGTAATGACCATAGCGCTCCACCTCGTCGCGCAGCGGGCGGATCATCTGGCTGTGGCAGACATAGCATCCCTCGCGCATGTAGATGTGCTTGCCCGTCAGCTCCAGCGGCGTGTAGGGGCGCACGCCATCGACCTTCTCGATCGTGTTCTCCAGATAGAACAGCGGCACGATCTGCACGATCCCGCCGATCGACACCACCAGCAGGCTGAGGACCATCAGCAGCGTCGCATGCGTCTCGATTGCCTTGTGTTTCTCAAGAATTGGCATCGCGCGCCCTCCTCATTCCGCCGGGACTGCCGAATGCCGCGTGACCCGCTGGGGCTGCGCACGCACCGTCATCCACAAGTTGTAGCACATGATCGCCGCCCCCAGGGTGAACAGACCCCCGCCCAGGGCGCGCACGACATACATCGGGAACTTCGCTTCCACCGTGTCGGCAAAGGCGTTGACCAGGAACCCGTTGGCATCCACCTCGCGCCACATCAGGCCCTCCATGATCCCGCTCACCCACATCGAGGAGGCGTAGAGCACGATCCCGATCGTCGCGAGCCAGAAATGCCAGTTGACCAGGCTCAGGCTGTAAAGCCGTTCACGGTTCCACAGCCGCGGCACGAGGAAGTAGAGCACGCCGAAGGTGATCATCCCGTTCCAGCCCAGCGCACCCGAGTGCACATGGCCGATGGTCCAGTCGGTGTAATGCGACAGCGAGTTGACCGCCCGGATCGACATCACCGGCCCCTCGAAGGTCGCCATGCCGTAAAAGCCCAGCGACACCACCATCATCCGGATGATCGGATCGGTGCGCAGCTTGTCCCAGGCGCCCGAGAGCGTCATCAGCCCGTTGATCATGCCACCCCAGGACGGCATCCACAGCATGACCGAGAACACCATCCCCAGCGTCGAGGCCCAGTCCGGCAGCGCGGTGTAGTGCAGATGGTGCGGACCCGCCCAGATGTAGAGGAAGATCAGCGCCCAGAAATGGATGATGCTCAGCTTGTAGGAAAAGATCGGCCGCTCGGCCTGTTTCGGCACGAAGTAGTACATCATCCCGAGAAAGCCCGCCGTCAGGAAGAAGCCGACGGCGTTGTGGCCGTACCACCACTGCACCATCGCGTCCTGCACCCCGGAATAAAGCTGGACCTGCGCCGAGCCGAAGATCGACACCGGGATCGCGGCGTTGTTGACCACATGCAGCATCGCCACCGTCACGATCATCGACAGAAGGAACCAGTTCGCGACATAGATGTGCGGCTCCTTGCGCCGCATCAGGGTGCCCATGAACACGATCAGGAAGGCCACCCAGACGATCGTCAGCAGGATGTCGACATACCAGACCGGCTCGGCATATTCCTTGGCCTGGGTCGCGCCCAGCACATAGCCGCTGGCCGCAAGCACGATCACCAGCTGCCAGCCCCAGAAGACGAACCAGGCAAGATTGCCGCCGAAAAGCCGGGCGGCGCTGGTCCGCTGGACGATGTAGAACGACGACATGATCAGCGCGTTGCCACCGAAGGCAAAGATCACCGCACTGGTGTGCAGCGGCCGCAGGCGCCCGAAGTTCAGAAAGCCGTCGGCCCAGACGAAATTCAACTGCGGCCAGGTCAGCTGCAGCGCGATGAACACGCCGACCAGAAACCCGACCAGACCCCAGAATGCGGTGGCGATCGCCCCGGCGCGGATCACGCCGTCCATGTATTCGTGCCGGAGGTCCGGCTTGGGATCACCCGCCGTCCGCAGGATCCACAGGAAGGCGATGCCGGCCGCCAGCATCACCGTGATCGCGTTGACCTGATAGGCGAGGTCGCGGGCAAAGTTCGAGGCGATCGCGGCCAAGACCACGATCAGGCCAAGCCCGATGAGCTTGAGGTAATCCGACATTCAGTGTCCCTTCATCCGGTCTGGCCGACGTCTCCCGATCCGAGTCGGGCAGTTTCAGGCTCTTTGACTGTCGAACTTGTGAGGTGGGGTCGTCAAGGTCGCCTTGATCTGCATCAATAGCCCAAGTGGTACGGAATTGACTTCGGTCAAAGCGCCGCAGGGTCGATTGCGCCACAGTGGCTGCGGAACTCACAGCGAAGGCAGCCATGGCCTACAAATCCCTCCTCACCGTCGCCACCTCGCCCGAGGGGCTTTTGCCCGTGGTCACGGCCGCGGCCCAGATCGCCATCCGGGCCGATGCGCATCTCGACGGGCTGGCGCTCGGCATCGACCGCAGCCAGCCCGCCTACACCTATGTCAGCGCCGGTGCGGTGCTGCTCGCCGAAGCCCTCGACCGGGCCGAAGCCGACGCGAAGCACACGGCCAAGGCGATGAACGCCGCGTGGGGCGCGCAGACCCCGGTCCTGCGCATGGCGGTCGATACTGCCGTGGTCCAGCTTGGCACCGTGACCGGTCTCGTCGCCGCCCGCGCCCGCTACTGCGATCTCGTGGTGCTGCCGCTGCCCTACGGCCAGGGCCGCGGGGCCGAGGACGAGGCCGTGACCGAAGCGGCGCTGTTCGAAGGCATGGCCCCGGTGCTCGTGGTGCCGGAAAAGGGCATGGCCGACGGCGACCCGCGCCGCATCGTCCTGGCCTGGAACCAGAGCCGCGAGGCGCTGATCGCCGCGCGCCGGGCCATGCCGTTCCTGACCCGGGCCGAAAACGTCTCGATCGTCATCATCGACCCGCCGGCGCACGGACCCGAACGCTCGGATCCCGGCGGGCTCTTGTGTCAGATGCTGGTGCGCCACGGCGTGCGGGCCGAGGTGACCGTCCTGGCCCGCACCCTGCCCCGGGTGTCGGACGTGCTGGTGCGGCATCTGCGCGACACCGATGCCGACCTTCTGGTCATGGGCGCCTATGGCCATTCCCGCTTCCGCCAGTCGATCCTCGGCGGCGCCACCCGCGACATGCTGGAAAAGGCCGAGGTGCCGGTGCTGCTGGCGCATTGAGCACCCCCCCGCCCGGCCCGGGCCCATCGCTCAGACCAGCATGCCCCCGTCGCTGTCGTCGCCCGCCTCTTCGAGAAGGCGGTCGATGTCGGGGATGCTGACATGCCGGTTGCCTTCCAGCGAAATCACCCCGTCGCGCTTCAGGGCGCTGATCTGCCGGCTCACCGTCTCGAGCGTGAGGCCGAGATAATCGGCCATCTCCTCGCGCGTCAGCGGCAGCGTCACCGTCAGCATCCCCCGCGCCCGCCGCGACCCCAGCGCCGCTTCCCGCCGCGCGATGATCGAGATCAGCGAGGCGATCTTCTCGCGCGCGGTCTTGCGACCCAGGATCAGCATCCATTCGCGCGCGGCGTCAAGCTCGTCCAGCGTCATCTCCAGCAGGCGCTGCGCGACATGCGGCGTCGCCGCCATCATGTCCTCGAAGGGCTTCTTGCGAAAGCAGCACATCACCAGGTCGGTCGTTGCCGTCACGTCATAGGCCGCCGTCGACCGCCCCGGCCGCCCGACGAAGTCCGACGGCAGCAGCAGCCCCACCATCTGCCGCCGCCCGTCCTCCATCGTCTGGGTCAGGCTGGCGATGCCGGTCACGACCGAGCCGACGAACTCCATCCGGTCCCCCGACCAGATCACCGGCTGCCCGGCCTGAAAGCTGCGGTAATACTTCATCTGCTCCAGCTGCGACAGCTCGTCGCTGTCGCAGCGTGCACAGACGGCCCGGTGGCGGATCGGGCAGGCCGAGCACTGCACCTGCACAGACAGTTCCAGCATGGCCCGCCCCCGGATTGATCTGCGTCAAGGCCCGCAGCGCCAGACACCGTCACTCTAGCGCCATGAGACACGATCCGCAACTCGCCCGTCTCGGGCTGTTCGACGCCCGCGTGCCGCGGTACACTTCCTATCCGACGGCGCCGCAGTTCGGCGCAGATGTCGGGCCGGCGGACTTCGCCGGGTGGATCGCCGCGATCCCCGCCGGCAGCGCGATCTCGCTCTACCTGCATGTGCCGTTCTGCCGCCGGCTGTGCCGGTTCTGCGCCTGCCGGACCCAGGGCACGACCTCGGACGCCCCCGTGGCGGCCTATGTCGAGACGCTGATGGCCGAGTTGCGGCTTCTGCAGACCCATCTGCCGCGCGGCGTGCGGCTTGCCCGCCTGCACTGGGGCGGCGGCACGCCGACGCTGCTGTCCACCGACCGGATCGAAGCCCTGGCGAGGGCGATCTTCGATGCAGCCCCGATGCAGCCCGACGCCGAGTTCTCGGTCGAGATCGACCCCAACGAGATCGACGCTGCCCGGCTCGACGCGCTGGCCGCGGTGGGGATGAACCGCGCCTCGATCGGGGTGCAGGACTTCGACCCGCTGATCCAGGCGGCCATCGGGCGCGAACAGGGCTATGCGCTGACCCGCGACGTGGCCGAAGGCCTGCGCGCGCGCGGGGTCGCAAGCCTGAACGCCGACATCCTCTACGGCCTGCCGCATCAGACCGGGCCCCGCCTCGCGAACTCGGTGCAGATGCTGCTGACGCTCGCGCCCGACCGGCTGGCGCTTTACGGCTATGCCCATGTCCCCTGGATGAGCCGCCGCCAGCAGATGATCCCCTCCGAGGCGCTGCCGACCCCCGAGGAGCGCCTGGCCCTCTTTGACACCGCGCGCGAGCTTTTTATCGCTGACGGCCATGTCGAGGTCGGGATCGACCATTTCGCCCGGCCCGACGACGGCCTGGCGCGCGCCCTGCATGCCCGGCGGCTGCGGCGCAACTTCCAGGGCTATACCGATGATGCAGCCCCGGTGCTGATCGGGCTCGGGGCGTCGTCCATCTCGCGCTTTGCGCAGGGCTTCGCGCAGAATGCCGCCGGCACGGCCGACCATGCCCGGGCGATCCGCGCGGGGAGGTTCTCGACCTACCGGGGGCACCGCTTTGCGGGCGAGGACAGGCTCCGGGCCCGGATCATCGAGGCGCTGATGTGCGATTTCGCGGTGCGCCGGGCCGAACTCCTGGAGCGTTTCGACACGTCGGCCGACCGGATCGAGGCGCTGTTCCAGAAGGCGGCGGCAGAGTTCGCGGGCATGGTCGAGCTGACCGCCGAGGGGCTGTCCATCCCCGGACGCGCGCGCCCGCTGACCCGGATGATCGCCCGCGCCTTCGATGCCTACGACACCGCCCGGGCAAGGCATTCCCCGGCCGTCTGACCGCAGGTCACGCGCGCGCCAGCCGCGTCAGCAGCGCGACCTGCCGCGGCAGGCAGACCGAGCGCAGGTCATAGCGGTCGCGCACCAGCGCGCGGGCGGCGTCGCGCAGATGGTCATGCGCCGCGGGCCGGGCGAGGGCGTCGGTCAGGGCCGCCGACCAGCCGGGAATGTCGAAGAAATCGACCAGACGCCCGGTGACCCCGTCGGTGATCACCTCCTGCACCGGCGCGGTGCGCGAGCCGACGACCAGCGTGCCCGCCGCCAGGCTCTCCACCATCGACCAGCTCAGGACGAAGGGATAGGTCAGATAGGCATGCACCCGGCTGACATGGTAGAGGTCGACAAGATCGTCATAGGCGATCCTGCCGACGAAATGCACCCGCGACAGGTCAAGCCGCGCCCCGACCTCGGCCAGGATCACATC
>Ga0209103_1000193_pt1 | contig 18804 bp, 28 predicted proteins | sample 4C3metaG_FD_184152 | JGI IMG/M metagenome (GOLD analysis project Ga0209103, IMG submission 184152) | Freshwater bacterial and archeal communities from Indian Creek, Illinois, USA - 4C3 metaG (SPAdes) (version 2) | ecosystem: Environmental > Aquatic > Freshwater > Unclassified | place: USA...
ACCCCGGCCCTTGACTCTGTACCCATGCAGGCGTATCGGCCCCGCAGTTCCCGGAGGCAGAGCGCTTCCGGTCCCTTGGGCAGTGCCCGGGATCGCCATCCGTCAGCGCGTTGCGCCCACGGGTGCGCTTGCGCTTTGCATCGGGGCTTTCGCCGTCCCATATCGGGGCAAACCGCAACGCAGACGTGAACGGAGACATGGCCCATGTTTGAAAACCTGTCCGAACGCCTTGGCGGGGTCTTCGACCGCCTGACCAAGGCTGGCGCCCTGTCCGAAGCCGATGTCACCACCGCGCTGCGCGAGGTCCGCACAGCACTTTTGGAGGCCGACGTCTCGCTTCCCGTCGCGCGCGATTTCATCAGGCGGGTGAGCGAAAAGGCCACCGGGGCGGCGGTGACCCGGTCGATCACCCCCGGCCAGATGGTCGTGAAGATCGTCCATGACGAGCTGATCCGGGTGCTGGCGGGCGACGATGCACCCGAAGCGCTGAAGATCGACAATCCGCCCAGCACCATCCTGATGGTCGGCCTGCAAGGTTCGGGCAAGACCACCACGACGGCCAAGCTGGCCAAGCGGCTGAAGGAGAAGAACGGCAAGAAGGTGCTGCTGGCCTCGCTTGACACCAACCGCCCCGCGGCGATGGAGCAGCTGGCGATCCTTGGCGCGCAGATCGGCGTCGACAGCCTGCCCATCGTCAAGGGCGAGACCGCCGTCCAGATCGCCCGGCGCGCCAGGACCCAGGCCAGCCTCGGCGGCTATGACGTGCTGTTCCTCGATACCGCCGGCCGTTTGCACATCGACGAGGCGCTGATGGACGAGGTGCAGGCCGTCCGCGACATCGCCCAGCCGCGCGAGACGCTGCTGGTGGTCGACGGGCTCACCGGCCAGGACGCGGTGAATGTCGCCAGCGAATTCGACGGCAAGCTCGGCATCTCGGGCGTGGTGCTGACCCGGATGGACGGCGACGGGCGCGGCGGTGCGGCGCTTTCGATGCGGGCCGTCACCGGCAAGCCGATCCGCTTTGTCGGCCTTGGCGAGAAGATGGACGCGATCGAGGTCTTCGAGGCCGAGCGTGTCGCGGGCCGCATCCTCGGCATGGGCGACATCGTCGCCCTGGTGGAAAAGGCGCAGGAGACCTTCGAGGCCGAGCAGACCGAACGCATGGCCAGGCGTTTCGCCAAGGGCCTGTTCAACATGAACGATCTGAAGCTGCAGCTCGAACAGATGACCAGGATGGGCGGGATGCAGGGCCTGATGGGCATGATGCCCGGCATGGGCAAGATGCAGGCCCAGGCCGAGGCCGCGGGCCTGAACGACAAGATGCTGGCGCGCCAGATCGCGCTGATCAATTCCATGACCAGGAAGGAACGCGCCAACCCCGATCTTCTCGCCGCCAGCCGCAAGAAGCGGATCGCGGCCGGCGCGGGCCTCGACGTCTCCGACCTCAACCGCCTCTTGAAGCAGCACAAGCAGATGGCGGAGATGATGAAGAAGATGGGCAAGGGCGGCGCCATGAAAAACATGATCCGCCAGTTCATGGGCGGCAAGGCAGGCGGGGGCGGCATGCCCGATCCGTCGAAGATGACGCCCGAACAGCTTGCCGATGCCGCCAAGGGCATGCAGCAGGGCATGGGCGGAATGGGCGGAATGGGAGGCGGCCTGCCCCCCGGCATGGGCGGCCTGCCGCGCGGGATGACGCTGCCTGCGGGCCTTTCGGGACTGATGCGGAAGAAATGACACTGACAGCGCGCCCGCAAGAAAAATTTTCGTCCGAAAATTTTTCGGTCCCGGTCCTTCTGACCGATCGCCTCCGGCTGCGCGCGCCACGGCTCTCCGACTTCGAGCATCACGCCGCTTTCTTTGCGTCTGCGCGCTCGGCGCATGAGGGTGGCCCCCTCGACCGAGTTGCCGCCTGGAAGCACTGGGCCGCCGATGTGGCGCTGTGGCCACTGAAAGGCTATGGACCTTTCGGTGTCGAGGATCGGGCGACCGGGGCCTATCTGGGCGAGGTTGGCATCTTCCACGGCGAAGGCTACCCTGCGCCCGAACTTGGCTGGTTCGTCGTGCCCGGCGCGGAAGGCCAGGGCTTCGCATATGAGGCGGCGCAGGCCGTCCTCGCCTGGGTGCGGGCCAGCTTCGACTGGCCATACATCACCAGCATCATCGAACCCGCCAACGCCCGGTCCATCGCGCTCGGCCTGCGGCTGGGCGGAGTGACAGACCCCACGCTTCCCGGCATTGACCCCGGCGATGTGGTGATCCGGCATGATCTGCGGAGGGCAGCATGACAGCGCCCATCCCCGTCATCACCACGCCCCGGCTGATCCTGCGTGGCCCCAGGGACAGCGACGCCGCATCCTTGGGCGCATTCCTTGCAAGCCCCCGCGCCGGCTGGATCGGCGGACCGTTCCCCGCCACAGACGCGCCGGAGTGGCTGGAGTGCGACCGGCAGCGGTGGGCCGATGCTGGACGCGGCTCGTGGATGGTTGCCCTGCGCGACGACGATACCGCGATCGGACGTGTCGGCATTCTTGACCACGATGGCTGGCACGAGCCCGAACTGGCGTGGTTCCTGTTCGACGGCTTCGAAGGTCAGGGCTTCGCTTTTGAGGCGGCCCTTGCCGCCCGCGCCCATGCCGCGACCACGCTGAACCTGCCGCCGCTTTTCAGCTTCATCGAGCGCAGGAATGTCCGGTCAAGGGCACTTGTTCTGCGCCTGGGCGGCGTGCCCGAGCGCGACGTTGTCTTCCACGACATCCACCTCACGGTCTACCGCCACCCCGGACCACGGGTGCGCCCATGACCCGCGGCCCGCACGAACACCCGATCCCCGGCCCCGCCGCCGAGGTCGCGGCGCTGCTGTCGGCGCAGCTTCCACAGATCGAGACCGCCCGCCTGCGCCTGCGGGCCCTGCGGCTCTCGGACTTCGACGTCTGGGCCGAGATCCTCTGCGGCCCCTCGGGCCCGGATCTGGGCGGACCGTTCGACCGCGACGCCGCCTTTGTCGAATTCGCCGCCAGCGCCGGCATGTGGCTTCTGCGCGGCTTCGGGCCCTGGGCGGTCGAACCGCGGGCCGGTGGCGCGGTCCTTGGCTTCGTCCTGATCGGGTTCGAGCCGGGGGACCGCGAACCCGAGCTTGGCTATCTCTTCCGCCCGCTGGCCGAAGGGCAGGGTTACGCCACCGAGGCCGCAACCGCCGCCCGCGACCATGGCTTTGCGGCCCTGGGTCTGGCGCGCCTTGTCAGCTACGTCGCACCCGGGAATGCCGCGTCGGTCCGCCTGGCCGAACGGCTTGGCGCGGTCCGCGAGGGCGCGGTTGACGGCGCGCAGGTCTGGGTTCACCGCCCCGTTGCGCGAACCCCCGTCTCTGCGCGCGTAAAGACGCAAGGAAGACGGAGAGAAGACGCCGTGACGACGTCGAAAGGAGGGGCCTGATGGACGCCGCAACCCAAGCCGCCGAGCTTTTGAGGGACCATCGCGACGCCATCGACCGGCTGGATGCGATCCTGGTCTATACCCTGGCCGAGCGCTTCAAGCAGACCCAGGCGGTCGGGCGGCTCAAGGCCGAGCACGGGCTGCCGCCCTCCGACCCCGACCGCGAGGCCCGCCAGATGGCGCGGCTGCACGAACTGGCGACCGAGGCCGACCTCGACCCCGACCTCGCCCGGAAATTCCTGACCTTCATCATCTCCGAAGTCATCAGGCATCACGAGAAACTTCAGAAATGAACAGGGCTTGCCCGGTTCAACCAAACCAAGGAGACTACCCAATGTCGATGAAAATCCGTCTCGCGCGCGGCGGCAGCAAGAAGCGCCCGTTCTATTCCATCGTCGCCACCGACAGCCGGATGCCGCGCGACGGCCGTTTCCTGGAAAAGCTCGGGACCTACAACCCGCTTCTGGCCAAGGACGACGAAAAGCGCGTGGTGATGAACCTCGAGCGCGTGACCTACTGGCTCGGCCAGGGCGCCCAGCCGACCGACCGGATCGCGCGCATGCTGGAAGCCGCCGGCGCGCGTCCCAAGGCCGTCCGCGCCAACCCCAGGTCCGGCACTCCCGGCAAGGCGATGGCCGAGCGCGCCGCCAAGAAGGCCGCCCGCGCCGCCGAACCGGCTGCCGAGTGACCGCGTGACCCCCGGCCAGTTCAGCCCCGCCTTCCGGGAAGAGCTGGCCCGGCTCATGCAGTGGCGGCGCGACGTGCGCCGCTTTCGCACCGACGCCGTGCCCGAGGCGGTGCTGGCCCGCTGCCTGCAGGCCTTCGCCCTGGCACCCTCGGTCGGCCTCAGCGAGCCCTGGCGCATCATCCGGCTGGAAAGCCCGGACCTGCGGGCCGCGGTGCTGGCGAATTTCCGCGCCGCGAACGCCCTGGCCCTCGCGGGGCAACCGGGCGACCGCGCCGCGGCCTACAGCAGGCTCAAGCTCTCGGGGATGGCCGAGGCGCCGGTCCAGCTTGCGGTGTTCTGCGACGACGCCCCTCCGAAGGGCGCCGGCCTTGGCGCCGCGACCATGCCCGAAACCCGCGCCTATTCGGTGGTGGGGGCGATCACGCTGTTCTGGCTGGCGCTGCGTGCCGAGGGGCTGGGGCTCGGCTGGGTCTCGATCCTCGACCCCGACCGGCTGCGGCAGGACCTTGACGTTCCCCCCGGCTGGCAGTTCATCGGCCATCTCTGCATCGGCTGGCCGCAGGAGGAGGATACTATGCCCGAACTGGAACGCGAAGGCTGGGAGAGCCGCGCCCCCCTCCCGCATCTGGAGACGCGCTGATGTCCGAACTCATCTGCATCGGTGCCATCGCCGGGGCCTTCGGCGTCACCGGCGAGGTCCGGCTCAAGTCCTTCTGCTCCGAGCCCGCAGATATTGTCGCCTACGGCCCGCTTCTGGCCGAGGACGGCCGCAGCTTCCGCGTGACGCTGACCCGGCCCGTCGCCGGCGGCCTTGGCGCGCGCATCGCGGGCGTCACGACACGCGAGGCGGCCGAGGCCCTGCGCGGCACCAGCCTTTACGTCCCGCGAGACCGCCTGCCCGGCCTGCCCGATGACGAGTTCTATCACGCCGACCTGATCGGCCTTCTGGCCTTCGACACCGGCGGCGTGGCCCTGGGCACGGTCAGCGCGGTGCACAATCACGGTGCGGGGGATATCATCGAAATTTCCCCCGTCAGTCACAAATCGGCCCTGCTTTTGCCCTTTACGCGGGCGACCGTGCCCAATGTCGATCTCGCCGCCGGTCGCATCGTGGTGGATCTGCCGGTCGAGAGCGAATGAGGCCCGCCGGTCCGCCGATCGGCGGCTGACACCGGGCAGGGGGCGATCATGCAGCTTCGGATGCATCTGTTGAAGGGGGCGAACGGCCTTCTGTACCTTGGCCCGCTGGTGGCCGGCATGTCGGGCTTCGGCTGGGGCATGGTGGCCTCCTTCACCGCGATCTTCGTGGTCTGGCTGATCGTGCTGCGCCCCGAGCAATGGCCGCAGGGCTGGCGCGACTGGCGGTCGGGCATGGCGATCCTGTCGGCCCTGACCATCGTGCTGTCGCAGGTCGCGCTCATCGCCGTGCTTTTCGCCCTCGGGCGGGGGATCGGTGCGGTGGCGGGCTTCCTGCCGGTGCTGCTTCCCCAGGTGCCGCTTGCCATTTCCTTCATGGCGATCCCCCTCGGCCGCATGCTGTGGAATGCCGGCGAAGCCGCCGAGCGCGGCCTGTTCCTCGACGACGCGGCCCGCGCGGCGAACGCGCCCCGCGCCGCTGCCGCTGCCGCCCTGGCCGTCGTTCCGCTCCTCGCCCTTGCCGACGACGCGCCGGACGCGGCGGTGGCGCTGGCGGTGGGCGACACGATGGCATCGCCGACCGCCGATCTGCGGCTGAAGGCGCTGGCCGCAGCGCTTGCCCGGCCCGAGCCCAGCCCCGAACGCAGCCCCGAACGCAGCCATGCCACCCTGCGCCGGGCCCTGATCCTCTGGGCCACCGAGCCCGAGGTCGTGGCCCCCGCCCGCGTGCCCGAGGGCATGGCGCTGGCCTTCGCCATCGCCGACCGCAACGCCGACCTGCTGCGCCTCTATGTGCCCCGCGCGCTGGCGCTGATCGCGGCCTTTCCCGACCGTGTCGCCGACTTTCCGACCCCGGCCGCGCTGCGCGAGATGGCCGACCGCGCGAGGGACAGTGCCTCGTTCCGCGACCTGCCCGACCATATCCAGGCCGACCTCCGCGATGGGCTGCACGCCCTCGCACGCGCGATCGACCATGCGCTGGCGGCGGCTGCCCGGACCCCGGCCGAGGCCGCGCGCGATCCTGCCGCGGCCGGCGCGGCGCAGGCCGCCTGACCGGGCGGGGGTTTCCCCGCGCCGGATTTCGCGCTAAGCCCGCGCCATGTCCGACGCGCCCGCACCCCGCAGAAGCCACGGCAGACTGGCCATCACCGCCAGCGCCAGGCCGCGTGACCTGCTGGAGGAGCCGCGCCTCGTCAAGGGGGCCTGGACCGCCCGCGTCATCACACTTTTCCCCGAGGCCTTTCCCGGCCCGCTCGGCCTTTCGCTGACCGGCAAGGCGCTCGACTGCGGCCTCTGGCGGCTCGACACCATCGACCTGCGCCGCTTCGGCATCGGCCGGCACCGCAACGTCGACGACACGCCTGCCGGCGGCGGCGCGGGGATGGTGCTGCGCGCCGATGTGGTCGATGCCGCGCTCGCCGCCGCCGACAGCGGCCTGCCCCGCGACCGCTGGCCGGTCATCTACCTGTCGCCGCGGGGCCGGCCGCTGAGCCAGGCCACCGCCCGCCGCCTGTCGCAGGGCGACGGCATCACCCTTCTGTGCGGCCGGTTCGAAGGGGTGGACCAGCGCGTGCTCGACCACCACGCGGTCGAGGAGATCAGCCTTGGCGATTTCGTCCTCACCGGCGGCGAGATTGCCGCAATCGCCTTGCTTGATGCGACGGTCCGTCTTATACCCCGCGTGCTCGGGAATCAGGTCTCCACCGAAGAGGAAAGCTTTTCGGAGGGTCTGCTTGAATTTCCGCACTACACTCGGCCGACCGACTGGCAAGGCCGCGCGATCCCGGACGTGCTTCAATCCGGGCATCACGCGATGATCGCCACCTGGCGCAAGGCCATGGCCGAAAGGCTGACCAAGGAACGCAGGCCTGATCTCTGGCGGGCTTACCGTGAGGCGCATGGTGGGGACCCGGATGAAGACCAAGAGCACTAGGGCGGCATCACTTCGCGGACCGAACCGCGAGCATCGGAGACGAGAATGAACCTGATCGCCCAGATCGAGGCCGAGCAGATTGCCGCCCTCGCCAAGACCATCCCGGATTTCAAGGCCGGCGATACCGTCCGCGTCGGCTACAAGGTGACCGAAGGCACCCGCAGCCGCGTGCAGGCCTATGAAGGCGTCTGCATCGGCCGCAAGGGGGGGGCGACCATCGCGGCCTCCTTCACCGTGCGGAAGATCTCGTTCGGCGAGGGCGTGGAGCGGGTGTTCCCGCTCTATTCGACCAACATCGACTCGATCGAGGTGGTCCGCCGTGGCCGCGTCCGCCGCGCGAAGCTGTACTACCTGCGCGCCCGTCGCGGCAAATCGGCCCGGATCGCCGAGGATGCCACCTACAAAGCCAAAGCCGAATAAGGAGCGGGACCATGAAGAACGGTATCCACCCCGACTATCACAGCATCACGATCAAGATGACCGATGGCTCGACCTACCCGTCGCGCTCGACCTGGGGCAAGGACGGCGACACCATGTCGCTCGACATCGACCCGCTGGCGCATCCCGCCTGGACCGGCCAGCAGGCCAAGCTGATGGACACCGGCGGCCGCGTGTCGAAGTTCAAGAACAAGTACGCCGGCCTGGGGTTCTGAACCCCGGTTGCGGCCAGGGGTCGGGGCAGGTGGCGACACCTGCCCTTTGCCGTTGTGCCGCCCGTCGCCGGAGACCGCAAGCATTCCGGGCCCGGGCCTGGGCCCGCCACGGCTCGTGCCCGCCACGGCTCGGGCCCGCCACGGCTCGGGCCCGAATTCTGCGCGGACCGCGCTTCCCCGCTTCCGTCGCCGCGCCTGCGCGCCTATGACAGCTCCGTGTGAAAGCGAAGGGCAGGCCATGGCGCGGATCATCGTGGTGGGCAACGAAAAGGGCGGTTCGGGAAAATCCACCACCTGCATGCATGTTGCGACCGCCCTCGCCCGGCTGGGCCATCGCGTCGGCGCCCTCGACCTCGACCTGCGGCAGCGGTCCTTTGCCCGCTATGCCGAGAACCGGCGCGCCTATCTCGCCCGTCTCGGGCTGGCGCTGCCCTCGCCGGATTTCCAGGAACTGCCCGCGGCCGACCCCGCGCCCGGCCAGGGCGAGAGCGCGCAGGACCAGCGTCTGCACCGCGCGATCGCCGCGATGCACGACACCAAGGACTATATCGTGATCGACTGCCCCGGCAGCCACACCCGCCTCAGCCAGGTCGCGCATACGCTGGCGGACACGCTGATCACGCCGATGAACGACAGCTTCGTCGATTTCGACCTCCTGGCGCGGCTCGACCCCGCCACGGGCGAGGTCAGGGGCCCTTCGATCTATGCCGAGATGGTCTGGGCCGCCCGCCAGCGCCGCGCGCAGGCCGGCCTGGCGCCGATCGACTGGATCGTGGTGCGCAACCGACTGGGCGCGCAGGCGATGCACAACAAGAAGAAGGTGGGCGCCGCCCTCGAGGATCTCTCGCGCCGGATCGGCTTTCGCGTGCTTGCGGGCTTTTCCGAGCGGGTGATCTTCCGCGAGCTGTTCCCGCGCGGGCTCACCCTGCTCGACCTGAAGGACACCGGGGTGGATCAGCTCAACCTGTCCAACATCGCCGCCCGGCAGGAGTTGCGCGACCTGTTGACCGGGCTCAGGCTTCCGTCTCTGACGGTCGGCTTCTGAAGACCGGGCCGCCCAGGTTCACCTGGTTCACGACCCGGGCGCGGCTCACCATCTTCAGGCGCCTTTCGAACGGGCCGAGCGGTTCTTCCTCGTCCGCCGCCTTCGGACGCTCGAGCCCGATCTTCTGCAGCAGTGTCAAATTGGGCTTCATCTGGCGTGACCCTTTTTTGTTCGCAAGTCTTCCCGCCCAAGCTGGGCAGCACTAAGGCAAGCATCCGTCGCAATTTGTGCAACGCGGCGCGGTTTTCGCAACAGACTGTTTCTGGATCGACCGAATGCTGCATGGCGAGCCTGGCAGGCATCGGTTAACGCCGGATTAGCCCTGGGTCAGCCTTGGCCTCCCGTCAGCTCGCGTTCCAGGAACCGCTCGAATGCGTCGAGGTCGAGGGGCTCGAACTGGCCGAAACCCTGCATCCAGACCGCGGCCACGCGCAACGCATCCGGCTCCAGCCGGCACCAGATCACCCGCCCGCGCCGCTCGCGGCTGATCAGCCCGGCCGCCGCAAGCACGCCCAGATGTTTCGAGACCGCCGCGAGGCTCATCGCGAAGGGATGCGCCACATCGGTGACCGCCATGTCGTCCTCCAGCAAAAGCGCCAGGATCGCCCGTCGGGTCGGATCGCCCAGCGCGGCAAAGATGGCGTCCAGCGGGTCGGTCATCCGCCGACTATTCCCTGCGCCCGCCGGATCGTCAACCGTGCGGTTGAACATGCCGCAGCGCCGCAGCGCCGGCCGAAGCCGTCGGCCGCGTTGGCCGTCCAGGAATAAAACCGACTGGAAACATGAGGTTGCAGAATGACAGCGCTGCTTGACTCTGCCTCGCCCGCTCCGTAGGTTCCGCCCGACTGTGAAAGGGCCCTGCCATGGCGTCCGAACCCGATCCCGACCGGCTCCGCGCGCTCGAGGCGCGGCTTGCGCGGGTCAAGGAGACGGTGGAACCGGCGCGCTCTGCCACGGTCAGGGGTTTCTCGCAGGGCGAGGTGGCCTGGAGGATGGTGATCGAGCTGGTGATCGGGATGCTCCTCGGTCTGGGCATCGGTTACGGGCTGGACGTGCTTTTCGGCACCCTGCCCGTCTTCCTGATCATCTTCTGCCTGCTCGGCTTTGCCGCCGGCATCCGCACGATGCTGGGCTCGGCGCGGCAACTGGAAGCGGCGGCCCGGCGGGCCGCGAAGGACGAGGGAAGGTAGGGCATGGCGACGACCGGGCAAGAAGCCGAAAGCGCGTTCAAGATCGACCCGATGAGCCAGTTCCTGCTGCAGCCGCTGTTCGGCGACGGTCCGATTTCCTGGTACACGCCGACCAACGCCACGCTGTCGATGGGCATCGTCGTGCTGTGCGTCGTGGGCCTGCTCGTCCTGGCGACGCGCCGCCGTGCCATCGTCCCATCGCGCGGCCAGTCGATCGCCGAGCTGCTTTACGGCTTCATCCACAAGCTGGTCGAGGATATCGCCGGCCACGAGGGGCTGCGCTTCTTCCCTTATGTGATGACGCTGTTCCTGTTCGTGTTCCTGTCGAACATGCTCGGCCTCGTCCCGACCATGTTCACCTCCACCGCGCAGATCGCGGTGACGGCCACGCTGGCGCTCCTGGTGTTCACGACCGTCACGGTGGTGGGGTTCGTCCGCAAGGGCGTGGGGTTCCTCGGCCTGTTCTGGATGTCCTCGGCCCCGCTGCCGCTGCGCCCGATCCTTGCCGTGATCGAGGTCATCTCGTATTTCGTGCGCCCGCTGTCACATTCGGTACGTCTGGGCGGCAACCTGCTGGCCGGGCACGCGGTGATCAAGGTGATCGCGGGCTTTGCCGGCGCGATGGGCGTGGGCGCGGTCGTGCCGGTCCTGGGCGTCGTCGGCATGTACGGGATCGAGGTGCTGGTCGCCACCGTCCAGGCCTATGTCTTCACCATCCTGACCTGCGTCTATCTGCGTGACGCGGTGGGCGAGGCGCACCACTAGCGTTCACCGACAACTTTCAGCCAATTCCAGAAAAGGAGATACCACATGGAAGGCGAACTCGCACAAATGGGCAAGTTCTTAGGCGCGGGCCTCGCGGCGTTTGGGGTTGGCGCCGCCGCGATCGCGGTTGGCAACATCGTAGGAACCTTCCTTGCCGGTGCGCTGCGCAACCCTTCGGCGGCCCCCGGTCAGACCGCGAACCTTTTCGTCGGCATCGCCTTTGCCGAGGCGCTGGGGATCTTCTCGTTCCTGATCGCGCTGCTCTTGATCTTCGTCGCCTGACCTTTCGAACCTGATCTTAGGGCCGGACCACCTGGTCCGGCCCCTGGTTTCCAAGGCAAAGGATAAGACATGGCAACCGAGGCGATGGGCGAGGCGATGAGCGAGGCGGCCCCGGCTGTGGGCATGCCCCAGCTCGACGTGACCGCCTGGCCGAACCTGATCTTCTGGACGCTGGTCACGCTGGTCGTGATCTTTCTCGTGCTGACCCGCGTGGCTCTGCCGCGCATCGGCGCGGTGCTCGCCGACCGCAAGGGCGCGATCACCAACGACCTTGCCGCGGCCGAAGAGCTGAAGCAGAAGGCCGTGGCCGCCGAAAAGGCCTACAACGAGGCGCTGGCCAGTGCCCGCGGCGAAGCGGCCAAGATCGTCGCGCAGGCCCGCGCCGAGATCCAGAAGGATCTCGACGCCGCCACCGCCCGCGCCGATGCCGAGATTGCCGCCCGGGCCACCGAATCCGAGAGGACCATCGCCGCCATCCGTGGTGGCGCCGCCGCCGCGGTGGCCGAGGTCGCCCGCGACACCGCGGCCGAACTCGTCGCGGCACTGGGCGGCTCGTCCGACGCGAACGCGGTCTCGGCGGCGGTTTCCGCCCGGCTGAAAGGATGATGCGATGAAACGTCTTGCCGTCCTCCTCGCCCTCGCGGCTTCGCCCGCCCTCGCCGCGACCGTCCCGTTCGTCTCGCTGCACAATTCCGATTTCGTGGTGGTTCTGGGCTTCCTGTCCTTCGTCGGCCTGCTGGTCTATTTCAGGGTGCCGGGCAGGATCGCCGGACTACTCGATGGCCGCGCGGTGCAGATCAAGGCCGATCTCGACGAGGCGCGCGCCCTGCGCGAGGAGGCCAAGTCGATCCTCGCCACCTACGAACGGCGCCAGAAGGAGGTGCAGGAGCAGGCCGACCGCATCGTCGCCTCGGCCCGCGACGAAGCCATGGCCGCCGCGACCCAGGCCAAGGCCGATCTCCAGGCCGCCATCGCCCGCCGCATCGCCGCCGCGACCGACCAGATCGCCTCGGCCGAGGCCGCCGCCATCCGCAAGGTGCGCGAGGATGCGGTGACCATCGCCGTGCAGGCCGCGGGCGACCTGCTGTCCCGGCAGGCGACGGCGCAAGGCGTCAGCGCCTCGATCGATGCCGCCATCGACGAGGTCGGGGTGCGGATGCACTGAACGCGCGCCGGCGGCCCGCGAGGGCGGCTGGCAGCCCCTACCGGCTGGCCTCGTGCTCCAGCCGCTGCCGGGCGATGGTCGCGTGCTTCTCGGCCCGGATCTGGTCGATGCAGGCTGCTTCGACATAGTGCAGATGGGCCTCGACCGCCACCCGCGCGCCGGCGGGGTCGCGGCCCAGCACGGCATCCCGGATCGCGCGGTGCTGCTCCAGCAGTTGCGCCCGGGTCATGCGGTTGCGGAACAGCACCTGGCGGTTGTAGAACACCCCCTGCCGCAACAGGTCGAACATCGACCGCAGCATGTGCAGCATGACCACGTTGTGGCTGGCCTCGATGATCGCCATGTGGAACGCGGCGTCGAGCTGCGCCTCGTCCGCCGGGTCCCGCCTGGCATGCGCCGCCTCCATCTTGGCGAAGATCGCCGCGATGACCTCAAGGTCGCTTTCCGACCCCAGCCGCGCCGCGCGCTCCGCCGCCAGCCCCTCCATGTCGCGCCGGAACGCGATATAGTCGAAGATCGCCTCGTCATGCGTCGCGAACAGCCGGATCAGCGCGGGCGAAAAGGCCGAGCCGAGCACCTCGGCCACGAAGACCCCCGCGCCGGGCCGGCTGCTCAGCAGCCCCCGCCCGGCCAGTTCGGCGATCGCGTCGCGCAGGGACGGTCGCGAGACGCCCAGCCGGTCGGCCATGTCCCGCTCCGACGGCAGCCGCTCTCCCGGACGCAGGATGCCGCGCAGGATCAGCTGCTCGATCTGGCGCACCACCGATTGCGACAGCTTTTCCGGCGTGACCTTCACGAACGGCATGGCAAACCCTGGTGACTGATCCGAAATTAAGACCGGTCGCGGCGCTGCACAACATGAAAAGGGCCGGGGCATCCCCCGGCCCTCGACGGCGGTCCCCCGCCGGTCAGCGCGTCGGGCGGATGATGATCTCGACCCGGCGGTTCAGCGCCCGGCCGTCCGGGGTCAGGTTCGATGCGACCGGCTGGTCCTCGCCCATGCCGAAGGCGGCGATCCGGCCGGCAGGAACCCCGGTCTCGCGCAGGACGCTCGCGACCGCCACCGCGCGGCGCTGCGACAGATCCTGGTTGTAGGCCGCCGAGCCGGTGTTGTCGGTGTGGCCGATCACCTCGATCCGGCTGTTGGGATATTTCAGCAGGCTTGCCGCCACCGCGCGGATGTCACGCTGCAGGTCGGGCCGCAGCGTGGCGCTGTCCACCGCGAACAGCAGGTCCTGCGGCATGTTCACGACCAGAAAGGCGCCGGTGTTGGTGACGGCGATGCTGGAGTCGAGCGCGCCGCGCAGTTCCGCCGCCTGGCGGTCAAGGTCGGACCCGATCAGGGCGCCTGCACCCGCGCCGAGCGCGCCGCCGATGACCGCGCCGCGCAGCTCGTTGCCGCCGTCGGCGAGCGCTGCCCCGGTCACGGCGCCGACCAGCCCGCCGACGACCGCGCCCTGCTGGGCCCGGGCGTTCGGGTCGTTGGGAAAGGCGTTGGGGTCGACGCAGCCCGACAGGGCCAGCAGGCTGGCCGCAGCCAGGATCAGGGGGGTCTTCATCATCATTGCTCTCGCCTCGAAAAGAGAAAAGTCCCGTGGGCCGGGCTCTGGCCACAGTATAGCAACGAAATCGGACCGATGACAGTTCCCACCTGAACCGGCCCGCCGTGCGCGGGCTTTCGCGCATCACCTTTCGGTGCGGGCCGCCTCCCAGGCCAGCATCGCGCGCTTGCGCGGCAGGCCCCAGTGATAGCCGCCCAGCCCGCCGTCCCGCCGCAGCGCACGATGGCAGGGGATCAGGAAACTCACCGGATTGCGCCCCACCGCCGTTCCCACCGCCCGGTGGGCCGAGGGATGCCCGATCATCCCGGCGATATCGGCATAGGTCGTGACATGACCGGTGGGGATCGCCAGCAGCGCCTCCCAGACCTTGATCTGGAAGGGCGCTCCGATCAGGTGCAGCGCCGTGCCCTGCCCGCCGAAGGCCGCAGCCACCATCGGCCCGAGCGCCACCGGATCGGCGACGAAGGCCGCCTTCGGCCAGCGGCTGCGCAGGTCCGCCATCGTCGCCTCGGCTCCCGGCCCGGGGCCCGGCCCGGAGTCCGCCTCGTCGGCAAAGCCCAGGCCGCAGATGCCGCGCGCCGTCGCCATCGCCAGCGCCGGACCGAAGGGGCTGGCGAACCAGCCCCAGCGGATTTCCAGCCCCGCGCCCCCCCGCGCATGGTCGCCGGGGCGCATCGCCTCCCAGGTCAGGAACAGGTCATGCAACCGCCCGCCCCCCGACAGCCCCGCCGCCTGCGCCGTGGCCAGCACCGTGTGCCGCTCGGCCAGCAGCCGCCGCGCCAGGCCCAGCGTCAGATACTGCTGGTAGCGCTTCGGGCTGACGCCGACCCACTGGCTGAACACCCGCTGGAAATGCGCCGGGCTCATCTGCATCGCGGCCGCCAGTTCCTCCAGCGAGAGGCCGGGCCCGCCGGCGTCGATCAGCTCGAGCGCGCGGGCGATCACCCGATAGTGATAGGCGGGGGACGGGTCGGTCATGGCGGTCTCCTCGGCCGCGAACATACCCGGCCCGCCGCCGGCCTGCGACCCGTTTCCTGCGCCTTGTCGGGGTGCGGAAAACATGCTGCAAGGGGCAATGTCCGCGCAACTTCCCTATGCCACGCTGAAGGCCATCTTCGCTCGGTTCGCCGAGATCGAACCCCACCCGAAGGGCGAGCTGCACCACACCAACGCCTTCACCCTGCTCGTCGCCGTGGCGCTTTCGGCGCAGGCGACCGATGTCGGCGTGAACCGGGCCACCGCCCGGCTGTTCCAGATCGCCGACGCACCGGAAACCATGCTGGCCCTCGGCGAGGCGGGCCTGATCGAGCACATCCGCACCATCGGGCTGTTCCGCAGCAAGGCCCGCAACGTGATCCGGCTCTGCCGCCTGCTGATCGACGGTTTCGGCGGCGAGGTGCCAAGCTCGCGCGCGGCGCTCACCTCGCTGCCGGGCGTGGGGCGCAAGACGGCGAATGTGGTCCTCGGCATGTGGTTCCACCACCCCGCCCAGGCGGTCGACACCCATGTCTTCCGGGTCGGCAACCGTACCGGCATCTGCCCCGGCCGCGACGCGCTGAGCGTCGAGCGCGCGATCGAGGATCACGTCCCCGTCGAGTACCAGCGCCACGCGCATCACTGGCTCATCCTGCATGGCCGGTATGTCTGCCTGGCGCGCAAACCCAGATGCGGCAGCTGTCCGATCGCGGCCTGGTGTCGATACCCCGGGAAGACGGCCTGAGATCCTGCCACCACGCCGGCACCGGCCATGCCATCGTCGCTGGTTCTGCCGCGCCGACGACCGCCTCCATGCCGATGCCCCAGGGCGCTTTTTACGCCCGCAGCATGGCCGACGAGGGCACCGATTTCGTCACCCCGCCGGTGCCGGGGGGCGAACGTCCGACCTCGCGCTCGGTGATCTTCGCCTGCCCCGGTGGCGAGCGGTCGATGAACACCTGCCTCGGCATCGCCTCGGAGCTCGGCCCCGGCGACGGGTGCGGCAGCGTCGCGGGCCGCGCCGGGAGCCGGTTCCTCGAGGGCTACCTCTCCGACGGGGCCAAGGGCAGGCAGGCCTTCGCACGCGCCGTCGATCCTTGCCACAAGGCCGGCGGCAAGGCCGCAATTGCGCTTTGCGACCCGTTCCGCGTCGACCGGCACCGCGCCGATGTCGGCCGGCTGGTCAGGTCGCTCGACCATGTGATCGGCAACGGGCAGGAAAGGTGCGCGCTCTGCCAGGCCCGTCTTTCGGGTGCCCCGGAACAGGCGGTCGCCGATGCGGGCCTCGTCCTGTGCACCCGGTCAGGCCGGGACGTGATCGCGGTCGCGGCCGGCGAGGTGATCCGCCATTTCGGCGCGCGGCCCGAAACCGACCTGAAGGCGCTTTTCCGCCAGGATGGCCTCATCCGACCCTCGGCGCAGGATGGGCAATCTTGCCCATCCCGCCTTCCGGCGCGGCCTCAGCCGGCCACGCAATCCGCGATCGTCCGGGCCATGCCCTGCAACAGCGCGCCATAGGCTCCCGGCCCCGGCTCCAGCGTCGAGCCGACCGGGTCGAGCACGCCCCCGACCTTCGCGCCGGTGCCGTCCGCCATCTGCAGCACGACGTCCTTGTCATGCTGCGCCTCGGGAAAGATGCACAGCACCTCGCCACTCTCGAGCGTCGCCCGCAACGCGGCCAGACGCTGCGCGCCGGGCGACGCGGCATCGCCCAGCGCGATGCTGCCGGCGAAGTTCAGCCCGTAATGCGCGCCGAAATAGCCGTAGGCGTCGTGGAAGGTGACGATCGGCTTGCCCTGGACCGGCGCCAGCATCGCCGCGATCTCGGCGTCCAGCGCCGTCAGCCGGGCGGTCGCGGCCTCGGCATTGGCCGCATAGACCGCCGCGTTCCCGGGGTCGAGCCGCGACAGTTCCGCCGCGATCAGCCCCAGCCAGTGCCTGCCATTGTCGGGGTCGAGCCAGGCATGGGGATCGATGTCGCCGGGGCCATGGTCGTGATCATGGCCATGGCCATCCGCATGGGCGCCCGCCTCGGCGGCGTGATCGTGGCCTTCGGCGGCGTGATCGTGGCCTTCGGCGGCGTGATCGTGGCCTTCGGCGGCGGTCGTGGCGGCATGGTCGTGGCCATGCGCCTTCCCGGCATGGTCATCCTTGCCCGTCTCGCCATAGTTGCGCAGCACGGTCCCCTCGGCGCCCAGCAGCGCCAGCGCCGCTGCGCCTTCGGGGCGGTTTTCAAGCGCGCTGTCCAGCCAGGGCGTGAGCTCGGGCCCGATCCAGACCACCAGACCCGCCTCGGCCACCGCGATCGCCTGGCTTGGCCGCAGCGCAAAGTCATGCTCGTCCGCGCCGCGGCCGAGCAGCAGGACCGGCTGGCCCAGATCGCCCATCACCTCGGCGACGAGGGCATGGACCGGCGGAATGTCGGTCACGACGCCGGGCACCTCGGCGAATGCGGGGGTACTGGCGAAGGCGAGAGTAATGATATAACGCATTGGGAATCCCTTCCGGTTTCTGCCGGGGATATGAATGTAATATCGTAACAGGTCAAGCCCCGTCATGCCCGCCGTCATGCCCGCCGTCATGCCCCCTGCGCCGGAACCCACCGACGACGCCCCCGATCTGGCCTTTGCCCGCCATGACCACGCCCGTTGCACCCGGCAGGCCCTTGCCCGTGCCGACCAGATCGCCCGGGCGGCGGGGCTGCGCCTGACCCCCGTCCGCCGCCGGGTGCTCGAGATCCTGCTCGAACAGCACCGGGCCCTTGGCGCCTACGACGTGCTCGCCCGCCTCACGGCCGAGGGCTACGGCAACCAGCCCCCCGTCGCCTACCGGGCGCTCGAGTTCCTGGTGGACCACGGCCTGGCCCACCGCATCCAGCGCCTGAACGCCTTCACCGCCTGCACCCACCCGGGCGAGGACCACGCGCCCGCCTTCCTCATCTGCCGCATCTGCGCCGCCGTGGCCGAGGCGCCCGCAGCCGCCACCCGCGCGGCGCTCGACGCCGCCGCAGGAAACCTGGGCTTCCAGATCGAACGCGCCACGGTCGAGGCGCTCGGCCTCTGCCCCGCCTGCCGGATGCCCCCCGCATGAGCCTCATCGCCGCCGATCGCATCTGCGTGCGCCTGGATGGCCACGAGGTGCTGCACGACGTCACCCTCACCCTTGCCGCCGGCGAGATCGTCACCATCCTCGGCCCGAACGGCTCGGGCAAGTCCACGCTCCTGCGGGCCCTGCTGGGCATCCTTCCGGTCGCCGCAGGGCATGTCCAGCGCCTGCCCGGCCTCCGGGTCGGCTATGTGCCGCAGCGCCTCGCCATCGACCGCACCATGCCGATCACCGTGCGGCGGTTCCTGTCGCTGCCCTGCCGCGTCACCGATGCCGCCGCAGCCGAGGCGCTGACCCGCACCGGCATGGCCGGGCAGAGCGGCCAGCAGATGACCGCGCTGTCCGGCGGGCAGCTCCAGCGCGTCCTGCTCGCGCGCGCGCTGCTGAACGCGCCGCAGGTCCTGATGCTGGACGAACCCACCCAGGGCCTCGACCAGCCGGGCGAGGCCGCCTTCTACCGCCTGATCGAGACCGTCCGCCGCGACACCGGCGCCGCCATCCTGATGGTCAGCCACGACCTGCACGTCGTGATGGCGGCGTCCGACCGGGTGATCTGCCTCAACGGCCACATCTGCTGCGAGGGCACGCCCCGCGTCGTCTCCGGCGCGCCGGAATATCGCGCGCTCTTCGGCCTCGGCACTCAGGGCGCGCTGGCGCTCTACCGCCACGAACATGACCACGACCACCCGGCCGAGGGCGGCCACAGCCATCACCGGCACGACGATGCTTGACGATTTCCTCGTCCGCGCCGGCCTGGCCATCGTCGGCCTGAGCCTTGCCACCGGGCCGATCGGCGCCTTCGTGGTCTGGCGCCGCATGGCCTATTTCGGCGACGCGACCGCCCATGCCGCGATCCTCGGCGTGGCTCT
>Ga0209103_1000194_pt1 | contig 18752 bp, 9 predicted proteins | sample 4C3metaG_FD_184152 | JGI IMG/M metagenome (GOLD analysis project Ga0209103, IMG submission 184152) | Freshwater bacterial and archeal communities from Indian Creek, Illinois, USA - 4C3 metaG (SPAdes) (version 2) | ecosystem: Environmental > Aquatic > Freshwater > Unclassified | place: USA: Indian...
CTTGCTGCGAGCAACAACGCAGCCATCGTTGTTGCTCAAGACCACCACCGGCCGGTTGCGCAGCTTGGGCTCCCACAGCTGCTCGCAAGAGGCGTAGAAGTTGTTGACATCCACCAGCGCGAACACACCCAGCACCTATTTAGAACGGGACTTTGCCAAACTTGCCGACCACCACGCCCCACACCTCGAGCTCCATGCCTTCCTTGATTTCGAGCGGCTTGAAACTGGGGTGGCCGGCCACGAGAAACACCCGGCCATCCCCGGACACGTGGTACTTCTTGACCAGTCGCTCGCCGTTGACGAAAGCCACCACAATCTGGCCCGACTGGGGGTGCTTGCTTCGGTCCACAACCACGAAGTCACCGTCGTAGATGCCGAAATCCTGGACGGAGGGGCCGTCAACCTGGAAGAAGGCGGTGCTTTTCGGGCGCGAAATGAGGAACTCGTTGATGTCGAGCTCGCGGTCTTTGAAGTCTTCTGCGGGGGACGGGAAGCCCGCAGACACTTTCGAGAGGCCCACTGGAAGTTCGAGCTTGGGTGGGTCCTGAGCTGGGCACCATGCGTCTGCTGGCAAGGGTGGTTCTTGGTTGGCCGCAGGGGCCTTAAGGGTAAGCAGGTAGGCGCTGATGGCGGGTTTGGCACTCCGGGGGATGCGTAGCGTAGTCGTGGGTTCACCGAAGGCCGCCTTGCGCCCCGCTCCTGGCCTTGCCCCGCCGCGCTGGTCTTTTGAATTCGTCACGAATTCATTTTACGTGACCTTGAGGTGGGTTGCTGAAGAACCCCATTTGGGTATGCCCTGTTACTCCCGTTACCGAGTTACCGCAAACATAGGCAGGAACGTGTGAACTGCACAAAGTCATCAAACTGCCACATCAAGAGCCACGGCATAAGATTTGGAATCTCATTCAACAGCGCATGGTGACGAGTAACTGCGCCACCGGGGCTCCAACCGCCTACCATGCTCCTCGCAGCATTGCTTCGAGTGAACGGGTTCACCCGGACGGTCGCCATTCAGGCTTGTGATAACGCCAGCCCTCATGTCCACCACCAGCGAATCGTCGCACAAGGCGCCATCCTTCGTGACGCCCAATCGAAACAAGTCTGTGAGCTGAAGAAAAACCTCTTCCGACCCAACCTTACCACTGTCCAAATCCGCCTGCAGTCGAACTACGTCCAAGCCAAAATGGTTGGCCAAGGCTGGACTCTCGGCCCAAGACCAACCGAACCATGCGGTCTCGAGGCCGTACTCTTGTTTATCCAACCAGACCGATGTGAGTAGTTCAGCGACAACGCGCTTACTGAGCACTGGCGGTGTGGACGTTGGCAGCGAAATGGGTCCGAATCCTCATGGCCGCCTCGACCTCGTTTAGCAGAGTGGACAACTATCCTGCCTATGTTGGAGCTAGAAAATCCCCCCGCTCCGTCTCACTTCCGTTGAGCAAAACCACATAGGTTCCGGTCGGCCCACCTAGGTTGAGCACCAATTGGATACACGACTCGACGTATCTAGCTCTTGGTTTAAGCAACAACCTGAGCTGTCCGAACTGAGATATTCCCGGATGGGTCAGCAGCAAGCGCAGGTCGTGTTCAGCGGAGTAGCGCCTGAATAGCTCTGTCAGCAGGCGCCATGCCACTCCCAGCACCAACCCGTGACGGTAGTGAGTCATTTGCACCATCACAATGTTCATGCCACTCCCAATATCCAGCCCTCTGCCTTGGCAAGCAGTTGCATACTAGGGTCAAGGTTGGGATGCAGCGCGGTATGCAGCTCACCAGTCGCATCGGCCTGCTTCAGCCAACTCGCAATCGCGTAAGCATCGTGCTGGTCTCCGGTCATGCCTTGTGCAGGTGGAAACCGGTGTTTGTAGAGTGCTGGGTATGCTTCGACGATGGCGGATGTTTTCTCGGGGACGGTGAACCCATCAAAAGGCCAGAAGTGGACTTTCTGCTCCAGCCGCTCTCGCAAGAACAGCAACCAGGGAATACCGGAGTGCGTGGACTTGGCGACCGAGCCTTGGCAGTCGAAGTGAAAAACCGATTTGCCCTTGCAGCGCAGCTCCGTTTCCCGGCGCCATTTGGCACTGCCTGAGCGGGCGTCACCATTGCCGAGAGAGCCATCCCGGACAAAGTCCACGTAGACGTAGGGCTGGTCGGTCGGCCAGTGATGGTGAAAATCCCGAAGAAATTTGTCCCAGTCTGGCGGTATCTGGTGAGTCTCAAAGTACCGGATTGGAAATGAGAAGCCGTGGTCAATACCCACAATGGTCGATATCGGCTCGCTGAGTTTTTCGAGCAGCCAATGCGCCACCTCCTTGCGTGTCCAGTAGCGTCGGGGGCTCGGTGGGGGTGGCACTTCGGTGGCGTCGTCCCTGCCGGTGGCCATGTACACGCGCAGGCCCTTCAGGCTGCTAGAAGGCGTTTCGGCACCGGAATAGTCGATGCCGATGTAGCGTTGAAACTGCAATGTCGTCATGTTTGCTGCCTTCAGGTCCAGTTGGGCTTGCTGCCCAGTATCGCGCCCACCTCACCCCAAGCACCTGTCACCTTCTCGGCCAAAGCATGGTCACGGAGATGCGAAATAGCGGCAGGCATAGGTCTAGTGACCTCGTACCCGCCCATCCCCATGTTGGAATGACCAACTACTGCTGGCAGCGACTCGTCCCACCCATCGAAGCTGGGCCGCGGCACGATGAACTGTCTGGTGTCTTTGTGTTGAACGCGGCCCCAGCCGCTGCCATTTTGAAACTTGAATGCCGCCACTGGTGAACCGGGCTTCATCCAAGGACATGGGTATGCACCATGAGAAGCCAAACCGCGTACCGGTGCATGCCTTTGAACCGGCGCAGTGGCCAGGAACCTCATTACAGGTAAGGGCCTGTTTGATGTGTCAGAGAGCCTTTGATGATTGAGCTCAGCCTCTTGGCGTAACCTAGCTTCTTCTGCCTCGAAGCGAGCCAGTAAGACTTGGGTGTTTTCTGCCAGCAGTGCACGCTCTTCTGATGTCAGCACCTTACCGTTGCCAACCCAATGCTGGGCCTTGCCCAATGCAGACAGGCTACCGTACCGCTTATGGAAGCAAGTCGAGCCCAGCACCAGCAGTTTTTCGCCTTCTTTGACGACGTGGATGGCTTTGTAGACGGTGTGATGGCAACTAGGTTGGGCACAGTAGACCTTTTCGGACTTCGCAACCTCAACAACTGAAACGAGTTTTGCTGGTTGACCAATCATAAACACCGCCGGTGAAAGGTCAAGCAATTGAAAGTCTTATTCACGGTGGGGCACGACTTGCCAGACTTGGACCTGCCGTCAATAGCACGCCAACATAGCCCCACGCTTGGCCCGCGTCAGCGCCACATACAGCAGCTGCCTTTGGTTGCCCCCTTCACCCTGTTCATCTAGGTAGCTCTTCGGCGCGACCACCGCAACGCAATCAAACTCAAGACCTTTGGCGCGGTGCATGGTGGACAGGTACACAAGGCCGCGCTCGTCCGTGCGGCTGCTCTGCGCGGTCACCGCCACCGTTCTGACACCCGCTTGCTGCAAAAGGCGACCTAGGGCATCGCGATTTTTCTCGCTTGATGCCACCACACAGAAGGTCAGCTCGGCGCTGCTGGCGTCTGCTTGCCTCCATTCGGCTAGGAACTGCTTGACTTGAACGAAAGCCGCTTCAAGCCCCGCCACCCGGGTGAGCACAGGCACCGGTCCGTGCGACAGCGAGCGGTAGCGTTTGGTTTCGTCGTGGCCACCGTCTAAGTCGTCAATTTCCACGCCCTCCAGCAAGGCCACTGCCTGCCTGCGGATTTCATCGGTCGTGCGGTAGTTGATGTAGAGCTTCTTGGAGCGGCCACGAATGTCAATGCCACACTTGCTCATGGCGGCCCTGTGGCGGCTGTAGATGCGCTGGTGCCCATCGCCAACAAAAAACAGGTCATTGGCCCCAGGCGCAATCATGGCCCGCAACAGCTTCAAGGCTTGCGGGCCGAAGTCTTGCGTTTCGTCGACAACGATGGCGCTGTAGGGCGATATGGCCGACTGTTGCTCGGCGAGTAAGAGGGTCGCCACCTCTCGGTATGCGTCATCCACCTCCTTGAGCTTGCGCGAGGCCAGTTGGCCACGGTATTCCTCAAACACCGGCCAGACCGCATCCCGCTTGGCGCGGCTTAGCACCACCCCTCGGCCGGTTCGGCGCGCCGTCCGGTACTCGTCCAAAGTAACAATTCCTTGTGCGAGCACCACCTGCTCCAGCTCCTGCTGGTAAAAGTTGTCTGGCAGGTCCAGACCCGTGTCACGCACCGCCATGGCGCACTGCCAAGCCTGCAAGGCACCGTCTTGCTTGCGGTCATAGACGATGCGATGCTCCAGCTTGCGGGCACGCATGAAGCCGTGTACCCACGCATCGAGGTTGGTGACCTCCAGCCTAGACATCGTTGTCGCAGCACACAGCGTTTTCAGGTTCTGCTCGATGTCTGTTGCCAGGTTTTTGGTGAAGGTGGTGAACAGCACTTTTTGACCCGGCTGCGTGCGCTGGTCTGCCAACCAACGGGCACGGTGCATCGCCAAAACGGTCTTGCCGGTGCCCGCGCCACCCAGTACCCGCACCGCTCCACTGCGGTCTCCCATGGCCAGCTTGTGCTGCGTGGGGTGCAGAAAGACGCGCCACTGGGCCAGTGGGGCGTTCAGAATGGCCGCCAAGGACTCGTCATCGCTCACCACCACAAAGCGCGACTGCGACTCGGGTGTGGCCAGTGCAGCAGCAAAGTCTTGGGTATCAATCTGGCGGTCCACCCTGGTTTCCCGCGAATGCAGCACCTGGCTGACCGCGTCTCCGGCGGCCACAAGGAACAAACCTTCGTAGGCCTCTACGGGCAGGCGCGACTGCAACTGGTCCAGCGCCCCTTCGTCCGGAATCTGCCGAACCAGGGCCAGCAGCTCTGCGGGCACCCCCAAGCTCATGCACTCTTGGTCGGACAAGGCGGCAAACAGCGGCCTGGCTGCGGTGAGCTGCTGCACACTAGGCTGGGCCGCTGCGGCCAGCGCCGGGGCAGGCTGCGCTTGCGGGGCTTCTTGCACCTGCTCCAGCGTCACCAGTTGCATGGCACCCGTGACCGGGTTGATGGTGAGCTTGCGGTTTTCTGCCCAGCGGTAGGCCGCATCGTGGTGCTCCACATAGAGCAGCACATACACGTCGCCCGAGCTGGGCTTGAACACAATCCCGCGCCAGTCACTGTCCAAACGAACCGATTTCAGGTTGGCATCGCGCGCACCGTGAATGTTTTCGTAGTTGATGCCAGGGCTGGTGGGGTCGGCCTGAAACTGGATGGCCCACTTCATCACCTTGCTGTGAACCTTGGCCGGCAGCTTGGCCAGTTGCAACAAAAAATCGTTGCTCAGGGCAACCTTGGGTTTCAGACTCATCCCTTTAATCCTTCTCGTTTAGCGCCAACACCAAGGCATCGGCCATGGCCAAGTACCACGGCGCACCAGCCACCCTTTCAGCCACCTCATCGAGCAACAAAACCTTCCAGCCTTGCGCTGCCCAGACTTCGCCCAAATCTTGCTGGTCTGCACGCAGGAGCACCACTTGGGCATGCGACCAGCACAGCTCGCAATCGGCAATCACTTTGCCCTTTTCGTCGGCCAACTCGATGCCCACCTCGGGCACAACGGCCCCCGCTGCAGCCAAGCGCTTCAAGCCCGGCTGCAAAGGCTTGAGGGTGCCCGCAATCGCCTCATCCCAAGCGCCTCCCAGCGCTGCCGCTTCAGCGGACGAAGCCGCTTGGGCCTTGTTGGTAGCACCGAGGTGAACCCAGTCGTGGGCCTCCAGCCCAGACTCCGTCATCAGCCAAGTATCGGGCACAGCCTGGGTGGTGTTGAATACATGCAAGCAACTGCGCCAAGCCTGATGGAGCGCTTGTTCATCGGCCGCTGTAGCGTCTTGCAGCACCCAGACCCCAGGGGCAGACCAGCCCACGGCGTTCTCTAGCCCTTGTGCGGCCAAGTCCAAGGGCCACAAGCCGAAGGCCTGGTACGGCAGTTCGGATTTGCTCACGCTGGGCGCAAAACCCTTGGGTACGCTCCTGAGCGGCTCGGGCAAGCGCGCTGCCCACTGAGCCCGCAAGGTGTCACACGATACCTTTTCCTCAACACTGGGCGGGACCATCAGAAAGCCAAGCCACAAGGCATTGCGCTGCATCTGGGACACCACTGGGTCTTGCCCATCATCGGACACTGCGGCGCCCAACCATGTCAGCAAACGCGCCACCGCATGCTGAGTAAAGGCTTTTTCTTGCGCTCGGGGCACCTCGGGCGTGGCGCGCGCACCGTTGTGGCGCGACAGGGCGGCCAAGGGCGACTCCAAATCCGTGTCCAACTCGCCCTGCAAAGCGCTGGCCACATCGTTGTGCGTAACCGACCAAACCCAGAACCTGCCGCTGTCCACAATGGCGCTGCGCTTGAGCGCGTCTTGGCGCAGGCAGTCCTTGTGGTAGGCCCAGCCATCGCAGAACACCGCAATGGGGCGCCTCGGGCTGGTCGCTGCCCAGGGCCAAATCACAAAGTCCGGCTGGCTGGACACGGCCACACCCTCTGCCGCCCCGAGCATGCGCTGCGGTTCAATCTTGTAGCGTTGCCCCCCGACTTCCAGCACGTAGCCCGACTTTGCGTTCACCACATCACCCACCAGCTTCACCTTGGGCAACTGGCCTACGCCGCCCAGCCGCTTGAGGCTTTCAATGAAGCGCTGCTCCAGCACCGAGTCAAAGTGCGGGTTGATGAAGATGTCGGAAATCGTTTCCACCCGCTCCAACTGGCCCAAAGCGCCCACCAGTTCGGTCAGCACGTTCTTGGCCGTATCGCGCGACACCAGCTCCATGCTGCGGCCCAGCCGGTACTGAAACACGCACCGGTAGCAACCGTCTTTTTCCGGGTCGGCATTGCAGCCACAGCCCGTTACTGCGGCCAAGGCCATCTGCAGCACTTCAGCCAAGGTTGCCGCGTCATGGGCCAACAGTTGGTGCAAATAACCCGTGCCTCCTGGTACCGAGTCGTAGAGCATGACGTAGAAGCGCCTTGGGCCACCGTCCTTACCTGGCTCGTCCTGCAGCACCATGCGCAGATGGTCCACCTTGCCACCAAAGCGCTTTTTCAAGCCCAGCTGAACGGCCGCCATGAAGGACTGCACCACGCGCTCGTCCACCCCGTTCTTGGTGTAGGGCACCAAAATGCGCAGCGCCTCCGATTCGAACTCGCGGTACAGGTAAAGGCATTCGAGTAGGTTCACCGGGTCGTCGCTGTCCCTCTTGGGGCAGTCGAAGGCGTGTACTTGCTCGCGCGGCTCCCCCTTGCGTTTGGGGGGCTTTTGCACCTTGCCGCAGTGCTTGCACAGCCGAAAACCGGGCCGTGTCGATTCTTTGTCTGCCACCTTGAAGGCTTCACCCGGCTTGGCCAGTTCGCCGAAGTTCACATCTCGAAACGTCACCCGGGTGATGAACTCAAAACCAAACGGCAATTCGCCGCTGTTGATGCGCCACGCCTCGCGGATGTTTTCTTTCTCGAAATCGGCCATGAGTTGGCGCACGTAATACTTGGGCTCACGGTCTTCGGCGCTGTCGTCGATGCGGACTTCGGTGTCGTTGCTGTTGGCAATGGCCTGCTTGAAGCGCAGCAAGGTGCGGCGCTGCGCGGCATCGGGCCACATGGCGTCGCCGCAACGCGGGCACTGCATATGCACGTCCGGCTCTTTGACCAGGTTTTGCATGTGGTGGCAGGCGGGGCAGAAGCGCCAGTCTTCGGCCTTGGCCAGGTTCATGTTGATTTGGTCCACCTCTACCTTGCGCTGGTTGGCGTAAAAGCGGTTCTCGGGCGCAAACTCGGACAGGGCAGACTGCGCCGGCCGCTCGTACTTCAGGGTGGTGAGGGTGACATAGGCCCCCTGCCCCGGTTCGTCGCTGGCACGCTTGCGCCAGAGCACCGATTTCAACTCCACCCCAGACTCGGGGAAGGCGTAGTTGGGCAGCAGGCCCGCATCGGTCAGGGTGTTGAGCAGGTCGCGCCCGTTGATTTCCTTGATGAGCTCCAGCAGCTTGTCGCGCTCGCGCAGCAGTTGGTCCATTTCATCGCGGGTGGCGTCGTCCTGCGGCTTTTGCAGCAAGCGGGTTTTGGCGCGGTCGAGTTCGTCTTTGCGCTTTTTGTAGCTGCGGCGTTCTTCCAACAGCTCTTCCAGCGACTTCAACAAGCGCGTGCGCAAGCCATCGGCTTCGCCCTGCCCCTGCATGAAGTTCCAGAGTCGCAAGCGCACCGCGTCGTCCATGTCGCCTGCCAGCAAGGCGACAAAGCCATCGAACAGGCGCTGCTCGTGCTGCAACACGTAGTGGCTAAACAGGTAGGGGAAGCGGTCTTGCTTGACCTGCTCCATCGCATCCAAGGCCTGGGAGGTGTTTTCGGGCAAGGCCTTGTCGTGATTCAGGCTCGCCACCCAGTCGTCCATGCAAAAGGCAAAAAGCTGGCGGCGCAACACCTCCGCAGCCTGTAGAAACACCCCCGGTGGCGCCACTTCGCCGTCGAGCATCTCTTGCGTTTCGGCAAAGAAGTACAGGTCGTGCGGGCTGCTGCCGTCGGCCAGGGTCGTGGTCATGGCGTTGCCATCGCGGCGGCCTGCGCGGCCCATGCGCTGCAGAAAGCTGGCCTGGTTGGGCGGCACCGAACACAGCAACACGGATGACAGGTCGCCAATGTCCACCCCCATCTCGAGCGTGGGCGTGGCCGACAGCAGGTTTTCGTACCAAGGCATGGGCTGCTTGCTCTTGAACCGCGTCTCCAAGGCCTCGCGTTCTTTGCGCTCCAGCAGCCCCGTGTGTTCGGCCGCAATCACGCGGCGCAAGTCGCCCTGGCTGTAGCGTTGCGCCCACCAACCGGCCGCCTCGGGTATCACCACCTCGTAGTGGGACTCGGGCGCATCTAGGCAGGGCATGGGCAGCAATTGCTCTGCAAACGCGCGGGGCACGGCGAGCCGGCGCTTGTGGTCAGGCGTGGCCAAGAATGCCACCTGCGTATGCAGCTCCAGCCTATCGGGGTTCAAGGCCCAAGTGTCACCCTGATGGTGGCTGGTTTTCAGCAGCAGCCCCGCTGCGCCCAAGGCCTTGAGCGCCTCGGCATACAGCTCGGCGGCCATGCCAAGGGCGAGCAGCGTTTGCTGGCCCAAAGCCGCTTGCGCCCAGCGCTCGTACCACGTGGCACGGCGCGTGCCTGAAAGCTTGTCAAAGTCGCGTTGGCTGCCTTGGGTCAGAAACACGGGGCGGGGCGTGGTTTCACCCATCTTGGGCAACCACTCGGAGCGCCCGGCTGTGCGGGTGAACGCATAGACATTGCCATCGCCCGCATAGGTGGCCAGCTCCGGGTGCATGACCCCGCCACGGCGGCGCAGGTGGGTCAGCATGCCCCAAAGCCATTGGGCCAGGGTCTGGCGCTCCAGTCCGTGGGCGCCATACTGCTCATGAAAAAGCGGCAACAACTGGCCGGCCACTTCGTTAAGCGGGGCCCAAGGCAGCGCCAAGACGGCCTTGCCAATGCGCTCCAGCGTGCGGCCGCGTTGGCTCAGGTACGTCAGCTCACTGGTGGCCTGCCAGAGCAAGCGTTTTATTACCCGCCCTGGCAAGCGGCTTTGTGCGGGCAAGCGCTGGTGCTGCAGCAACTCCACTGCCCAATCGTGCTGCCAGCTCATATTAGGGGCAATGAATTCAGATACCAGCGTTTCCCGGTCCATGCAGAGCACCGAGCCTGGGGTGTCGAAGCTGCGCTCCATCTGCTCCAAAAACACAGACCAGGGCATGACAGGCTGCTTTTGTTCGTCCATCACCCGCGCCAGGGCCGTGCGCACGTTGTTGATGAAGGTTCTGGCACCAAAGAAACCCGCCCGGTGCGCGGCATCCTGCACCGAGTCGGAGAAGGCAATCAGCTTCTTGTCGTCGTTGAACACACTGGCCCAACTGCTCTCGACCACCTGCGCGCCCAGCGTGGCATTGCGGGCACCCAGCAGCAAGAGCGAATCGGGCTCGCCACAGGCCGGGCAGGTGTTGTCGTGCAGGGTGAACTGGGCCTGGCCGCGAAGCTGGGTTTTGTGGGCTGTGACCCGAAACACCTTGAGCAGCTCTTTGTGGCCACAGGCCAGGCACTCGTCTTGCGATTGCTGCAAGGTGCCGCAGGCCACACACACGCACTCCAGCACGCCGTCCACATGGCTGCGGCCTATGCTGGCGGCAGCGTACAAACGCGCAGCCTCGGGGCGCTTGGCAAACCAGGTGTTGTAAATCTCGTCGAGCTGTGTGGACAGCTTGCTGCTGCCCGGCACCAGGCGCGAAATCCAGCCGGTGGTGCGGCACTGGCTGCACTGCACCAAGGGCAAATACACCCCATCGCGCTCACCGGGCAAGTCGCGCTCGCTGCGCAACTTGATGTCTTGCGGCTCCACGCTGAGCCGGCCCACCATGCGGCGCAACTCGCGCACCCAAAGCTGGATGCGCAGGGTCACCAGGGGCTGCTTGCCCTCGCGCAGCGCCCAAGCCACCAGCACCAACAAAGCATCCAGCACCTGCCCCACCTCTGGGGCAGTGGCTGCGGGCAGGTTGCGGGCAAAGGCTGCAGTCAGCTCTTGGTAGCTGAGCACCCCACCCTTGACCCGCTTGAGCAGGTTGACGAACAACTGATGCTGCTTGAGCAGCTTACCCAAGTGCTGCCGCCAAGCGCCATCGCGCACATCGTCGGGGGGTGCTTCGTCCGGGAAAAACAGTCCAAACCAGGCCGCAACCACCGCCTCGGGCGAGGCGTAGCGCCGGGCATCTAGGGCGGGGGCGAGCTCGGGCCGGAAGGTGAACATGTAGTTCACCATGGCGCTATCCAGAAACGTGCCCACCGACTCTCGGTTTTCCGTTACCACGGCATCTGCGCCAAACGCCACGCCAAAAATCTGCCGGGCGTAGTCGCGAAGCGGCCCGGTGTCGGCTGCACCACCCAAGGTGGCGGAGGTACCCGCAAAAATCAAATGCCCCACCGGAATGCGCAAACGGGCGCGCAAGCGCCGCAGCAACAGCGCCAGGTCGGTGCCCTGGGCGCCATCAAAGGTATGCAGCTCGTCCACCACCACGTAGCGCAGGGTGCTGGGGCTGTTGTGGGCCCACAGCAGGCGGTCTTTGGGGCGCAGCATCAGGTAGTCGAGCATCTTGTAGTTGGTCAACAAGATGTCGGGCGGGTGCCGGCGCAGGGTTTCGCGGTCGGTAATCACGGAGGTGGGCGTCATCTCGGCGCCTTGGCCCGGCGCGCTGGCCTGCCCGCCCACATACAAACCCACGCGCAAACCCGCAAAGGCCGGCACCGTGGCCACCAGCTCGGCCATGCGGCGGGCTTGGTCGGAAGCCAGAGCGTTCATGGGGTAAATCACCAAGGCCTTAATGCCCAGCTCGGCAGCGGCGCGGGCGCGGCTGCAGTGGTCCAGCACGGGGAACAAAAAGCACTCGGTTTTGCCGCTGCCGGTGCCTGTGGCCACCAGCGTGCTCTGGGCTTGGTGCTGGCTGCTTAAGCGCTCCCAAGCCTGCTCTTGGTGGCTGTAGCCCGGAAAGGCGGTTTCAAAGCCTTGGAAAAACGCCCGCCCCGCTTGGCCCAAAGTGAAAGGCAGGCCGATTTGCACAAACGGCCCTTTGAGCCAAGCGGCCTCGTCTTGCACGAAGCGGCTCATGAGGCCATGGCAGAAGGCGTCGGCGGGCTCGAAGGCCGAGACCAGGAACTGTTTCAGTCCAGACTGAATATCACGGGCAAGTAGCGATGGAAGCACGCTTAGGACTCCTCATGCGCTTCTTCGTGGGGCGAACCAGTGACCAAACTCCGATAGTTTAGGAACGGCAGTGCTTCTTCAAACGTAGTCGGAGAAGGCTCCGCCTCTCTCTGATGAAATTTAGCTTTTCGTCCGTATCGCCTTCCAGCCATCGCCTTTTCCAACAACTTCTGTGCAAGGTCTAAGTGCCTCGGCATTGAAGAGAAAATGCCAATAGGCATCCTGAGCCCTGGATTACCCGGACTTGGCAAGTGGATGACTGCCGCCATAAAGCCTGTCGGATAAAGCATGAGTTCTAGCCGCCCTCGCATCAGCATGCCGTCTGGTGGCAATGGGCGCGAGAAATGGAGCTCAGTCAGCCCCTGTACCCTGAACCGACTCAGCACCGCCTGCTCTTGACCTTGCTCGGCGTAGGCGAGCAAATGGAGGTTGTCAGAGCTCTTCCCCCCGCGAAGGTGTGACCCAAGCTCTGCCACAGCCCGTGATAAAGCGTCACCTCGACCCCAAAGCAAGTCATCTGGAGTCAACCACACAAGTGATGTGAGCAAAGGTCCGAGCCTGCGGCTGTCCTGACGCCGGTCCTTGATTCGGGTCACGATGCGTTTCAGGTTTTCTTGAAGGTATAGGTTGCCGAAAATTGCTTCTACGCCGACGGGGTAGCGCACGGCTCTCGTAAGGTGGACTTCGGTGAGATACCGAAATAGGTCGAACTTCTTGCCTTGGAGGTACTGTCGAAGCAGCGGTAGTTCGAAGGTATCGATGAACTCCTCTACGTCACCCCCCCCTAGCGCGAGGGTCTTGGGAATCGCCTCAGTGACTTTCTGGTTCACGAACTGCACCAGTTCAGGAGGAGCAGCCCGCTCAAAAGTCTGGTCAATCTGCCTCTGAACCTGTCCGTCACTGTCGAGCGCAAAGCTGACAGGAATCGGAATGTAAGCCCTGCGCTTGCTCTCAACTTCTTCGACAGAGTACACGCCGCACGAACGGTCGCGCAGGTCGCCACGGAGCGCTGCCACCTCAGAAAAGCGTTGACGGTACGCCATGCGGGCACGCTCTGCACTTTCGCCAATAGCTTCGTCTGAGGCCTCCAACTTGAAAAGGTTGTCCGACTGAGCTTCGCCTACCTGCGGCCTAAGGGGTGTGAAGGAAATCAGGTCAAAGGTCACCGTATCGCTCCTAAGCTCAACCTTGCTGAACCGCGGACGGTCCCCACCCGATGCCTCAAAACGCTCGATTGCGAATCGACTCAGTTGAACGTCTTCATCGACGACGTCGAGCAGACCTTGTCGCACCAGCGAATCGATTACAGCCAATGCCTCGCTATTTGTGAAGCCGAAGTAGTTCCTGAATGCAGTGAGGTTGGCCGACCCACAGATACGTAAAAGCCGCAGAACAAACTCAGTGACAACGGGAAGACGCTCCTCAAGTGCGATGTATGCATCCACTCGGAAAGTCTCCACCGGAAGCCCAAAGGTCACACGATTGAACTCAGATGGAAAACTCATTCTCCTTCTCCCAGTTGGTCGGCGGGTAGAACCACAGCGCGGCCCTGAGCCGCAAGCTGTTCGGTATATTTGAAGACCCGCCCCAGCGGCGTATCAGCGTGTCTTCCTTGCCAGAGTTTGCTGGAACCAACTACGAACAGCCGCTCCATAGCGCGAGACATTGCGACGTTCACTCGGTTCGGACTACGAAGGAACCCAATCCGTCCGTCCGTGTTGTTCCTTACCGTAGACAAGATGACGATTCGGTTCTCCTTGCCCTGATAACTGTCCACCGTGTCGACTTTGACAAGCCGCCGCAAAGCCCCAAGCCAGGGCGCTTCGGCCTTCAATTTGTCGATGAGTGACCGCTGCTTGCTGTACATGCAGATAATGCCGATGGGAGGCTCTTGCGGCTTGAGGTCCTCCGCCATGAATGTCATGAACTCATCAGACTCAACAATCTGCCTCAGCACCGCCATGACGACATGCGCTTCGGCAGTATTCCAGGTCTCATCGCGGGCTTCGTTCTGTTGTTCGTGGCCACGTCGACCCAACGTTGACGTGTCGACCCAAGTCACTTGTTTTGACAGATGTATGGGGAGCAAGTCATAGTACTCAGGTGGAACACCCCTACCCGTCGCAAGCCTGCCACCATAGAAACACTCGGACACAAGCTCACCGATATCGGGTGCCATGCGATACTGGGATAACAATGTTGCTCCAACCTGATGCCCATAGGCGGAGTTGAAAAGTCGCTCGAAGTCGCTACGAAGAAGCGCTGAGTCATCCTCAACGCCGTATCGCTCGCGGACTGCTTGGCGCACCTGGTCCGAGAAGGTAGGCGGTAGCTGAAGATGGTCTCCAACTAGGAGGATTCGGTGCCCCGCCTGCATTGCAACGGCTAGCTCGCTGGGCGCTGCACGTCCCGCTTCGTCGATAATGACCCAGTCGAAGATGTTCTGCACTACCCCCGCGCCTCTATAGCCAATACCGACAAGAGTGCCCGCGACGACGGTTCGAGACTTGGCCAAAAACTCAGCGAAATTGGCATCTGATGAGCCCAGGGCGGCGACCCACTCCTCGGACAAACTAATGACCCTACCAAGCCTCGAAATAGCGTCCTGCGAACGGACTTCGTACTTCTCGGCCAAGTTATCTCGAATTCCATTCAGAACTTCAACAGGAGTCCCTTGGGCTTCGACCTGGTAAACATCTTCGGCAATGTCATAAAACGATTCCGTGAGCGCGCGGACTCTAGCCTCTATCGACGCAACAGACTGCTCGTCCTCACCTCCTATGCGAGCCTGAAGTTTCGCAATCCGGTCGCACAGCATCCCAAGCCTTAGGTGCAGGTCGACCACCTCAGCCGCGTACCCCTTCGGCAGGCCAAAAGCGCTAGCGAGCTCAACGATGCGCTCCTTTTGTTCGGCCTTGAACGATTCACGATATGCGTGCTCTATTGAAAAAACGTGCAGGTGCCGAATCTCGTCGGACGCTACCGATTCCGCGCCAAGTCGGACGGCGTTGAAGTCCATCCCCATGTTGCGGCAGACCTCCATCCCTTTTTCCAAGGCATTGTTGACTGCTTCATGCGCTTGGCTCACCAACAGGATACGCCTCGCACCTTCCTTAGTCATCAAGTAGTGGAGCAACGAAGCTATGAACCAAGTCTTCCCAGTCCCTGGAGGGCCTTGAAGCAAACTTACAGGTCCATTACCCAAGACACGTTTAAAGGCTTCACGCTGACTCTGATTGAGGCTCTTACCATGCTCTGAATACACCTCTAAGTCCTGTTCGGAAGGAACAGAGAACTTAATGGGCACTAACTCGGCAGACGGAGCGGCCTCAAAGTAAGAAATGAGACCAGGGACTACTGCCTTGTCCTGAAGAATTCGCTCAACCGCAAACCTTCTTCGCGTAAACGATGCCTTCTCATTCGTGCTCATTAAGCGCAGCCGACTGCCAATCTTGAAATTGGCCCGGATGTGAGGCTGGTCAATGGCCAGCTCTGCGTAAGCACCGACTGTCGTGTCACGCAGATTAAGTTGACCACAGGGCTTCCAGACCCCGTCGTTGGTTTGGCTTTCGACGACCACCGAATCAGGTAGCTCGTAGTTCAAAACACCAAAGTCAGCGTGGTATGGAACCAAGAGCTGGCCAGAGCGCTCCGGGTTGTATCTCTTGTCCCCCTCGACAGTCACGGTGAAGAACGCGTCTTCTTCAGCATCAAGCAGCGTTCTCCAGAGCTCCCGAATAGGAACCGTGTTGTCATCACCTGAAGTCACAACTCCGTCTTCAAACTCAGAACCTAGAGTGCACTCCTTGGCTTCCGCCTGCGTGGCGCTATCGCTGTTCGGAAGACGTCGCTTCACATGCGCATCGCTCAACAAAAAAAAGACTAGGTCTTGGGCATCCGGTGCAGGTCCCTCGACGAGCTGCACATCCATGCGGACTGAGGCATCTCTAATGATTTGAGAGCGCAACAGTTGACTCTGCGAAACGCTGTTGGCCTTGACAGACTCGACGACCTCCTTATGCGGATTCCAAATCAAAGTGAGTTGACGGCCGACGCCAGTCACATACAACCGGATGCACCCCTCGGATTGGCGGTCAGGCTGAGCAGCAATATGAAAAACTCCGTTGTCACTTCGCAGTGCACCTGCAGGCACACCAGAGTACGCAAGATTTGGTACGACCACTGTGAAGATTTGCGACTCGTCTTTTTCGCTTTGCACTGCCTTTTCGAGTGCCTTCGAGAGCGGGTCGAGGGTAGACAGAGTCTGCGCCCCTAGCAGGTTCGCCAACTCTTCATAAACACGAGGAATCGGAAGACTCCCGTTAGTGGGCGCTTCGCGGCTGGAGTCCAAGACCTCGACGAGTACGGCCGCAAGGCTGTATCTGTCACGCTCCGAAGGAGTCAACGATTTATAGTTGCCGGGAAGATAGCCAGTGGTATAGGCATCGCCCTGTGCCCTCCTGAAGTCCAGAACGTCGACCAGTACGGCAGCCCCCGAGCTGCGGACCACAATGTTGCCGGGATGGATGTCGCCATGTGACAGCTCCACTGCATGGAGTTTGTTCAACGTGCCCACGAGTGACTGGGCCACCTGCATGCGCGCCTCATAAGACGGTGATGTCAAGAGCCAGGTGGAAAGAGGTTGCCCTTCGACCCAGTCTGTCACCAATAAGAGGCCACCTCGAGACAGCCCGAAGTCGACGACAGAATGCAGCCCCGAAATCTGCATTCCTTTTACAACGCGGGCACGCTCCAAGAATGACAAAAGACGCAGCGAAAGGTCCGGTTTCTTGGGGTCCGGTTCAACTCCATACCAGACCTTTACAAGGTGGTCGCCGTCTTCCGTGGTGGACCGGAAGCATAGGTACTCCTTCGTTTCCGCCAGCATTTCTGTCTCGTCATAGTCGCGCTCCTTACTGTTAGCGCGGTACGACTCAAAGGCATTGACATCCACAATTTGAAGCGGTGAATCTGTGGTCGCAGAATTCAGCGCTTCCAACATCTCCCGAGCGTTCAGGTATCTGTCGTTTGGAGCCAATGACAACGCTCTTTTGATTACATCGGTCACACCTGCGCTGAATCCGGTCTCGGCTCTATCGGACCAGGCGTATGTATCGGCGGACTTAGGTGGCCGCTCTCCGAACAATACAAGATGCGCCAAAGCGCCGAGCATGAACACGTCTCGGCGATAGGGTGTCGCCGCGCTGTCGGCCTGGCCGTCCTCAGGTAGAACAGACTGCTCTACCTTGATTTTGTCTCGGAAGGCTCCAACCGTCTTCATTTCTGGGTAGTAGGCCGCTGGAAAACCAGACATGACGACCTTCGAAGACCTGTCCACCCAGACGCTGTGGCCCCCAATGTCACGGTGCGCCACATTGAGGTCATGAAGCTCGGCAAATTTGTGAAGCACAGCTTTCACAAGGGTCAGCCGCTCGTCGGTGGAAAGTTTAGGAAGCACCGAATGTGTGAACTCGGCGAGACGGGTGACACGGCTGGGAAGGTAAAACAGCTCAGTGAAATCCAGGGTTACGTCCCTGTCAGCCTTCCGGCTGATGGGACGCATTAGGCTAAGGGAAAGCTCTTCATTCTTCTCGGCGACATACTCATGTACCCGTTGCTCTCGAAGACCTGTAAAACAGCGGTCTCGTTCGCCAATGAGGTCCAAGCCAAGTGCCGTGAAATCCCACTGTCGCAGTAGCGCATGCTTGAGCGGGTCATCCTTTGCGCTCGCTCGAAACTCCGAATACAGCTTCTTGGGGTGGATAAAGATGGGGTCACCCTCCGGACGAAAGCCATCTACTAAGTAGTCCTTCGGCTTGAACGAGGGCCCCTCAAAGAACTCATCGTACTTATTGATGTAGTTCAGAGGGTTGAAATATGGTCGCTTCCAGAAGTACTCCTTGAACACCTGCTCATAACGTAGCGACAAAAACCCTGTCATTGTCAGGACAGACTTCTCTTCGTCGGGTGTTAGCTTCGTCTCCTTGACATCACCGTGCATAACGACGAATGAGGCAACAAACGGAGTAAAGTCCGTACCAAGCTTCTGCTTCATCAAACTTGCAAGTCGCTTGGCATTCAGATTCGCCTTGAGCACTGGGGAAGTATCCCTCGACTCCCCATCCAGATACCACTTCTGCCCATCGGACTCCAGGAGCTTGCCGTGCCAGTTCTTTAGCTCCACGACGACGACGACACTGTGGGTGATGAGCACTAGGTCAAAGTCGTCATCACCGGAACCTCGTCCACCTCGGCTGATGGCGAAGGAAGCGTATCCACGCCATCCCTTGCTTAAAGCAGCGTTGCTGAACTCTCTCTGAATCAGCTGGTGAGCTTCCACCTCGGCTTTGGGAACGCCAGTTTTCTTGATGAGCTTGATGTCCATGTTCTCCCTTTTAATCGAACTCAGTACTGATGAATCGCAGCCTTAAGCCGCTCATCCCAATAAGTCATTGCTTCTATCACTCAAAAAACGCCCAAGCCTGTCGGTAGTCGTCTTCGCGGCTGGAGCGGGCGAAGGGGGCGACGTAGCTGCGCTCCACTTCGCGCGGGCCGCCGGGCAGGGTGTCGTCCATGAGCCACTGGGTGATGATGCTGCCGTCGGGCACTTTGGGGGTGCCGCCGCGCTGGAGGGTGTGCGCATCGCTGCCGCTGGCATCGGGGCTGGGGTAGGCCCAGAGGTCTTCCCAGCCGAGGTGGCCTTCGCGCACCTTGCCGTCGGGGGTGGTGATGCGGGTGCGCGGGGTGTTGCGGCCACCCGTGCGCGGCAGGCCCACGCCCACCAGGCCCTTGCTGATGGTGAAGACGATGCGGCCGTGGATGTCGTACCAGGTGTCGCGCTCGTAGCCTTGCATGACCGGGAACTGCACGCGGTAGATGAGCAGCAGCTCGGCCAGCGTCAGGCCCAAGGCCTGGGCCACCAGCACGTCGA
>Ga0209103_1000197_pt1 | contig 18674 bp, 17 predicted proteins | sample 4C3metaG_FD_184152 | JGI IMG/M metagenome (GOLD analysis project Ga0209103, IMG submission 184152) | Freshwater bacterial and archeal communities from Indian Creek, Illinois, USA - 4C3 metaG (SPAdes) (version 2) | ecosystem: Environmental > Aquatic > Freshwater > Unclassified | place: USA...
CATTATTCTTGACTACCGCGCTTACGATACATTAGGAGAAGCTACTGTGCTGTTCGTTGCTGTCTTGGCTGTGTCTGCGGCACTCTATGGGGGTGAGCATCATGCATGATCTGATTCTCGAGATAGTAAATCGCTTGTTAATGCCATTTATTCAGCTATTCGGCATGTACATTCTCTTTCATGGGCACCTCTCGCCTGGCGGAGGCTTCTCGGGTGGTGCCGTAATCGGCGCAAGCCTCATACTTTACAGCTTGACATTTCGTTTTGCTAAAGTTAAGCACCGCATGGATCATGACACTTCGGTTTTCTTTGAGGCCGCGGGTGCGCTAATTTATGTTGCGGTTGGCTTTTTGGGCTTGTTGTTTGGTTTTAATTTTCTTACTAACCGAGGCGTCTTCCCCCTCGGCGTACCGGGGCAGTTATGGAGTGGAGGCATGATTCTCGTCATTACGCTTGCCCTAGGGGCCAAAGTTAGCGGCACGATCCTTTCATTATTCCAAGAGCTCTTGGAAGGGGGGAGTGATGAACATGGAGCTCCTTGAGCGACTATACACTAATATCTATTATCTAGTGGCGGTGGTGCTATTTGTCATTGGGTTTCACACCATGCTTACACATAAGAACCTCATCAAAAAATTGATGGCTTTGAATATCATGGACACGGCAATATTTCTCTTTTTTGTGGCCATTGGATATCGGCAGGGAGGGCAGGCCCCCATACTTTTGCCAGGGGTAGAGAAGTTTGTTAACCCAGTTCCTTCGGCATTAATTCTTACTGGTATTGTTATATCGGTGAGTTTTACCGCCTTTGCGCTGGCCCTGGTAGTGCTTCTCTACAAGCACTATGGCACCCTTGATTCGGATGAAATAATTGCGATTAGAGGCAAAAAACATGTTTAGTGTCAATCATGCTCCTGTGCTCATCGTTGTCATGTTACTCGCGGCGGGGTTCATCGTGCCGCTGTTGCGCAAGAAAATGGCCCTAGGTCGGATACTCTTCCTCAGCGTGGGCTTGGTGGTCGTTATTTTGTCACTACTCACAACATTCGCGGTACTAGAGTCCGGCACCATGGTCTATGCAGTGGGGGGATGGCCAGCACCGCATGGCATTGAGCTGGTGGTGGACGCATTTGCGGCCTACTCATCTTTGGTTATTTCGGTTATATCTCTTATTATTTACTGGTTCGTCGTTTTTGCCCCGCGCGAGGTCAAGCATGAAGCCGGGTATTATGCCTTAATTCTATTATTATCTGCGGCGATGCACGGCATTGTCATGGCAGGCGATATCTTTAATCTCTTTGTCTTTGTAGAGATTAGTTCATTGGCGGCGGTAGCTATTATTGCCGTCAAGGGAACTAAGGAAAGCATTGAGGCTAGCTTCCGTTACCTGATGTTAAGCGCACTCGGTTCAGGGGGGCTGCTCTTTGGCATTGCCCTTCTCTTTATGATAACGGGGCAGCTCAGCATGGAGTACATGAGGGTGGCTCTCTCCACGACGGCTGGGCAGTATCCCTTGAACCTACTGACAGCACTAGGCTTCATGGTCATCGGTTTTGGTGTGAAGTCGGCGCTGTTTCCCTTGCACATCTGGCTACCCGATGCGCATGCCAATGCGCCTACAGGTTCTAGCGCCTTGCTCTCGGGGCTCGTTGTCAAAGTGTATATCATTGCCTTTATGCGCATTGCCTACATGACCCTTGGCATGGATTTATTCTATATTTTGCCACTTCGTCAAATTCTCCTTGTTTTAGCGTCTTTGTCAATTCTGGCGGGCTCAGTCTTTGCCATTGTTCAGGATAACATCAAGCGCCTATTGGCGTTTTCTACTGTGGCGCAAGTCGGGTATATATTTCTGGGTTTTTCTTTGCTCACGGAACGAGCAGTAGAGGGTGCGATCTGGCACATCCTTATTCATGCCATCATGAAGACCTTACTCTTCCTGGCTGTTGGCGTCGTTATACACCAGAGTGGATACAAGAAGATATCTCAGATACATGGCTTAGCGCGCCGTATGCCGTGGACCTTCGCTGCCATAACGCTTGGGGCATTGTCCATGGTGGGCATACCTGGAACGGCGGGGTTTATCTCTAAGTTATATCTCGCGCTAGGAGCACTAGATGCTGGCCAAGCGATTTTTGCAGTTCTAATCCTTGTAAGTAGCCTTTTGTCGGCGATATATTACTTTCCCCTCATTATTACGGCATACTTTGGACATGATGCCTCACCGGATGTGAAGGAACCTAGTCTCGTTGTGCGCTTGCCGCTAGCAGTTCTTTCCTTGGCAATTCTATTTTACGGTCTCATGCCCTCAATGCTGTTACCCTTAGTGCGTCAAACGGCCTTGCTGATAACGCGTTAAATTTGGAGGGTTGGTCATGAACTTGTTACTTCAGTCGCCAGTTTTGGCGGTTGTTATTCCGTTACTGCTTTTTGTCGTCATTTACATGGTCGAGCGCCGCTCTTGGCGGCTACGCAATGCTCTCGCCGTGCTGGCCCCGCTCGCCTCCTTTGTGCTCTTGGCAGTTAATTACCCCCGTGTGCTTGCAGGAGAGAGCATCTTGGTGGAGTTTCCAGCCATACTGCCCCCCTTGGGGATGTCCTTTAGTGTCGACTACCTGTCCTTGCTTGTGGGCCTTGTGGTGGCGGGGGTGTGGTTCCTAGTCACTGTCTACTCTACGGAGTACATGGCAAAAGAGCACGCCAAGAATCGCTACTACCCCTTCGCCACCCTGACTTTGGCTGGAACCTTGGGTGTGGTTTTGAGCGGAGACCTGTTTACGCTCTTTTTGTTCTTTGAGCTGATGTCTCTTTCAGCCTATGTGCTAGTGGTACATGAGGAAACTCCTGAAGCCATGCGCGCGGGGTACAAGTACTTGGTGCTTACCATTATTGGTGGGTTGGCCTTGTTTTTTGCCATAATCGCCGTCTTTGAGATTGCGGGCACAGTTTCATTCACAGCCGGCGGTTTTGTTGCCGAAGCTAGCGGTCTGGCAGTGTTAGCGTTTTATGGTTTTCTGCTTGGCTTTGGCATCAAGGCTGGCATAGTTCCCCTGCACGTCTGGTTGCCGGAGGCGCATCCGGTTGCTCCTAGTCCCGCCAGTGCCTTACTTTCAGGTATAATGTTGAAGACTGGGGTTTACGGCTTGATACGTGTGGTCTTTAATGTCTTTGGTAGTGAGGTCATACGGGATGCAGGTCTAGATACAATTTTGCTTATTTTAGCCGCGGTGACAATTTTTCTTGGCTCAGCTGTAGCCATTGCTCAGGACGACATAAAACGTCGTCTCGCATATTCTAGCGTTGGTCAAATGGGATATATATTACTCGGTATCGGCCTTTTGCAGGAGAGGGCTTTGATTGGCGCAATTTTCCATATATTTGCCCATGCCATTATGAAGTCCACCCTCTTTCTGTCTGCTGGGGCTATTATCTACAAGACGGGCAAGAGGCGGGTTTCAGAGTGGCGAAATCTCGGCCGTGAGATGCCGCTCACCATGGTAAGCTTTACCGTGGCAGCTCTTTCTATGATTGGCATTCCGCCCATGGTGGGTTTTGTGTCGAAATGGGAGCTGGCGCTAGGTTCACTTGACGCGGGGAGCTGGGGTTTCGTCCTCCTCCTGCTGCTCAGTTCACTGATGAACTTCATCTACTACTTCCCCGTTATCCAAAGTACACTGTTTGGCGCGCAGCACGGAACAAGCGATAGTCCATCCAAGGCACGTGAATTGCCCCTCGCGATGCTTGCGCCCATCATAGTCATGGCCTTGGTCATCGTTTTTGTTGATCTTTTTCCGCAAAGCGGAGTGCTCGATTTGGCGAAGCGAGCGGCGCAAGCGTTATTTCTAGTCGTTAAGTAAGGAGAGGGACAATGGATTCTATGAACTTGTTGCTCTTAGCTCCGTCCCTCATTCCCATCCTGGGTGCGGTACTTATTCTCTGCGGCCCCGTTCGTTCCTGGTTGTGGCCGCGCCTCGTGGCCGTGCTGGCTGGGTTCCTTTCGCTCGCGGCCACGGCGGTCATTTTCAGCCTACGCCAAGGTGGCACTCTGTTAGAACTTAATCTTCTCCAAGTCGTAGACTATGGTTTAAAATTCCGCCCCACCTTTTTCGGGTCGGCTCTGGCTGTGGCAGTAGCGGCACTATGGTTGTTGGCGACCTTGTTCGCCACATCATATCTTCGTAATACGCATTCGCCTAGGCGTTTCTTCTCTTTCTTTCTCCTCAGCATGGGCGGTTGTTTGGGAGTATTTTTAGCAGCGGATTACTTTACCCTCTTTATTTTCTTTGAGTTTATGACTTTTACGGCTTATCCTCTCGTCGTTCATGCGGAAAACGACCACGCCCGTAGAGCTGGAGATATTTACCTCTACATGAGCGTTGCCGGTGGGCTAGTGCTTCTATTTGGCGTGCTGCTACTAGTCTGGGCTACGGGCACGGCCGAGATAACTCCTCAACTGCATGTTTTGCTCGAGAGAGGTATCAACCCCTATGCCATCGCGCTGATGTTTGTGGTGGGTTTCGGTCTTAAGATGGGGCTTGTCCCTCTCCATATCTGGTTGCCCTACACTTATACCTCCGCCCCTGCCCCGGCGACAGCCATGCTTTCCGGCGCTATGAATAAGACTGGCGTCTACGGTATGGTGACTTTTTTGACAGTAACTTTGGCCAGTGAATCAGATGTTTTCGCGCTTGCCGCTGTTCGGGTACAGGAGAACCTCGGTTTGATATTAATGGCTGTAGGCCTGGCAACGATGTTAATCGGAGGCTTTCTTGCCTTGATACAAAACAATATCAAGCGCTTGTTGGCCTATTCTAGCATCAGCCAGATGGGCTATATAGTGCTGGCGATAGCGTCAGTGATGTACCTCACTAAAGAGGGGGGCCTAGCCCATACCGCCGCTGTCTATCATGCCTTCAACCATGCCATTTTCAGCACGGCTCTGTTTCTCTTGGTGGGCATGATTTTCTTTGCCGCCGGTAGCCTTAACTTGGATCGCTTAGGAGGCTTAGCGCGGGTTCTCCCTTTCACAGCCATTGCAACCCTCATTGCCTCCCTGTCAGTGCTAGGTTTACCTGGCTTCGCTGGTTTCGGCAGCAAAACTTTGATCCATAAGGCCCTCGTGGCTGCCGCAGAGCATGGTGGTAGTTATTGGCTGTTCCTGGTCGAGAGAGCTTTTGTCTTTGGCAGTGCCATCACCGCTGCCTACTTCATAAAAATGTACTTGGGCGTGTTCTTTGGCAAGTTTCGGGGTGAGCGACTGCACCAAAGGACTGAAGGCTGGTTTATGCGCGGTGTTCTCATTGTCTTGAGTGTGACTATGTTACTTGTTGGCGCATTCCCAGGTACTGTCATGCGCTTCTTTAGCCTTGCGGCGGAGGGAACGCTAGTGAATACGGCCTACCTGGCCAAGAAGCTGCCCACAGTTAATTTTTGGACCGCATATGCCTACGGAGGGGTGTTGTGGCCCTTCGTTATGGGTGTGGGTTTATTCATACTGGCCAAGTACAGCCGCTTCTTTGGCTGGCGTTACCCAAAGTGGCTTTCTATCGAAGGGGTAGTTTTTCGCCCCGCCTACCGGGCCTTCCTCATGTTTTGTTGCCGCTACGCGACCAAGGCAGATGGTGGCATTTGCGATGTCTACGACCGCGGCGGCACCATTTCTGGCCGCTTGCTACGCCGTGTCAAGCGGTTTGACGACCTCATTGATGAAGGTTATGAGGCGGTGGGGCACAGCACTACTAAGCTTGTTGAACAAGCTAGGCAACTCGATCATGGCCTAGGCAAGGTCTACAGTGTTGCGGGGAAGCAGGCGCAGGCGGTCGCACATGGCATGAGCGCACTGGACGCTAGCGTGGGCGAGGGGTACGCGCGTGTGGGTGAGGCGGCAACGCGGGTTACCGAGGACACTTCATTCAACCTGCAAAACGTGACCATCGGATCACTCATTGTCGCTGTACTTTTGCTCATAGTGCTAGCTATCCTTTACTTTTACGGTGGACAAGTGTTATAGAGAAGGGAGCGATGGTTATGACCGCATTCGACAAAAAAATAGCAGTAGTCATACTGCTAGTGGCCCTTGTTATGATGGGTTGGGTGCTGTACAGGCGTGTCATGACCCCGCTCGGCCAACAAGCCACCGTCTTGGTTGATAATAGGGAGGTGAAAACGCTGCTCCTTGAACCTAGTGGTGAAAAAAGGGAAATCACCGTACAAGGTTTGCGCGGGGAGAGTGTTATTCGAGTCGACGGCTCGTACATCAGCTTTATCGCCTCTGCCTGCCCGGACAAGCTGTGCATTAAGATGGGGGCGAAAAGCCGTCCGGGTGAAGTCTTGGTGTGCCTGCCTAACCGTGTTGTGGTCAGGATAGAGGGCAATGAGCAGTAGCTTGCCCTGCCACATAGCCGCTCGCAAAAGACCAGTGTAAATTGTAGCCGCCGCACCGCCCGTGTACGTCGAGAATTTCGCCTGCCAAGGACAACCCACTTTGTTTTTTGGAGTTGAGGGTTGCTGGATCTACTTCATCCAAGGGAATGCCCCCCCATGTTGTCTGCGCCTGTTCCCACGTGTTCAGCGCAATAATAGGAAAATCCCACGCCCAGAGCTGGCGGCCTAATTGCCCTACCTCTGCTCGTGAAAGGACTCTGGCGCACTTTTTGTGCTCTAGGCCGGATTCTTCTAGGACGGGGATACAAAGCTGGTGGGGGAGGTAGCCCGCGAGTGCGTCGCTCGGGGACTTAGATGAGAGTTCTCGCAGGTAGCGGTCTAAGAAGCCGAGAAGCTCACTCTCTGTGGCTGCTTCGTGTGCTAACTTCAGGCGCAAAGTGAGGCCTTGGCGGTGCCCTATGGCGCGCGAGAGGTCGAAAATGGGGATGCCCGAGATGCCATAATCAGTGAAAATGACTTCGCCCCGTTCAGTGAGACCAAGCTCTGGTATAGTTACTTCGGCTGTCAGGCGTAGTCCCGACAACTTCTTAAGATACGCTGATTTCAACCTGAGGCCCACTAGGGCAGGGGCTGGAGCATGGATGCTGTGCCCAAGCGCCCTCGCGAGGCTGTAGCCATCGCCGGTGCACCCGAGCGTCGGGGCGGCCAGACCTCCAGTAGTGAGGAGCACTCTCTGTCCATCGCTCTGACCAGTCCCATGATGGACTGTAAAGCCTCTTGAGGTGACTTCAATGGTGTGCACAGGAGAGCTTACAGCCGATTCGACACCGAGGCGTGTTAGCTCGCTTAAAAACACGGTCAGCACACTGACTGCTTGCTTGGATCGAGGGTACCACCTGCCTTCTTCGCTGACGATGACGAGCCCTAGTTGGCCAAAAAAGTGTTTCGCCGCTTGGTTGTCAAATTGATCTAATATCAGTCTTGCCAGCACTATGTTGTGACTCACAAAGTTATCTAGCGACCAGTGATCGTTGCCTAGATTGCAACGACCGTTCCCAGTGGCGAGAATTTTCTTGCCAAGCTTGGCATTTTTCTCTAGGATCAGTACCCTAGCACCGGTTCTGGCAGCCACAATCGCCGCCACTAGCCCCGCTGCTCCGCCACCCACAACAACTAAATCATATCGCATAGCAATAATTCGCCTCCCACTTCCCTTGGTAAGTCGAGGTCACAGATGTTTCCGTAAGAAAGGACTAAGATCAATGCGTGCGTTAATACAAGGCTTCATTTTAGGCCTGGTTGTCATCCTTCCCGGCATGAGCGGGGGAACGGTGTTTCTCATCATGGGTCTTTATGAGAAGATGATCGCCGACCTAGTGCGTTTCAATTTGCGCCCTTATGTGCCTATTTTTGGTGGCATGGTGGTCGGCATATTGGTCGGTGGTACCGTCTTTGCCCTAGTGTTTGAGAGATTCCGCGATGTGACAGTGGCTTTTCTCTTTGGTAGCCTGCTGGCTTCGGTGCGCGCAGTTCTTGGGGGCGGTCCGCGCCCTAATGTGCCAAGAACGCTCACTCTGCTGGTGGGGTTAGCCACAGGGCTCGTTTTCGGAGCAGAACCCATGGTTATGGCGCAGGAAGCGGCGATGGTCAGCCCCATTACCTTGCTCATAGGAGGCGCAATGAGCACAGCAGCAATGGTGCTGCCCGGTGTGCCAGGTAGCTCCATACTTATTATCATGGGCATCTATGATACTATGCTCTACTATATCAAAGAAATTGTTCTCGGGCAGCTAGCGATTTTCGCCGTGGGTAGCGTAGGTGGGCTGTTCTTGCTGGCCTATGTGCTGGATAAACTCTATGCGCGTTATCGCGACCTCTTATCCTATTTCTTTGCCGGGCTGATACTTGGCTCTACTAGGGCCCTACTACCCGCCGGATTTACTCTCTTTGTCTTGGTTAGCTTCGTACTTGGGTTTATAGCAGTGTGGCGCTTTAGTGGCAAGGGTCAGAGTGCAACCTAGTACCTATATTCGGCGTCCCCCTACTGGTATCAGAGAGACTTGGGGGACGTTTTCGCTTGGGTGCGAAAACACCGCCACCTGACAGCCATACACGGCCTGAATGAGATCAGGACGCAATATTTCCGCGGGAGTTCCTTGGGCAGTGAGTTCTCCCTGCGACAACACCAGCAGCCGCTGGCAGTATAGTGCCGCCAAGTTTACATCATGCAACACGGCAACAATGGTCATGCCCTCATGGGCTAAAGACCTTAAGAGGGTTAGTAGCTCCATTTGGTGTTTGATGTCAAGGTGAGAAGTCGGTTCGTCCAAGACGAGTAGGGGGCAGTCTTGCGCTAAGGCTGTAGCGATACGCGCTCTTTGCTTTTCTCCCCCACTCAAAGTACTCAAGTATCTGTCCTGTAGGTCGGCAACGCCCGCCTTGATCAGAGCCTGATTGACGAGCTCCGTATCTCTGGCGGTCGGACCCTGGAGCAAGGACTGATGAGGTAGGCGACCTAGGTAGACTAGTTCCAGCACCGTTAGGTCGATGCCAAGTACGCTCTCCTGTTCGACCACCGCTAAGTGCTGAGCGATAGCGCGGTGAGAGAGCTTGGCTAGGGGGATGCCGGCGAGACGCACTTCGCCACTTTGGGGAGTCAGCCAACGGCTGATAATCTTTATCAGTGTCGATTTTCCGGAGCCATTGGGACCGATAATTCCAGTCATAGTGCCCTTAGGAAACTCCGCGGCAATGTTTTTTAGCACTTGTTTCTTGGCGAAGCTAAAGGAAACGTTGGCGACTACTAGCGGGTGCACTAGAGCATCTCCTTTCGGCTACTAGCAAGCAGGTAGAGAAAGAAAGGACCGCCCACCAAGGCTGTAATGATGCCGACTGGTAACTCGGTTGGTCGTAACAAAAAGCGGGACAATATGTCGGCAGCAGTCATAAAAATTGCGCCCACCAAGGCGGAATAAGGGAGCAGGCGGCGATAATTTTCACCTCCGAAAAGGCGCGCCACATGGGGAGTCATTAAGCCAACAAAGCCAATGACTCCACTTACGGCGACCGCGGCCGCTGTGAGTAGGGCGGTAGAGCAGAGAAGAAGGAAACGTATCCTCTCGACATCAACCCCTAAGTGATGCGCAGTCATATCACCTAGGCTGATGGCAGTGAGGTAGCGGTGGTAAAAAAAAGCTAGGGCATAGCCGGCGATGAGGTATGGCGCTGCTAAAAATACATGATTCCAGCCACGTGCCGCAAAGCTGCCCATGAGCCAAAAGAGCAGGGGATGGATCCTGTTGCCGCTAAAATACACCAGCAGGGAGACTAGGGCTGAGAGAAAACTGCTCATCGCGATGCCTGCCAGTAAAAGGCCTAGGGTGGAACGGCCGGCCACACGGCGGCCGAGTAGTAAGACGACCAGCAAAGTGAGCACCGCTCCGATGAAGGCCATGGGGGTGACTGCCCCCAGTCCAAAAAACCTAAACCGTAAACCCAGTAGCATGGCGGTGGCCGCCCCAAGGCTTGCGCCAGCAGATACTCCTAGGATATGCGAGTCAGCTAGTCCGTTGTGGAGCAGCCCCTGCAGGACTGCCCCCGCGATGGCCAGACCAGCCCCGACCATGGCAGCAAGAACTACGCGTGGCAGGCGCAGTCGAAAAATAACGATGGTTTCGTAGTCCCACTCTGTAGCAGGCTGGAACAGCAGCTGTTCTAGGGCTTGCCAGAAGCGCGTGGGGGCGATGTCTACCGCCCCAAGGGCCATGCCAGCAATCATTACTACAAGCAAGACTACGGAGAGGGTGACAATTAGTCGCCCTCTCTTTAGCTTGTCAACAACTTTGCTTAACGCCATAAATCCGGGTGAAGCAGCCTAGCCATCTCGCGCAGGCCCAAGGTCAAGCGCGGACCCGGGCGAAGAATGATATCTTCGTCAACCAGGTAGATGCGATTGTTGGCAAGAGCAGGCACAGTTTCCCAGTTCGGCCGCAGCCTGATAGCCTCTACAGTTTCCGTGCCGTGCCCGCGGAACATCACAGCTGGTTTTTGCGCTAGGATCTCCTCTAGAGATAAAACGGGGAAGTTACTGGCCGCGTTGGCAGCGATATTTATTCCGCCAGCCCGCGTGATAAGCTCATGGATGAAAGTATTTGGCCCGGCGCTGGTAATTGGATCATGCCAAATCTCAAAGTAAACGAGTGGCCGGCTGCCCATAGCTAGATCCTGCGTCTTTTGCTCCACCTCACGCAGGGCTGCTGTAAAATCCTTTTCAATTGTTTGTGCCTCCTTAGTGGCACCGGTGGCCTTGCCTAGAAGCAAGGCGTTGGCAACAACTTGCGCCATGTTAGTGGGGTTCACCGCGATGACCGGAATGTTGAGCTGCTCGAGCTGCTCAACGACAGCCTGGTGTAAGCTCGCCGCCACGACAAGGTCAGGGTTTAGGCTAACAATTTTTTCTATGGAAGGTGGGCCAAAGCCGCCTACTTTTTCTTTCGTCTGCGCTAGAGCAGGGTAGTTGCAAAATTCGGTTACGCCGACAATCTTGTCAGCAAGGCCGAGGGCAAAGAGCAACTCCGTGGTACTCGGGGCCAGAGAAATGATGCGCACCGCGGGCTTGTCGAGGGTGACTTCCCGCCCAAAATCATCAGTGAGGACGATAGGCCTTTGCAAAAGGGCAGTGATGGGGGCGCAGCCAGCGACAATTAGCGCCAGCACGGCGACTAGAGCCAATAGGGACAGTTTTTTCACGGGTATACCTCCTTGATTATGCGGGTTGTATTAGGTCGTAAACGCAGTAATTCAACAAGCTTGTAAGTACCCTTGTGCCGTATTGATGGCCTCCTCGCAAAATTAAAATCCTCAACCTTTAGGTTGAGGATAGGTAGAGCAATAGGAAAACCCCCATTGGCTCTGACCCTGTCCCCTCGACCGAAGGACGGTGTCGTCATCGTGGGGGCAGGTTTCCTGGCTTAGGGATTAACGCGCTCGGCTCCTTCCCATCTGCTGATGCAGACAGTGGTCAATGCCGAGTACTACCCATTACAGTGGCGGGACCGTTCAGGACTTTAACCTGATTCCCTTTTAATCCCCACAGCGGGGAACCTCCACAAGCTATTCAATTGCACTACCAGTATAACACATCGGGCCAAAGTATTCAGTTGCGTTTCGGACTAGGTTTTGATTAAATCTATTTATGGCCAAACACTGTTTGGTAGCCTTAGAGCGAAGAGTTCCCGCTTTGGCAGGCAGCAAGTACGGAAAGCAGGGTGAGCCCGCATGTTGCAATTATTGCTTGATTTGGCGGACAGATTCCCGATTTATGTCGTGGGTGGGGCGGTGCGGGATTTGTGCCTCGGTCGCGTCAGTTGCGACTACGATTTGCTAATCCCTGGGGCAGAGTTCATGACCCACCTCGGAGAGATATCCCTGGTGTTAGGGCAGAAGCCATTTGCGCTTAGCCATGAGCACCAACATTGGCGTTACCACCACAAAGAAGCCGTGCTTGACATCGCCCCGCTCTACCAAAGCCTTGCGACCGATCTGGCGCGGCGTGACTTTACAGTTAATGCTATGGCCATGGAGTTGAGAGACTTTGTGACTCAAGATCTGGAAAAAGTAAAGGACTTTCACCTTGGTCGGGAGCACATGGCTTCGCAAACGCTTGTCCTCACCTCGCCAGATTCTTTCGCTAGAGACGCACTCAGAATCATGCGTGCAGCGCGTCTTATGGCTGAACTTGGCTTTACCACCAGTAGTGACTTGCAAGCGCAAGCTAAAAAATCGCTCGAATCACTGCGGCACTGCCCAGGTGAACGGATATGGGCTGAACTAAAGAGGATTACTGTGGCGCCGATGGCTATATCTGCCTATGCTTGGCTAGAGCAGTTGGGCGTCTTGGAAGCTTTATTCCCGGAGCTAGAAGCGGAAAAGGGAGTGTCGCAAAACCAACATCATGCTTTTGGCGTGTATGAGCATTCTTGGCGGGCTTTTCTCGCCTACATGCAAGGATGGCAAACTCCAGATTTTCTTGACGCGGACATTCGTGAGCGCGTGTCACTTGATCTAGGGCGTGTTCCCGTGAATTTAGAGTCTGTTTGTAAGTTGGCATCTCTGCTGCATGACATTGGCAAGCCCCCAGCTCGTGGTGTGCGCGCCGATGGCAAAGTTACTTTTTACCGGCATGAGCAAATTGGCGCGAGTATGATTGCCCCCATAGCACAACGATTACGCTTAGCAAGCACAGAAGCCAAGCTGTTAAGCCGCTTCGTGCGGTGGCACTCCTATTTGGCCCAATTGTCACGCCAACCGGGCCTTCATGAAGGGCATTTCTTTCGCCTAGCCCTCCGTTTGGGTGAGCACAGCATTCCCATGGCTCTCTTTAGCGTGGCAGACCTACTGGCTAAGGGAGAAGAGGTGGCAAAGGAAGATAGCTACAGGCGAGTTGTGTCGACACTTAATCGCTTTTTTCAGGCCTGGTATTTTCGTCATAATGAAATTACCCGTCCTACACTGCCCATGAACCCAGCTGAGCTTGCTTGTGCGCTGAACTTGCCCCCCGGCAGATGGCTGCAAGAAACGATGACCTATCTTGAAGAACAAGCCGCACGGGGCAACTTAAGAACAGAGGATAAAATGATAGCGCTGGCAAAACAATTTTGCCAGCGCACCGAGAACAAGTCTTACCGAACTCGAGCATGACCTTGGTAAATGAGGCCACGCCCTCCGTCTAGGGTGACAGACTGTCCATCTTTAAAAAGACTTGTCGCGCCATTGACACCGACAATCGTAGCCTTATTGAGGTTAAGCCCCACGATAGCCCCGTGCGAGGTGAGACCACCCTCCTCAGTGATCAGTCCAGCCGCGCGTTCTATGGCTGGTATGTAGTCGCTGTCCGTGGCGAAGGTGACCAGTACATCCCCGGTTTGTGTTTTAGCATTGGCCTCGGTCGCATTTTTAGCAACCGTAACTCGACCTTCAGCGGTAATGGCACCGATACCTGTACCCTTGGCTACGACATCGCCGACCACATGAACTTTGAGCACATTTGTCGTGCCCGGCACGCCCACGGGGATGCCAGCGGTTATAACCACCAAGTCACCATTCATGATCAACCCAGCGCTTAACGCACGTTGTACTGAGCCCTCGATCAGATCATCGGTTGTCGAGATAGCTTTACCGAGGAGTGGAGCAACGCCCCACAACAAGTTCAAGCGGCGTGCGACGGACTCATTTGTGGTTATAGCAATGATGGGTGAGGCGGGGCGATGTTTAGAGACCATGCGTGCTGTCCAACCAGATTGGGTCGGTGTGATAATGGCAGCCGCAGCGAGCTCTGTAGCTACTTGTACTGTGGCGTGGCTGATGGCATCGGTGACCGTGGCAGTGCGCACTTGGCAGGCATCAGGGCTGGTTTGGCCGTATTTCAGCACCTGTTCGGTTCTTTCGGCTAAACGCGCCATCGTTTGTACGGACAGAAGAGGGTACTTGCCGCTGGCGGTCTCTCCCGAGAGCATGATGGCGTCCGTGCCATCGAAAATGGCATTAGCTACGTCACTCGCTTCGGCACGCGTGGGGCGGGGATTGCGCATCATAGAATCGAGCATCTGCGTGGCCGTAATTACGGGCTTGCCAGCGTTATTGGCCTTCCTGATCATTTCTTTTTGAATGATGGGCACTTCTTCCGCTGGGAACTCTACTCCCATATCGCCACGCGCGACCATAAGACCATCGGCGACTTTCAAAATGGCATCGAGATTGTCAACGCCTTCTTTGTTCTCAATCTTAGCAATGATCGGTATGTTGGCTCCTAGCCCTTCGATGTAACGGCGCACGGCGTAAACATCATTGGCATTGCGCATGAAAGAAGCGGCAATGTAGTCAACCCCCTGCTCTACTCCAAAGCGCAGATCAGCTTCGTCCTGTGGCGACAAAACAGGCAAGTTGATATGCTTTCCTGGCACGTTAATGCCCTTGCGATTGCTTAAAATTCCTCCGACGACAACTTTACAGACGACACTGTCACGGGTGGTGTCAAGCACGACAAGCTCAAGCAGCCCATCATCTAAGAGCAAACGATCTAAGGGCGCTAAATCTTCTGGGAGCCTCAGGTAACTCACACTTACTTGATCAACTGTGCCGGGGACATTTTGTGTGGTCAGAGTAAAGGTGTTACCGGGAACAAGCTCAATCGGGCCCTCGGCGAAAGTTCCGATGCGAATCTCGGGGCCCTTGGTGTCTAGCATAATCGCGACATGTTTGCCTAGTTCCTGCGCTGCAGAGCGCAAATTGGACAAACGCACCCCGTGCTCGGCATGACTGCCATGGGAAAAATTAAGCCTCGCCACATCAAGTCCGGCCCTGATCAGATCGCGCAACGTTTCGGGGCTGTCGCTAGCTGGTCCAATGGTACAGACAATCTTTGTTTTTCTCATATATGCCGCCTCCCATCACAACTTGTCTCCATTTTAACATAGCGCATAGGTTTCTGTGAGTATTCGGCATCCGCACGGCTCGTGCGCCCCCTGGTCTTAAAAAATGATGATTCCCACGACGCCGGAAGCTATAAGGAGCAATATGGGGTTAATTTTGGTGCCAAGCATGAAAATTAAGACTATGACCGCAAGGGCGGCGCTTGGCACGTCGACAATGGTTTGTCTGCCCACCGCAAGTGCTGCTGAAAAAATCAGCACCACAACTACGGGACGAACGGCAGACAAGGCCGCCTTCAGTTGCGGTGCGCCATGGAAGCGAACAAAGAGGTAGGCGATAGTTAGGACGGAAATGAGAGAGGGCGTCACTACCCCGAAAGTCGCAGCCAGGCCTCCCCATAGCCCGCCCATTTTGTAGCCGACAAAGGTGGCCGAATTGATGGCGATTGGACCTGGGGTAATTTCGGCTATTGCCAAAATATCTATGAACTGTTGCGCTGTGAGCCAAGCTTGACTACGCACCACCTCTCGTTCAATGAGCGGTATCATGGCAAAGCCACCGCCAAAGCTAAACAGGCCAACCGTAAAGAAGCTCGCAAAAAGTTCCCAAATAATCATGACGATGCCCCCGAACTGCGATTGATCTGTTGGTATAAATAGCCAAACAAGGCTGCTCCGGCGATAAGTATTGCCGGGTGCCAGTTAAAATAGAGACTAATGGCCAAAGCAGATAGGGCTAGGCGCTTGCTAAAAGCATTTACCAACACTTTCTTCCCGACGGTGATGGCAGCCGCCAGAATGAGGGAGACAACCGCAGGGCGAACGCCCATAAAAAATTCGAGTATAACAGGGCTTGGCGTGGTTGCGGTGAAAGTCGCAGCTAGTATGGTTATGATAACAAAGGAAGGCAGGACCGCACCTATGGTAGCTACGGCGACCCCCGGCAATCCTAGCAGCTTGTAACCGGTAAAGATAGCCGTGTTAATGGCAATTGCCCCCGGACTTGACTGGGCAACAGCCAACACATCGACAAATTCCTGTTCGCTCTGCCAGCCCCTTCGAGTCACAATCTCGCGCTCAATAACGGGCAACATCGCAAGCCCTCCGCCAAAGGTGAAAGCCCCAACCTTGAAAAAACTCCAAAAAAGCGTGGTGAGGGTGGGTGGGATGCGGTCTTCCAAAACTATCACTCTCCTAAACACATGCCCATTATAGCACATGGGGTGCTTGTTTCCTCCATGGTTATGGTGAGAGGAATTGCTGCAGGCAGAAGGAAATCCATGTACACTGTGGAACGAATAACTGTAGAGCTAACAATATAGTATGCAAGAATGCGAGGAGGGTATTTATGGAAATCAGAACGATAATGGTCGTAGGCGCGGGTCAAATGGGGAGCGGCATCGCCCAAGTAGCCGCCCAAAGCGGCTACAAGGTGTTGCTGTGCGACCTCTCAAACGACTATCTCAGCAAAGCTCAAGCAAACATAACGAGACTCCTAGCGAAAGCGGTGGAAAAGGGAACCTTGTCAAACGACGACAAAGAGGCAACGTTGGCACGCATCATGGTCACCACCGAAATGGACCGGGCTGTTGAGGCCGACCTAGTTATTGAGGCGGTAAGTGAAAATATTGAAGTCAAGAAAGGCGTGTTCATCGAGTTAGACCGTACCTGCTCGCCCCATGCCATTATAGCCAGCAATACGTCAAGTTTTTCGCTAACGCAGTTAGCGGCTTTCACAAAACGCCCCGCAAAGGTCATCGGGCTGCATTTTATGAACCCAGTCCCAGTTATGCAGTTAGTCGAAATCATTCGCGGGCATAGCACCAGTGACGAGACCGCGACCGCCGCAAAAGAAGTCGTGCGTCGCATGGGCAAGACTGGCATAATGGTAGCCGACCATCCAGGATTTGTTATCAACCGCTTGCTTGTTCCCATGATTAATGAAGCTGCCTTTTGTCTGCAAGATGGGGTAGCCAAAGCGGCCGATATAGACGCTATCATGAAGCTAGGGGCCAATCATCCCATGGGACCTTTAAGTCTAGGGGATCTTATTGGTCTGGACGTATGCTTGGCCATTATGGAAGTCTTACATCGCTCCCTAGGGGAGGATAAGTACCGCCCCGCCCCGCTGCTGCGTAAATTAGTCCAAGCAGGCCACTTGGGGCGTAAAAGTGGCAAGGGATTTTACAACTACGATAAGTAGTCTCGCTCCGCGAGAGGGCCTAGCAGAAAATGCGGCAACATCGATTCAAGGGAGAGGTTTTGGTTGGCACTGAATGTGGAATCACTGCGCGGGAAAAAAGTCGCAGTTATGGGTATTGGGTTGCGGAGTGGGGTTCCCCTAATTAATTTCCTCGTCGCGCATGGGGCCATAGTCACCGCCTTCGACCAAAAGTTGTCTGCCCAGCTAGGCGATGTGCACAAGGCACTAGTTGGTAAGAATGTGGAGTATGTGTTGGGCGGGGATTATCTCGCCCATTTAGAGGGGTATGACCTATTGTTCAAGACCCCCATCATGCGGCCGGACGTGCCTGAATTAGAAAGGGCAGTTTCGCAGGGATCTGTATTGACTAGTGAGATTGAGTTGGTATTTGATTTGGCCAAAGCTCCCATCACCGCCGTAACCGGCAGTGATGGCAAGACAACGACTACGGCGCTTATTTGCGCCATACTCAAAGCAGCGGGGTGTGAGGTTTACCTCGGGGGCAATATTGGGCAGTCGCTTGTAGAGCAGGTTTTGGATATACCTCTGTCCGCACGCATTGTTCTCGAATTGTCTAGTTTCCAGCTCTTACCCATGAAGCAGAGCCCCAAGGTGGCCGTTGTCACTAATATATCTCCCAATCATCTCGATGTGCACAAGGATTACGCCGAGTATATCGCAGCTAAGGCCAATATTTGGCGATACCAATCGCCAGGCGACTATATCGTCTTGAACTATGACGATGAGATCACTCGGGCGATGGCTCCGCAGGCCGCTGGCCAAGTGGTCTACTTTAGTCGCCAAGGGGAGGTGCCATGCGGTGTCTTTGTGCGCGGACGCGACCTTTGGGCCAGGTGGCTAGGTGAAGAGCTACATATCTGCGATGTTTCAGGCTTAAAACTACTAGGGGGGCATAACATCGCTAATGTGGCTGCGGCTGCTGCGGCGTGCTTAGTGCAGGGGATTGGTCGAGAGGCCATCGCGAGGGCCGTGACTTCATTTACGCCGGTAGAGCATCGTTTGGAGCTGGTGCGTGAAATTGGTGGGGTGAGGTATTATAACGACTCCATAGCCTCAAGCCCTACGCGCACTATGGCTGGACTACAAGCCATCGGAGGCGACATCTTACTGATTGCAGGGGGCAGCGACAAAAATGTTCCTTTTGACGACCTAGCCCTAGCGATAGTCGACAATGTGCGCGCAGTGGCTCTCATTGGGTCCACAGCAGACAAAATCGCCATGGCCATTAATGATGCTGAACAAAAGAGGGGTAAAAAAGTTAAAAAGAGCAATTTACCTACCTTGCAGGCGGCCGTTCTGTGGTGCCAAAAGCATGCCCTGCCTGGTTCAAGTGTTATGCTTTCGCCAGCCTGCGCCAGTTTTGACATGTTTCGCGACTTTGAAGATCGCGGTCGCAAATTCAAGTCTATTGTCCATGGGCTGTGATTGGTATTTTGCTGGATTTGCCATTGCATTCAGTTGGGCCAGCGGCTATAATAATTAGGCATCCCACGCGCCCGTAGCTCAGTGGATAGAGCACCAGACTCCGGATCTGGGAGCGGAGGTTCGATTCCTCTCGGGCGCACCAGTGCAAGAGGCAAGAGGCAAGAGGCAAGAAACAAGATTGAACTTGACGCCGAGGGAAACTGCCTGTATAC
>Ga0209103_1000198_pt1 | contig 18535 bp, 16 predicted proteins | sample 4C3metaG_FD_184152 | JGI IMG/M metagenome (GOLD analysis project Ga0209103, IMG submission 184152) | Freshwater bacterial and archeal communities from Indian Creek, Illinois, USA - 4C3 metaG (SPAdes) (version 2) | ecosystem: Environmental > Aquatic > Freshwater > Unclassified | place: USA...
GAAGCCGCTAGACAGAGGAGCCCTCTTGGCAACTTCCGCAGCCAAGGCACCTACTTCCATGCTTAGGATCGCTTCAGCAAGTACTTCCTCGCCAGCCTCCTCTACAATAGCCTCTAAAGATGCCGTGAGTTCTTCACCAGAGGTACTCACCAAGAGAATTTCACGCAGCATCATCTGCGAAAGACCCTGTTCAGCGATAAGCCCTATGAACTCTTGGAACTCCAGTTTTTTCAAGTTAACGGCGCTTGCAGCAAGAGCCTCAACCTTGGAAAGAGCGGGTTCCTGAGGGAACTGACGGGAGACTTGGGCGTCGGGGCGATAGGTACGACTATCTACCTCTATTTTTTGTTGGTAGTTCTTCTTCGCAGAAAGGTCCTGATAGTACTTGCTACTATCAAAACTTTTCCCACCACCAAACTCCAACTGCTCCACACCTTCGTTAAAAAGAAAGGAATCTCTGTCGAATGCGTAGGAGTCGAACGCGTAGGAACGTGATTGAGGCTTTTTCTCGTCTCGATCCCATCCAATCTCGACCCCCCGCCCCGCACCATGCCTGTTAGCAGATATTGCAGGAGCGTTCCGTTTCCATTCCCTAAACATTGTCTTCCATTCAGCGGGGAATGTTACGTCTGGGAATTTCAGCATTTCCTTTAGAATCGCGTGCTCTTTCTCGAAGTTGTCAAAAGACCACTTCATGGTAGGCATTTCAAATATCTCTGAAATATTTAGGTCTACAGCCTTTCTCCCAGATACGCTTTTCCACTTGTGCTCTGGAAGTTCGCTGTGCACCTTGCCTATGACGCCATAGAGACGGGTTTCAACCTCGTCTGCCATGTCGGTGCCCGACCAGAACGCACCCATGTCGTTATGAGAGTGGATATCTGCAACTAGGATGTTGTCAACATCCCTCTCCACGGAGGAGTTACGAGCGAACCGCGCGCTCGTTGTTGAAGTCACTTGCTCTGGCAGGTGAAGGAAGTATCTGCCAGCGGAGTAGAATATCTGAACGACAGCCTCATCGTTCCGGTACTCTCTCGCAACCCAGCGGAAAAAGGAGACTGTTTCTGCAAGCAACTTATATGGCACCTTAGGCAAAGCCGGCAACCACCCTTCTTTAATGTCCTCAAAACCAACTGGGCTGTCAGTCCTTGTGACAAAATGGCCTAGGGCTGTTTTTCTCACCTCGTAGAGATGACCCTGTTTTCCGTTGACGTATGTGATCATCTTGCCAGACGATAACGCCTGGGGGAGATCCATGGCTACGCCAACTAGAGATTTAGCCAAAGATGACGATAGTTGGGTGCTTTGTGCAGGATTCTCAGACGGTGCCTTTGCCATTACCTCGGCAGTTGATTTGGCGGCAGTAAACTTCTTTTGCTCGGACTTTTTCTTGTCTCTCTTTCCCATGTGGGAACACCTCTTTCTTATTTTAATCTGTGTCAAGGTGGTGACTGTGCCCGTCCTCGTAAGGGGGCAAATTCTCTCCTTCCTATCTGGAGTTAATTAAGGTATAGTTGAAAATTATCCGCCGCGTGGCGTTTCCCTTCTTTTCGCTCGAGAAAAAATGCACTCTAGTTTCGTGGTTGGACTCAGTTTGGACTCTCTCAGCGAACAAGGACCGAACAAGGACCGAACAAGAAGAGAACAAGAAGCGCCCCCAAGTGTTTGAGGACGCTTCTTTTGCTACGACCTTAGACTGTTCTGCCCTCCCTCTGGGCTCTTATTACCTCAGCCAGCCTTTCTGCCGTGGTTTGAGTCCTCGGCTCTGGGGGAGGGGTTTCTTGAGGTCTGGGAGTCTGTGGTCCAGCCTGCTGCCGCGGTTGAGGTCTAGGGCTCTGAGGAGCGGCTGGAGCGGCTGAAGCGGCTGAAGCCGTTTCTCTCTCCCTGATTCTAGCCTCTCTTCTTTCGTCTTCTTCTCTGATGACCTCGGCAACATGAGGGAGCAGGGTGTCTGCCATCTTCTCCAGGTTACAGAGAGACTCTATAGCGAAGAAAAGGGTTTCGGGAAAAGACATCTCAGAGATCATCTCTCCCCCCGCTGCCTTCTTTGGACCCCACAAATCCTCTTTGAAGGAGACTTGAAAGGGGAACCCGTGATTTCCGTCGTCGTGGGTGGAAAGAACTCTTATGCTTGCCGTTTCCGAAGAGAAGTCTCCGCAGGTAATCACTCTTTCCTTGAGGGCTCGAACCCTCGGGTGCGGCGTTTGCAGGAGTGCGAAGTCTCTAAGAGCGTCAAGTTTCCCACTTTTAATTAAAAGAGATACTGTCCCTGCTTTTCGCGAGGCAACGCGGCACTCCCAACGAGAGCCAATAATGTTCTTGGCGAGCAAGGAGGCTGTCGTGGCGAACGATGGCGAGTTTTTCGGGAAATTCACTACTTCTGCCAAAGCCTTCTCTAAGGCCTTGGCGTCTGCCCGTGAAAGTTTAAGGGAAAGATCCTCCATTACCTTGAGAAGAAATTCCGCGTTAATGACGTTTTTCTTCATTGATAAGTCTTCGCTCATGGCTACACGCCCTCTCTGTCTTTAAAATTGTTTCTCAAAAAAGAGGGGAGGGTTTCCCCTCCCTTCAGTTTTCTCCTAGGCGGAGGTGCCCTTTTCGCCAGCCTCAACGAAGAAACGAATAACTCCGTTTTCTTCGATGGGAGTAGCATTCCTGACCTCGGGGAAGAGTTGAGCCATAGCGGCTTTAATCTCCTCCAAGGAAAGACCTAGTTCAACCGGAATGTTTTCGCCGTTGTGGCGAACGAAGCGGGCGTCGGTGCCCTTTTCGCCAGCCTCAACGAAGAAACGAATAACTCCGTTTTCTTCGATGGGAGTAGCATTCCTGACCTCGGGGAAGAGTTGAGCCATAGCGGCTTTAATCTCCTCCAAGGAAAGACCTAGTTCAACCGGAATGTTTTCGCCGTTGTGGCGAACGAAGCGGGCGTCGGTGCCCTTTTCGCCAGCCTCAACGAAGAAACGAATAACTCCGTTTTCTTCGATGGGAGTAGCATTCCTGACCTCGGGGAAGAGTTGAGCCATAGCGGCTTTAATCTCCTCTATGGTAAGGTTTGCTTCAACCGGAATGTTTTCGCCGTTGTGGCGAACGAAGCGGGCGTCGGTGCCCTTTTCGCCAGCCTCAACGAAGAAACGAATAACTCCGTTTTCTTCGATAGGAGTAGCATTCCTGACCTCGGGGAAGAGTTGAGCCATAGCGGCTTTGATCTCCTCTAGGGTAAGGTTTGCTTCAACCGGAATGTTTTCGCCGTTGTGGCGAACGTACCTTGCGTCAATGGTGGCGTTGTTAGTTACTTCTGTCATTAGAAAAACCCCCTCTTATTTTATGTGTATCCGATTTTTGAAAAAAGAATGTTCCGAAGGGTCGGCAGAGTTTCTCGTCGGCTACAACCTAGAGTTTTGAGAACAGTCCCTCCTCGCTTTTTATCGTGAGTATTTGGGTTACGAGTAAGGTTTTCAACTCCAAGGAGGGGTTTCCTTTTTTTTAGGAAAATTTTATCGACCTCGAAGAAAATCCATGCTCTCTTTGTGGTTGTTCATAAACATAAGGAGAAACTTCACGGTCTCGTCTATGTTTTCGTTAACCACTTGGCAGTCCATGAGCGTAGCCCGTGGAATTTCGGAAGAGACGGCTCTTTCCAGGCGGAGGGCAATCTGCTCTTCCGTTTCGCTTCCTCTAGCCAGCAGACGCTCCTTCAGAACCTCTATTGACGGGGGGAGAAGGAAGAAAGTGAGGGCTTCGTGGTGATATTTTTCCTTAACGGCTAACGCACCGTTAATATCCATCACCCCAAGATACCACTCAGGGGCTCTGATAGCCCGTTTGAGATCTTTTTTCCTAGTACCATACATGTTTTTAGCGAACTTCTCAACCTCGAAAAAATGCCCCTCGAATCTTTCAATAGTGAACTCTTCTGGGGTGAGGAAGTGGTACTGGCTTATTTTGCTGTCTTTTTCCCATTCTCTCATGGGACGGTCAGTACACGTTTTGAAAGGCTTGATTTTGGGATCTGCGTCTAGGATAGCCTGCCAGATGGTGGTCTTCCCTACGCAAGTGGGCCCAACGAGTAGTGTTAGCACAACAAATTCCCCCTTTTTCTTTTGTTTTTTTTACCTACCTAACAGTTCGGATAAAAGAGGGGAGCCCCTTTTATTATGCGGTTTTTCTGTGTAGGTTTATTATACCACAACCGCCGCGAGGGGGCAAGGATTCTGGGCGTTAAGACCTAAAATTTTCTCTAATGCCCACTAAGAAATGAAGGAAAAGGGGCTTTTTAGTTGTACTATCTACTTGATTACATTTTACTAAAGAAAGGGAGCGAGCACTATGATTCCTCAAGAGTCTTATAACGCTGTCCATTCACCGTGGGAGAACCTGCGGACTGCCATTGAGAAGGTCGCCGAGAAGAAGGTTAGTTACCCCATCAGATTTGGCACTTCCTTTATCTATGCCAATAAGGATACTCTCCAGATTGATGTGACTGACGATACCTGCTTTGGCCTCAGGTTTGAGAATGACTTTCTCCGTGTACTTGTTTATGTTAAGGTCGGAAAGTTAGAGGAAAGAAAGGTTTTTGAAAATCCTTCCTTGAGAGATATTCTGTCGTTTCTGTGGAAATTCGACGTGAATTATCCTCTCCGACTAAACGAGGTCTTCTGGCGTTTCCTAGCCGAAATGCCCCGCCTCAAAGGCTCCCTGGTGTAAAACCCAGGGTTTTTTCTTGCACAAAAATAAGAGAGAAAACTCTCTTTACGTGTTATGTCTTAAATCACGGACAGGTCTAGATTTGACGAAAATCTCTCAAACCCCTAAACTCAGAGAAGTAAGCGCATGCTTTTCTGTCCCACGGGGGGCAAGTTGCCCTCTGGAACCATCATGTTGGCGTCGCCAATATGGTTTGGGCGTGTTTAAATTTATATAGGGTTGCGAGGTGTCTCTTTGACTGATTTTCTTGGGTGTTTGCTGCTTAAAACAGGGCTCGCGGGGAAGGTTTTGCAGGGAAACGAAGAGTTTTGCAACGAGCCTATTGAACTCCTTGAGGTCGCAACCTCTGAGTTCGTTCTCTCTTTGAGGCTGGATAGCCCTGTTCTAAAAATACTCTTGCTTGAGGTTTTTGAGGAGAGCCGCGGCAAGGGTTTGGGACGCAAAGTTGTAGAAGTGTGCGAAATGTTCGCTGAAAAAAGAGGCTTTAAAAAGATATCCTTACTATCTAGCCACGAAGCAAAGACATTCTGGGAGAAATGCGGCTTTGTGGATACAGGCGGGAGAGTGTTCGTTAAGGAGAAATAAAAAGAACAGAGGTCTTCCTGGAGTTATTCCAAGAAGCCTCTGTTTTTTATGTTTCGCAGAGAAGTGAAAGTTACGGCGTTGTCGTGGGTCTCCTAAAAGAGCGGATAGCCTCTCTTATCTCCCGACGGACATCAATAGCCGCGCGAACCTCTGCTCTCCGAGCAGCCCTAAGAGCCTCAAGTTCACGAGTAAAGGCGTCTGTAATGCAACGATTTCTATCGACCTCGGTGCAATCAGCAAGCCTTTGGTGAACAAGAGCCCTCACCTGGCGTCTAAACTCATCTCTCTCCGCGATAATTCTCGCCCTCTGCTGCTGGGCGCTCTCTCTTATTGCGGGTGGGACCTGAGTGTTGACGGCTGGTCTCTGCGAACCTAAAACGGTGTTAGGTGTCACAGGGGGAATTGCCCCGTCCCTTGGGGCTGTCGGAGCCACCTCGGTGGAGCCGACAGGAGCCACGCCAGCAGGAGTCGCACTGGCTTCTCCAGGAGAACCAGCCGAACTGCCAGAAACAGCACCAGGAGGGGCCTTTATATCCGCTGGAGGGGCTACTGGATGGTAGTCTCTCGGGAACGGAGGGGTTCCTGGGGCGGTGACGGGCGGATACGGCAAGATCCAGACAGGAGGGTTACCTGGTACAATCGGAGGTCTCACAATTGGGTCAATCGGCTGAATAACAGGAGGGCTGATCGGCTCAACGGGAGCAATCGGTGGTCTCACAATCGGAGCGATCGGGCGAACCACAGGAGGTCTCACAATCGGAGCGATTGGGAGAATCACAGGAGGGCTGATCGGCTCAACGGGAGCAATCGGTGGTCTCACAATCGGAGCGATTGGACGAATCACAGGTGGTCTCACAATCGGAGCGATTGGACGAATCACAGGTGGTCTCACAATCGGAGCGATTGGCCGAACTACAGGTGGTCTCACGGTTGGATTGACTGTAGTAAGCCCTGGCAGATTGGTAGTCTGAGAGGGGCTTGTTGGCGCCGAAGCAGCAAACGAAGTCCCCGCCATAGCCACAATCAAAAGCAACGACAAAATCATGTAAACGAATTTCTTCATATTAAATCACCTCTCTTTCCTCGCCTCTTGTTAAGTGCGAGGCCCGATACTTTTACCCTTTTTTTTAAAAAGAAAACCGCCAGATTTTCTCTGGCGGCACAGGAAGGGCGATAACCTATTCGCCAGCAGGCGTCCTTGCCTCTACATCGGCAGGCGGAGCGATGGGGTGATATATCGGGGGAAGAGGCTGCCAGTTGCGGCGAAGGAAAGGTGGCATCCCTGGACGCAGCACTGGGTCAAGGACAGGCGGAGCGATGGGACCCTCTGCAATATAGGTTGGAGGGGTGACAATCGGAATCAGGGGAGTAACAACTCGAGCGGCTGGAGCCACCGTCACCGCCTGAGTGTTCATTGCGGGGGCGATTCTTCGCACTGGGCGAGCGGCTGCCGAAGCGGCAAGCGACGTGCTTGCGAGAGACGCAAGAAGGACCAGAATCAAAGCGATGTAAATGATCTTTTTCATAAATGAAAACCTCCTTCTTTTCTTTTTTAGAACAAACGGCGCCTGCGTATTCTTCTGCCTGCAAAAAGACTGAGAAGTAGCATGAGAAATTTCAACCAACCCCCTCTCTTCGCAAAGAGAGTTCGACGAAAGCGCCGGGAATCCTTTTAACCCTCTTCAGTAATCTGAAAAACCAGTTTTGCGGTGTTGTGGAGAATGGCTATTTTAAGTTCCGCCATCATATCGTTAAACATCTCGTAGGCGTCTATTGTGTATTCGAGGAAGGGACTCTTCCCGCCGATGGCTCTCAGACCGATTCCTGTGCGGAGGTACTCAAGGTCTAGGAGGTGGTCCACCCATATCTTGTCTATTGTCAGAAGAGCAACTTTTCGTATTGCCTCCGCATAGAAGTCCACCTTGAAATGGGCTTCTTTTCTCTTATATGCTCCCTGGGCTTTCTTCAGCACAGCCTCCATCACCGCGTGAGCCGACGCCTCATTGGTGTCCACAAGATTCTTGAATTCCACGACAGTGAAGTGATCTTCTTCGAGGAAGTTGACGTTGATGCTGTCAACCAAGGAAACTAAATCCCAGTCTTCAGGATAAATCTGATTGCAGGCACCTTTGACAATGCGCTCTGCAGCCTCTTCGTAGATTCTGAAAACCTTCGACTTAATTTGCGCAGCGGAAGCCGTAAGGAGCCCCTCTCGCTCTGCAAAAAACACTTCCCTCTGTTTCTCGAGAACTTTATCGTATTTCCCAACCTGAGATCTTATCTCGTGGAAAGACGCCTCGCACCTGGTCTGGATTTGCTCAACCAACCTGCTCACGACGGGGTGGGAAATCGGAATGCCGTCTGGGATATTCATCTTGTTTAAGATGTTTAGAACCTCTTGCCCGCCGAATCTTTGCAGGAGTTCGTCTTCAAGAGACAGATAAAACTTGCTTGAGCCAGGGTCTCCCTGTCTCCCCGAGCGTCCGCGCAGTTGGGCGTCAATGCGCCGGCTCTCATGGCGGGTAGTTCCTATGACGTGCAGCCCCCCAAGAAGTGGCACGCCCTCGTCAAGAACGATGTCCGTTCCCCTTCCAGCCATCTGGGTGATTACGGTCACAGCACCCTTTCTCCCCGCCCTGGCGATTATCTGGGCTTCTTCTGCGTGGTTCCTAGCGTTTAGGACCTCGTGAAGGACTCCGTGCTTGCTCAGGGTCTCACTTAACTTCTCAGATTGAAGGATGGATGGAGTTCCTATCAAAACAGGTTGCCCAGCCTTGTTTCTTGCTAGAACGTCGAGGAGTATGGCCTCGTTTTTATCTTTTTCCGTTTTAAAGATTTCGTCCTTGTGATCAACCCTGATTACGGGTCTATTCGGGGGGATAGGAACTACGTGCAGTTTGTAGGTGTCAAGAAGTTCCTGCTCCTCCACAGAGGCAGAGCCTGTCATCCCCGCTATTTTCCGATACAGGGGGAAGAAGTTTTGATAGGTGATAAGACCTCTTATCTCTTGTTCTCTACTTATCTCAAGCCCTTCCTTCGCTTCAAGGGCCTGCTTCGTTCCATCTGGAAAAGAGCGGGAAAAAGATATTCGCCCTGTTAGGGGATCTATGGGGAAGAGAGACCCCTCATGGACAGTGTAGTCCTTGTCCATATTGAGAAAATCCCTAACATACAAGGCGGTCTGAATCTTGTGAAGGAAATGTAGATTCTTGAAATCGTAAAGGTCTTCAATCCCTAAGATCCTTTCAATCTCGTCGTTCCCCTCGGACGTGAGAGAAACCCGGCTTTCCTCTGGATGCAGTTCGTAGTGAATCTCTGGCTTTAGAGGTTCAGCAACCTTAGCGAAAATCTTGTACGTAGGATCGGGGGCGTTCTTCAGCCGGGACAACACGAGGGGATTTCTTGCTTCGTCAATCAGGATGCTGTCGCATTCGTCTATGAGAGCAAAGTTGAGCCCTCTCTGAATCTCGTCTTCCTTTTTGTAGGCCGCGTTCGTTCGCAGGTAGTCAAAAACGAATTCGCTGCCGACCCCATACGTTACATCTTTGCGATAAGCCTCGTACCTCTGCTCATAGTTTGAGCCTGGCTTAACGACGCCTACTTCAATTCCAAGAAGGTCGTAGACAGGCTCCATCCACGCCGCGTCTCTTTCTGCCAAGTATTCGTTAGAGGTAAGAACGTGGACGCCATCCCCTGTGAGGGAATTGAGATACGCAGGAAGCACCGCTGCGAACGTCTTTCCTTCGCCAGCGAGCATTTCAACAACCTTGCCTTCGTGGAGAAGCAAAGCCCCGCGAAGTTGAGAGTCGTAAAGTTCAATGCCGAGGCTCCTACGAAAAGCCTCTTTTGCCGTAGCATACGCTTCTAGCAGGAAACTGTCGAGAGGCTCCCCTCTTGATACCTTTTTCTTGAAAAGGTATGTCTTGATTAAAATCTCTTCGTCCTCTAGAGACTTCATCTCTTCTGCAAGAATGTTTATGCCCTTTATTTTATCGTCAACCGAAAGCCCGTCCTTAAGGAGAGGGCTTCTCTTCAGAAAACTCCACACTAGACCTAACGCCTCCCTTTCACCCTCTTAGGGGGTATTATTTCAACTTCCCTTTGAAGGGTTTTGTGCTGATTTTCTCCACGCCCTTGATATTCAAAGGCGAGCCGCCTAGCATATTAAACTCTTCAACGTCAAAACCAACAAAGCGAATGTAGGCTTTATTGACAAGCATCAGTGCTATGAACCTCTTGAACCACTCGATTTTTCCCATGTACTCAAACTTCCACGGGTATCCTGGGTACTTAGGGTTATCGCTCGCCTTACTTGGCTTGCAAACAAGGGCAAGCCTCTTATCTTTAAAATACGCTGAGCCCTCTTTTTCTATGATGAACTGAGGCTCCCTATATGCTCCTGAGTTTGCTCTCTGGCTTTTTGTGTCCATGTCTCAAATCCCCTTTCAAAAACTTCTCTGCATCCAGTCTACCCTGAGGGTCTCCTTTGGTCAAGTTTTTTAGAAAAAAGGGGGCGTTTTCGCCCCCTCGCCTAGACCGCCTTAGTTTTTTCAACTCCCTGAAGTTCTTCCGCAAAGCGACTGCCTTTAGCCTGAACAAGCAGGTGGAGGTTGTTCTTTGCCCTGGTGATTGATACGAACAGGAGTCTGCGTTCTTCCTCCAACTCCTCTTCGCTTTCCTTGTCAACCATCCCATCAAATTTGTCCAGAAGGACGATTACGGTGTCGTACTCTTTTCCTTTACTGCTGTGAGCGGTTATGAGGTTTACCGCATCGTAGAGGGTGTCTTCGCGGTCGAGATATGTGTTATCTTGATACTCCTCCATCTTCATAAAGAAGCGGGAGAGTTCTGAGAGATTCGAGAAACTCCTCTTGCTGATCTCGGTAAGGAAGTCCTGGGTGTGCTTACTTTCTTCAAATGCCATAAACGCTTTCTCGTAAAATGAAACGAGAGAGGCTCCCTCCTTAGGAATCTGTAAAGCGAGAAGTTCTTCGTCTAGAAACACCTTGAGACTTTGTGCCCCCATCTCCTTTAGAGCCGTGAGTTGCTTGTTCGTGGCTTTGCTAAACACGAACTGGGCGAGGGCAGAACTGTTCGAGGGGTCTGCCATAACCTTGGCGAGAGCCATTGCTCCGATTATTGGAGGACAATCAAGAAGCCTAACAGGGGTTTGTAGTTGACAAGGGATCCCGCCCCCCTCAAGGACCTTCTTGATGGAGTGGAGTTCATCCCCTGTTCTCGCTATCACGGCAAATTGAGAGGGGCTCTTGCCCTTCGTAGACATCAGAGTTGAGATTATGCTTAATGCCTCTCGGTATTCTTCTTCCTTGTCTCTGCAGATTAAAAGACTTGGGATCCCTCCGTCTTCCGACCTTCCAGACCTCAGGTCTTTCTTTATTTTGTGCACATTTATCTCATTCAGGAGATTTGCAGAATTAAGTATTTTCTTCGTTGAACGGAAATTCTCGACAAGGAAGACGTCGTCTGTTCCTCTGAACTCCTCGTGGAATTTAAGAATATTGTTCTGATCTGCGAGACGGAACCTGTAGATGGCCTGTGAATCGTCTCCTACGACTACCAGACTCTTTTTCTCCTTGGGGTCTAGAAGAACCTTGAGGAAAAGCACTTGAGAGGGGTCCGTATCTTGATACTCGTCGACCATGACGTGCTCGAAAGTGTACAGTTTTCTTGAAGAGGGGCTTTTTGCAAGAATCTGCGTCGCCAGTTTGATTTGGTCATGGTACTCAATGAGGTTCATCTTTCGCAGAGCCCCTTCGTACTCCTCATAGAGTAGAAGGAGTTTCTTAGCGTTGTCTTCAGACACCTTAATCTTTTGAGACAGTTCCTCGCTTGAGGTGATGCCGTTAATCTTAATCAGGTTAAAGCATTCCGCGACCTTAACCACGGCTCCCTTGGCGTTCGGAAGATTCAGGAGAGGGTTCTTCATGTTGAATCCCTCGATCGGAGTATTATCCAGAAGGCTTATTATGAGGTCATACTGCTCAACACGAGAGATCACGGAAGGTTTCCTCGTGAATCCTAGCACCTGGTGGGCATTGTTCAGTATGTCCATACCAAGGCTGTTAAAGGTATGTATGTTAAGTTTCTTAGGGTCTACGACGGACTTTTCTTTAGAGAGCCAGTAGGAAACCCTGTCTCGAATCTCCTCCGCACCTTTTCTCGTAAATGTTATAAGAAGAATCTTCGCTGGGTCCGTGTTTCCGTCTCTAAGGAGTTCAAGCATTCGGAGGGCTATAACTGTCGTTTTGCCTGTGCCTGCTCCTGCGTTAACCCTGCAATTACCCTCCTTGAACTTGATTGCCCTTACTTGGTTTTCTGTGAGGATAGGGGCATTGGGGGCGTCTTTTCTTTCTTCAAGGGTGCGAAGAGGGATCTGTCTTTCACGTGTCAGAGAACAAAGCCTTTCGACGTAGCATTCTCTGCAATCACTAGGATTTTTTGTCTCCTCCGCAGAGAGAGATAGATCTAGGAGCACCGACTCCCTTATGCCTCTCTCCATCTCCGCGGCTTCTTCATCAGAAAAAGATATCCTCACAATATTCTGCCCTGCAGTTTCTTCAAAAAGAGCGGCATTTGAATCTGGCTTGTCAGACTTTCCCTGCAAATGGTAGTAGGCAGCCCAAACGACACTTTCTGGATGCATCTGTTTCGCTGTTTTGTAAAGCAGGTAAAGACCCATATCCTTAGAGGGGAGATTCTCAGGCTTTCTGGCCTTATTTGACAGTTGGGGGGCTCCTTTTTTATACCTTACTATTTCAACGGAACCGTCTCCGTTTTTAAAAAGAACGCTGTAGGATATTCTCACTTCCTTGCCTTCAAAGGAAAGGGAGTGGAAGCCGGAGCCCTTAAGGATTTCTTTTTGAGCGGAAGACTCGTACTTGAGATACCTCGAAATGTGAAAGCCGAGGTGAGAGATCCTTGTCCGCCTTTCCCCTTCAGAAATATAGACCTCTAAGGGAAGAGACTCCTCCAAGAAGGCGTAGAGACCGTCTGTGTTGCCAGCGGCTCTCGATATGGGAATAGCCTGCTCTATGACTTTCGCTTCTTTGAGGTTTTTATTTACGAAGGCTCCGTCTTTTAGGGGGAGACTCTGGAGATATGCTCTTTTTTTGCAAACGCGAAATGCATCTAAAAACTGTGCGTTCACTTCTCTCACTCCTTTTTGTTTTTCTATGTTTATTATATCACACTCGGCGGCTTTTTGTCGCTGTTGTTTTCATCTATCATAATTTGCTCTCTCCTGTTTTCGGTGCTAAGATGGACTGAATTCACATAAGGAGGTAATCATGAAAACGACAAAAATTCTAGCGACAGGTCTTCTTTTCTTTCCTGCTGATTTTCTCTTTAGTGGGATGCCGGGACGCGAACAATAACGACAGGGGTGCGATGCGGCTCCTTATTCGCGCCAACGAAAATTTCAAAAATCTGACGTCCTACATGCAGGCTAAATACATGCTCAACGTTTTTGACGATGGGCTGCTCGAAACAAAGGTCAAGTTCACACAACCTTGGGTTGGCGAAGACGGGATGATTAGGGTAGGTTCCAACCACCACTTTACGATGGGGTTCCCTTACATCATCCACGGCTACGAGCAACTCATAAAGGAGAAACCGACGCTTCTGGTGTCGGTAACCCCTTCTGGAGAAGGAAAGGTTAGGCACATGGAGTACGTCTTTGCGAGAGAAAACTATCTCCCCTTCATGGATTATGAGCGGGCTGGGGCCGAGGGGCTTATTAACAGAGAAAATCTGCTCTCCCTCTTGCGAACCGCGGCTGCCGCGGAGAAGGGGGCTCTAACCGCAGGGATGGGCGTATACACTGGCGGCTTTTTCAATATGAACGTTATCCCTCAGAGGATTAGAAATCTGCGCTTTCATGACGAGGAGAAGTTTCAAAACTCCAGAATCGCCGTTTTGCGGGGAGAAGTAACCGCAATCCCTGACGAAAAGTTTTCCTTGTTCGATGAGGCAGAGGTTGAGATCTGGATCGACACGAAGAGGAACCTCATCATAAGGGAAGCCTACTTCCTGGTTACAGAGGGGAAAGAAGCAGATAGAGATTTCTACATTTTTGAATATGGCTATTTTAACACAGGCGAAAAACCTCTGCAGCAACTGAAGGAAACACCGGTTCCTCTCAGAAAAGAATACTACCTAGAGTTTTTCAGAGAGAACCAAGATATCCTGGACGCTATTAAGTAAAATACAGACCCCTCAGATATTATCTCTGGGGGGTCTGTATTAGTCCTGCAACAGTGACGTGGACTGTAGCGTCTTCAATGCCAAGCATCAGCGCCAGATCTTCTGAAACCCTTTCCTGGAGGAGAGCCGCTTTCTGCCGAAGGTCATCGCCATACGATAACTTCACCCTAACGTAGATGTCTAGCCCCCGTCCCCTCTTTACCGCTGTTTTGCAACAAGATGCTGTCGAGAATCCCCTGTGGAGAACCTGCAAACTTCTAAGCCCCGTCATGTTGAGATATGTCTGCTCAACTAACGCTTTCACAGCCCCCTCAGAAACCCTAAACTTATTTCCCTGCATCTCTTTCACTAAAATAGCCGCCAACCAAATGACCTCCTTACTTTCCCTGTGTCATACATTATACCACGATGAATGCGACACTCCCTATATCATCAGGACATTTTAAACACGACTGCAACAAAAGTCAAATTATAGTGAGATTCTTTTTCTGAGGGATGGTTTTGTGGAGAGTAGACGCTTCTCCCTGTCTGTGCTAATATATTCTTCGACAACAATTTTGCGGCAAGGAGGCTTTAGTGCTTGGAGCATCTTTATGACGAACCTCAGAAATGTCTTTTTTGCGGAGAAAAGTTTCTCTCAAAAAAAATAAAAACAAGAAGCGTCCGCCTTTCGGGTAAAGACTCCGATTTTTGCGGGCATTTCTCTTCTGACAATCCTTACTTCTACGACGTTTTATCTTGTCCTTCATGCGGGTTTGCGTACACAGCATCTTTTAAGTCTTTAACGAATAGAGGAAGGGGGCTCCTGGAAAAGGCTCTCCCCAAGAAGAATAGCCTCTCCAACTTCTCTGGACAGAGGGACCTCGAAGCCGCCATTCTCTGCTACAAAGCGGCACTCTACATGGCGTCTATTCTGGAAGAGTCTAACCTGTGCATAGCGAATCTGTGCATGAGACTCGCCTGGATGCATAGATACAAGGGGGACGCCCTCGAGGAGAAGAGATTCATGTCTTACGCCTTGGAGAGATATTCTGATATTTACGAAAAGGAGAATCTGTCCGACCTTCCAATTCAAAGACCGACGCTCCTCTACCTTCTGGGAGAACTCAGTTTTCGTGTCAAAGGGTACACTCGATGCACGGAGTGGTTCAACCTCCTCTTCATGGAGAACCAGGGAGAGCAGAGTTTTATGGAGAAAGCCAGGGAGCGGTGGCAAGAAATCCGGGCAGAGAGGAAAAGGACCGAGATGCCTGGAGCCGTCTCTGCTATGAGTGCGACGTGAGAGCCCAGTTCGTTTGTGTAAAAAAAAGGACTCCGCTGTAGGGAGTCTTTTTTCTGTCTTTAGTTTACCTGTTGTAGTTTGCGTCTACATGGAGAACGCGAATTTGAAAGGAACCAATAAAGGCGGAGAAAAAGCCTCCCCTTGGGAATTTTAAAGTGTACGTTGTTCCAGGGGGCGGATTGTGAGTGTCTAGCCTATGTTCGCTTACCCCCGACAAAATACCAGGGGGAGAAAGGTTGGGTAATGTCAAGGGAATGTCTCCTGTCTTTGTTAAATAGGTTGAGAAGACAAAGGGAGAGCCCTTTACTTTCGCGTTCTGACGAATAGGGGGACGTGTACTCATTTTCCTGAGGAAAAACTCTCTCAAGGCAGCCGTTTCTTCAGCGTTTGGTTCTCCAAAGTTGCCCATGTGGGGAAGAAATTGGGAGGAGGCTCTTCCTAATACGCCTACGGGGTCCATGACAACTCTAAAATCCTCCGCAAGGTTCTCGGCGGTTCTATCCGCCCAAGCCGTTCCCGACACAAACCCTTGTCTCCCCCTAACCTCGAGGTAGAGAGCCTCCTCCTCGTGGGTTAGAAACTTAAAGTCCCAAATGTGCCCCAGTTCATGGTAGAAAACAGACTCTACGAAGCGGTGGTTGCCTGCGTTTACGCTTATGATGGGGATGTTTGGAGATGCGATGCCGCCGATGCGGGTCCCTTCTGGTGATACGATCTTAAATGGGGTCATTACAACGACTGCACCGAGGAAGGAGGCCGTATCAAACGGGATGTCGAGAAGAATCTGACGCAACTCTTTGTCATTTCTCTCCGCTTGAAGGACGGTGTCCACGTTTATAGATGCGATGAAAAAATTGCGCAGGATAGCCCCAAGCATGTTTGTGTCGTAAGGAGCGGGGCCTTGAGCGTTGATCATCTGCACCCTCGAGTTTATTGCCCTATTGAGGGCATCCTTTATGCCCACAACGTGTGAGGGGAAAAAGTAGAAGTTGTTCACCAGTTCAAATTTCGTTGCCCAAGCGGTTCTATGCCCCTGGATCAGGTATATCTCCCGAAGCAAGGTGTTCTCATTGAAGGTGAGACCTAAAAGGTAGGCTTCGTCTAGAACACTCCACTCCCAGTAGGGCACTTCCTCGGCATGTAAAACCTGGATAAAGTTTACTCTGTTTATCTCTGGTTCAGCCGGCGGAAGGGGTGGCGATGGTGGATAGATGGGCGGGTTTGAGGGACCGTCTCCATCGCCTGGGGGATTGTCTGGGGGACCGTCTCCATCGCCTGGGGGATTGTCTGGGGGATTGTCTCCATCGCCTGGGGGATTGTCTGGGGTCCTAGGCGGTGTTCTCACTAGCACTGCGAATCTTGCCTCGTGCCATTCCACAAGAAAACCGAAGGTTTCCGCCATAAAGCGTAGAGGGAGAAGTGTCCTGCCGCTTATGATTGTGGGGGGGAGGACCATTGGAGTGGGAACGCCGTTTACGTAGGCGTGGCTTCCCCCTACTCGCATGGAGACCCTTGTTCCCTCGTGGATGGTGACAATCTCGCCGTCCTCTGTCCAGTAGACCGTGGCTCCGATCCTTTCGAGAAGAGCCCTTAGCGGAATAAGCGTTCGCCCTCCGAAGATTTGTGCGGGGACATCCAGAATGAGAAGTTCTTCGTTGAAGTAGATGTTTACCGCAATCCCTGGAGCGACGGGGGATGACGGGAGGTGTGGACCTCCGTGAGATAGTGCTGGAGGAGACTGAAAGATGCCGATAAAAATTAGTGCGATGAGAAGAGTAGCCATTTTTTTCATTTGTGTTCACTTCCTTCGATTTTTATTCTGTGATTTTCCTAATGACCCTTAGGCGGGGAGTTCCGTTCCTGGAACCCAAAGAGTGGTTCTTAACAATTCTATCTTGGCTTCTTTGCAATAGTCCCCTTTTTTAAGGCTACACTCGTTGCAGGAGCGGGCCCTGTTGTCCTTTCTCGCAAAGCGCCATTCTTTATGGCACTTGGGGCAGGCGTAGACAAAGATAATCGCAGGCATAGGTTTCGCAACTTTGGCTCCGCCAATTCTATCAAGTATTTCGTTGAAGACGCGGTCTTTATGGCTATGATTCCCTACTGTCTGAAACAAAAAAAGATGTGCCAACTCATGCTTCAGGACTCTAACTGCCTCGTCTTCGCCGTATTTCTCGCAGTAAGGAAGGTTCAGGGCGATTCTTCCGTCAGGGCGACAATTACCTGCGGAGACTCTCATCTTGCGGCTTAACACAACCTCTCCCTTAAACTCTCTACCGAAATGCTTTACATAGAGATCTCGCGCCAGGGCGTTGAGTTTTTCTTCTGTCATAACTATTCTTCCTCCCTTTTTTTAAAAGCGAGTCTCTCCTGCCACAATTATTTGCAACATGAAGCACTCTGAATTATTAACTGGGTTTATTGTACCACAAAGTGATGAGTTTGTGAAAGGCCTGGTCTCAAATCTGAGAAGGGTCTGTAATGTGTTTTTTGGGGGGGGCGAGAAAAAGGACCGCTAAGCGGTCCTTTTTTGCGATGTTTTTGTTATAGTTTAAGGTTTTCGGGTGGGGGATTCTAAGTATAGTTTAAATGTCAGATAGACCCCGAATACTCTAAGGTCTTGATGTAGTTTTCCATGAACTCCCAATCGGGCTCGCCGTTTTCTTTGACGGGGAGGGAGATGACGGTGTTTTTGATGCGGGATTGGCTAAACGCTCTTCCGTAGTTGTATTTGAATGATTCTTTGTTTATAAGTGCGGTTAGAAACAGTGAGGTGTGAGGCTTCATGGCAAACTTGGGGATCAGTTTTCTTACGGCTCCGTTGGTCGAAAATGGTTTCGCCTGGTAAAAACATGCCCCAGTCCCAAAGACTGCTGCAACTGTCAAGACTCCACCGCTCTCTGTTGACCAGTCGAACATTCCCGAAGATCCATTCCTTAAAGTGCTTGCCGTTATGTTGGGGAAGGGGCCTCTCCCCGCCGCAGCCCCGTTCGCGTCCACGAACTCCTGCATTCTCTGACGGAAAAACTGACTCTTGTTTATGCACATTTTCATGCAAATTTCACGGAACCTTCCCTCGAGTTCCCGACCAACGTAAAACTGCACTGGCTTCGTCTCTTTCTTCACACTCCACGCTCCCTTATACTGACCTCACAAGGCAACTCCGCGAGTCTCATAAATCTACATGAAAAAACATATTCGCCGCTACCAGGTTTTTCCCTGCCAGAAAACACGCAGACCGACTGCTTTTCGCAAAAAAAAGACCGCAATTGCGGTCCCTTTCTTTATGAATATATGAATTGAAGAAGTTTTCTAACGTCCTCTTGTGTGATGTTGTTCGTGGTGTCAAGAACGTATGTCGGAAGAATGCTTTTCTGCAGTTCCTCCTCGTATCTAGAGGTGATACGCTCAAGGTCAGCCGTTCCAACGTACCAATCTCCGCGCTTTTCCATTCTCTCGATGAGAACGCGGCTACTGGCGGTGACGTAGACGTTTTTCATGTGCCTTTTCGCCAGTTCGCTTTCGAGAGCGGAGAAATCTGCTTTGTGTCCTCTAAAAAGGCTGCCGTACACCGCCTCGCCAATGTGATACCTGTCGATTAAGATCGGCTGCCTGAGGAGGTCGATTAACTCGATACCTTTGTAGAGGATTTTTTCGTAGTATTCTGGACTGCTTCCTTTCGTCGGAGCGGAGGTGTGTAGAAAAAACGAATGCTTGATGACGTCGAGCAGGATATTGAGG
>Ga0209103_1000199_pt1 | contig 18504 bp, 15 predicted proteins | sample 4C3metaG_FD_184152 | JGI IMG/M metagenome (GOLD analysis project Ga0209103, IMG submission 184152) | Freshwater bacterial and archeal communities from Indian Creek, Illinois, USA - 4C3 metaG (SPAdes) (version 2) | ecosystem: Environmental > Aquatic > Freshwater > Unclassified | place: USA...
CAATTCGGTCATAAGATCCTGCAGGTTGTTATGCGCGATGATGAAGACAAGTTGGTTGAGGGCTATGAGTTGTATTTTGATGCCAACCATGCGCTCGATGAGATACATATAGTCAGGCGTGTGGGTGACGATGCATTTGTACAGCGAGTTTACAGCGGCTTAGTTGCTGGGGGAGCAGGTCAGTAAATGTGTTTTTAGGCGGTGGCTGCACTGCCTATTTTTTTACCTATCCAAGCCATAATTCCTAGTGTATAATGGGTTTTAAGTAGTGGAGATAGTAATTCATGAATAGGCGGCGGTGCAAATGGCAGATAATCCTGTTCTAAAGCATCTGGTGGACCTCTTTATGCAAATCGGAGCGCGGGCAACCATGGAAACTCTGGTGACAACAGATGACATGTTGACGGCCAGCCAGCTGTTGGCGTTACGCTACATTTGGCTGCACCCCGAATGCTCGCTCTCAAGTCTGGCCGAGGGGCTCGGCATTTCAAACCCTGCTGCCACCAAAGTGATGGATCGCTTAGCGCGCAAAGAGCTAGTTGTGCGCCAGCAAGGACAGGACCGGCGTCAAATTATGGCTCTACTGACTCCCAAGGGGCGAGATGCTGTAGAGAATCAGCTGCGTCTGCAGATGATTGCCTACACCAGTCTCTTTAATACCATGAGCGATACAGAACTCGCCTCACTTCAAGCGGGCCTTGAAGTGATGGTTGACGCTGCAGTGCGATACTGGCCTGATTGGCAACAGCTATGTCTGCGCTGTGGCACCGGCTGTACTAGGGCTGACTGTCCTTTGTTCCGCTATACAACCGCCTAGACTATTTCGCGGAAAAAGTTAGTCTTGGGGGTCCTAGGTCGAGCATCAGTCAGCTGTTGGTGTTGAAGGGCCGGAGGCTACGTTCTAGGATGCCATTGTAGTAGGCCAGAAGTACGCCATAATTGATGATAGGAATGCCTAACTCTGCGGTTAGCGCCAGGCGCCCAAGCATCTCTTGGCGCGTGATCATGCAAGCACCACAGTGGATAATTAACTTGTAGTCTAGCTCCTCGGGGAATGTCTGGCCACTTTGCCAGGTGATACAGAGCTCGCCGCCCACCCTCTCTTTGAGCAGGGCGGGTATTTTAACGCGCCCAATGTCGTCCTCTTGGCTGTGATGCGTGCAGGCCTCGGCAATTAGAACTTTGTCCTGGGGCTTAAGCCTGGCTAGGGCTTCCGTGGCCCCTGTCAGCTGGGGCAAGTTGCCTTTGTGCCGGGCCATGATGATAGAAAAAGAGGTCAGGGGCATAGCGGGGGGCAGTGTTTTGGCGACCAAGCCGAAGACTTGCGAGTCGGTCACGACGAGTTGTGGGGGCTCGCTGAGTGAACGGAGGGTTGAGCCGAGCTCTGTTTCGCGGCAGACTACGGCGCGATGTCCCCCATCCAATATGTCACGTAGTACTTGCACTTGCGGTAAGATGAGCCTGCCCTTGGGCGCAGCCTTATCTATGGGCACGACTAACAAGACTACGCCTTCCCCCCGCAGTATGTCGTGGAGCAAGGGTGGTTCTATAACTACCTGGCTGAGCTTTTCGGCCAGGGCATTTTTGAGGGCGGGTATTCCTTCGCCATTTAAGGCATTAACCGCCAGGACGTCCGCATGAATAGCGGGCAGAGATTGGCCGTGGGTATTTATGACAACGAGTGATGGTATTTTGCGCAGTGCCAAATCTGCCAGTAACTCTTCTTCAGAAAGTAGAAGTGGTAGCTCAGTAACTACCAGCAAAGCAAGTTCTGCCTTGCGCAATGCCCGAGCGGTGAGTCTCTGTCTTTCCACGCCCAATAAGCTTGCATCGTCTTGCCCGGCCGTATCGACCAGCACCACGGGGCCGAAGGGCAGTAGTTCCATGCTCTTGTAGACTGGGTCGGTAGTAGTTCCCAAAATAGGCGAAACTAAGGCCACTTCTTGCCCACACAAAGCGTTGATAAGGGTAGACTTGCCGACATTGCATCTGCCCAAAAGTACAATGTGGGGGCGCACGGCTCGTGGTGCTTTATTCATGTGCGAGCACCCCTCCTTTGCGCAGAGAACCGCCGTGCCCTCGTCCCACATGGCGACCAATGCGAGCAATTCTTCCTCCCAGGCAGGCGCGGCAGTGTTTCAAGGTATCGTCTATACAGCGTTTATTCTGGTATAACTCATATTGCTGGCGATAAGGAGCAGGGGTGGCGTTTGGCATAACTACATTTGCGCCCCGCTGCCATCCTTTCTCTCGGCCGTCTTCATCGAGGGTGGCGAGGGCGGTGGTGATGGGAATGTGAACTTTGCGCATCACCAACCGCGATAAGGCCACCATTTTGTAGACCATTTCCGTACTACCTTGAGGGCACATGCCGAGCGGCGTATCCGGGTGGGGGATAAAGGGACCTACGCCAAACATATCTAACTCGAGGTCTCTCCCGAGCATAATGTCCCCCGCGAGATCATCCACCGTCTGTCCGGGCAAGCCGACAAGGCAGCCGGAACCAACGTCGTAGCCTAAGTCTTTAAGGTTCGAAAGAGTTTCTAGTCGTTTGGCCAGCGTGGAGTCAGGATGGAAACGGGCGTAGAGTTCTGGGTTTGAGGTTTCAAAACGCAGCAGATATCGATCCGCACCCGCTCTTTTCCACAGGGCGAGCTCTTGGCGAGTTCGGTCACCTAAGCTTAATGTAACTGCCAAGTCATGCTCATCCTTCAGGCGCACTACAAGCCTCGCCACGCGCTCGCCTGTCCACCAGCCGTCCTCTCCTGATTGCAGTACGATGGTGCCGATTTCGGCACGAGCAAGGTCTGCTGCGGCAGAGAGAATTTCTTCTTCTGACATCCGGTAGCGCACAATCTTGTTATTGCCGGCTCGTATGCCGCAGTAGGCGCATTGGCATTGGCAAAAATTAGAGAACTCAAGCAGGCCGCGCAACCAGATGTCGTCTCCCGCCTCGCTTTTGCGCACCCTGTCGGCGGACTGCCATAGTTGTGCGAGGTCAGCAGGGTCGCTCATGTGGAGGAGCGCGACTATTTCCGCTGAGGTAAGCTGTTCTCCATGGTGTTCGGCTCGGGCGATCAAGGCGCTAGACATATATATCGCGTTCCCCTTTCAGTACCTCACTCAAGTCTTGACGTGCGCTTTCGCGCAGAGTAGGATCAGTAATTTGGGCTAGCCATGCTTCCCACTTATCTTGGGACACAGTGACATTTTCTTTTTCGCCAAAGTGGGCCATGAATTCAGCCAGCGTTAAAATGGCATTAACTTGGCAATATTTCTTAATGTGCCCTTCTTCGACCATGCTCATAAAGGCCTTGCCTGTTCTCTGATGACGATAGCACCCCGTGCAAAAACTCGGGACATAGTCTTGGCGGACAATGCTGTCGACACATGAGGCGAGAGAGCGGTGATCTGCACCGGAAAACTGACCGGAATCGCTGGCCGCCGGTCGGCCATAGCCACCCGGCGTGGTGACGGAGGCTGCACTCAGTTGAGAAACCCCTACGTCGAGTAAAAAACTGCGCATGGCAACAGATTCGCGCGTAGAGAGTATGATGCCAGTATAGGGAAGCGCTAAGCGGAGCACAGCGACAACGCGGGCGAAGTCCTCGTCCGACACGAGGTGCTCGGTCGGGAAAAGAGCTCCATGTGCTGGGCGCAGGCGGGGCACTGAAATGGTATGTGGGCCAATGCCTTTAGTCTCTTTCAGATGTGCGGCATGGGCGAGCAGGGCGCGCACTTCATAGCGGTAATTATACAGTCCAAACAGCACGCCGAGGCCATAGTCATCGATGCCTCCGTCTAGGGCTCTCTCCATGGCGCTTAAATGGTAGTTATAGTCTGCTTTAGGGCCTCTTGGGTGAACTAGGCGGTAGGTTGGCTCGTGATATGTTTCCTGAAATAGCTGGTAGGTGCCAATCCCTGCTCTTTTGAGCAGGCGGTAGTCCTCTACGCTCGTGGCTGCGATATTGACATTAATGCGGCGTATACTATGTCCGTCGACTTTTGTTTCATAGATAGTGGTGAGCGATTCGATGACATAGTCGATGGGGGAGAAAGATCTGTCTTCCCCAGCCTCAAGCAACAATCTTTTGTGCCCCATGCGGATTAAGTGCTCGGTCTGTTCGCGAATTTCGCTCTGCGTAAGGTGCACGCGTGGCAAGTTGGTGTTCTCTTGACGAAAGGCGCAGTAGAGGCAGCTATTAGAGCATAAATTTGAAATATAGAGCGGCGCAAAGAGCACTACGCGTTTGCCGTAAATCTTGTCCTTGACGATTTTCGCCGCGGCAAAGAGTTCCTCATCTACAGAGGAAGGTGCCGATAACAATGTGTCTACCTCTACCTCAGTCAGGCCATGGCATTCTTTGGCTTTCGCCAAAATACTCCCGATATTGATTGACGTCATATGGCTTTCCTGCCTTTCAATTGACTAAAAAGTAACTGCTGCTTTAACTTTGACTCCTTCAATGGCTCCTAGTTTGCCAGTCAAAGCACCCAACTCGTCATTTGTGCCATCAAAAATTAGGGCAATTACGGAGAGCCCTCGCTCTCGGTGTGGCACGCCCATCCTGCCGACGATCTGCTCACCAAAATCGGAGATCGTGGCGTTAACTTTTTTGGCAGCCTCACTGCGGCGCATAACAACGATTCCAATGACAGCAATGCGATTCTCCACGCTCAATCCTCCTACAAAACAAATAACCTGCCCCAATAAGGGCAGGAAAAATAGCGCCGTCTGGCACACCCCTGCCCTCAGAAACCCTTGGACTCAGGACTTGTTTATTCGTACCCTTGGGGACAGATATAACTCCAACCCCTCAGGTAACAAGAGCATAGCGCAGCGTTAACAAAAACGCAAGCCATAGTATTACAGATGTGAAGTCCTTGGCAGGATTTCGGGCGTTAGCAGCTAATAGTTACAGTATTGTTCGAATGATACCGCGGCCGATGCCGCGAGAGGAGAAGATGAAGTGCCTATACTTGTAACTGGTGGAGCTGGGTATATCGGCAGTCACACCTGTGTGGAGCTTATCAAGAGTGGGTATGAGGTGGTGGTACTAGATAATCTCTCTAATAGCAAGCCCGAAGTCCTAAACCGCATCGCGGAAGTGTCTGGGCAGAGCGTGCGTTTCTATCAAGGGGATGTTTTGCATAAGCCGATGCTGCGCCAGGTTTTTTCCGCACACTCCATTGACGCAGTGGTGCATTTCGCCGGGGTCAAAGCAGTGGGGGAGTCCGTTGAGAAGCCGCTTAAGTACTACCAGAACAATGTGGTTGGAACGCTGACCTTGCTTGAAGTGATGCATGAGTTTGGGGTAAAGCGCATTGTCTTTAGCTCATCGGCTACCGTCTACGGCGACCCTCACGAGGTGCCCATCAAAGAAGACTTTCCCCTGGGGCCAGTCAATCCCTATGGGCGGAGCAAGCTGATGGTAGAGGACATTCTGCGCGATCAATGTACCGCCGACCCGAATTTCGGCGCCTGCCTGCTTAGGTACTTCAACCCCATCGGGGCGCATGCTAGTGGGCGGATGGGGGAAGACCCCAGTGGCATTCCCAACAATTTGATGCCTTTTGTCACGCAGGTAGCCGTAGGTAAACGACCCCTGCTGCAGGTGTTTGGCAACGATTACGACACCCCTGATGGAACAGGCGTGCGCGATTATATCCATGTGGTAGATTTGGCCCTTGGTCATGTCAAAGCGCTCATGTGGCAGCAAGCGAGTAGGGGCATCGGTGTATTTAATTTGGGCACGGGGACTGGTGTGAGTGTGCTTGAGCTCATCAACGCTTTCGCGCTGGCGACGGGGGCAGAAGTGCCCTATGCCTTCGCTCCCCGACGGGAAGGCGATGTAGCCAAATGCTATGCTGATGCCAAGAAGGCCAAGAATGAGCTCCATTGGCAAGCCGAGCGGGGCCTTTTGGCTATGTGCCAAGATGCTTGGCGCTGGCAAAAAAACAATCCGCAGGGCTACTAAGTCGCCCTGCGGAGCTCGTGCGATAGGAAAATTGGTCTGGAGAAGGCCCGTAGGTTAAAACTTAAACTTGCGGTTGTGGAAGTAAAATACTGGCAAGGAGACTAGTGCTACCGCAAATTGGTCGACCATAGCCCGCTTTTGCCAGGGTGCTGATTGTGTCTCCCAATCGCGGCGCTGTGTGGCCAATGCTTCTTCCAGTTCGGCCTTGTCAACGATCCTAGTGGGCGGCGTGGTCTCGCGTTCGACTATGGGGCGCGCAAAACCATGGTAGTTAAAGTAGAAGCTGCTCTCGGGGAAGATGACATTTTGGACGAGGTTAGTGATGCCTTGCGAGGCGGAGAAGAAGAAAATTAAGAATGAGATTGCGCTGACAGCGAAGAAGTAGAAGTGGCGCACAGAAAAGGCCATCTCAAAATCTGCTGATCGCGCAGTGCGGCTCCAAAACCAAGCAAAGAAGCTGAGTGAAAAAATGAGTAAGAGCAAATTGCGGACAATGGCCGTGCGGTCCATGCTCCTTTGGCGCTCTTGTTCGTACTCTCTAAGGAAGGCCTCTGCATCAGGTGTAAATATGACCGCTTCCGTAGAGAATTTTGGCGGTAGCACATTGCCATCAGTAAGGCCAAGAACAGAGTAGAAGCTTTGTCTAAGGAAGGCCGCGCCGTGAAAAATTGACGTCACAAGCAGTACAGCGGCGATGACGTATACAAAAAGACTAGGCAAATGAAAAAATTTATGCATATTTACTCCTCCTTCAGAGACTAGATGCTCTTTGTTAGTTACATTCTCTTTCCGATGCTAGTTATCCTCTTTCGCGCTTGGCAACAATAAGTGGCTTATAAAAAAAGTATATAGAAGGAGGTCTTGGTTAAAATGAGAGTCTATATTTGCGTCGATATGGAAGGCATCGCTGGGGTAACGACATTTGATGAGACAACCATGGGCAAGCCAGATTACGAGCACTTTCGCCGTCAGATGCACAAAGAGACGAGTGCCGCGGTGAGGGGCGCTAAGAGTGCGGGCGCTACGCATATTGTAGTGCGCGATGGTCACGACACGGCCTGTAATCTCTTGCCGAGCGAACTGCCCGAAGAGGTACTACTTATTCGCAACTGGTCAGGCGGGCTGTATGGCATGATGGAGGGCATTGATGACAGTTTCGATGCCGTAGTCTTCGTAGGGCACCACGCCAAGGCCGGTACACCAAATGCTATCCTCAAACATACCATGAGCATGCGCATTATCGATCTACGCGTCAATGGGCTTTCTCTGCCGGAAGTAGGGTGGAACGCCTTGATTGCCGGGTACCATGGCGTGCCCATAGTCTTTGTGAGCGGAGACAAAGCATTGTGTGTAGAGGCCGAAGCTCTGTTTGAAGGTGTTGTCTCTTGTGCGGTCAAAGAGGGCTTTGGGGCATCGGCGCTGCACATGCACCCCGAAAAATGTTGTCAGGCGATCGAGGTCGAAGTGTCGCGTGCTCTCAGCGAACGCAGTTCCTGCAAGCCCTTTGTGCTTGGCGACGAATATTGTGTCGAGATAGAGTTTAACAGCGAGGAATGGGCGCACCGCGGCCAATGGTATCCTGGCGCGCAGCGCCTAGATAGTCGCACCTTGCAGTACAAGAGCACTGATTTCCTCGACTGTCTGCGGTTTTTCACCTTCGTGACTTAGATGTTGCTGCGACATACGAAATAATTTATTGCATTCCTGTAATAGCCCTTTAAGGGCTATTTGTCTTTCGCTACAATGTTGTTGTAGGGGAGGTGTTCTGGTGCTCTTTCACACTCCTGAATTTGCCCTAGTCCTCTTGGTCGCGATGGTGGGATTCTCCTTAACGCGGGGCGAGATCAGAAAAGGGGTCTTAGTGGCGGCTAGTCTGGTTTTTTACGCCTTCGGTGGCCTTTTTGATACGGCCCTTTTTGTTGTGCTCATCGTGGCAGTGTACTACTTGGCACAAGATCTCGCAGAAAATCCATCGCGGAGAAAGCTGGCGCTGATATTAGCCCTGCTCTTTGGAAATCTCGCCCTTTTTAAGTACGGCGATTTCTTGTGGAGCAATTTGTCAGTCGTGCTTGGGCTTAGAGATCTGCTCCTAGCTGATCCTCGGCCCTCCTTTTGGTTGCCACTGGGTATTTCATTCTATACATTTCAAATGGCGGCTTATGTTATCGATATCTATCGCGGCGTAATCGTCCCTGAGAAGAAATTTCTTACTTTTGCCCTTTTTATTATGTTTTTCGGGCAACTTGTAGCCGGGCCCATCATGCGCGCTAGGGATTTTTTACCTCAACTGCAGAAGTTTCTCACCCTGCGCTATGATGATTTGCGTGCCGGTGCTTACTTAATCATGCGCGGTCTCATCAAAAAGATTATAATTGCCGACAGGCTCGCTATTTTAGTGGATGCCAGATTTGGCGAGTGGGCCCACCTAGACCATGCCTCGGCCTGGGTGGCGCTGTACTTCTTTGCTTTTCAAGTATATTTCGATTTCTCGGGTTATACGGACATGGGCGTCGGACTGGGGAGGCTATTTGGCCTTAGGCTGGCTCCTAATTTCAACACACCTTACCTAGCCGCCAATGTGGCGGAGTTTTGGCGGCGCTGGCACATCACTCTCTCTACTTGGCTACGCGATTACCTTTACATACCGCTAGGGGGCAATCGCTGCAGCACGGGGCGCCGCAATCTTAATCTCTTTCTCACCATGTTGCTCGGTGGCTTGTGGCATGGCGCAGCGTGGACTTTTGTCCTCTGGGGTGCGTTTCAGGGAGTGTGGCTGGTGTTGTATCGCTTGTGGAGTGAAAATGTCATGCGCCGTTACCCTGTATTATCAGTGCCGCGCTGGGTCAATGTGTTGTTGACCTTTCACGTGCAGTGTATAAGCTATGTTTTCTTTCGCGCCGAGAGTCTTCTGGCCGCATGGGCGATGTTGCGATCAGTGCTAGACTTCTCGCAAGTAGCAACATGGAACACACAAATAGCCTATGTCGCTATTGTGGCGATGCTTTTTCTGCTTCATCTGGGAGAGAAATATGTCGATGATAACCACCGCTTGCTGCTAGCGCGTTGGCATGGGGTGCCAGCGCCCCTTAGAGGGATGGCTTATGCCTTAGTAATGTTCTTCTTGGTACTTAGTTTTAGGCCTGCGCAGCCCTTCATCTATTTTAGGTTTTAGCTGCCACCCGCTGGGAAAGGGGCCTCTACATGGGAGGAGGAGTGAAGTGATGAGAAGTACTAGGGGAGTTTGGCAATCGGGGCTGCTACATGGCCTCCTTGTTCTATTGTTGCTAGAAGCCGTCACACGCTTGTATATTGTGGATCGAGCTTTTCTCTCCCCCTATGGCGAACTTGCGCGTATCAATGACAACTTGGCCCGCCACGAGGGTCTGCCCAAGGTCGCCTTTTTTGGCTCTAGTCAAACCCAGGCCGCAATTGCACCGCGCGAAATGACCGATCGCTTAGGCCTTCAGCCATATCTTTTTGTCAATGCCTCGGCCGCGGCCGGGGGCCCTCGCGAGATGCTCTACCTGTTCGCGCAGAACTCTACACTATTTCGGGAGGTAGAAATAGTATACGTTAATGTAGACCTATGGATGTTCAATCGGCACACCTTTATGGCCGAACAGTATGGCGGTGCCGCGTGGCGGCGCAGTGCGACCTTGCTCGACCGGCTCACTTTCCCGATGGATCCCAAAACGCGGGCGGATTGGTTGTTAGGTTGGATATTGGCCACATGGGACCAGCGCGATACCTGGCGCTCGGCCCTGCTTGATTGGGTTCGTACCCCCTGGACATACAATCCGCATATTGTATATGACTGTTTCGGAAGGCCAGTCGCTGGATTCTTAACTGCCGATCGCCCCCTAACGCGCGAGATGTTGGCGCAAGAAGCCCGCGAATTTGTGGTTAGTCACATGCAGGAGTTTAGCATTAACGGGGATGCCTTCGACGATTTAGCCCTGCTGGTGCAGGCAGTGAGAGCCGCCGGCGCCCTGCCTGTGTTTCTGCGCGTGCCAGCCTCTCCAGAGTACAACATGGCCCTGCACAACAGTGGAGTTGACCAAGAGAGCCTATGGCGCAAATTTGCGTTGCAATTTACCGATGTAGCCACGTTGGATTTAAGCGGCCTCGCCCTAGAAGAACTGGAGTACTGGTGGGATCCCTACCATATGTCGAGCCATGGGGCCTTGGAGTTTGCCCTACCCATCATCCACGACCTTCGCCAGCGCCTCGGCCTAAACTAATATTGCGGCAGCAGGAATGTTGTCTTTTGCGGCGAATTTAGTTGGCAGATGATTCTGGCGGGAGGTATGCAGCAATGACTGACACCCTAAGAAACTTCGCCTCCCTGACGGATGGCGTTGTCAAGGTGCACCATGCCGAAACAGGGCCACATCCAGTGCTTGTGCCAGCCCATGGCATTTTCCTCAAGGTCAATGGGGTCAAGCATACCATGGAGGTTGCTGTCAAAGAGTCTGACGAGATCTCAGTCGAGGCGATCGATGAAGTGATACCAGGCTCATGGTCCATCTGGATTAGCCCTAATCTCTTGGCTGCCTATGTGAGGCTGCAGCCCGGCAAAAAAATCAGGCGTTCATTGCCTACCCTAGCTCCAACGGAAAGACTTGTTATCGTACCGCTAGAGTCGACCGAGCCTATCCCAGCGGTTGAACTTAGCGAGCTGACAGCGCGACTGGGGCAGGAGGGGATACTGTCGCGAGCTGATATGAGCCTCTTGCCCATCGTCACTCAGGCCACAGAAGCAGGGCAGTATTTGATCGCTTCCGGTACGCCACCTACTCCTGGGCGCGACGCTGAGATTTCAATGTTCTTTGAGGCCGCACAAAAAACGGAAAAACAAGTGACGGAAGACAGTGCAGTTGATTTTCGCTCGCGTTATGAATTTACCGCCGTTAAAGAAGGACAGATACTCTTGAAAAAGACCCCGCCCTTGGCCGGGGTCCCCGGCACGGGCGTGAGGGGAGAGCATATAATGCCCCCCCCAACCAAGGACATTGCGCTGATAGCTGGGGCGGGTGTCCTGCACCAAGAGTGGGCAGGACAACTGGTGGCTACTAAGGCGGGGCGACCAGTTCTGCGACCTGGCACACAGGCCATTGCCGTAGAGGTTGTTCCTGACATGGTAGTAAAAGGTAGCGTGGACCTAAAATCGGGGAACATTTCTTTCCTGGGCGATGTCTCGGTAGGCGAAGACATCACCGCGGGTTTCTCCGTATGGGCCGGAGGCATGCTGCGGGTAGCGGGTGTGGTCGAAAAAGCGCAGGCACAGGCAGTAGCCGGAGTGCAGGTGCGTGGCAACATTATTGCCTCAGAGGTGCAGTCAGGCCCTTCGCTCGACTTCTTGCGCAATGTGCGCGGGCTCTTGCCAAGTTTGAAGGAGGACATCAATACACTCTCCTTAGCAGTGCAGCAACTAAAGAAGCGCTTGCCACCAGAGAAGGAGAAATTTGCTGCGCAACTTGTCAGCACCATGCTCAATCAGCGGGGGGAAGAGCTCGAGAACAGGGTGAAACAACTACATGACGAATTGCGCCAGCTAGATCATCGCTTGCTAGAAATGTATGGCCCCACTCTAGTTAGTACGCTCGGGCAATTTAGGCAGGAAATTCAGCAAGGGAAGCGGACCGAAGAGCAGTTGGCTATCTTGGCGCGGTTAGCTGTCGTACTCACGGAGAAGATAGCAATCATTAACCCTGACGAGGCTCATTTAGTGGTTGGCAATGTCATAAGCTCACAGGTGTCTTGTACCGGCTCCATGACCATCTCGGGAGGAGTCTACAATTCCAAAGTGCAGGCGGGTGGCAAGATTGTGGTGCAAGGGGTTTTTCGGGGTGGGGAGATGAAGGCGGGGGGCGATGTTACCGTTAAAGAGCTTGGCTCCGAGTCATCCGTGGCTACATCTGTCACTGTGCCTACGAACGCTAAGATCAGCGTCGGCATCGGCTGGGAGAATAGCGTTGTCATCATTGGTCCGCGACGTTACAAGTTTGAAAAGAAGCAAGTTGGGGTGTCCCTACGTCTTGAGGAGGGCAACATTCTCATTCGTTAGGCTCAAGCGGGCTAGACCTTTTCCGCAGAAGGCGGGGGAGGTCTTTTTTGTTTAACTATTGACGAGATCAGTGCCCGATTGGTAGAATACAATTAAATGATTGCTTAATGATATAAGAATGGAGGGATGAAAAATGTTAAAAAAGACTATCACAGAGCCATGCTCAATTTCTCTTGTGCCAGCGGACTTAGCGAGCCTTAAAGAAAAAGTGCTAGAAGTGGCGGGCCTTTCGGAGCTCTTCAAAGTTCTCGCTGATGAGACCCGCACGCGCATTTTGTACATTTTGTCCGAGGGAGAGATGTGTACCTGTCATCTCGCCGAAATACTAGAAATGAGTCTGCCGGCGATCTCACATCATCTACGTCTACTGCGCCTGACTCGCTTAGTGAGGAGCAGAAGAGAGGGGAAAATGGTCTACTACGCGCTTGACGATGAGCATGTCTTGCATTTGATTCGAGAGGCGCAGGCGCATTTCGCGGAAGAACGCTGAAAGAAAGGGTGCGGTCACAGTGGATCAAGAAGTATCCAAAAATCAGGAATGTGCGAAATGCACGCTCGAAAAGCCTGCAGGAGGAAGTCGCGCTGACTACAATCGCAGGCTCATACCGATGGGCCTTTCATTGGCCTTGCTACTCATTGGCATGCTAATCGAAGACTTCCGCCCTTGGTCTACACTCCTTTTGTCTATCTCCTACATCGTCGTTGGGTGGCCCATTATTCGCCATGCGGGAGCGAACATTTTGCGCGGCAAGCTCTTTGACGAGTATAGTTTAATGACCATTGCCACGTTTGGGGCCATTGCGCTCGGGGAGTTTTCAGAGGCTGTCGCGGTGATGGCGTTTTTTTCTCTAGGAGAGTATTTTCAAGAGCGAGCCGTTGATAAATCACGCCGCTCAATTAAAGCTCTTTTAAGTTTGCGCCCTGAATATGCGAATCTACTTCGTGGCGGGCAAACCTTGGCAGTCGCCCCTGAGACCGTACATATGGGAGAGATTATTGTGGTCAAGCCGGGCGAGCGGGTGCCGCTTGACGGTGTTGTGCGGGCTGGCGAATCCTGGCTTGACACCTCGCCTCTCACGGGGGAATCTGTTCCCCGTGCGGTTACAGCTGGTCACGAAATCCTCGCGGGCACGATCAACCAAGCAGGATTGCTTGAGGTCGAAGTAACGAAGGTTTACGCCAACTCGACAGTAGCCAAGATACTAGAATTAGTGGAGCAAGCCAGCGAACGCAAGGCGCCTACGGAGCGATTCATTACTTCTTTTGCGCGTTACTATACGCCGGCAGTAGTGGCCGGAGCAGCAATCATTGCGCTCGTCCCGCCGCTCTTCATACCCGGGCAGACCTTTGAGGTGTGGGTGTACCGTGCGTTGGTCATGCTCGTCATATCCTGTCCGTGCGCCTTGGTCGTTTCTGTGCCCTTAAGTTATTTTGGTGGCATTGGGGCGGCCAGCCGACAAGGTATTCTGTTTAAAGGCGCGAATTATCTCGACGCTTTGTCTAAGTTACACACCATCGTCTTTGATAAAACTGGCACCCTCACGCGAGGTATCTTTCATGTGGCCGAGGTATTGCCACAGGCAGGGTATAGCAGGGAGGATGTCTTGTCTTTGGCCGGAGCGCTGGAGAGGCATTCCACGCACCCGATAGCGAAGGCCGTTTGTCAGGCTGGAACAGTAGCTACGTGGGCCGAACTTACAGCGATCAGTGAACTAGCAGGGCGCGGGATGACAGCCCGCCTTGGCGAAAAGCTGTTAATTGTCGGCAACGACCGATTAATGTCCCTCCATGGCGTGCTGTTGCCGGCACGACAAATGCAAGGCGGCACAAGTGTCTTTGTGGCCTTAGAAGGCCACTTCGTGGGTGAAATACGCGTAACGGATGAACTCAAGGCCGACGCTTATCAGGCGGTAGCGGACTTACGTGCCCTAGGGGTTCGCCACATCTCTATGCTTACGGGAGATTACGAGTACCCAGCCGCGCGGGTTGCACAGATCCTTAAGCTAGATAGTTACCATGCCGAACTGCTGCCACACGAAAAAGTGGCGGAAGTAGAAGTGATGCAACAAGCCTTGCTCAAGGGGCATCAGAAACTAGTCTTTGTGGGTGATGGCATAAATGATGCCCCCGTCATCGCGCGCGCCGATATCGGCGTAGCGATGGGGGGCCTAGGGAGCGATGCCGCGATCGAGGCTGCCGATGTAGTCATTATGCAAGATGCACCTAGTAAGGTGGTCACGGCGGTTAGACTAAGTCGCTATACCACAGCTATAGTGCGGCAGAATGTGGCTCTTTCTCTCGGGGTGAAACTGGTCTTTATGTTGCTCGGCGCAATGGGGCTAACCACCATCTGGGGTGCGGTCTTCGCTGATGTGGGTGTGACCCTGCTCGCCATCGCCAACGCCATGCGCGCCCTGCGCTTTAAAGGGTGAGATGTGAAGGGTGACTAGCGGTCGCGCAATTTTTCGTGCGCCACCTTTAGGGACGCGATGATTGGTATCCCTTGCGGACAGAGAGGTTCGCACTTGCCGCATTCCACGCAACGGGAAGCGTCAGTCTTGCTGTTCACCAAGCTCTTATAGGTGGTGAATCCGCCTTCTATAGTGCCGTAGGTGCATAGATCATTGTAGAGACTAAAGACAGAGGGGATATTCACCTTCTCTGGGCAAGGTAGGCAGTAGCGACATTCGGTACAGGCGGTGGCCGTGCGCGCGCGGTAAAGCTGTTTCGCTTGGTCGATTAGCCCCAGTTCATCTACCGTGAGGCTATTCGGCAGGGCTCTTTTAATTATGTGCACATTCTCATTGAGTTGGGCAATCGAATTCATGCCGCTTAATACAACGGTCGTTTCCGGGAAGTTGCCTACCCACCGCAGGGCCCACTCAACAGGCGACTTTTTCTTCTGGGCCTTGTTCCAAACCGCCTGGATTTCGGCGGGTGGTTGCTTGGCGAGTTTGCCGCCTAGGAGCGGCTCCATAATTACGATCGGGATGTCGCGGTGCGCCGCATACTGAAAGCCCTCTAGCCCCGCTTGGTAGTCCTCATTCATGTAGTTGAGCTGGATTTGACACATAGCCCAGTCGTAAGAATCGACTATCTCTTTAAACACCGCAAAGGAATCATGAATAGAAAAAGCAGGGTACTTAATGCGGCCGTCCGACATGGCAGTCTTAAGGAAATCCAGCACGCCAAGACCTTTCATTTTTTCCCAATACTCCTTGCGCAAAGCATGCAGCAGGTAGAAGTCAATATAATTGGTGTTGAGCCTTTTTAGCTGTTCATCGAGCAGGCGATTAAAGTCTTTGGCTTCTTTGATATGCCAGGGGGGCAGTTTGGTGGCGAGCTTTACCTTCTTACGGTAGTCAAGGCCCCCACTGAGCGCTTGCCCCACGATAAGTTCGCTCTTGCCCTTGTGGTAGTCATAGGCGGTATCTATGTAATTTACGCCTACATCGACGGCCGCCCTAATGAGGTCAATAGATTGCTCTTCGTCTACTATGCTCTCGGCGAGAACATTGCCGTGAGCATTTTCTGCCGGCTGTTTAAGCGGCAAGCGCATGCATCCCAATCCTAATGTAGAAACTTTGAAGCCTAGTCTGCCAAAAGGCCTATACTGCATTCGTAAACCTCCTTTTGTTTGCCTAACTACTACTTTCTTCGTCAGTGCAGTTACTTCCTGCCGAGGGGGGCCTAAGTATTGTTACTAAGTCCGCAATGCGTCATAATGGGAAAGGATAACTCCTAAATCTTAAGCGCAAAGGAAGGCGAGCCATGCATAGATACGACGTGGCCATAATTGGCGCGGGACCGGCAGGGATCTTTGCCGCACTAGAGCTAACAAAGCTGAGACCAGAGCTCAAAATTGTCATGATTGAGGCAGGTCAAGACATCTATCGGCGCATTTGCCCACTGATTGAGCTTGCTACAAAACAGTGTCCCAGCTGTAACCCTTGTGGCATCATGCGTGGTTTTGGTGGGGCCGGCGCGTTTTCGGACGGCAAGTACAACTTTACGACTGAGTTTGGTGGTTGGCTGCAAGATTACTTGCCTGCACACGAAGTCATGCAGCTGATCGAGTACATCGATAGCATCAATTTAGGCTTTGGGGCTCCGCAAGAGACATATTCATCAGAAAATAGTGGCTTGAAGAAGCTTGCGCTCTCACTCGACCTGCACTTGTTGAGCGCCAAAGTGCGCCATCTGGGCACGGAGAATAATCTGCGCATCTTAAAGGAGCTCTATCAAGTGCTAGAGGCACATGTCACTATGTTGTTTAACACGACTGTCGAGAAAATCGAACCGCGGGAAAAGGAGCATGGTCTTACTCTTCGTTCGCACAACAAGTCTTGCCCGCAGGAGATCAAGGCCGAGTTTGTCATTGCTGCGCCGGGACGTGCCGGAGCGGAGTGGTTTGCTAAAGAGTGCAAGTCGCTAGGGCTAGATCTTTACAATAACCAGGTGGACGTCGGGGTGCGAATCGAGATACCTTTTGAAGTAATGCAGCACATCACTGATGAAGTGTACGAGGCCAAACTCGTCTACCGTACCAAGCAGTATGGGGATCTGGTGCGTACCTTTTGCATGAATCCTCACGGTTATGTGGTGACGGAAAACACAGATGGCATCATTACGGTTAATGGGCATAGCTATCGGGACAAAGAGCGACATAGCAAGAACACAAACTTTGCCTTGCTGGTCAGCAACCGTTTTACACACCCCTTTAACGAGCCACATCAATACGGCAAGCGCATTGCCTCATTTTCGAATCTCTTGGGCGGCGGCGTTATCGTGCAGAGATTCGGTGATCTTATTAAGGGTAGGAGGACCAATGCGCATCGTCTTGGGCAAAGCTTTACCCAGCCCACCCTCGAAGCCACGCCGGGTGACCTTAGCTTGGTCTTGCCGAAGCGTCACCTTGATAATATTGTCGAAATGATATATGCCTTAAACGAAATTGCGCCCGGCATGGCCAATGATGACACCTTGCTCTACGGCGTCGAAGTAAAATTCTACAGTTCCCGCCTCAAATTATCCGCTGAATTAGAGACCCCGGTGCCCCGATTTTTTGCCATTGGGGATGGTGCCGGTGTGACTAGGGGCTTGTCGCAGGCCGCAGCTAGCGGTGTTCATGTGGCTCGCGTAGTCGCTTCGCGCCAAAGAAAAGAAAATAGTCTTTTCGTCTAACATTCCCCTCGCTACTGTGTTATTATCCGGAGAAAAAGAGGAGGATTAAGTATGGAATTTGCGGAAAAAAGATTTCCCAACAATTTTATCCAGGATATAATCACGGCTGATTTGGCCCAAGGCCAGAATGGGGGCAGGGTACATACGCGCTTCCCTCCTGAGCCTAACGGTTGGCTTCATATTGGCCATGCCATTGCCATTTGCCTAGACTACGGCTTAGCTATTGCTAATGGTGGTAAGTTCAACCTGCGTTTCGATGACACTAATCCGCTCAAAGAAGAGCAGGAATTTGTCGATGCCATTATGGACGACATGAGGTGGTTGGGCGCTGATTGGGAGGACCGGTTATTTTTTGCCTCGGACTATTTTCAAGAGAAGTATGATTTCGCAGTCGGCTTGATAAAAAAAGATTTGGCCTATGTCGATGACCTAAGCGCAGAAGAGATCCGCGAGTATCGTGGCACGCTTACCGAGCCGGGGCGCCCTAGCCCTTACCGCAATCGCCCCATCGCCGAAAGCTTGGATCTTTTCGCCCGCATGAAAAAGGGGGAGTACCCCGATGGGGCTAAGGTGCTGCGCGCCAAAATTGATATGGCCAGCCCTAACATCAATATGCGCGACCCAGTTATTTATCGCATCCGCCATGCCTATCATCATCGCACCAGCATGGAGTGGTGCATTTATCCCATGTACGATTACTCCCACCCCATTGGGGATGCCCTAGAAGACATTACCCATTCCATCTGTACTTTGGAGTATGCCGACCATCGGCCCTTGTACGATTGGGTTGTCGACAATATCGACTATGTGCCTCGCCTACCAGGTCGCCCCAAGCAAATCGAGTTCGGCCGCGTGGGGGTAAGTCACACTATCATGAGTAAGCGCAAGTTGCGCAAACTCGTTGAAGAAGGTTTCGTGGCCGGCTGGGATGACCCTCGTATGCCCACCATTGCAGGCTTGCGGCGCCGCGGCTATACTCCTTCCTCGATACGTACCTTTGCCGAAAAATGTGGCGTTGGGCGCAGAAACATGGTCGCTGAGCTGGCCCTGCTCGAACATTGCATCCGCGAGGAACAGAATGCCGCAGCCAGCAGAATCATGGCGGTCCTCAGGCCACTAAAAGTAACTCTGGCGAATTATCCCGCCGAGCAAGTGGAATGGTTGACGATTGAAAACAACCCCGAAAACCCCGCCAGCGGAGCGCGTCAGGTTCCTTTTTCGCGCGAAATATATATTGAAGAAGAAGATTTTATGGAGAATCCGCCCAAGAAATTT
>Ga0209103_1000200_pt1 | contig 18488 bp, 15 predicted proteins | sample 4C3metaG_FD_184152 | JGI IMG/M metagenome (GOLD analysis project Ga0209103, IMG submission 184152) | Freshwater bacterial and archeal communities from Indian Creek, Illinois, USA - 4C3 metaG (SPAdes) (version 2) | ecosystem: Environmental > Aquatic > Freshwater > Unclassified | place: USA...
ACCTGACAGAGGCTGAGGTGCGCGATGCGCTCGGGCGGCTCGATCCTCTGTGGGACGAGCTATTCCCAGGTGAACAGGAACGGATTGTGCGGCTGCTGGTCGAGCGCGTGACGGTCGGCGAGTCGGGCGCGGAGATCAGGCTGAACCTGGAAGGGCTGGCCGCATTGGCGCGCGACATGGCAGCGAAGCAGGGGGCGATGGCGGCATGACCAGCGTCACAGTGGTGGTGCCGATGGCAATTCGCCGCCGCGGCGGGCGGAAGCAGATCATCGGGCCGGATGGGGCGCCGATGCGATTCGGCGGGGACGACGCGGGCGTTACCACTACTCGCGGTGACCCGGCGCTCGTGAAGGCGCTGGCGCGGGCGTTCCGGTGGCGGCGCATGCTGGAGGATGGGCGGTATGTCTCCATCCGGGAACTCGCGGCGAAGGAGGGCGTCGACCGGGCCTATGTCGGTCGCGTGCTGAACCTGACGCTGCTGGCGCCGGAGAAGGTGGAGGCGATCCTGGATGGGCGGCAGGTGGAGGGCGTAACGTCGGCCAGCGTAACGACGCCGCCAGCGAAGTGGGCGAAGTAGCAGTCATCGTTCGTCCCGCGACCCTCTACGACCGTTTAGCCTTACGCGCAGCCGCAAGCGCTTTCCACGACCAGTTTGCCCGATCACGGATCGGCTTCGGCTCTTTCGAAGCTGAAGACTCGGCCTTTTCCTCAGCGTTGGGTGACGCGGTTCTGGAAACGTGTTGCGGCGCCTTAGTGGCCGTCGACACCGGCAACGGGGGGCGGGCGCCTGGCGCTGCCTTGACCGCAGTGGTTTTCGCGACACGGGCCGAATCGTTAGCAGTCCGCGGAACGGTGGCCGCCTTGCGAGCCGGCTTGCGCGCCGCCGAGTTCTTCGTCACTCCAACTTCGGCCAGAGCCGGACGCCTGGATACGACGCCCTGGCTCCTTCCGGCCTTCGCGGCAGAAGCCTCCGCGCGCGGTAACTTCCCCGACTGCGCCCGCGAGTGCCGTGCGGCCCGTTTGGTCCCTGGCAGTGCGCTGTCTCCCGCGGGCTCAGGCGGCATCGCCATGTCGATGCCGAACAGCGCCGCCACATCGTCGTCCCGCAGCACACGTCCTGCGGTCGGAGTGCCGGCGGCAAACGGCATGTCCGCGGCGGCGCCGGCCAGCAGTTCCGCCCCCTCCACCCGGCGCAGCCTGAACAGCAACTCCGGCTGCTCGTCGAGCCGTGCACCGACACCATAGAGCACCGCCGCAACGTGCTTGCACATCGCAGCGTGGTCCGGACAACTGCAGGTGAAGCGGATCTCCGCCGGGCACGGAAAGAGGCCTGCGTCCTGGCGGCACAGCCGCTCCATCACGGCTTTGGAGAAACGGCCCTGCAGCAGTTCCACCAGGCTATCGATGCCGCCCGCGCAATCGGCACAGAGCTTCCGCCAGGCCGGCTGTGCCAACGGGCGGATGGTGACGCTCGTCTCGTAGAGTTCGGAGCCGTTGACCAGCGCATGGACCTCGCCGGGCGCGATCTGCAGATCGATCACCGAGCCGTTGCGCACATAGGTGCGCCCGCGCGGCAGGCGGTTCTCGTAGTCTCGATAGGTTTCGAGGTTCTCGCACCAGGCCTTGCCCCAAAAGGTGCTCGCGATGCGGCGCCCATCGATGCAGACCGGGACCAGCTGCCGGCCCTGCTTGCGCAGCTGGGCCGTCAGCTTCTCCGCCGCCCGGCGCCGCTTGGCGACCGGGACATAGGGCGCCCAGCCGCCCCTCCAGCCGCGCGACATCACCTCACTCCCGCATGGCCGCGTTGAGGTCCAGCGCCACCAGCCGCAGCAGCGCCTCGTCCGACAACTCGGTCAGGCTGATCTCCTCGCCACCGGCCAGGACTGCGTCGGACAGGGTGCGCTTGGAGTCGATCATCTCGCCAATCCGTTCCTCGACAGTACCGCGGCAGACGAACTTGTGCACCAGCACGTTGCGCTTCTGGCCGATGCGGAAGGCCCGATCGGTCGCTTGGTTCTCCACCGCCGGGTTCCACCAGCGATCGAAATGCACGACATGCGACGCGGCGGTCAGGGTCAGGCCGGCGCCTCCGGCCTTTAACGACAGCACGAAGAACGGCGCCGCGTCCGAGTCCTGGAACTCCCGTACCAGCGCCTGGCGCCGCTTCACCGCCGTGCCGCCGTGCAGCACCAGGCCCGCGCGGCCGAATACGCCGCCCAGGAAGCTGGCCAATGGCTGCGCAGCTTCCTTGAACTGCGTGAAGACCAACATCTTTTCCTGCCGCGCCGCCACCACCTCGGCGATCTCGCGCAGCCGCGCGAACTTGCCGCTCTCCTCCTCGGCCCAGCCATCATCATTCAGCCAGTGCGAGGGATGGTTGCAGATCTGCTTCATGCGCATCAGCGAGGCCAGCACCAGGCCTCGCCGCTTGATGTTGTCCGCCTGCTCCAGCTGTTCGGACAGGGCTTCGACCGCCTGGGCATAGAGCGCGGCCTGACGGCGCGAGAGGTGGCAATGCGCGGTGACCTCGGTCTTGTCCGGCAGATCAGCGATGATGGCACGGTCGGTCTTCATGCGGCGCAGGATGTAGGGTCGCACCAGTTCGCGCAGCGGGCCATAGGGGTTGTGCGCGTGCTCCGCCAAACGCTTCGTGTAGCTGGTGAACTGCTTCGCGGTGCCGAGCAATCCCGGGTTGATGACATCGAAGATCGACCACAGGTCGCCCAGGCTGTTCTCCACCGGCGTCCCGGTCAGCGCGATGCGGCTGTGCGCCTTCAGCGCCCGGGCGGCTCGGGTCTGCTTGGCACCGGGGTTCTTCAGCGCCTGTGCCTCGTCGAAGACAGCCAACCGCCACTCGACCTCGGCGAGCACCGGCAGGCGCAGCAGCGAGGCATAGCTGGTGATCACCAGGTCGAGCCCCGCGGCGTCCTCCGCCGTGAAGCGCTTCACCTCCTCGGCCGGCATGGCGGAGGGATGCAGGATGCGCGCATGCAACTCCGGCGCGAAGCGGGCGATTTCCGCCGCCCAGTTGGCCAGCAGCGAGGCGGGCGCGACCAGCAGCGAAGGGGCAGCCTTACCCTTGGCTTCGCGCCGTCGCGCCAGCAGCAGCGCAAGCACCTGGATGGTCTTGCCCAGCCCCATGTCGTCGGCCAGGCAGCCGCCGAGGCCCAGGCCGGCGAGCAGGTGCAGCCAGTGTAGCCCCGCTTTCTGGTACGGGCGCAGCGCGCCCAGCAGGGCCGGGCCGGGATCGACGCGACCGGCCTCGGGTGAGCGCAGTCCGCGCAGGGTGTCGGCCAGCCAGGGACCGGCGGTGACGCGCGACCAGTCGGCGCCGCTGTCGGCATCGACCGCATTCTTGCCCAGACCCGCGCCGGCCAGCAGGCGCATCGCTTCGGCGAAGGGCAGGCCGTCCTTCTCGGCCAGCGCCTCGGCGGCGCGGAACTGGTCGAGCCTGCGCTGCAGCTTCGCGCGATCCACCTCCACCCAGCGGCCGCGCAGCAGCACCAGGTTCTCCGTTCCGGCGAGCAGCAGGCGCAGCTCGGTCTCGCTCAGTTCCTCGCCATCCAGCGTGGTGGCGACGCGGAAGTCGAGCAGGCTGTCGAGGCCGAGCTTGGACGGTGCACGAGTGCCGACAGTCGCGGTGACCTGCGGGCGCGACGGCCGGCCAGCGGACCAGCCCGCCGGCATGCGCAGCACCACGCCGGCACGTTCCAGCTCGCCTGCGCTGGCAAGCAAGCGCCAGGCTTCGCCCGGGCTCCAGCGCAGCGGGTGGAAAATCTCGCCAGAGTCGACCATCTGCCGCAGCCAGTCGCAGGCCTCGGCAGCGCGCTGCACTGGCAGCAGCAACGACAGCAGCTTGGTCCGGTTGGCGGCGCCGCCATACTCGCGCAGCGCCTGCCCGAGCGGCTGATGCTGCACCCGTGCCTGGGCCGAGAGCTGAGACGCATAGGTCGCGAGGAAGGCAAACGGCGCGTCGGTGTCGCGGCGGTTCTCCGCCAGATTGAAATGCACGCGCCCGACAAGGTTCCAGGCCGGGTTGAACCGCTTCAGCGCCTCCTGCAGCTCAGCGCCGGAGGCTGCCATATCGGCCGCGAGCGCCGCGGCCAGGGCGTGCCAGAGGTCCCGCAGCAGCTCGGCCGAGATGTACTCGGCACCTTGCATCAGCGGTGCGATGAGCACCAGGAAGCCGAGCTCGGCCTCGTCGGGCGGGGGCACGTCTGGGAGCGCTGTGCTGCCCTCGGCGCCGGCGGCTTGAACGCAGAGTGCGGAGACGTAGCGTGCCGCAAAGTCACGCCACCAGAGGAAAACTGGCGGCAGCGCCGCGCCCACCTCGCCGGCGCCGAGGCGCAGCAGCCCCTCACCACTGCCGCGGGCGAAAGCCTGCTGCAGCCGGGTCGCGACCGCCTGGTCCATGCCAGCGGCGTCGGCCCTGGGTTCGCAGACCAGATGGCCGTGAGGTGTCAGGCGGAGGCCAAGGGAAGTCATTGCGGCAGCACCGTGAGCAGGAATGCGATCGGCACGCAAGAGACGGCGGCCGCTGTCAGATAGCCTGCCGGCTGGCAGGGGGGGGGGCACTCAATCTCTGGCGTGGTCGGGGGCTAGACCGCCTGGGGAGTGCTGCCTTCGCGCTAATACAGAAAATTGCCTCGCGTGCGCGCATAGACCGGACCCTGCTTTTCACGCGCGCGGGCCGAGAGGGGACTAAGCCGGTTCGCGTTAGAACGCCCCGGTTCATAAGTGGATATTAGACACGACGCCCTTGGGCGACGCTAACCTATTGAAAAGACTGGCGTCCCTTACGGGATTCGAACCCGTGTTGCCGCCGTGAGAGGGCGGTGTCCTAGGCCTCTAGACGAAAGGGACCGGGCCAGTGGGGAGTCCTTACCCCCCTCGCGCCGGCGGGGCAAGCCGGGCCTTTGCATGGCGCCCCTCCCGGCACGCATCGGAGCAGAAGCGCACCTCCTCCCAGTTGCGCGCCCATTTCTTGCGCCAGGCGAAGGGTCGGGCGCAGGCGGCGCAGATTTTTTCCGGCAGGTTGGGCTTCTTGTGCGTCACCGGGTCGGAACCGCCGCACCTGGCAGAATCTCGCCCACCACGCGGCCGCTGCGCGCATCCAGCAGCAGGATGCGGTCGCCATCCGGGCGCTGCACATGCACGGCGAAGTGGTCTTTCGCACCCGCCACGCCCATGATGCGGCTGCCGGCGGGCAGGTTCAGGCTCATCGGCGGCAATGCCGCCTCCGAACCACCACCACCCGCGCGCTGGACGAGCAGCACAACCAGCGTCACGGTGCCGGCCACGATCAGCACGCCCATCGTCACAACCAGGAATTTGAGTGCCTGCATTTGCCACAAACCCATGAAATCACCGCGACGCAAGCCGATCACGGACAGCGCGTGGACCGATTCCTCGCGGAGCGGATAGGCAATCTCTCTCGCTCCCGCGTCAAGGCGTTGATCGAGGAAGGCCACGTCACGCGCGATGGCCAGCCCCTGGCCGAGCCCGCGCAGACGGTCCGCCCCGGCAGCCTCTACCGCGTGGCCCCCCCGCCACCTGCCCCCGCGCGGCCCCAGGCCCAGGCCATGGACCTCGATATCCTGTTCGAGGACGGCCATCTCATCGTGCTCGACAAGCCCGCCGGCCTGGTGGTCCATCCGGCGCCGGGCAATCTGGACGGCACGCTGGTCAACGGCCTGCTCGCCCATGCCGGCGAGGAACTGGAGGGAATCGGGGGCGAGAAGCGCCCGGGCATCGTCCATCGGCTGGACAAGGACACCTCGGGCATCATGGTCGTCGCCAAGAGCCAGCAGGCGCATCAGATCCTCTCCGATGCCTTCGTCGCCCGCGACCTGGACCGCGAATACCTGGCCCTGGCCTGGGGCGTGCCCAACCCCGCCGAGGGCGTGATCGAGGCCGCCATCGGCCGCCACACGACGGACCGCAAGCGCATGGCCGTGGTCGAACCGCGCTCGCGCGGGGTGCAGCGGGGCGAGATGGCGGGCGCCAATGCCGGCAAGCATGCCATCACCCGCTACAGCACCGAGCAGGTCTTCCACGGCGCCGTCACATTGGTGCGCTGCAAGCTGATGACCGGGCGCACGCACCAGATTCGGGTCCACATGGCGCATATCGGCCACCCCCTGGTGGGGGACCCTGTGTATCTGCGACGTATCCCGGCAGGCAGCAAAGCCCTCCCCCCGGAACTTCGGGAGGCCTTGCTGGCCTTTCCGCGGCAAGCCTTGCATGCGGCCAGCCTTGGCTTTCTTCACCCTGTTACTCGGAAAAAACTGTCCTTCCGCTCCGATCCGCCGGAAGATTTCCAAAATCTCTTGGGGGTTCTTGGCTGTAACCGCCTGTAACCGGACCACTTTAGTCAGTTTTGCTTGCGTGATTTCTGCAATTTCGGTAAGTTGCGTCTGCGACCACGCCCTGGGGTGCCACACCAACCCCGCTTGCTGAAACCGCCCCTTCCGTGACCGGGGTGGATGCATCCGGGAGGGCCCCAGGCGCGTTAAGCCAGTCAGGCCGTGTGCCCATCGCCGTCACGGGGTGGGATACGGCGCAAATGGAAGGCTCGTCCGATACGATGGCTTCTTTGAGTATCCCGCTTGCCCCGGAAGGCAACCTGTCCCGCTATCTGCAGGATATCCGGAAATTCCCCATGCTCGCCCCCGAGGAGGAGCTGGCCCTGGCCAAGCGCTGGCGCGACGCCGGCGATGAGGCGGCGGCCCATAAGCTCGTCACCTCGCATTTGCGCCTCGTGGCGAAGATCGCGATGGGATATCGCGGCTATGGCCTGCCCGTGGGTGAACTCATCTCCGAAGGCAATGTCGGCATGATGCAGGCCGTCAAGCGCTTCGACCCCGATCGCGGCTTCCGGCTGGCCACCTACGCCATGTGGTGGATTCGCGCGGCCATCCAGGAATACATCCTGCACAGCTGGTCGCTCGTGAAGATGGGCACGACCGCGGCGCAGAAGAAGCTGTTCTTCAACCTCCGTCGCCTCAAGGGGCAGATCGGCGCGCTGGAAGATGGCGACCTGCAGCCCGAAGTCGTCGCCAAGATCGCGAAGACCCTGGCCGTGCCGGAGCAGGATGTGGTGAGCATGAATCGCCGCCTCGCCAGCCCCGACAACAGCCTCAACGCCCCCGTCCGCGCCGATAGCGAGGGCGAGTGGCAGGATTGGCTGGTGGATGACGCCGAGAGCCAGGAGACCGAACTCGCCGAGCGGCAGGACATGTCCAACCGCAAGGACATGCTCAACGGCGCACTCCGCACCCTGAATGAGCGCGAGCGCCACATCCTGATCGAGCGCCGCCTCAAGGATGAGCCGACGACGCTGGAGGAGCTTTCGCAGCAATACAATATCAGCCGCGAACGCGTCCGTCAGATCGAGGTCCGCGCCTTCGAGAAGCTGCAAAAGAGCATGAAGCAGCAGATCACCGAGCGGCGCCTCGGCGTCGGGTAAGGGGGCGTTTCACCCCATCCGCTGCAATGCCGCGCCGTGCTGCCTGAGCCAGGCAGTCGCGGTGTGGCGGTGCGGCGTGCGGCTTTCCACCACCGCCCAGAAACGCGGCGAGTGATTCATCTCCCGCAGATGCGCCACCTCATGCGCCACCACGTAATCCAGCACCCAATCCGGCGCGAGAATCAGCCGCCATGAGAAGGCGAGGGTGCGATTGGGCGCGCAACTGCCCCAGCGGCTGCGCGTGTCCTTCAGGCGAATCGCGCTCGGGCTCACCCCCAGCGCCTCGCAATGCGGCCGCGCGGCCAGCACGATGCGGCGCAAAGCTTCGGCGCGCAGGAAATCCCGCACGCGGCGGGCGATGAAGGCGGCCTCGCCCGCCACCACCAGCGCGCCATCCTCCACAAAGGCGCTGCCGCGGCGTTCCGGCGCGTGGCAGATCACATGTTCCACACCGCCGATGGGCACCACCGCGCCGGCCTCAAAAGGCCGTTCGGGGGCCAGGCCGCCCAGCTTCTGCATCACCCAGCCGGCATGCTCGGTCAGCAGGGCCACGCCTTGCTTGCGGCTGGCGCGATTCGGCAGCGTCACCACCACATCGCCACGCGCCGCATCAATTCGCAGCGACACCCGCCGCGCCCGGGCGGAGCGGCGCCAGCGGACCGGGCAGGGTTCAGCCGGCAGCAAGGGGTCCCGTCGGAGCGGGATGACTTCCGAATCGGGCAGTTCCATGGCCCCATATGTCGGAATTCGGCGCGCTGGTTCAACGCTAGGCTCCATGGTTGACACTGGGGGCGGCTTCCCCGCCTTTGCCGCCACATGCAACTCGCCCGACACATCCCCGCGCTGCTCATCCTGGGCGTGGTCTGGGGCCTCAGCCCCTCCATCGTGAAGTCGGCCATGGCGGGGGGCATCGCGCCGCTTGGATTTGCCTTCTGGGGGGCCTTTGGCTCGGCGCTCATCCTCTCGGTGCTGTGCCTCAAGCGGCGCCTGGCCTTGCCGCTGGGCCGGGCGCATCTGGTGCAATACGCGGCCTCGGGCTTTTCCGGCTTCGCGCTGGCCAATTTCGCCGGCTACACGGCGTTGCAGCACATCCCGGCCGGGTTCTTCGCGCTGCTGGTGCCGCTTTCGCCCATCCTCACCGTGCTGATGGCCGCGGCCCTGGGGATGGACCGCCTGACGCCTGCGCGCATCGCCGGCACGTTGCTGGGCTTTGCGGGCGTCGCACTCGCCATGGCGCCTGGCGCCGCGCTGCCGGATGCCAGCCTGCTGGGCTGGGCGCTGCTGGCGGCCGTGACGCCCATGGGCTTCGCCATTTCCAACATCGTGGCCTCGCGCCTCGCGCCGCGGGGCACGGATGCGCTGGTACTGGCCACCGGCGCGCTCTGGGCCGCGGCCTTCTTCATCGCGATCTTCGGGCTGCTGATGGGCCAGCTTCACATTCCCGGCCAACTCCCCTGGCGGGTGGAATGGCTGATCCCCTTCCAGGCGGCACTGACCGCCTTCGCCTACCTGCTCTATTTCCGCCTGATCGCCGCGACAGGCAGCGTGATCACCAGCCAGACGGGCTATATCGTGACCATCGCGGGCGTGCTCTGGGGCGCGGCCCTGTTCGGCGAGCGGATGGGCTGGCTGGCACTGCCGGCGGCGGGGCTGGTGTTTGCGGGGTTGTGGCTGGTGACCAGCCGAAAGTGACATAAAGGTTGGGGCTCTGCCCCAAACCCCGGCAGGAAACTCGTTTCCTGCACCTTCAATCACTTGTGAATTTCTGTTCAGGCCGCTTGGCTGCGAATGACAATGTGCTGTTCAAATCCCCCGATGGGGCAAAGCCCCAACCTGATCACCCTCATTCCCAACCGTGATTGGCGCCCCACCCCCGCCCGATGGCAGGATGCCGCGCATGGAACACGCATTCACGGCCCACCCTGAAACCCGCATCGGACACGTCCATCTGAAGGTGGCCGATATCCCCCGCGCGCTGAGCTTCTGGCGTGATGTGCTCGGCCTGAAGGTGATGCTGGAGCGGCCTGGCGCCGCCTTCCTCTCGGCGGGCGGGTATCATCATCACATCGCGCTCAACACCTGGGAGAGTGCGGGTGGCACCCCGCCGCCCGCGCATCACACGGGGCTGTATCATGTGGCGCTGCTCTATCCGGATCGCGCGGCGCTGGCCGTCGTGCTCAAGCGTGTCCTGGCCGCGGGGGTGAAGCTGGACGGCGCCTCGGATCACGGCGTGAGCGAGGCGCTGTATCTGCGCGACCCTGACGGCAATGGCGTGGAGCTCTACCGCGACCGCCCGCGCGAGGAATGGCCGCGCGACGCACAGGGCGAGATGACGATGTTCACCCAGCGGCTGGATGTGGCGGCGCTGCTCGCGGAGGCGTAGCCTGCGCGCATGCAGCAAAAACTCCTGATCATCGGCAAGGGCTATACGGGCGAGGCCATCCGGGCGCTCGCGCAGCGGGCAGGGTGGGAGGTGCTGGTCACCTCCCGCAACGCGGCCGGCAAGCCGGGCGTGGTGGCCTTCGAAGACCCCGCGATCTTGGCCGGCACCACGCATCTCGTCATCACCGCGCCGCCCGGGCCGACGGGTGATCCGGTCTGGGCCACGCATGCGGCGGCTTTGGCGGCCGCGTCCCTGCGATGGGTTGGCTATCTCTCCACCACCGGCGTCTATGGCGACCGCCAGGGTGCATGGGTCACGGAGGATACACCCCCCGCGCCCGGCCAGGAGCGCAGCCGCCGCCGCCTCGCCGCCGAGGAGCAATGGGCCGCCCTGGCGCCGCGCATGGCGGTGGATGTCTTCCGCACGGGCGGGATTTATGGGCCGGGGCGCTCGGCGCTGGATGATGTCCGCGCCGGCAGCGCGCGCTGCGTGGTGAAGCCCGGCCACAGCTTCAGCCGCATCCATCGCGACGACATCGCCCGTGCGGTGCTGGCCGCCGCGACGCGCCCGCCCCCCCGCGGCACCCGCATCCTGCACCTGGTGGATGACACGCCGAGCACCCAGGCCGATGTCACGCTGGAAGCCTGCCGCCTGCTGGGCCTGGCCCCACCGCCCCCCACCCCCTTCGCCGTGGCCTATGCGGGCATGAGCGAGATGGGCCGCAGCTTCTGGGATGAAAGCCGGCTCGTCTCCAGCCGCTGCACGCAGCAGGCGCTGGGCATCGCCTGGGCCTTCCCCAGCTACCGCGAGGGCCTAGCCGCGATTTTCGCCGAGGAGAGCGCAGAGGGTCCGCCCCAGTAGCGCCAGTTCCCCCGGCTTGGAGAGGCGGTGGTCGCCCTGCTTCACCAGCGCCACTTGCACATCGCCGCCGGTGATGTGTTCGGACACGCGCAGGCTGAGCTGCCAGGGGACATCGGCATCATCCTGGCCATGCAGCAGCCGCACGGGGACGGCGATGGCCAGCGGTTCGCGCAGCACCAGGTGGCGGCGGCCATCTTCGATCAGGTGGCGGGTGATGGGGTAGGGCGCGCCATATTCGGAAGGCCGCAGCCAGAATCCCTCACGCTCGATCCGGGCGCGCAGGGCGGGTGGGAATTGCGCCCACATGAGGTCCTCGGTGAAGTCGGGGGCGGCGGCGATGCCGATCAGCCCGGCCAGCCGCGCCGGGTGGCGCCGGGCCAGCAGCAGCGAAATCCAGCCGCCCATGGAGGAGCCGATGAGGATTTGCGGCCCCTCGGTCAATTCCGTCAGCACGCGCTCCGCATCGGCGGCCCATTGGCCGATGCTGCCTTCCTCGAACCGTCCGCCCGAGGCGCCGTGGCCGGAATAGTCGAAGCGCAGGAAGGCGCGGCCCCGCTCGGCGCACCAGGCGGCCAGGTACTGCGCCTTGCTGCCCGTCATGTCGCTCTTGAAGCCGCCCAGGAAGACGATGCCGGGGCCAGCCCCGCGCTGCCGCCGATATGCGATGTGCCCGAGGGTGCCGTGTTCTTCCGTCATCATGCCGGGATGGCACGCCCGCCTGGCGGCGCGCAAGGTGGACGCCGTTCATGCGGAAGGTTAGCAGGGCAGGCCATGTTGTTCCCTCCCGCCATCCTCCAACTGCTGCCGGCCCTTGATGCGGGGGGTGTGGAGCGTGGCACGCTGGAAATCGCCGAGGCCATCCAGGCCGCCGGCTACCGCGCCCTGGTGGCTTCCGCTGGCGGGCGGCTGGTCCCGGCGCTGGAGGCTTTGGGGGCGCGACACATCACGCTGCCACTCGCCACCAAGTCACCGCTTGGCATCTGGCGTAATGCGGCGCGGCTGGCGCGGCTGGCGCGGGCGGAGGGGGTGGGCATCATCCATGCCCGCTCCCGTGCGCCCGCCTGGTCCGGCTTGCTTGCCGCGCGGCGCACCGGGGCGCATTTCGTCACCACCTATCACGGCACCTATGGCGAGGGATTTCCCGGCAAGCGGCTGTATAATTCCGTGATGGCGCGGGGCGAGCGTGTCATCGCCATCAGCCAGCACATCGCCGATCACATCGCGGCAACCCATGGCGTGGCCTCCCGCGTTATCCTTCGTGGGGTGGACCCGCGCCGCTTCGATCCGGCGCTGGTGGCGCCGGAACGCGTCATGGCCCTGCGCGCCGCCTGGGATTTGCCGGAGGGCGCGCCCATCCTGCTGCTGCCCGCCCGCCTCACGCGCTGGAAAGGGCAGGGGGTTCTGATCGAGGCGCTGGCCGAACTGCCCGGCGCCATTGCGGTGCTGGCGGGCGATGCCCAAGGGCGCGAGGCCTATGTGCGGGAACTCCGCGCCCTGGCCACATCGCGCGGCGTGGCCGAGCGCATCCGCCTGCCGGGCCATGTGGCCGACATGCCGGCCGCGCTGCTCACCGCCGATGTCGTGGTGCATGCGAGCATCGAGCCGGAAGCCTTCGGCCGCACCGTGATCGAGGCCCAGGCCATGCGCCGGCTGGTCATCGCCGCCGATCTCGGTGGCCCGCGCGAGACGGTGGTGGATGGCGTCACCGGCTGGCTGACCCCGCCCGGTGACGCCCCGGCGCTGGCGGCGCGAATCCGCGCGGCCCTGGCGCTGCCCCCCGAACCCCGCGCCGCGATGGGCGAGGCGGCACGGCGGGGCGTGCCCACCATGGAGGCCATGCAGGCCGCCACCATCGCCATCTACCGGGAATTGCTGGGGTGACGCGCATCCTGGTCATCAAGCTCGCCGCGCTGGGCGATTTCGTGCAGGCCTTCGGCCCCTTCGCCGCCATTCGCGCGCATCATCCGGGCTTGCACATCACCTTGCTGACGACGAAGCCCTTCGCCGCCCTGGCCCGGACCTCGCCCTGGTTCGACGAGGTCTGGGGCGATGGCAGGCCGGATTGGCTTGATCTGCGCGCCGTGGCCCGTCTCGCGCTGCGGCTGCGGCGGGCCGGCTTCGCGCGGGTCTATGATTTGCAGACCTCCAGCCGATCCTCGAGATATCGGCTGTTTGTCGGCAGCGACGCCGAGTGGTCCGGCATCGCGCGCGGCGCATCCCACCCCGATGCCGATCCGGCGCGGGATTTTCTGCACACGGCCGAGCGCCAGCGGGGGCAGCTCCGCGCTGCCGGCATTGCCCATTTCCCGGAGCCCGCGCTGGATTGGCTCGCCGCCGATGTCGCGGATATCGGCCTGCCCGAGGGCTTCGCCCTGCTGCTGCCCGGCGCTTCGCCCGCCCGGCCAGGCAAGCGCTGGCCGGCAGCGCATTTCGCCGCCCTCGCGGCGGGGCTGGGGCGGCCCGCGGTGCTGTGCGGCGGCCCGGCGGAACAGGCGTTGGCGGCGGAGATCACGGCACTCACCCCCGGCCTGCTGGACCTCACCGGCCGCACTGATCTGCGCCAATTGGCGGCGGTGGCGCGGCGCGCAACGCTCGCCATCGGCAATGATAGTGGCCCCACCCATCTCGCCGCGGCCGCCGGCTGCCCGACCCTCGCGCTGTTTGGCGCGGAGAGTGACCCGGCGCTTTGCGCGCCGCGTGGCCACGTCGTCGTGCTGCGCCGAGAGCCGCTTTCGGCCCTCCCGGTGGCCGAGGTGCTTCAGGCGGCTTCAGTGCTTTCCGGCGCCTGATCCGCCCATTCGGGCCGCAGCACATGCCCGCCGCCCGGCCCATCGCGCCGGATGAAGCCGCCCGCCGCCGCCAGCATCGCATCGAGCGAGCCCTGCCCCGCGAAATCGCTGCCGCGCAGCGTGACGCCGGTGCGGTTGCGGAGCATTTGCCCCAGATGCGACAGATGCAGAGGTTCCTCGGCTTCCAGCATGATGTCGCGCACCACGGCCAGGAGGTCGGCGGTGTTGGGCGCGCCGAAGTCGGGGCCTGCCTCGCGCTGCGGCTCCCAGCCCAGCCACCCGGCCATGACGTCCAGCCCGATCACCTCATCCGCGGCCGAACTCACCACGCGCCCCACCGCGGGGTGGGCGACCAGCCGGGTGCGGCGATCGGCTGCGCGCAGGCGTTGCAGCAGGGGCACGAAGTCGGAATCGGTTGAGAGCAGGATGAACTCGTCATACCGCGTGAGCGGCGAGAGCATGGCCTCCATCGCATCCAGCGCGATGCGGACATCGGCGGCGTTCTTGAGGCGGGTGAGCTTGGGGCAATCCATCACCTCGAACCCCGCGGCCATCATCACCCAGCGGAATTCGGCGTATCGCACGCGGGAGCCGTCGCCATCCTCCATCGTGCCGGCCGGGTTCATGTAGCAGCGGCGCAGCAGGGCCCGGCGGGGGCGATCCCCCAGCAGGGGGGCGAGCCAGGCTTCCGGCTTCTCGGCGAAGCGGAGCGCGAATTCGGGGCCGGCGCCGTCCCGCAGGCCTGAGACCAGATTGTCGAAATCGAGGAAAATCGCGCTGCGAAGTTCGGTCATGGTCAAGCTTCGCGCGCATCGGCTTGGCTTGCAATGATGCGCGGAGCTTGACCGGCGCGGGCGCGCTGCCCATGGTCCGCCTCCCTTTTCAGCAGCACGAGAACGCAATGCCCGCGATCACCCTCCCCGACGGCTCCCTTCGCCATTTTGACGGCGTGGTGACCGGCACGGCGGTGGCCGCCGCCATCGGCCCCGGCCTGGCCAAGGCGGCCCTGGCCATGGTGGTGGATGGCGAGATGATGGATCTGAGCCGCGAGATCACGACCGATGCTAGCCTGCGCTTCATCACCCGCAAGGATGCCGAGGCGCTGGAACTCATCCGCCACGACGCCGCGCATGTTCTGGCCGAGGCCGTGCAGGAGCTTTTCCCCGGCACGCAGGTGACGATCGGCCCGGCCATCGAGAACGGCTTCTATTACGACTTTGCCCGCAACGAGCCCTTCACGCCCGAGGATTTCCCCCGCATCGAGGCCAAGATGCGCGAGATCATCGGCCGCAACTCTGGCTTCACGCGTGAGGTCTGGCCGCGCGAACAGGCCATCGAATTCTTCGAAAACAAGGGCGAGGCCTACAAGGCCGAACTCATCCGGGACCTGCCGGTGGATGCGCCGATCTCGATCTACCGCCAGGGCGATTGGCTGGACCTTTGCCGCGGACCGCACATGCCCACCACGGGCGGCGTGGGCACCGCCTTCAAGCTGATGAAGGTGGCCGGCGCCTATTGGCGGGGCGATCACCGCAACGCCATGCTCAGCCGCATCTACGCCACCGCCTGGCGCGACCAGAAGGAGCTCGACGCCCATCTCCACATGCTGGAGGAGGCCGAGAAGCGCGACCACCGCCGCATCGGGCGCGAGATGCACCTGTTCCACATGCAGGAGGAGGCGCAAGGCTCCGTCTTCTGGCACCCGAATGGCTGGAAGCTCTACCGCACGGTCGAGGACTATATGCGCCGCCGCCTGGATGCCTCGGGCTACCAGGAGGTGAAGACGCCGCAACTGGTGGATCGCAGGCTCTGGGAAGCCTCGGGCCACTGGGAAAAATTCCGCGCTGGGATGTTCCTGGCCTCTGTCGAGGACCACGCGGAAGCCCACAAGATCAACGCGCTGAAGCCGATGAACTGCCCCTGTCATGTGCAGATATTCAACCAGGGGATTCGCAGCTATCGCGACCTGCCGCTTCGCATGGCCGAGTTCGGCGCCTGCCACCGCTATGAGCCCTCGGGCGCGCTGCACGGCATCATGCGCGTGCGCGCCTTCACCCAGGATGACGCGCATATCTTCTGCGAGGAGCACCAGATCGCCGATGAGACGGTGAAGTTCGTGGCGCTGCTCTCGGATATCTACCGCGACCTGGGCTTCCCGGAATTCCGTGTGAAATTCTCCGACCGCCCCGAGACCCGCGCGGGCGACGACGCCACCTGGGACCGCGCCGAGGGCGCGCTGCGCGAGGCCTGCGCCATCGCTGGCGTCGACTACGAGCTGAATCCGGGGGAGGGCGCCTTCTACGGCCCCAAGCTGGAATTCGTCCTGCGCGACGCCATCGGCCGCGACTGGCAATGCGGCACTCTCCAGGTGGATTTCGTGCTGCCCGAGCGGCTGGACGCCGAATACACCGCCGAGGATGGCAGCCGCCGCCGCCCCGTCATGCTGCACCGGGCGATTCTCGGCAGTTTCGAGCGCTTCATCGGCATGCTGATCGAGCAATATGCCGGGCGATTCCCGCTCTGGATGGCGCCGCGCCAAGTGGTGGTGGCCAGCATCGTGGATGACGCCGCCCCCTATGCCGCGCAGGTTGTGGCCGCGCTGAAGGCCGCCGGAATCCGCGCCGAAGCCGATATCCGCAACGAGAAGATCAACCGCAAGGTGGTGGACCACATCGAGACGCGGGTGCCCATCCTGGCCGTGGTCGGCCGGCGCGAGGCGGAGGAGGGGATGCTGGTCCTGCGCCGCCTGCCGGGGCGCGAGCAGGAGAGCCTGCCGCTGAAAGACGCGGTCGCGCTGCTTGCAGATGAGGCAACGCCCCCCGACATGCGGTAGAAATCAACGCGGACGGTTGCGGCCTGACGCGCGCGGCCCCATAACTCCCTCTGACGCCGTATCGTAACTGAGACAGGAGACGACCATAGCACGAGGCCCCATGCCCCCTTCGCCCCCCTCCAGGGAGGGGCCCCGCGTGAACGAGGAAATCCGCGTTCCGCAGGTTCGTCTGATTGACGAGAATGGCGAAATGCTTGGCGTATTGAGCATCCGCGACGCACTCTACAAGGCATTCCAGGCCGGTCTTGACCTGCTGGAAATCAGCCCCAACGCGGTGCCCCCGGTCTGCAAGATCACCGATTACGGCAAGTTCAAGTACGAGCAGCAGAAGAAGGCCAACGAGGCCCGCAAGAAGCAGAAGGTCGTCGAGATCAAGGAAATCAAGGTTCGTCCGAACATTGATGACCATGATTACGACGTGAAGATGCGCCAGGCGAAGGGCTTCATCGGCGAGGGTGACAAGGTGAAGGTCACCCTTCGCTTCCGTGGCCGCGAAATGGCGCATCAGGAACTGGGCGTGAAACTGCTGGAACGTATTCGCACGGAACTGATCGAGCTTGTGAAGGTCGAGCAGATGCCGCGCCTGGAAAACCGCCAGATGATCATGGTGCTGGCGCCCAAGTAAGCCGGGACGCCACTTCCCTGGCTGGAGAGGTTGAGAGGGCGGTGCCCTCTCAACACGCACCTCCAGGATTGACGCCCCCCTCCGAATCTTCTACGAATAATTTTGTCAGGCAATTCTGGCATGGGTTCCGCAATTTGTGGGATCTCCGTCGCTCCGCGAGTTTCGCGCAGCGGCGCGTTTGACGTTTCAGGGGGTTTTCTCGTGTTCGAGACTTTGGGCAACAGGTTGCAGGGAGTATTCGACCGCCTGCGCGGCCGTGGCGCCCTGTCCGAAGCCGATGTCTTGGACGCGCTGCGCGAAGTGCGCGTGGCCCTGCTCGAAGCCGATGTCGCCCTCTCCGTCGTGAAGGACATCACCGCCCGCGTGCGCGAACGCGCCGTGGGCCAGGAGGTGATCCGCTCGATCCAGCCCGGCCAGCAGGTCGTGAAGATCGTCAACGACGCGCTGGTGGAAGCGCTTGGCGGCAATGACCCCGGCCCGCGCGGCATCAGCCTGGATGCGGCGGCACCCGTCGCCATCCTGATGGTCGGCCTCCAGGGCTCGGGCAAGACCACCACCTCCGGCAAGATCGCGCTGCGCCTGAAGGGGCGGGAGCGCAAGAAGGTGCTGCTCGCCAGCCTCGACGTGCATCGCCCCGCCGCGCAATTGCAATTGGCCCAGCTGGCCGAGCGCGCGGAAGTTGCCAGCCTGCCGATCATCGCGGGGCAGACGCCCTTGCAGATCGCCGAGCGCGCAATGGATATCGGGCGGCGCGAACTCTACGATGTGGTGATCCTCGACACCGCCGGCCGTCTGTCGATTGATGATGCGCTGATGGATGAGGTGGCCGCCGTGAAGGCCGCCGTCACGCCGCATGAAACGCTGCTGGTCGTGGATGCGATGACCGGCCAGGATGCGGTGAACACCGCGCGCATCTTCAATGAGCGGCTTGGCCTCTCCGGCATCGTGATGACGCGGGTGGATGGCGATGCGCGCGGAGGTGCCGCGCTGTCCATGCGGGCCGTGACGGGCGCGCCGATCAAGCTTCTGGGCGCGGGCGAGAAGCTCGACGCGCTGGAGGATTTCCACCCCGACCGCATCGCCAACCGCATCCTGGGCATGGGCGACATCGTCTCCCTCGTCGAGCGCGCGACGGAGAATATCGACCAGGCGGAGGCCGAGAAGCTCGCCGCCCGGATGCAGAAGGGCCAATTCTCGCTGGAGGATTATGCCAGCCAGATCAAGCAGATCGGCAAGATGGGCGGGATGAGCGGCCTGATGGGCATGCTGCCTGGCATCGCCAAGGTGAAGGCGCAACTGAAGGACGCCAATCTTGATGGCGGCATGCTGAAGAAGCAGGCCGCCATCATCGGCAGCATGACGGTGAAGGAACGCCGCCAGCCCGAGATCATCAAGGCGTCGCGCAAGCGGCGCATCGCGGCCGGTTCGGGCGCTTCCGTGCAGGAAGTGAACCGGCTGCTCAAGCAGTTCGAGGACATGCGCGACATGATGAAGCGCATGAACAAGATGGGCCAGAAAGGGATGATGCG
>Ga0209103_1000201_pt1 | contig 18438 bp, 15 predicted proteins | sample 4C3metaG_FD_184152 | JGI IMG/M metagenome (GOLD analysis project Ga0209103, IMG submission 184152) | Freshwater bacterial and archeal communities from Indian Creek, Illinois, USA - 4C3 metaG (SPAdes) (version 2) | ecosystem: Environmental > Aquatic > Freshwater > Unclassified | place: USA...
GAGTCACTTTGTCTGCTCATACTATGATACCAGAAGAGTGTGGTTCGGAGTTACCTCGCCATCTCGTCGCAAGCAGGAAACCACTTCCTCTGTGTAGAATTTTAGGGCTAAAGTCCATGGGGGTGGCACGAACATAGAAACGGCCCCTAGTTCGTCAACACTTCAGATGAGGGATTGCGTACCTTCCCTTGGTAGGGGATAAATAGTGTAAATTCGCATTAGGAGGTGACTGAGCCACGGGTCGGAGCCGTGCGCGCCAACCAAAAACTACAAATTAAAGGGAGGCGAAATTATTGCAACGGTTAACCAACTTCTTTGTGCGTATTGCGCGCAGCTACTTGCCTGACGCCTATCTGTTCGCTGTTATTCTCACTTTTGTCGCATATATTCTAGCCCTTTTGTTTACCGACACAGGCCCAGTTGACTTGATTAGAATGTGGGGAGATGGCATGTCGGGTATCCTGGCCTTTGCCATGCAGATGATTCTCATCCTAGTCACTGGTCACGCCTTGGCTAGCAGCAAACCCATACATGCTGTTTTGAAAGGGCTAGCTTCCATACCCAAGACCCCGGTTGCTGGTGTAATGATGGTGGTTTTTGTAGCCTCTATCGCCAGTTGGGTGCAATGGGGATTTGGCCTGGTGGTAGGTGCACTTCTGGCGCGAGAGGTAGCCAAGTCCATTAAGGGTGTCGACTATGGCATGCTCGTCGCGGCGGGATATTCTGGCTTTGTTGTGTGGCATGCGGGCATATCCGGATCGATACCATTAGCGGTTGCCACAAAGGGGCATATAGTAGAGAAAATAACGGGTGTAATCCCAGTGTCAGAGACTATTTTTGCGCCGTGGAACCTTGGGATAGCTTGGTTTATAATTCTCACTATGCCCATACTGTTCTACTTCATGGCTAAGGGAAAGCGCGATGTAGTCACGGTTAACCCTGCACTGCTGGACGAGCCGGTAGGGCAGACGACCACTGCTCAGGAGAGCACATTCGCCACTCGCCTTGAGAACAGCATAATTGTGAATGCCCTGTTCGGCCTGATGGGGGTCGTATATCTTGTGAACTACTTCGGTCGGGGCGGCCCACTTAACTTGAACATAGTTATCTTCATTTTCTTGATGGCTGGGATCATCCTCCACCAGCGACCCATCAACTATGTTCATGCCGTCAACAATGCTATCAAGGGCGCCGGCGGGATCGCTCTGCAATTTCCACTCTATGGCGGCATTCAAGGAATTATGGTGGCCTCTGGCCTAGCCGCTGTTATAGCTAACTGGTTCATCTCAATTTCCACTGTTGAGACCTTCCCGCTGTTTACTTTCTGGGCTGGCGGGCTGATCAACATGTTTGTGCCCTCTGGCGGGGGACAGTGGATTGTGCAAGGCCCCATTGCCATTCCGGCAGGGGCAGCTCTAGGGGTTCCTGGATCTGTAGTAGCCATGAGCATCGCGTGGGGGGACGCTTGGACTAACATGTTGCAGCCCTTTTGGGCATTGCCGCTCTTGGCAATTGCCAAACTAGGTATTAAAGACATTATGGGCTATTGCACTGTGGTGCTACTCTATACCGGTGTCGTCATCTCTATAGGGCTACTGTTACTATAACCCTAGACAATCTGTAACAACTGAGATGATCTCGAGTGAAGGGGGCGACGAACACTCGCCCCCTTCACTCCACGAAACCTTTTGGGATTGATATACGACGATTCATGAGAAACCATGGCATTTGTCGTGCAGCCGAACTAACCTCACGTTTGACTACCGGAAATTTGCCGGGAATATCCCCGATACAAAAACGGCGAAACATCTTTTGGCCGATCTAGATATGCGAGGGGGTACGAAAATCAGGTTGGTCATTGGCCGAGGCTTCTATGATTGTAGCGTTCTAGTCGCATGGCCTAATGCAATCTTCTACGGGGTGAAATGCTGACCACAGCAGCCGCGAATGAAGGGTAATGGTATCTGCGAAGCCAATTTGCAACCGTTATGGAGCGAGTATCGCACGCGGGAAGAACTAGGCGTCAGGTGCGTTTTATTTGACAATTGCATCGAATCAAGAAGGAACCTTAGCGTATCTGCAGAAATCATAAGCACATAGGATGTTTAGGGAGGCGAGTTTCATGGTCCTGATTAGCACTTGTCAGGAGCTACAAGACAATGCACGTTCCTTTGTAGCAGCCCTTGAGAGCGGTTGCCCATTCTTAGTCGCAAGACTCGGCCTTTTTCGCAGGTGGTATTACTTCCACGAATTAAACATTTTTGCGCCCAGCAAGTTTGTGGGCTATGTCGGTATGTCCTGTGACACATACCAGATTGCCTGGAAACAGGGTTCTGATGGGCGAGAGACAGAGAATCACATCAGACGCATCTTCCAGCTAGAAGACGTGACATTGCTGAAGGCGGCCGATTTAAAAGCCTTCCTAGTCCAGTTCGCTAAGAAGGCTAACGCCAAGACCTCAATTCATTTGATTACGGGCCGCAAGCAGTAGTTGCTGTGAACCCCAAGAACATGCACCATCGAACTCGTTCTAGCTCGGTTTTTTTCGGTCTTCATCTTTCCCCAAAAGGCCTCCATGGGAGCGTTATCCCAAAAGTCCCCCTTGCGGGACATGCTGCAGATAAACCCGCGTGATTTAAGATATGCTTGGTAGTCGTAAGCGCAGTATTGGCTGCCTCTATCCGAGTGTATTAGCACCCCTTTGGACTTGGCTGCGTTTTTGTAGGCATTGTCTAGCGCCGTTATGACCAGCTCCCTAGCCATGCGGTCACTCATGGACATACCTATGAGTGGTTGTCCAAAGAGGTCCATTACCCCTGCTATATAGAGCCAGCCTTCATCGCTCCAGACGCAAGTAATATCACTAACCCATTTCTGGCTCCGCTTTTCGGCATGGAACTCACGATTAAGCAGATTCTCGGCCACTGGGAGAGAGTGATTTGAGTCTGTTGTGGCCCTAAATTTCTAAGCGTAGAAGCTGCTCTTGCTGACTCCTAATACACTGCATAGCTTCGTAACCCGGTACCTCTCGCTTTGCGACCTAATGAATTCAAATGTCCCTATCTGAGACTTTTCGCGAAGTAGGCCGCTGCTTTTTTTAGGATTTCCATTTCCTCCCTGAGCTCTCTGTTTTCTCGCTCAAGCTTCCTCATCATCACTTCTTCCGGAGTGAGGATGACGTTGCCGCTCCCAGGGAAAGGATGCACTCTCTTCTCTACTTGCCTAATCCATTCTCTGAGTGAGGTCACCGATACGCCGAGATCTTTTGCTATGGCCGGGACAGACTCTTTGCCTAGGTTAACTCTGTAAACGGCCTGCTGCTTGTATTCTGCGTTGTATTGCTTCTTCTTCATTTATTTCTCCCCTTCTGATAAAAGCATCGCACGGATTCTCGGTGTCCATCAAAAGGGGTATAGCGCACACTCACGGGAGCGAACGTTACTCAGTTGTATTGCTGGCTCTGCAAGGAGAACAGCCCTGCGCGAAGCAGGCCCGGATGCCCGTCGAAATCTAGGGGCTATGTGTGGGAAGCGCCATGAATGTCAGAGTCAGCGAGGTTACTGCATAGGTTAAACTAGGGCTCGATCCAGACCTGTTGTTGAAAGTGGCCAAAGCGCTAGCAGTGCTATGTTGGTCCGAGCTTTTTCTCTTTTCCTCGATTCTCTATGTCTTCTGCAATAATGATCGCTCCCGTCTTAAAATACTATTATGGGACCATAATAGCTGTTAACTATACCCCAGAAAGTTTCAAAACGGTAAAGTCGACTGGCCAGAGGGGACTAACAAGGTCTCCTCAGATAATTCCCGCCGCACACAAGGTTACAAAGCATGTTCACCATATCTATGCTTGCAGACACTCCTACTATTGATTATCTACTACCGTGGCTGGCCCAACTCCCAGCGGGGGTTAGCGCTAAAACACGCAACTAATGCGCCCCTGGGAATGCGCACGGTAGCGCCCCAGCCCACATCTTGCCCTCTGGCAAGGTGTGGGCTATTTGACGCTTACATAATTTCCCTAGCGTTTCTTTGCGCATAAAAATCCCCCCCTCCCTCGAAATCTCAGAGCGAGATTATTTCATGCGCGCAGGGCTACGTGAATGCGGATGGAATTTGGCGCATACGATGACCATCCCTGACGAATGTGCCTGCACCCTTGTTTGAGGGGAACTGCGATCCGACCAACTTAAGAACCCTATAGGAACAAATCCGTGCACAAATTGGCATCCCTAAACTAACACGCCACCGCTACCTCGCAGACTACACCCGGCCCTATTGTGCTACAACAGAGCGTATCTCGGCAGATCGTCTAAGTCTAGTTTACTCACATTTTTGGCAATAAAAAAGGAAAACCCTTCACGATGCAGAATATGGTTACCATGCTATTATTGCAAAGGGGTGTGAGCTCATGAAAAAGTTTCTCCTTGGTTTGCTAGTGGGCATCATTATTTCGACAAGCACCATTGCTCTGGCTCGCACAATAATAACTGCCGAGTTGGTAAACTTTAGATTCATGGTCAACGGGAGGGAACAAACAATTGATACCCCATCATTTGCTTTTTCAGGGCGTTCTTACCTGCCGGTGCGTTCGTTGGCAACGATGTTAGGCTACAACGTAGACTACCTCGCCGAGACAAAAACAATCATCCTTACTTCGACAGCCACTCCTCCAATCGCTACAGAGCCTCCGTCCAATGTAGCGCCACAAGTTACAACCATCGGGAAGTGGTTCTTTAACGGAGAAGAATATACCTCCCCTATCGAGTTACCTGTCTTTATCAATGGCGTATTACATCTGCAAATTCGATCCTTCATGGAGCTTATAGGCGTCAGGGACTTTGCGAGCACGCCAACTGTAACGGGCTGGACTGCCAGCTTCAAATATCCGCCTAATTATCAGGTTCAACCACGTGTCGAGGTGCACTTGTCTAACGCTGGATTTAACGTTAATGGCAAGGTCAGATTTCCCATTCCACTCCATTCCGGCAGGGCGATAATACCCCTTAAAGACGCGGTTGAATTACTGGGTGGGAGTTTTCTTCAGAGCGCCGTTGGCAACATCGGTGAGGTTCAAGTGTTTTTACCGCAGGCGGCGCGACTTTCCGAAAGGCCCTCCCCCCTAGGAGGGGGCTGGAAACACGTGGTTCAATTGCCAGACGGCAGAAAATATCTTCTCTACCGACAAACAGACTCCACTGCAGCAGACATTGAAGCTAGCAGGCGCAACATCTACCCTCATCGGATACTGCTAGACGGCCTGCTCCAACTTCTAACTGATCCTAATCGCCATCTAACTGATGGGGCACTCCCTGGGGGCCTTAGTGGGACAATTGAGAACCTTCGCGTACTTGCTTCTAATACTGGAGGAATATTGACGTCCAAAAAACACTACTACAATGTTAAGGACATAAATTCTGATTATTACATAGTTTTTAATTATACATTCAGAGGGAACACGCTGACGATTGATAGCCGAGATATCCCGAGAGCAAGGCATGACTCTGGATGTCTTTATCCGCTGTCCCTCGATGAGATAAACAGAGCACTAGGGCTCAATCTTATCTACAGCATTGACACTGAGGCAAGGGTAATAACTTATCGCTTCCGTCCTTAAGTTTAGATGGAGTCAATTTCGGACGGAAGCCACTCCGATGTGGCCCCTCGCCGCCGCGCGGCCTCAAAGCGTTTGCGTCCCGTAGGCTCTTTGAGTAGTTCCTTGCGGCTTAGACCTAGCTCTCTAAGATGCCTAGCTAGCGTACTCGAGGCAACCGAGCCTTCTGGGACTGCATTGCTTGTCTCAAGAATGTACTTGAATCTGCTCGACGCTTCGCTCTGGCCTGGCCTTGCGCAGTTCTACCTCCATTTTCAGAACGCTCTTGGGTATAGCGCATAGTCACTGGTTCATCTCGTTCTCGACTGCTGAGACCTTCCCATTATTTACTTTCTGGGCGGGGGGGCTCATCAACATGTTTGTTCCTTCTGGCGGGGGACAGTGGATTGTGCAAGGGCCCATTGCCATTCCGGCAGGCGCAGCTCTGGGGGTGCCCGGGTCTGTAGTAGCCATGAGTATCGCGTGGGGGGACGCTTGGACTAACATGTTGCAGCCCTTTTGGGCATTGCCGCTCTTGGCAATTGCCAAACTAGGTATTAAAGACATTATGGGCTATTGCACTGTGGTGCTACTCTATACCGGTGTCGTCATCTCTATAGGGCTACTGTTACTATAACCCTAGACAATCTGTAACAACTGAGATGATCTCGAGTGAAGGGGGCGACGAACACTCGCCCCCCCCCACTCATTCCACCGAACTTTTTGGGATTGATATACGACGTTTCATGAAAAACCATGGCATTTGTCGTGCAGCCGAACTAAACTCAAGAGTCCTTGGTTGGCCCCTAAAGCCAAACCAAGGACTCTATTCATCTGGGCGCGTGGGATATGTGCAAACCTCAAATATGGCACGTACCTTGTCGAGCTCAGCATCGAAGTAGCACTCCCCAGAGCCTAAGGACAAGTTGTTGCTCGTAGCAAGTACGCGGTCCCCGTAAGTGGATCGTAGTCAAATCCAAAGCCCGCCGCCACAAACTCCCAGCGTCCTTCAGCAATGTGGTAGATGTAGCACCTGCTATTGCTGTAGAGCGGGCTTAAGGGTTCGGTGTACTTATTCACCAGGGCACGATTGCTGTCTATCCACTTCACGACCAAGGCAGCTTCGTTTGTTTTGTTAAGCCTGATGGAGTGCCCAGAGTAGTCCATTATGCTCCAGATTCCACCCTCCTTGGTGTGTCTCCGGGCAAAGAGGTGGGCGCTAAAAGGTGAAACGCTGAGAATAGTGTGATCAGCACCCAGAAGCCTAGCTTCACCCGTTTGCAGGTCCAGTATATAGGCATCAAGATCATGAGCGTCCCTTGGATTGTTGTACAGTAATTTGCTGTCGTCCAAAGACCAGAAGACACAGTAAAAGCGAGACCACTCAGATTCGAACTCCAGAACTCCCCGCTTAATGTCATAGGTCAACACGTTCTCGCCGGTACGGGTATAGACGCGAAGGCTGTCGTCATGAACGGCCAACAGGGAGTTATCGTTTGAGAGGCCTTGCGCCCGACCTGACACCCCTAGCTCCCGCATTATCTCCCACGTTTTTTGCTGCCAATCAAGCAGCATGTAGTTCTCTCGATGGAAGGAACCGTGCTTGATAGTCGTATCCATATGTACTTCACCGCTGTGCAAGTCCATAACAAATTCAGTAAGCCCAACATGTCCCCACCCTAAGGATAGTGGCCTAGCAAATCTCGCGCTACTGAAGTTATTGGTCATGGCGATAGCACCAACCGTGCTCACAGGCACTTCAAATAGCATCTCCTGGCCGCCGCGAGTTACCGCCACAACCCTATGGCGAGGCACAATCTCGTATTGTACCCATGGCATATCCCATTCCAATACTCCAAAGTCGAAACCTCTTTCCTCCCAGTGACTGGACACTAGCAGTGTCCAGTCACTTTCCCACTTTAGGACAAGGGAGTCGGTCTCATCTTTAACAACCCTCCTGATAAGTTCCTCCACCCGCGCTTGGCCGGCAAAGCGCTTGGGATCGAACTCAAAGCGGAGAGATTCCCCGGGCTTTAGTGCAACGCTAGAATACTCTTTGAGTTCCTCACTCCCATAGTCTGACACCCAACTAAGGCGACGAACAACGGTCTTCACGTCGTTCCCTGCAGAAGGCGTGAACAGTCGACCGTCACAGGGAGTGGAGACTTGTGGAGTTGGACCTAGCGTCGGAAGGAGCCACAGAATAAGCAAACCTAGGACAACTGCAATGAATCGCTTGGTGTTCATTATAAATTCCTCCACTTCAAGAATTGTTGAGCGCTGACGAACATCTTAGATGAAGTCCACTCCCTGCCCATCGCTTGCTAAAGTTCCCTGCGTCTCTCTGCACTATATTTTCTGCGCATTCCTTTGATTTCCTTCCTCCTTTGATTTCCGGACCACAATTTACTCTTTCTACCTTCACATGGTCGCGACGACTTGGCGTCCGAGTTTATATTTGCGAGAGAAAAATGCTCTTGAGGCGAACGCCCAAGAGCATTGATACTTTTAGGTACATGGCGGAGAGAAGGAAGGGCACACCTGTGCCCCAAGGCAGGACCGACAGCAGACGATACTTGTTAAGCCAACTATTATTTGCGATATGGTTCGCAAGCGTTAAATCGCCCCCACCTTGCCAGAGGGCAAGATGAGGGCTGCAGCTTTCGGCCTGCTATTTCGTTTGTCTGCGTTTGACCGTGCTGGCTACCCAGAACGCTCCAAAGCTGGCCACGGGCGAATGACTAGTTCTTCCCCAGCGGGAGTCGCACCCGCTATGTTGTACTATCTTGCTCGATCGCTCTCCCGGCCTATCCGGGGCACGGGATCTCAGATAGCCGGTTGTAGGCGATAGTACCACTCTTGCCGAACTCCTCACCCCACGTGTACTATGTACTTGGATTAGCTGTTTGGGGGTGGTTCTTATGCTTCCATTTATTAAAGCCCTATGGGGACCTAAGGCCATACACCGCCTGGATATGGCCATGGGTACTGTAGTTACCCAACTGGTGCATGGAAAGGGCGCCCGGGAAGCTGTAGAAGCTACTGCAAAGGAGCTCAGGCGCCTTGAGAAGCTTCTCAGTTTTCACGACCCCGACAGCGACATTAATAAGATTAACGCCAGTGCGGGCCTGAAGCCCACCTCAGTGCACCCTGACGTAATTAGCGCGTTGAATATTGCCTTACGGGTTAGCGAACTAAGTCTGGGGGCATTTGATGTTACCGTAGGCCCGCTTGTTCGCCTATGGGACTTCCGCTCCCGCCACCCCACCCTTCCTGACATAGGTGATATTGAGGCAGGCCTTGCGCTAGTGGACTATACAAGTATAGATATGACTGCCGAACCTCCTATGGTATACGTCAGCAGTCCAGGACAGAGCATTGACCTTGGAGGTGTAGCCAAGGGGCACGTTACTGACCGGATGGGACAAGTGCTTGGAGCCCACGGTGTGCGCTCTGCCTGCCTTAATCTTGGAGGCAATGTCCTGGTTATAGGAGTTAAGCCGGACGGTAAGTTGTGGGAAGTGGGCCTGCAGCATCCCGCAGGAGAACAAGGGAAGTACTTTGCCGTTGTTCTCGCGGCTGATAAGTCCATCGTGACTTCAGGGGTCTATGAGCGCTACTTTGAGTTTGCAGGGGAGAAATACCATCACATTATTGACCCACGTACCGGGTGGCCGGCAGAATCCGGAGTTTTTAGCGCCACCATAGTTGGTGAATCTTCTGCGCTGGCGGATGCTGTAGCCACGGCTGTCCTGGTTATGGGGCTAGAGCAGGGCATTGAACTGGTGAGACGACTGGGACTAGAGGCAGTTGTGGTGACAGCAGACAATAGAATCTACGCAACCGATGGGTTGGCAGACGCTATTCACTTTGTACAAGGACTTAGTCCCTGTCTTATTTAATCTTGAACATTCCCGTGATAGAATGCTGATATGAAGCTGGGGAGGGGAATTATGATCAAATTTATCCTAATAAGCTTGGGCGTATTAGTAGCGATCATTGTTATAGGAGGAACCATTTTCATGACCTACGGCATGGGTAGAACCAAGAACGCTATAATATCAGATGTGAACTTGTCGAGGGTCCCAGACGGCGTGTACAAGGGCAGTTACTCTGGCGGGCGCTGGTCTAACCAGATAATGGTTGCTGTAAGTGGCGGCAAGATAGTTACTGTGGTCACCTCCAAACCTATGCTAATATCCATGGAAGAAATAGCCCAAAAGGTCTACAGTGCAGTTGTAGAGAAGCAATCACTGCAGGTTGACACTGTGTCGAGCGCCACAGTCACGACGAAGGCAGTACTCAAGGCCATCGAGAACGCCCTGAAAAGATAGCACATAAGCTAACGAGCACCACTCACGGAGAGTGGTGCTCGTTATTTCTTTGCGTGTAACCTGCATCTTGAGCATTCTTGCTCGCATGTTCCCCAGTCATGTGATGCGAAATCCATAATTAGGACCCGAAGATGCGAGCATTCGTGGCCCCATAACCCCTGGCACAATTGTGCGCATGGCCACGGAAAAAGGCAACAGTGAGCGGAGCTTGGTTATAAGACCTTCTCCGCAACCTCACGCCTTGTAAAGCTCAAGCTAGTATTCCTGTGATAGAAAGCCTGTGCTTCCTCGTTATCGGCTGTAAATAAATAGTAGCGCATAGCCCCTGCTTCCCTAAAAAACTGTTCCGCAGCAAGAAGCAGACTTGAGGCAATTCCTTGGCATCTATGAGGCTTGAGCACATATATCCAATCAATATATCCGATCGCCATTCCATCCATGGTGCTTCTAAGTATCGCTATGTCGCATCTTCCGACCACATGATGACCGTCGGCCGCTATGAGGATTGCATTATCACGTGAATTGTTAAGCTGTAGTGATCCCAGGAATTTTGCGTAATGTTCCTCCTCAAATTCTGCAACCAGGACGCCTGGCTCCGTAAGCCTGGCTTGGATTTCAAAGCGACACAGAGCAGAGATATCCGCTTCGCCTGCTCTGCTAACTATCACGTTAGCTTCTTTTCCCACATCGAGCCTCCCTTCCAAAGTCATCACAGTCTCCTATCGCGCATAGCTCACCCTAATCCCTCAACCCATGTGGTGAATACATGGCGCCGCTGACAACCCACATTCCGAAAATGGAGTGTAGCCGCCAAACTCCTTCAGTGTCCTGCGTATAACGTGTTTCACGCTGCGTGTCACTGAGGCTTGATAGCTCACCCGTGTACCTGTCAATGACGACAAGGTAGCGGTCGACTCTGCCCATGTTCGGCCACTCTACCCGCTCAATATAGGCTTCTTTCACCACAACCCCTGAATGGAAGGGCGTGGGGAAGAAGACGTCATAATGGACGGTTAGGCTCTCAGCCTCATCCCCTACGAAGAAGCGGGTTACCGTTTTTGCAACATCCGCAGGGAGCGTTTTCGACATGTAATCCAAAATGTCCGCTCTCGTCTGGAATCGCTCATGACGAGGCCCTTCTTTGGGGTAGAAATCAAGAATGAACTGGTAGATTGGCCGATAGGCCTCCATGTGTATAGCCAGGGCAGTCTCCCGGTCAAAGTCGCTTTCTCGGATTGTTTTTAAGGTAGTAACTCGGTTACAGCCGGTGGTTGCTACCACCACAAGCAAAGCAAGAGCGATGGAGATGATTAGCTTGCTCAGGTTTTTCACGGTATTCCTCCCTTGCTGCTCTCTTATAGGTTCACGCCAGCAATCGCAACCCTCACGCCCGTAACGGCCATGCCAATCTTCCACCCAAAAAACCGCAGCTTACCTGCCTATCGCTTGCTAAAGGTCCCTTCGTCTCTCTGCCCTATATTTTCTGCGCATTCCTTATGTTTCCTTCCTCCTTTGCTTTCCGAACCACAATTTACTCTATCTACCTTCACATTGTCGCGATGACGTGGCGTCCGATTGTACATTTAGGCGAGAAAAATGCTCTTGAGGCAACAGCCCAAGAGCATTGATACTTTTAGGAAACGGGCGGAGAGAGGGTAGGGCACATGATGCCCCCTCTGCCAGGACCGGCAACGACCGCTATTACTTAATTCTCCATTATTTATGGTACGACTCAGCGTGCCAAGGTCCGTACAACCGTCTTGAGTCTAAGAGATGCAACAAGGCTTCTCAAAAAAGCTAATACGATATCGTGCCCCTCATGATATGATGAAGACATGTGCATTGCAATTACTTTTACAGTTGAAGAAATTAAGCATGAAATAGAGGGCTATTCAAGTATGACCTCAATTTCAATTTCTCGAATCACATTATGCTAATTTTTTATCTATTGTTTTTTCATATTCTTCAAATATGTTTTTGTTTCCATTTTCAATCGTTCTTATATCTTCCTTAAATGTAGTGTGTATTCGCACACCCACAATGCTATTACCAGAGATCAGGGGATATGCTGAATACCAAATCACCTGGTTGAAGTTTCTTCTTATGAAAGGGATTGCACTATTGTATTTACCCTTAAATCTAACTCTATAAAAAACTGCATTTTCTGAGTGTTTTAAAGAGTAATTGAATGACCCAGACTGTGCTATTGTAAAATTATACCTGTCTTCGATTTTATTTGGCTTTACTTCAATAAGATTACCGTCAAATTGATTTATTAATATAGTCAAGTTACATATATTTTTTTGAGAGGTATTTATCCATGAAAATCCAATAAGCGAAGCATCTGCAAAAACCTCGAAAGAATTATTACTTGGCATAAAAGAGGGCTTATCTGTTTTGCTTAAAAGTAATGCAACTACAGACATAATTATAGCAATAGAGCTAATTAGTAAATTCCATACTTCATAACTTGTCATTAAATATCCCCCTACAAATCATACTTAATCCCATTATTCCTAAGCCACTCCTTGCGACTCTCATAATCAGATGTTTCAGCTCCAGCAAAATGGCCAACAGTTGACGCGCTTGCCTGTCCAGAGGTTGCCGGATATAATGACCGTAACTTAGGAAAGGAAAATACGTCTCTTTAGCGGTGAATTTCACAGATTCACCAGAGACGTCCCCCCAAAACACATGCTAATAGTATCAAACTATGAGCTCGTTGAGAAGTCCCCGCAATCACTCATCTATAATCTTACCTAAGGGGTATTGGCTCACTCACATAGAAATATCACCGAGGGGATGTGTGTGAGGATGTCAATAAGTAGTCGAAAAGAGTATTTGCCCACGATGTTGCTTGCATAATCAAATAGGACAGAGTTGCAAAAGAAATTACCCACTTTTGCAACGGTGAATTCCCCAGTATTGCAAAGGGCCATTGCAGGCACCAACCAAATCACTTACCCTTGTAGTTGCTCAAGACTGCAGGGGGAGGAATCGGAGGATGCTTACCATGACCCAAACTAATGGTATCAGAACTGCGTTCTTTTATGAAGGCAACAACATTAGCCAAGTGGCACGAGATTTCAAGGTAGATAGAAAGACGGTCAGAAAGTACATTGGTCAGGATGACTGGCACGAGGTGCCCCCTGTTGTAGTGGCCAAACCCCTACACCCCAAGCTTGATCCGTACAAGAGTCAAATAGCTGAGTGGCTAATGGCGGATAAGCAAGCGAAGAAGAAGCAACGCCATACCGCCAAGCGAGTGTATGATCGCTTGTGCGAGATCCACGGAGACAACTTTGACTGCTCTTACCGCATGGTGGCGAGCTATGTGGCCCTGAGGAAAAAGGAACTATTTAAGAGCAACAGCTGCCACTTACCCCTAGTGCACAAGGTTGGCGAAGCACAAGTGGACTTTGGAGAAGTTGAGTTCTATGAAAACGGCATTCGGCATGAGGGAGCCGCCCTGAACGTGTCGTTCCCTCAGAGTAATGCGGGGTATGTTCAGTTATTCAAGGGAGAGAACCAAGAGTGCCTTTTCACGGGACTCAGGGCCATCTTCGAGCATATTGGCGGAGTGCCTAACCGTATTTGGTTCGACAACCCCAGCACCGTCGCAAGTGAAATACGGAAGGATGGAGAACGCAAGCTGACCGACGGGTTTCTCCGATTCAAACAGCATTATGGCTTTGAGGCTGCCTTCTGTCTCGAACCTTGTACACTCCGCGGGAGTAGCTGACGTAAACTCCTTCTCCTTTGACGCTACCGAGTACGACAAGGCCTTCCTGAAAGGGCGTTCACGGGTATGCTGAGAGAGGAATTAGCCGCTTGTTGCAAAGCCCTTAAACTGGGCTCTAGCCTTGTCGAAAACAGTTGTTTAGTATCCGCACCCACCCACGAGGAGTACCTTCTTAAACTGCTCAAACTTGAGGTCGAGCACAGGGCGCTGACTCGTCGGGATAGGCTCCTTAAGAATGCAGGTTTCTACAGCTTGAAGACCCTATCGGACTACAAATTTAATGAGGTTAAGTTGCCGTCTGGATTGGAGCTACATCACCTCAAGGACCTATCCTTCGTCGGAGATAAACGTAACCTCATACTCTACGGAAATCTGGGAGCCGGCAAGACCCACCTTGCTACTGCCTTGGGAGTAGAAGCATGCAACAAAGGCCTTGATGTTCGGTTCTTCAGAACCGCCTCACTGGTCAACCGGCTTACAGAGGCCAAGAAGAGCGGCGAACTCTCAGCTTTAGTGAAACAGCTGAGCAAAGTGGATCTCCTAATATGTGACGAATGGGGTTATGTCCCCCTCGAACGAGAAGGGGCACAGTTGCTCTTTCAGGTCGTGGCAGACTGCTATGAGCGTCGCAGCGTCATCATCACGACTAACCTCGAATTCAGTCGCTGGGCCAGTGTATTCTACGATGAACAAATGACTGCCGCTCTCATGGACAGACTAATTCACCACAGCTACCTGTTAATCTTTGATGGCCCTAGCTGGAGAATGCGGAATTCACTAATGCGTCAACCTGAATAACAAAAACCTCCCCACCGGTGCCTGGGGAGAAAACTTTGCAAAACTGGGGAATTCCCTATTGCAGAAAACACGATGATGAATCGGAAGGGGATTCTTCTGTGTATCTAGGGAGCGTTGTGTTAACAATCTAGTCAAAGAATTTAAAGGCCCTAACGGTACGAAGATAATCGGTTACTTACTCATATGCATGAGATTAGGCAAGATTACTGGAAGGTTTTTCCCGAGATTTGTCGAATCAAGGTACAGGAAGTATGTGGATTGTCAAAGGTAAGTGCTCGCACTATTTGTGAGCCTGGCTGTGTCGGCACGGACTTCTCAAATTTGAAGCTCGGAATGCTACACAAGCTGTTGGCAGACCACTGAATAGGAGTTGATTTTTATGTCACGCGCCGCTAACTTCACCATTAAGGGTTTCCTCTACCAATTCAATAAGACTCTGCTGGATATCCTGCGCTCCCATGACGGTGACACCATCACTGTTGAGGGTCTGGTCGAAGACATCGAAATCGCCTCCACTACAGCAAAGATTGCAATACAGTGTAAATACCATGAGACGAGCACGTATATTCCCAGTGACATCTACAAGCCCTTGCTTCAAATGCTCAACCATTTTGCTATGCATTCAGAAGAGAAGATTCGGTACATAATTTTCGCCCATTTTGCTTCCACTCGTGAGGTAGCACCAACCTTGGGGAAGTCCGATATTGAAGCGGCTCTTAAGTCTAAAGACAAGACATTGCAAAAACATATCGTAAACTTACCCAAGCCAATCGATGTTGACCGTTTTCTCGAGAGGTTCTTACTGAGTTCGGGTCCGAGCTATTACGAGCTAGTTTCACAGGTCTGCGGGGCTCTCAAAGATAGTGGCATTCCTACAGATGATATAGATATTCTTGCCTATCCGAATGCTCTCCATATCATTGCTGATATGAGCGGGCAGAACGAGCTTGCTAAGCGTCGAATCACTAAGGGACAGCTTGTTGACAAGCTAAAGGGCATTCGCACCACTGCCATTTCGCGATGGACCATGGCGCTCCATACCCGCACGAAGCTGCTTGAGGCGCGCCGGAAACAACTTAAGGTCCACCTCGATAAGAATATCCGAGTTAGATATTTTGTTATCGATCCTACAGGTATAGAAGACTATGAAACCGAGATTGTACTCTTCATCAGTGACTACCTAGAGAAATACCACTTTAAAACGGCACACCTCTCTACGCCTGTAGTATGCCTCTGTGCCACAATTTCTGAGGTCCAAGAAATCCAGCAACGCTTATACACAAAAGGGATCATCTGCACAGACGGCTATCATGGTGGACGCTTTGAGGAGACGTACTTCTTCCGCGATCCGATGGTCTCTAAGGCTGACGGGGGCCGTGTTAAGCGAGAATTTGCACTGCGCATCACGAGCTGGGGCGAGCATGGCAGCGTGCTGAACAACCGAAAGTGTGACGACTTATTTGTTATTGGTGAACCAAATTGTGAGTCACTCGACACTGTTGACGTTACCATGGAAAGAATAGCAGGAACAACATTCAAGGAACTAAAATACGTCATGGGGGTAAGCAATGTCTATGAATAGAATTGGCCAAGTCCTGTCCTGTTCTCCAGAGGCAATTGTTATAGCTGTGGATGGTCTTAAAGTCTTCGAAGATAACAAAGCTGCTCTACAGGTCGGTCGCTACTTACAAATCGCACAAGGAAATAACGACTTCACTGTCGCTTCAATCCGAAACATCAAAGGCGCGTCCACTCAAGATCAGGACGGGGTACGAGATTGGCAGTTTCATATAGAATGCCAAGCACTAGGTACTCTCGTGGACGGCGAGACCTTCGAGCGAGCTAGCGTGCTCCTGCCAGTTCCTACAGAACCAGCATACGCATCCGACAAAGAAATGCTAGACAAGCTGTTTTCTGAAGGCAGTGACTACAAGTTCCCATTAGGACAGTTATCGCTCAACAAGTCAATACCCCTCAGGATACATGGAGATCGCTTCTTTAGCAAACACATTGCAGTCGTTGGATCGACTGGTTCAGGTAAGTCTTGCACTGTCGCGCGCATTCTTCAAGACATCGTTGGCATAGCCAACGATGCTAACGTAAACCTAGGGAAACAAAATAACTCACACATTGTTATTTTCGACATCCATGATGAGCATAGTGCAGCGTTTAAACTCGACGAAAAACAGCAATTCACTCTAAATCGGCTAGACATTGACACGCTCTCCCTTCCTTATTGGCTAATGAACTCGGAGGAGCTAGAGAGCATGTTCATTGAGAGCAATGAGTCAAACTCCCACAACCAAGTAAGCCTGTTTAAACAAGCTGTTATCCTGAACAAGGAGCGACACAACCCTACGATTACAGACATGACCTATGATACGCCAGTTTATTTCTCGATTGATGAAGTCTATAGGTACATAGAGAACATGAACACAGAGGTTATCGGGCGTCTTGACGGTGAGAATAGGCCGAAGCTTGCGGATGGCACACTGGTTGACGACCGAAAGGTCCACTACTTCGATACGCTCTGCACATTTGTCCCATCATCTACATCGAAAGATACTAAGGCCACCAATGGCCCCTTCCATGGTGAGTTCAATAGGTTCGTTTCACGTCTGGAGACTAAGCTGGCTGACAAACGCCTGCGCTTCCTGCTGCATCCATCTAAACCCGGTGCAAGCATGTTCAAAACGGCTGATTTTGAACAAATTATGAAGCAGTTCCTCGGCTATATCAACAAAGCAAATGTGACTATTGTTGATCTTAGCGGCATCCCGTTTGAAGTGCTCAGCATCACGGTCAGCCTTGTCTCCCGGCTAATCTTTGATTTCTGCTTTCACTACTCTAAGATTCGTCATGAGAAAGGGTTCCTAAATGATGTGCCGGTTATGATCGTGTGCGAGGAGGCCCACAACTACATCCCACAACGAGATGATGTGGCTTATCGTTCGTCGCGAAAGTCCTTGGAGCGCGTCGCGAAGGAGGGACGAAAGTACGGACTGAGCCTCATGGTTGTGAGCCAGAGGCCATCAGAGGTTTCTGAGACAATTTTCGCACAGTGTAGTAACTTCATTGCCCTCCGCCTAACCAACAATGCTGACCAGAACTACGTGAAGAGACTGTTCCCCGACAACTCTAGTGGGCTTACTGACATTCTTCCAAATCTCGCCCCGGGTGAGTGCGTCGTCGTAGGGGATGCGGTCTTGCTACCAGCTGTGGTGCAAATGCCCCTGCCCAAACCGGAGCCACACTCGCGGAGCGTGTCTGTGCACCAAGAATGGACTGAGATGTGGCGAGATTTGACCTTTGCGGATGTTCTCAGTAGGTGGAGGAAAGAGTAGCTTGCCGCAAACTGTGAGCTGCTACCGACTACTCGTGATAAGTCCCCTTCGTTCAGAAGAGGATACCACGTCTGCCAAGAAGGAGCTCGCTTGCCTATCCCACCAATTCTGACGAAAAACCCCAGAGAGTGTGTAACATCAACACTCTCTGGGGGTCTAATTATCAGACTACTCGTCGTTACTTGTGGTAGGGTTCGTTCCGCATAATCTTAAAAGCCCGATAAATCTGCTCTAACAGTACGATGCGCGCTAGCTGGTGGGGAAGGGTGAGGGGGCCGAAGGACAGCTTGTCGGCGCTGGCTGCTTTGACGGCGTCGGACAGGCCATTTGACCCGCCGATGATAAAGCAGATGTGCCCTTGGCCGCTGTCTTGCAGGCGGCTGACGAAGGCGGCGAATTGGACTGAAGACTGCGGAGTGGCCTCAATGGCTAAGGCCACAGGCACACTCCCCGCTGGGATGGCTTTAATTATGGCTACCCCTTCTTTGTCGCGCGCTTGGGCTAGGTTAGCGGCTGAGAAACTCGGCGTGGTTTTGTATTCCGCAATCTCGTGTATCTTTACTTCTGCATACGGGGTCAAGCGCGAGACATACTCTTCTGCCGCCCTGCGAAAGTACTCTTCTTTGAGGG
>Ga0209103_1000202_pt1 | contig 18413 bp, 16 predicted proteins | sample 4C3metaG_FD_184152 | JGI IMG/M metagenome (GOLD analysis project Ga0209103, IMG submission 184152) | Freshwater bacterial and archeal communities from Indian Creek, Illinois, USA - 4C3 metaG (SPAdes) (version 2) | ecosystem: Environmental > Aquatic > Freshwater > Unclassified | place: USA...
TTAGAGGTAGCAGGTGCGAGAGAAGTCGTAGTCGTAGTCTTGGCTATGGCCCTTCCCCGATCAAATAAATATTAGGAGGTACATTTGTGAAACAACGTGGAAAAGTAAAGTGGTTCAATCAGCAAAAGGGCTTCGGGTTCATTACAACTGATGGTGGCCAAGATGTTTTCGTGCATTTCTCTGCCATCGGCGGCGAGGGCTTTAAGTCGCTCGACGACGGTCAAGACGTAGAGTTTGAAGTGGTAGACGGGCCTCGCGGTCCACAAGCTGCCAACGTCACCAAGAGGTAAATAAAAGAGGGGCCGTTTTTCGGTCTCTCTTTTCTTTTCTAGCAGGATTTACTCCGGCAGTGGAGAATACTATCTAAAGAGTAGGAAAGGGGCTGAGCGTATGCAGATGAGCGTCAGAGGTAAGAATGTAGAAGTAACTGATGCACTGCGGGATTACGTCACGAAAAAGCTAAAAAAGCTCGACCGCTACTTCGACGGCGCTGGGGAGGGACAAGTCACTCTCAGCATAGCCAAAGAAGACCACCGAGTAGAAGTGACCATCGGAGTAAACGGGCTCATCTTACGGGGTGAGGAACAATCCCCCGACATGTACGCTTCGATAGACCTCGTAGTCGAAAAACTAGAGCGGCAAGTTGACCGCTATCGCACTAAAATAGCCCGTCGCCTGCGTACACCACTGCCTGCGATGCCGATGTCAGCCGAAGTAGAAGTGGACGATACTCCGCGCATGGTGCGCACCAAGCGTTTTCCCATGAAGCCCATGAATGTTGACGAAGCAGTAATGCAAATGAACTTGCTAGGGCACGATTTCTTCGTCTTTAACAATGGTGATACGGAGCTCGTGAATGTCGTCTACCGCCGCAAGGACGGCAACTACGGTCTTATCGAGCCACAAGTATAAGACTAGGAACAACACCCCCGTCTCGCGGGGGTGTTTTCTTCCAATAACACGGATGGTGGGTGTTACAAAGAAAACAGCCCTGCCTCGCGGGGGTGTTGTTTTAGAGAAAAATGTCAGGGACAGGGGCGATGCACATGCCTAAAAAGTTCGTGGCCGTCATAATGGAAGGCGGAAGCCCCGCGCACCCGGTTACGCGTGCGTTAGCCACCGTGCGGGCAGCAGTAGTGCTTGACACCATCGGCAGATTGCACGCCGCAGGGGTCCAGCGCGTTGTCTTGGCGACAAATTACCCCGCCCTAGCGGTACAGGCGAGTAGTCTAGGCGCCCTAATCCACAGGCCAAGCGGCGTGTTTCACTTTGGACGAGTGTTGCAAGAAATAGTTCGTGACACCGGTGCCGAGGCCATCCTCTGCCTAGGCGGTGCGGCCGCGCCCTACCTCACAGTGGAGGAGTTTAGAGCCATTGCGGACAGGCTGCAAAAGGAGCCGGGGTTAGTCCTCACCAATAACCCGCAGTCGGCGGACCTTACTGCCTTTGCGCCTGCCGGCGCCATCTTCTCTATCGAGCCACCAGCGGAGGACAATGCTCTCGCCACCTTGCTGCGCGACCAAGCAGGTCTGCGGTGTGAACTGCTGCCACACTCCCTCGGGGTGCACTTTGATTTAGATACTCCGACCGACGCTCTGCTGATGTCCCTCCTGCCTTACAATGGAGCCATCGTCACGGGGGCATTGGCATCCCTCGGCTGGGACACAGGGCGGCTCCGCGCGGCTATCTCTCGCCTCAGCGAGACGCACTGCGAAATGGGTCTCATGGGGCGTGTCAGTCCGCAGACCATGGCACTCCTCAATAGCCGTAGCTTTGTCCGGCTGCGGGTGTTTTCCGAGGAGCGGGGCATGAAGGCCCTAGGCCGCGTGGAGCGCGGGCAGGTAGTGAGCCTAATCGGCTATTTTCTCGAAACAGTAGGTCCGGAGAAATTTTTCTCCTACGTCAGTAAGGCCTGCGACGTCTGTTTTATAGATACGCGCGTGTTGTTCGCCCATAGCAAGCTAAAATTAAGTGAAGCAGAGCGCTTTCTCTCGGACTTAGGGCGCTATGACGAGATAGAAAATATTTACCTGCGGGATTTTACCCGCGCGGCTGCAGAGTGCGCCATCCCCGTCATTCTCGGGGGGCACTCCTTAGTCAGTGGCGGCATGTGGGCGGTAGTCGACCTGCTTGAGAGGTTGGACCGTAAATAGTGACCCGACAGAGGGGACGGTTCTTTTTGTCGCATGGTTGGGCGACAAAAAGAACCGTCCCCTCTGTCGCAAAAACAATGTAGAAATATGCAGGATATCCACAAGGAACTGCGGTCAAAGTGTGGAAATAGTGTAGGAGTGGAGTGGTAGGAGGTTGTCGAGTGGAGAGAGACAGGGCTTCTTTAATCGAAGAATGGGTCGCCTCTTTGCAGGGGGTGCAGTCAAACCGGGTAGTTTTTAATGACCAAGGCGAGATTGTGGAGCTACATGTCTTAAGTGACGACAAGCGTAATCCCCGTCAAATAGTGCGCGACATCGAGACCTTGCTGCTCGTTAAACTCGGCATCAACATCGACCACAAGCGCATTAGCGTCGTGCAGTTTGCCAAAGAACAGGAGGCGTCCGAAGAGCGCGTCACCTTGCATGGCCTTAGCTACAAGTTGCATAAAGGTACAGCCGAAGTATCCGTCAGCCTAGCTTTTGGCGACAAACTGGCCGAAGTCGCCCTTTCTGGGCCGGCCTCGCGCCAGAACCAAGGGCGACTAGTGGCCGGAGCCACTTTGGCTGCTCTTAAAAAGCTACTTTCCGGCATGGTTGATTTTGTCGTGGAAGACGTCGCGCAGCTTAATTTCGCGCGGGGCGAAGTAGTTGTCGTGGGCTTAAGCATCGTCACCCCCACTGGGGAAGAGACCCTCGTTGGGTCTACCTTTGTGAGGGGAGAGGCGAAAGAGGCCGTGGTGCGGGCAACGCTCTCGGCGGTCAATCGCCGCTTTGGGCAATTAATGGGATAGAGTTTGGGGGGGCGAAAATCACTCTTCGAGCGGAGCGGTCTCCTGCACCCTAGTAGCGGAGTGGGGCAGAGAACCGAGCGAAGGGGGTTTTTTTGTGAAAAAGATGGTTAATGTGCTGACACGTCTAATGGGCGGTGCTGGCTTCTGGAAGTGGTAATACCTCCGCCCCCCTTTTTTTGATGAAAGCAGGTGACTTCTTGGACTTCAAATTGCGGCTCTATGTATATGCGGTCATTGCTTGCGGTGCTCTTCTCCTTATGGGGTTAGGTCTTCCCGAAACATCAGCGGAAATTACGGCTATTATTGTTTTCAGCATTATTGGGATGTTGTTTGAGGCCTTATCGGTAGAGGCTTTGATTGGCAAATCTACTATATCGGTGAGTCTTATTCCTGTCATTACCGTTGCCTTGCTCTTTGACATCAGGGCGGCGGCTTGGGTCGGGGCGCTGAGCAGCATTAACATTAAAGAAATACGGGGAGGCAAGCCCCTGTTACGGAACCTATTTAATTTCTCGCAAGTAGCCATTTCTGCTGCTGCGGCAGGGGCCACCTACAACTACCTAGGTGGAGATATCCGCGAGGTGAACTTGCTCTTTGGGGCAAGTGTGGTCGTGGGGGTGTTGTCGCTCTTTATTGCAAACGCCGTACTAACTGGCGTGGCGGTGAGTTTGTCTGAGCGGTTACGCCTAATGAAAGTACTTCGGCTTATGCTAAGTAGCGGGGGGCTAGCCTATGCAGTGACCGCCCCTCTCGCGGTACTCACGGCCGTTCTGCATCTCCATGTGGGCTATCTGGGAGTGGCGCTCTCCTTGCTCCCCCTCTTTCTAGCGCGCATGTCCTTTAAACTCTACCGCGATATGCGCCAGCACTACCTAGAGACGGTACAGGCCTTAGCCCAAGCCATTGACGCTAAGGACACTTACACGCGGGGTCACTCCGGGCGGGTAGCCGACTATGCGGTGGATATCGCCCGCCGCATGGGCTGGCAGGGCGACAAGCTGGAGCAATTGTTTTTTACGGCTCTTTTACACGACATCGGTAAAATTGGCGTGCGAGACTTTGTCTTGACCAAGGACGGCCGCCTCTCGCAGGCGGAGCGCGAAGAAATAAATAATCATCCTTCTCTCGGTGCGGATATTGTCACGAAAATAGCTTACTTAAAAGAGGGCGCCGACTACATACGTCATCACCACGAGCACTTCAGCGGGGTTGGCTACCCAAGTCAGCTGGCGGGCGGCAACATACCGCTGGGGGCGCGCATCATCGCCGTGGCCGACGCTTTTGACGCCATGACCACTGTGCGTAGCTACCAGGGCCTGAGGGACATGTCCGAGGCCATAAGTGAGCTCCGCCGCTGTAGCGGCAGCCAGTTTGACCCAGCTGTCGTCGAGACCTTTGCCAGGGCACTAGCGGGGTACGACGACGTAGACAAGTACGCGCGAGAGGCCGCGGCCACCAGTCTCAGTTCCCTTGCGGGCGTGTCGCTACAATGATACAATAAATAGCAGGTGCGCATGGCTTTCCGAGTGAAAGCCTGTTTTGTTAGGAGGATAAAAATGCTGGGGTTTATCAAGAACTTGTTTGACTCTAATGCCCGCGAAATCAAGCGACTCGAAAAAATCGTGGGCGAAATTAATGCCCTGGAGCCTGAGTTTGCCGCTTTGTCTGACGTGGCACTGCGCGGTAAAACCGGGGAGTTTCGCGCGCGTCTAGCGGACGGAGCCTCTTTAGACAGCCTCTTGCCAGAGGCCTTTGCCACCGTGCGCGAAGCTAGCCGGCGTGTTATCGGCCAGAGGCACTTCGACGTGCAGCTTCTCGGCGGCATGGTCCTACACCAAGGGCGTATCGCAGAAATGAAGACGGGCGAAGGTAAGACGCTGGTCGCCACTCTACCCGCCTACCTCAATGCCCTGCAGGGTAAGGGCGTGCATGTCATTACCGTAAACGACTACCTTGCCCGCCTGCACAGCGAGTGGATGGGGCAGATTTATCACTTCTTGGGCCTCGAAGTGGGGCTTATTGTGCATGGGCTAGATTTTGCGGCCAGAAAGCGCGCCTATGCCGCCGATATCACCTACGGCACGAACAACGAATTTGGCTTCGACTACCTGCGCGACAACATGGTGCTCGACCCCGCGCACATGGTACAGCGCGAACTGCACTTTGCCATAGTTGACGAAGTGGACAGCATACTTATTGACGAGGCGCGCACCCCGCTCATTATCTCGGGGCAAGGTGAGCAGTCGACCGACCTCTATCAGCGCTTTGCGCGGTTAGTCAAGACCTTTCGCGAAGAGATAGACTACACCGTCGACGAGAAAATGAAGACGGTCACCCCGACCGAAGTCGCCGTACACAAGACGGAGAAGGCTTTTGGGGTGGAGAACCTCTTTGATAATAATAATATCTCCTTGCAGCACCATCTCAATCAGGCTATTCGCGCTAAAGCCCTTATGAAACTCGACCGCGACTATGTAGTGAAAGACGATGAAGTGATTATTGTCGACGAGTTCACAGGGCGCATGATGTATGGTCGCCGTTACAGCGCTGGTTTGCACCAGGCCATTGAGGCCAAGGAAGGCGTGACCATTGAAAAAGAGAGTCAGACTTTAGCCAGTATCACCTTTCAAAACTATTTCCGCATGTATACTAAGCTTTCTGGCATGACCGGTACTGCCGTCACCGAGGAAGAAGAGTTCCGCCATATCTACAAAGTGGACGTAGTTGTTTTGCCGACAAACCGCCCCATGGTGCGCAAAGACATGGCGGACGTTGTTTTTAAGACGGAGAAGGCCAAGTTTAACGCTGTGGTGGAAGACATCATCACCCGCCACGCCACAGGGCAGCCGGTGCTTGTCGGAACTGTTTCCATCGAAAAGTCAGAGTGGCTGAGTGAAATGCTCAAGAAGCGCCGTATTACGCACCAAGTGCTTAATGCCAAGCACCATGAGCGCGAGGCCGAGATTGTCGCGCAGGGCGGCCGCCACGGCGCTGTGACCATCGCCACCAACATGGCGGGACGCGGCACCGATATTATTCTCGGTGGCAATGCCGAGTTTTTGACCCGGCAGGCAATCGTTGCTTCTGGGGTCGCGCCGGAGGCCTTGGTTGACCTCTTTCTCCGCCAGGACCCCGAGTCTCTCGCCTTGCGCGAGCGGTACCTTTCCGAACTGAAAGTGCGTCAGGCGACTACGCAAGCAGAGCACGAGAGGGTCGTAAGTTTAGGCGGTCTGCACATTATCGGCACGGAGCGCCATGAGGCGCGCCGCATCGACCATCAATTGCGCGGCCGCGCCGGTCGCCAAGGCGACCCTGGTTCGTCGCAGTTCTATATCTCGTTGGCCGACGATCTTATGCGCCTCTTCGGCGGCGATACAATGTTCAACCTTATGGATAAGCTAGGCATGGAAGACGACATGCCCATAGAGCATACCTTGCTTTCGGGGGCCATAGAGCGCGCGCAAAAGCGTGTGGAAAGCCGCAACTTCGATTTGCGCAAACATGTACTGGAGTATGACGACGTCTTAAATAAACAGCGGACAATTATCTACCGCCAGCGCCGCGAAGCCTTGGGCGGGCAGCTCGACGGCGTGGTAGAGGCGATGTTTGGCGAGATAATTGACATGGCCCTCACGGCCTACATCCCAGAGAAAATATACCCCGAAGAGTGGGATGTCGCCGGACTACAGTTGGCCATGGAAGAATTTGTGCCCTTAGGGGAGCTAGACCCCGAAGCTTGGCGCCAGTTTACGCGGCATGGCCTGCGCGATGAGCTTAGTGAGTTGTGCTTAGCAGCCCTGGCAAAAAGACAAAACGAGGTAGGCGCAGAACTTTTTCACGACCTCAAGCGGGTAGTGCTACTGCGCATGGTAGATTCCAAATGGATGAGCCACCTCGACAATATGGAGGAGCTGCGCCAAGGCATTGGTCTGCGAGCCTATGGACAAAAAGACCCACTCGTGGAGTACAAACTAGAGTCGTTTGAAATGTTTCAGCAGATGATTGCCGAAATTAAGCAAGATGTGGTGCGCTATATCTTTCGCGTGCAAGTCGTTGGCGAGCCGCAAGCCGCTCCTGTTGTTAAAGTTCGGCCCCCCGCTAGCCCGGCCCCGCAGCTGTCATCGCGCGAGAGCAAGACCCTTGGGCGAAATGACCCTTGTCCCTGTGGCAGCGGCAAAAAGTACAAAAAGTGTTGCGGAAGCGAGTCGTAAGGAGTGAACCCCTTGTTAAATACGGCAGAGTGGCGGGCGCAAGCCGCAAAAATGATGCTGTGGGCAGATAGTCTGCGGGGGTCTCTTTGACCTGCCGCACAAACAGCAACGCATCGCGGAGTTAGCCGAGCTTACGACCGCGCTTGATTTTTGGCAAGATGTAGCTCTGGCCCAAAAGACGCTCGCCGAGTTAAGCGCTCTGCAAAACGAAGTGCGCGCTTGGCAGACCCTGAAGGACGAGGCCGTGGATGTGGCGGAACTAATTGTCCTCGCCGAAGAGCTCTTAGACATAGAGGCCCTCGAAGGTGTGCCGCTTCGCCTAGCCGCACTCGCCGAGCAGCTGACAGAGCTTGAGCTGCGACTCTTGCTGTCCGGCCCCTATGCCCGAAACCATTGCATAGTCGAATTGCACCCCGGTGCGGGGGGAGTAGATTCGCAAGACTGGGCCTCCATGCTCATGCGCATGTACATCCGTTACGCCGAGAAGCGTGGTTTCGCCGTAGAGGTGCTGGACTACTTGGCCGGCGACGAGGCGGGGCTAAAAAGCGTCTCCCTGCTGGTGAAAGGCGAATTTGCCTACGGCTACCTGCATGCCGAGAAGGGTGTGCATCGCCTGGTCAGGCTCTCTCCTTTCGATGCCTCCGGGCGCAGGCACACCTCTTTTGCCTCTGTGTCAGTCTTGCCCGTCATTGACGAAGAAGAAACCCTCGAAATTGAGCCCGAAGATTTACGCATTGATACCTATCGCAGCAGCGGAGCAGGTGGACAAAATGTCAACAAGACTGACTCCGCGGTGCGCATTACTCATCTGCCGACTAATATTGTCGTACAATGCCAAAACGAGCGTTCCCAGTTAAACAACAAAGCTACCGCCATGCGCATGCTGCGTGGCAAGCTCATGGAGCTGCGCCTAGAGGAGCAGCAAAAAGAGATTGATCGTTTGCGGGGCGATATCGGGGAGATTGCCTGGGGCAATCAGATCCGCTCCTATGTCTTCCATCCCTACAACATGGTCAAAGACCACCGCACGGGCGTAGAAACAGGCAATGTACAGGCCGTTATGGACGGGGCTCTAGACCAATTTATTGATGCCTACCTGCGCTGGAAGTGCTAGGGATGGTTCTTTGAAGTGCTACTGAAATTCCACAGGGCTCTATAGCTAGCCTGACGAATGCCAGTCTAGGACGGGGAGGGAGAATATTTATGAAAAAAGTATTGCTCTTGTTGCTGCTCCTTGCGTTTGTGCTGTCTGTGGTAACTTTTGTTGCTCCCTATGTTATTGCGCGCGGTTTGGAGATGGGGCTCTATCGCACACTAGGGGCCGATGTTTCCGTGCGGCTGGCCGCCTACCCTTCACTGCGCCTACTGCTCGGCCAATTTGCACAGATTGAAGTCGAGGCCAAGAATGTAAACCTAGGTGGCCTAGTCGCCAATAAGTATGCCTTAGTCGCCGAAAATGTGGCCGTCAATATGCGTGATTTACTTGCGAGGCGTGAAGTGCGTTTTCGTAATCAGGGTCAGTTACAAGTACGCGTCGTCGTTACGGAGGGTGAACTAGCCAATTATCTGTGGGAACGGATTCCCGAGTTGCGTGGCTGGCGTGTGCAAATCCACACCGGATCAGCCACTGTGCTCGGGCAAGTGCCCATCCTAAACGCCAAGCTTGACCTAGCCGTGCGCGGAAAATTTGTGGCTTCGGGTAAGGACCACATCGCTTTTGTGACTGATGCTGTCGAAATTCTTGGGGCTACCCTTCCCGAGGCGCTTGTCACTGCAGCCTTGCAGGACACGCAGTTTTATATAGACTTAGCTGCGGCGCCTATGCAGCTCGAGCTCATGGAGGTTAGAATGGAACCGGGTCAATTAGTTGTCGTGGCCCGCGTCTTGCAATGAAAGGTGTTGTGCATGGTCCGCCGATTGACTGTACTGTTACTAATCCTCGTTGCTGTCAGTGCCGTTGCCATCCTCGGGCAGCGGCACTCTGTGGAGCGCCAGAACAGACAGGTGGCACTTTTAATGGATGGCACCGACTTGTACTATCGGGCCCGCGAAAAGTCCCTTGACTTAGCGCTCTACCTGCGCCAGCTTAAGGAGGCGGGTCTTTACGGCATCGCTAGCCATGTGGTCCCCCTGAGGGACAAGGCGCTGCTCGGGGATGTAGTGATTAAGGCGGCGGGGGCCGATGCTGCCGAGTATGCGGCGGCCCTAGGCCTGCGGCGTCCCTCGCCCACACAGTCTCTCCTGCATATAAAAGTCGAAGCTCTGCGGGAGCCCATCACGGAGCTCATTATCGAACTTTCGCCTGGCCTAGACGTGACCATTTTTGGTTCCGTAGTCTATACTGAGCTCCCGTTTGAAAGGCTGCGCCGGGCCACCCTTGGTTTTTCGCCTACCATCGTCTCAGCGGTGGACGAGGCGGGGCTTGCTTTTTTACCGGTGTTTTCACCCTACACAGGCAGCTCGGTGCGCCAAATGGCCGAGTTCCTCACTACGCGCGACTTTGCGGGGGTTATGTTCACCGGCAACCGTTTGGCCGAAGACTTGTCGGGCGTGGAGGAACTAAAAGAAGTTATTAGCGAGCGCAATTTAAGGATTTACTGGTTGCAGCGGCACGATACCCTGCGTGGCTATGTGCCCCTAGTCGGGGTGGAGGGTATTTTAAGTGAAGAGAGTCGCATTATCCGCGGCTTTCGTCCCTCCCGCCTGGAGACCAATAATCCCTTAGTCACGCCTTACAGCATGACCGACCGCTGGCTGGGCTCGGTAAAAGAGTACAATGTGCGCGCCATCTATATGCGCCCGTTTTATCGCGAGCCAGACATTGCCTACAATGTAGAATACGTTCGTCTCTTGGCGGCTAGTCTGCGGAAGGCGGGCTTTACTTTAGGTTCGGCAGAGTCGTTTGTGCGTTTCTACCCCTCTCCCTGGCAATTCTACTTGGTGGGCCTGGGCATCGCCCTCTTGGGCGTCGCCTTGGTGCGCAAGTTCAAGCTGCCCCCTATCTTGGCACCACTTGGCGTGGGCGGTGTCGCCGTGGCACAACTTTTGCTCTTTACCCCCTGGAGCGTCGAACTACGACTGGCCGTAGCCCTAGTGGGGGCGATTATGGCGAGCTTTGCGGGGCTCGCCCTGTGGAAAGACGAGCCGAGCTGGTGGCGCAGTTTTATTTTGATTAATGCCACTTCCCTCGGTTTAGGTTTGCTTGTCGCCAGCTACCTCAGTGACTACTACTTCATCGCCGAGTTTCGTTATTTTCGTGGCGTCAAGTTACAATATGCGGCTCCCCTTGTTATCTTGGCCCTGCTCCTCTTTGTGCCCCGGCTAAGGCATCTCTGGGGCGAAATCAAAGAAGAAGTTAGACGTGTAGGTCTCCTTGGGGCGGCCCTCCTTTTGCTGCTTCTGGCCGGCGCTGTAGCCGTTTTTATTTGGCGCTCGGGGCATGTCCATTCCATCAGCCAGTTTGAGCTACAACTGCGTTTTTGGCTGGAGGAAGAGCTCATCGCGCGACCCCGTTTTAAAGAACTACTAATTCATCCGGTGCTGCTAGTCATTCTTTATTTTCGCCGCCAGCTCTCGCGCTTGGTCTTTGAGGGCGGGCTAGTAGTCGCCGCCATCGCTCAAGTATCCATCGTCAACACCTTTATGCACTTGCGCACGCCCCTGGCACATTCACTTCTGCGGGTGTTCCATGGATTGTGGATAGGGGCTATACTAGGCCTGCTGGCCATAGTCGTGTTGCGGCAGATGATCGCCTGCTACGTTGTCCTGACTGGGAGGGCTCTAAAGCGATGAAGGTGGTGCACATAAACGGCGGAGGCGAAACGGGTGGGGGCAAGAGCCACCTCGTAACCCTGCTTCCTCATCTGCGGGCGGCGGGGTGCGACGCTTCCTTGATTGTTTTTACCCCCGGACTGCTAGAGCAAGAGGCGAGAGCGATGGGTGTCCCCACCACTTGCTTGGGCGTGAGCCGCATGATGTCTTTTAAGCTGTTTCAAAGACTCTATCAACTATTAAAAACAGAACAACCCGACATGGTGCATACCCATGGCGGCAGGGCTAACCTCTACGGTCGCCTCGCCGCGCGGCTAGCAGGCATCAAGTGCATCGTCACGACGGTGCATAGCTACAGCGACTTAGATTACAACAAGGCCTGGCACAACACTTGGTTTTCTCTCGTGGATAGGCTCACTTGGTTTTTTAACGATTATTTTATTGCCGTCTCGCATGACCTCGGAAACTCTCTCGCCACGCGCGGCGTTGTGCCTCGCCGCATTGCGGTGGTTCATAATGGCATAATACCTTATCAGGGGGAAAGGGTTGATCTGCGCCTCCAGTTCTCTTTGGGAGAAGGGCCGGTGATTTGCGCCGTGGGACGCTTTGTGCCTGTCAAGCGCTTTGATGTCCTGTTGAAGGCCATGAGCAAGGTGCTGGCAGCGCGGCCTGATACCAGCTTGGTACTGGTGGGTGAGGGACCAGATGAGGGGGCCATGCGGCTACTCGCGCAGACACTCGGCATAGAGAAGCGGCTATCCTTTATAGGTTATCGGCAGGACGCGCGAGCCATTCTTAGCAGTGCCGACATCTTTGTCATGTCTTCGGACATGGAGGGTCTACCCATAGTGCTGTTAGAGGCTTTAGCGGCGCGTGTCCCTGTGGTTGCCACGCACGTGGGGGGCATCCCCGAAGTAGTGGAGGGGGACCGGACCGCCATTTTGGTACCTAAGAATAATCCTCACGCGCTGGCCGAGGCCCTAGTGGCCACTCTGGCCGAGAAAACAGCTGCAGAGCAGCGTGCTGCCCTTGGTCTGCATTGGTTTAAAGAAAATGGTACGGCCGAGGCCATGACGAACAAAACTCTAGCACTCTATAAGAAGTGGGGAGGTGGCCCATGATGGCCAAAGCGGTCGACTCTGCGCGGGGCAGTGGGCGAACGATAGTCCTCTTTAGCGCCACTCCCTGGCAGGGCTTAGTTGGGCGCCCGCATCATTTGGCGCGGCACTTCGCCTTGCGCGGCGAGCGGGTGCTTTTCGTCGAGCCTGCTATTACCTTGCTGTCGCCACTAAAGAAGCCCAGACTAATGCGTGCCTTTCACTTTGGCAAACTCCTCCCCCTAGAGGAGAATTTAGCCGTCCTCACGCCGCCCCCTATGTTGCCGGGTGGTTACCGTTTTCGTTCAGTTAACAAAATTAACCAGGCGTTTTTAGCGCGCACTGTCACGGCTGCGCTGCAAGGCCTAGACTGGCCGGCGGGTATCGTTATCACACATTTGCCAGGCACGGCCGACTACCCTGGTCCGATGCCAATCCTCTATGAGTGTGTGGATGATCACGTTGCCTTTAGCGAGTATTCTTCTCTGTGGCACAAAGATGTAGTGCAAGAGCTCGAGCATGATCTCCTGCGGCGGGCCAGTGGGGTGGTAGCCACGGCACAGGTGCTCTGGGAGCGCTGCCAAAAGTTTCACCCCGGTACACTGCTGCTGGGGAATGGGGCGGCGGTGGAACACTTTGCCGGCGCAGCCGGCGGTAAGTCGGGCGCGACAGGACTCACGGGCTTAGTGGCTGGGTTTTTTGGCGGGATTGGCCCCTGGGTTGATTTGGACATTATTGCGCAGGCCGCGCAAATAGCGCCGCATTGGTCGTTCTACATGGCGGGACCACGCGAAGGCGGAGCGCCTTTACCTCGTCTCCCGGCCAATGTCATCCTGCCCGGCTTTATTCCCTTTGCCGAGTTGCCCAAGGTCTTGGCAGACTTTGATGTGGCCCTCATTCCCTTTAAAACAAGCGAACTAACCATAAGCGTTAACCCCATCAAGCTCTATGAATACTTCGCCGCGGGCAAGCCCGTGCTGCTGGCCGATATTCCCGAACTTACCCGTTGGGGGGAGTTAGTCTACCCCGTGACTTCGGCCGGTGAATTCGTGGCGGCACTAGAACGAGCTCGCCACGAGGATGCCACGTTAAAGGCGCGACGCCAACAGGTGGCGATGGATAACTCGTGGACGACAAAAGTCGACCACTTGGTAGCTTACATGGCAGGACGAGGGTTATGACGAGAACATTTATTATGGCCTTTGTCGGCGCAGGCAATTTAGGGGACGAAGCCATCTTGGCCGGCACATTGACCGCCTGGCGTCAGGCGGGGGCGGTCGACCCACTGGTTTTTTCATGGCGGCCAGAAGAAACAGCGCTTTTGCACCATGTTACCGCTTTGCCGGTGGAGCCGGGGGTGCGGGGGCTGATCAGCTACGCGCGCCATTTACGGCCGGGTGACCTCGTCCTCTTGGGTGGGGGTAGCCTGCTACAGGATGGCGAGCGGCGCATTGTGCCTTTTTGGTTGTCACGCGCCCTGGTGGCCCGCCTTAGGGGTTGCCGTGTTGTTTTTCACGCGCAGGGTATCGGCCCTCTAAGGAGTTCTATTGCCAGGCTTGTTGTGCGCCTCTTGGTCCCCTTGACCGCCCACCTCGTTACTCTGCGCGACGAAGCTTCTATGGCCTTCGTGCGGGGAGCGCGCCCACGCCTCGTGGCCGACCCGGCCTTGCTACTCGAGGCACAGGAGCGCGCTGTGGTGCCAAGGCGCGTGGTCGTGGCCTTGCGCCCCTCGCGGGAGAACAACGAGCAGGAAGAGCAGCTCTTGCAGGTGCTCTTGCGACTTAAACAATCCCTTGACCTAGACTACATTTTCGTACCTATGCATTATCCCGACGACTATGCCCTAGCCCTGCATTTTGCCGCGCAAACGGGCGGGCAAGCCGTAGCTAGGCTGACCCTGACCGGGTTGCGCGCCTTGTTGGCCTCAGCGGAAGTAGTAATCGCTATGCGCCTGCACGCCGCGATTCTAGCGGCAGGGGTGATGACGCCCATAGTGGGGTTGGCCTACGACCCCAAGATACTAGCATTTTTTTCTAGCATAGGGCTGTCCGCCGCGGTCGCTCCCTGGGGTTTGCACTTTTCTGGTGAGCGCCTCTTTGACGAGGTAAGCAAAGTCTACGCGGGGCGTGCTCACTACCATGCGCATCTAGCGCGAGAAATACCCCTCGCCAGGGCCAAGGCGGCCTCAGCCGTGGCTTGGGCTTTAGAATTAGGGGGGAGGAAGTAGCGATGGGCCAGACGGTAAACATCCTCGGTGTCGAGGTTTCGTCCCGTACCATGGCGGAGACCGTGGAGGAAGCACTGCGTTTGGTTTCGTGCCGACGCGGCCAGATCGTCACGGCCAATGCCGAGATAATATATACGGCACACCGGGAGCAAGACTTTATGGCGGTGCTGCGCCAGGCCGAGCTCGTAACCGCCGATGGCATGGGGGCGGTCTTGGCCTCTCGTCTCTTAGGCGACCCTGTGCCCGAGCGGGTGAGTGGCTACGATTTGCTGCATCATTTAGCTGCTGCCGCCGCCAAGCGCGGTTTACGCCTTTTTCTTTTGGGTGGTAAGCCGGGTGTGGCGGAAAGAGCAGCGGAGAAGCTAAAGACGCTCTACCCTGGTCTCCAAATTGCTGGCACGAGGCATGGCTATTTTAAGGAGAATGAAATTTCTGCCGTGCTCCGCGAAGCGAAGGCTACTGCGCCCGATTTGCTTTTGGCAGCACTCGGTCTGCGCGGGGAATTTTTGTTGAGTGCACACAAAGAGGAACTAGGCTGTGCAAGCATGCAGGTGGGCGGCAGCTTCGATGTCCTGGCGGGAGTCGCACAAAGGGCTCCGCTATTTTTGCAGAGGGCTGGCCTCGAATGGGCCTTTAGACTATACAAAGAGCCATGGCGCTACAAACGCATGCTGTCATTGCCCAAATTTATCGCGGCAGTGCTACTCACACGTAGCCAAAGGCAAAAAAAGGAGGTCAAAAAATGAACACGGTAATACTGAAAGAAAAAGCGCAAGAGATGCGCCGCCTCATTGTCGAGAGTATCGCCGAGGCAGGGTCAGGGCACCCGGGTGGTTCCCTCTCGCTCGTGGAGATAATGTCATATCTCTACTTTTTTGAGGCTAGTTTGCATGAAAGCGACCCGCTGTGGCCGGAGCGCGACCGCATTATTCTTTCTAAGGGGCATGCCGCGCCTGTTCTCTATGCCGCCTTGGCCTGTCGTGGCTACCTGCCGACAGAAGAAGTGTTGACTCTCCGCAAGCTTGGGTCTCGCCTGCAAGGACACCCAGATATGCGGAAGCTCCCAGGGGTCGAGATGTCGACAGGCTCCCTCGGACAGGGGCTGTCTATCGCGGGGGGGCTAGCTCTAGGGCTCAGGCTACAGAAAAAGCCACAGCGTGTTTTCGCTATACTGGGTGATGGTGAATTGCAGGAGGGCCAGGTGTGGGAAGCCGCACTGACAGCCGCCCATTTTAAGCTCCATAACCTTACGGCCATCATCGACAACAATGGTTTGCAAATCGATGGGGCCACCAACGATGTTAAGTCCTTGCATCCTATAGTCGAAAAGTGGCAAGCCTTCGGTTGGCAGACGGTCACAGTCGATGGCCACTCCTACCACGATCTTTACCGCGGCTTTCGCAGCCAACGCGATGAGCGACCGCTGGCCATCATTGCTCGCACCACCAAGGGTAAAGGAGTTGCCTACATGGAGAATGTCGCTGATTGGCATGGCAAGGCGCCTTCCAAAGAGCAGTCACGGCAATATTTAGAGACTACCGGAGGTGAAGATATTGTCGATTAAGCTAGAGGCTACGCGCGACGCCTATGGTCGGGCACTGCTCTACTTAGGTGAGCATAACCCCGCTGTGGTTGTACTAGATGCCGATCTTTCAAAATCTACCAAGACGGCTGTTTTTGCCGCCAAATATCCCGAGCGATTCTTTAATATTGGGATTTCCGAGGCCGATTTAGTGGGCACGGCTTGTGGATTTGCCCTAGCTGGTCTCAAGCCCTTTGCCAGCACCTTTGCTATTTTTGCTACCGGACGCGCCTATGATCAAGTGCGTAACAGCGTCGCCTACCCCCACTTGCCTGTAGTCATTGCGGCCACCCATGCCGGCCTCACCGTAGGGCCCGACGGAGGTTCGCACCAATCTCTAGAGGATATTGCCCTGATGCGGGTGCTCCCCCATATGCAAGTGTGGGTCCCGGCTGATGGCGAAGAGGCCTACCAGATGATTCTTGCCGCAGCTAAAGAAGCGGGGCCAGTGTATGTGCGCCTAGGCAGGCAGCCGGTTCCTAACGTTTCGCCGCTAGGCTATAATTTTGTCCCAGGGAAAGCAGTTACCTATGGCCAGCATGGCGACGTGGTGCTTATCGCCTGCGGGGTGATGGTGGCCGAAGCCTTAAAGACAGCCCACAGTCTGCGTGAGCAGGGCATCTCTTGTCAGGTCATCAATATGAGCAGCATCAAACCCCTTGACACAGCAGTGCTGGACCAAGCCGCGGCCGCGAGTAGGCTTATCGTCACTATTGAAGAGCACCAAAAAGCAGGCGGGCTTGGCAGCGCCTGTCTGGAGTACCTCGCGCTACATTCCCGCCGTCCACCCGTGCTCGTCATCGGTGTGGAGGATGTTTTCGGCCAGTCTGGCGAGCCGTACGAACTCTTGGACCATTATGGATTGACGGCGGAAAGTATAACGGCAAAAATTATGGCACAATTATCATCTCATGGGGGACAAATCGCACACTGTCAAACAAAATAGTGATGTGGTATGATTGTTCGGTAATCCACAAACTTATCGTAGAGCAGTAGAGAGAGGCGGACAACACTTTGAGCAAAATTCCATATCGCATCTATGTGGCCATCGCATGTTTCCTCATGACCTTGTGCTTGGGCACACTTTATGCCTGGCCAATCTTCATCCCTCACCTTGAAGCAGAATTCGGCTGGAGCCGAGCGACTGTGACACTGCCTTTTACCGTAGCCTCTGTAGTTTTATCACTTGGCATGGTGCCCGCCGGTCGCTTGCAAGATCTAAAGGGGCCGAAGTCGCTCGTAGCAATTTGCGCCGTGTTAGTACTTGTAGGTTATGTTCTTAGCTCTTTCGCCAACAACATTGTTTGGCTTGTTATCACTTATGGCCTCATTCTTGGTTGCGCCATCGCCGCTGGCTACATGGCTTCAGTGGGTGGCGGTCTTAAGTGGTTTCCAGACATGAAAGGAACCGCGACAGGCATCCTTGTGGGTGGATTTGGACTCGGAGCCGCAGTATTCGGTCCGATTGCGCAGCAGATGATCACCGCCTTTGGGTGGCGGCAGAGTTTTATCTACTTGGGTATCGCCTTCTCGATTGTCATTGGCATCATTGCCTTAGTTGTAAAGAATCCTCCGGAAGGGTGGACTCCGGGTGGCGGCAAGAGCAAGAAGGGCAAGGTTCCAATGCGCGTTTCCCCCGAATTCACGGGACTCGAATTTTCGCCACAGCACATGATCAAGACCCCTCAGTTTTGGCTGATGTGGCTGCAATATTTCTTAGTTCTTTCGGCAGGATTTTCCATATTGGTCCATCTAAAGCCATTAGCGGAGGAGTTTGCAGGTTTTACTCCCATGGCAGCGGCAGGTTTGGTTTCACTGATCTCCGCCTCAAATTTTACCGGCAGATTTTTCTTAAGCCCGCTTTCTGATGTTATCGGACGTATAAAGTCATTCAATATGATCGCCGTACTCATGACCTTTGCCACTGCTTCTGCGGCGGTCTCGATATTGATAGATATGCCAAACATCTTATTTTTTACCGCCATAGCCGGTGGTGTAGCTTTTGGTGGATACTTGGCGCTTTCACCAGCATTTACAGCCGATATGTGGGGAAGTAAGAATTTTGGCATTAACTATGGACTCATGTTCACGGCTTGGGGCGCAGCATCATTCGCCGGGCCATTTTTCGCGGGTCTCGCTTATGACCTTACGGGTGGATATGTGCCTGCATATCTTATTTTCTCTTTATTGTGTATACCTGGGGTGATTATCACCACTAGTTTTGTTAAGCCGGCACAGATGGTTGCCTTTGCTAAGGAAAAAGGGTTAGGAGTTTAGCGCGTCTTACCCTGCACTCAAAGGGCGAGGTGTTTCGATGGGTATTGGTGATAACAACTTGGTTGAGAGCGACTGGGGCATATTGGGTGACACAACTGCTTTACGCTTGGCTGCGGGACTTCTCACCTTTTGGGCGGGCGCCGTCAATGGCTTGGCCTCGATTGCCTTGGTTTTTGGACGCGTCTCTCATATGTCGGGGCGCATCATTGATCAGGGGCAGTTAGTGCTCTACAATCCTCTGGGTGCGCTCTTTATAAGCACCCTAATCTTTTCTTTTATGGCGGGCACGATCATTGGGGGATTT
>Ga0209103_1000204_pt1 | contig 18219 bp, 11 predicted proteins | sample 4C3metaG_FD_184152 | JGI IMG/M metagenome (GOLD analysis project Ga0209103, IMG submission 184152) | Freshwater bacterial and archeal communities from Indian Creek, Illinois, USA - 4C3 metaG (SPAdes) (version 2) | ecosystem: Environmental > Aquatic > Freshwater > Unclassified | place: USA...
GCGGCGAGGTGTTGGCGCTGAAGCTGGCGGCCCAAGCCGGGCTGGAGGCCGCAGCGGCGCGCATTGTGCAACTCGACGAGGTGCCGGTGGCCGTCATTCGCCGCTTCGATCGCCATGGCGCAGACGGACGCATTCCCTACCAATCGGCGGCCACGCTGTTGCAGGCCTCGCGCCTGGAGGAGCGCAGCTACACCGAGATCGCCGATGCCATACGTGCACACGGCCATGCCCCGACCCAAGACGTGCAGCAGCTCTGGCGCCGCTTGGTGTTCAACCTGCTCATCAGCAATGTGGACGATCACTTGCAAAACCATGGTTTTCTGCACGTGGGGCAAGGGCAGTGGCGCCTCGCACCGGCCTTCGACCTCAACCCCTTTCCCGACAAGGAGCGCGAGTCCAAGACCTGGCTGTCGGAGCAAGACGGCCCCATCACCGATGTGCGGATGCTGCTGGCCCGAGCGGCCTACTTCGCGCTGGGCAAAGATCAAGCCTTGACCGTCTTGGCTCAGGTGCAGGCGGCGGTGTCGAGCTGGCGCTCGCTGGCGCTCGACCCAACGGTGGGCTTGCGAGCGCATGAGCTGGACGATTTCGCACCCGCTTTCGAGCACGCACAGAGCGACGAAACCGCCGCGCTGTTGCGGCGCTAGGCCCAAACCTTGCACTCAGGGGTTTTGCGCGCGCCGCAGTGGCGTGCGCAGGGTAACGAATTCTTCGGCGGCGGTGGGGTGGATGCCGAGCGTGGCGTCGAACACCGCCTTGGTGGCGCCAGCTTGCAGCGCCACGGCAAAGCCCTGCACGATCTCGCCCGCTTCGGCGCCGACCATGTGCAGGCCGAGCACGCGGTCGTCGGCGTCGTTGACGATGAGTTTGATCAGCGTGCGCTCGCTGCTGCCGCTCAGGGTGTGGCGCAGGGCACGGAATTCGCTGCGGTAGAGGCTCACATGTTCGAAGCGCTGGCGCGCTTGCGCTTCGCTCAGGCCCACGCTGGCCAGGCACGGGTGGGTGAAGACGGCGGTGGGCACCAGCTCAAAGTCCAGCGCCGGGGTGGAATGGCCGGAGCCATACAGGTGCTCGACCAGCCGCATGGCTTGCGCCAGCGCGACCGGGGTCAGTTGCAGTTGCGCCGTCACGTCGCCCACGGCATAGACGCTGGGCACGCTGGTCTGGAGCTGCGCATCGACCACGATCTCGCCCTGCGGCCCCTGGGCCACACCGATCGCCTCCAGCCCCAGCCCCTGCACATTGGGGCGGCGCCCGGTGGCGTAGAGCGCCGCATCCACCACCAGGGTGTTGCCGTCTTCCAGCGCAGCGTGCAGGCCGTCGGCGTGGCGCTCCAGGCTCAGCACCCCGGCTTGCAGGCGCAAGTCCAGCCCCTGTTTGAGCAGCTCGGCGGCCAGGAAGTGGCGCAGCTCGTCGTCGAAGCCGCGCAAAATCTGCTCGCCACGGTAGAGCTGCGTGACCTGTGCGCCCAGGCCGTGAAAGATGGAAGCCAGCTCGCAAGCGATGTAGCCGCCGCCGACCACCAGCAGCCGCTGCGGGAAGGGTTCGATCTCGAACAGCTCGGTCGAGCTCAGGGCGTGCTCGCGCCCCTGAAAATGCGGCAGGTGGGGCGCGGCCCCGGTGGCAACCAGGATGCGCTCGGCGCTAAAAGTTCGTTGCCCCGGCGAGCCGTCGGCGTTGAGGCTGGCCAGGCTCAGGGTGTGCGGGTCGAGCAAACGCGCCCAGCCCTCGAACAGGGTAACGCCGCTGGCGCGCAGCAAATCGGCATAAACGGCGTTGAGCCGCGCCAGCTCGCGCGCCCGATTCGCCTTGAGGGTGGCCCAGTTCAGTCGCGCCGCCGGCCCTTCCCAGCCGTAGCCTTGGGACTCGCGCTGCGCCGTGGCATAGTGGGCGGCGTAGCCGTAGAGTTTTTTGGGGATGCAACCGGCGTTGACGCAGGTGCCGCCCAGCCCGGCCTGGCCCTGCGCCTCGACCAGCGCCACGCGCACCCCGCGCTGCGCCGCCATGCGCGCCGCGCGCACGCCGCCGCTGCCGCCGCCGATCACAAAGAGGTCGAAGTCGTAGGGGTTCATGGTTGGGTTGGGGGTGGGGCGGCTTCATCCCGGGCGCTGCAGCCAATCGCGCTGGAACGCAGCGGCGGTTTGCGGGCGGCCAAACAAATAACCCTGCGCCATTTGGCAGCCCAGCGACAGCAGGGCTTGGGACTGCGCGGGGCTTTCGACGCCCTCGGCCAGCGTCTGCAGGCCCATGCTGCGGCTCATGGCGATGATGGCGCTGACAATGGCGTGGTCGTTGCGGTCGCTGAGCATCTCGCGCACGAAGGAGATGTCGATTTTGATCTTGTTGACCGGAAAGCGCTTCAGGTAGGCGAGCGAGGAGTGGCCGGTGCCAAAGTCGTCGATCGAGAGCGCAAAACCGGCCGCTGCCAGGGCTTGGGTGATTTCGATCGCCCGCTGCGGGTCGCGCATCATGCCGCTTTCGGTCAGCTCCAGCTCGATGAGGCCGGGGCTGATTTGGGCCTCGCGTGCGATGCGCACGGCCTGCTCGACGAAGCCGTCGTCGTCGAACTGCTTGGCGGCCACATTGACCGCCACCTTGCCGGGCAGGGTTTGCCAGCGCCGCACCTGGCTGCAAGCCTCGTGCAAGGCCCATTCGCCCAGGCCGGAAATGAGGCCGCGCTCCTCGGCCAGCGGGATGAATTCGCCTGGGCTGACAAAGCCGTACTCGGCATCTTCCCAGCGCGCCAGCGCCTCGGCGCCAATCAGGCGGCCGTTGCTGATCAGCACTTGGGGCTGGTAGTGCAGCCGCAACTGCCCAGCCGCCAGCGCCCGCTCCAGGCGCTTGGCCAAGGCGATTTTTCTGGACAAACTGCTGCCCATTTCGGAGCGGTAAAAACAAAAGCCGCTGCCGCTCGCCTTGGCCCGGTACATGGCGATGTCGGCGTGCTTGAGCAGATCTTCAGCCGAGCGCCCGTCTTCGGGATAAACCGCGATCCCGATGCTGGTGCTGACCTTGAAATGCTGCCCGTTGATGGGGATCGGGTCGCTCAGGGCGGCGCCGATGCGCTCGGCGATGCGCGAAGCGGCTTCGCCGGTATCGGTGGCCACGATCACGAACTCGTCGCCCGACAGGCGGGCCAGCGTCTCGTCGGCGCGCAGGGCTTGGCGGTAGCGGTGCGCCACTTCCTGCAGCACCCGGTCCCCGACCTCGTGGCCGAGGGTGTCGTTGATCTCCTTGAAGCGGTCTAGGTCGAGGAACATCAAGGACAATTGCTGCCCGCGCCGCGCCGCAGCGGCGAGCTCGTGCTGCAGCCGCTCCATGAACAGGGTGCGGTTGGGCAGGCCAGTCAGGGTGTCGTAAAAGGCCAGGTGTTCGATTTGCTGCTGCGCCGCTTTGCGCTCGGTGATGTCTTGCACCGTGCCCACGGCGCGCAGCGGCGCTCCCTGGGCGTCGAACTCGAACTCGGCGCGCTCTTCGACCCACCTCGTGCTGCCCGTGCTGACAATGCGGTGTTCGAGGCGGTATTGGCTGCCCTGCAACGCCGCCGCCCAAGCGGCTTCAACCATCTCACGGTCCTCGGGGTGTACGCACTCGAAAAACGAAGCGTCACTGAGCGGTTGCTGCGCTGGCAAGCCAAAAATCCGGTACACCTCGGGTGTCCATGACAGCGCACCTGTTTGGCAATCGAGCCGCCAACTGCCAATGCGCGCCACTTCCTGCGCCCGCAGCAAGGTGGACTCGCTCTGCTGCAGCGCCTGTTGCAAGCGCGACTGCTCGCTCACGTCCTCGATGATCAGCAACAGGCGGGCTTCTTCTTCTTCTTCTTCTTCTTCCGCAAGGCGCAAGCCAGTCAGGCTGAGGCGCACCGGCAGCCGCGCTGCGCTGTGCGCCAGCCCCAGATCGAAGGGCAGGTCGTGCTGGGGCTGGCCGCTGCTGTGCACCTCGTCCAATTTGGCCGCAAAGCCCTCGGCGGCGACGAGCGAGAGCACCGGTTGGCCCAGAACCGCTGGCGCTTCGAGGCCGCAGCGGCGCAGGAAGGCCGGGTTGGCCGAAATCACCTTCAGTTGCGCATCGAGCACCACCATGCCGTCGGGGACGGCAGCAAAAACCAATTCGGCGTACTCGCGTAGCGCCCGCATGGCAAGGCGGTCGGAGTGGAGGTAGGCGTCCACCGCCAGACCGATGTCGAGCAAAACCAGCTTGAGCAGGGACTGCAGCGCGGCGATGAAGCGCTCGGGGTCGTGCTCGCTGCAGCGCCAGACCTCGGGCAGCAGATCGACCAGATACTTGGCGTAGGCGCCCAGGTACCAAGGGGTTTGCAGCCCGACGCGCTGGTGCGCCAGCCCAACCCGCAGGCGGTGGCGGATGTAGTCGGCCCCGTAGTCGCCGGCGGTGAGGGTGTTGAAGTAATCGGTCTGAGTCTGTTGCAACCGCGCCAAAACGCTAGGGTCGGCGATGAAACATGCAGTTTCGGGGAAATCCTGCAGGTGCGCGTAGAAGCGCCGGGCGAAGTCCGGCGCAAAGCCCTCGAGCAAGGGGTGGAACTGGCGCAGCCGCTCGGCGTCGGCCTCGGAGAAGCCCAGAAAGGCTTTGCGCTGCGCCAAGGCAGCCTCATCGAGCCCCAGTTCCTGCAGCGCCACCTGGAGGGCGTCGGCAAGCGGCCTCATTTGGCCGGCCCGCGCGGCCACCCACGCCGAAGCGACGAAATTGCTTGCTTGCTTGCTTGCTTGCGCAATATTTGTTCCATCTCATCATCCGCTCGTGTTGAATGATCGGTTCTGGCATTTCACTGTTAGACTTCTGGTCGCAGCCATTGTAGCGGTCTGAAATGGCAATCCGCAGTAGTTGTAGTCAGGGGCTCATCCGATTGCAGGGGGCGGCGCGCCAAAGGAGGCGCAGTAGGCGCGGTACAGCCCGCGTTCGAAGGCGCGCCAGTCATGAGGGACGACGCGATAGCGTATTTTTGCCATTCCGCTCGCCAAATAGCCCGCCAGCGCCAGGTTGCCGCTGCTGCCACGCAAGTGATCGGCCAAGCGCTTGCGCAGGTCAGACGAGGAGCCGATATAGACAATGGCAACACGCTCCGTGGCCGACAGGGGGGACTGGGGATCGGGCTGCAGCTCGCCAGGCTCGGAGCCGACGGGTACGCGAATTTCGTACACACCGGCCTGCGGTGGCACCTGGGCGGCCAAACTTTGTGGCGTCAAGGGCAGCAAAGGGGAGAATTGTTCGGTGGCGGCCAAGTAGCCCAAGCGTTCGCTGCGGCGACGCCGCTCCGGTATCGCCAGTTCATGCCGAATGGCGACCACGGTGCGTCTGGAAGGTGTGACGCCGTACTGCTGGCGCAACTGTTCGGCGAGCGCGGCGTCGGAAAACGGCAGATCCAGCGCGCCGTTGAGCATCAGGGCCTGTTCCTTTTTGATCAAGGCATCGACCCGGTGCGCATGGAGCTGGCGTGGGCTGGGGAACAATGCGCCCAATGGCAAGGTGCTGCCGTTGCTCATCCTGAACGAGAGCACGCGGATCAGGCGCGACAGCCGCCCCGGGTCGGCAACCAGCGGGAGCCGCTGGCGCTGCGTCAGCAGGGCCGACATTTCAGATTGCGACAAGGCTTGCAGGGCCAGCCGGTCACCCGAAGCCAGATAGCCGGACTGAAGTTCCAGCAAGGTGGCCACCAGGGCGTGGGTGAGGCGGTTGCGGCTGTTGATCAGGCGCAGTCGGTGCAGGGTGTTGGACTGGGCGGCGGACAACCCGCCGGCTTGGCGCAGGCTGCGCAGCGCCTCCTCATCGAAGCGGTACTCGCGCACGAAGCCGGGTCGGTCGTAATGAAATGTCGGTCGTCCGGCGCACTGGTGCACCTCGCCCAAGGTGGTGGCGGTCGTGGCCAAGGTGTCGACGTGGCTGAGCAGAGCCCCTTCGATCCAGCCCGGCTCGACCCTAGTTGCCAAGGCGGCAAAGGGCGCAGAAGTCTCGACCCGACTCACCCAGCGCTCGTAGCTTTTGAGCGGCAAGGCGAGAAAGCGGGCCAAGATGATCTTGCCCAAGGTGGCGGCGTCTGGCCGGTTGCTGGTGCGCAAAATCGAACCGGGTCAGCCAAATCTCACAAGACCGCCGTCGCCAGCATCCGGCCCAAAAAGGCCCCGGTGTGGCTGGTCGGGCAGGCGGCGATTTGCTCCGGGCTGCCGCAGGCCAGCACCTGGCCGCCGCCGGCACCGCCTTCGGGGCCCATGTCGATCAGCCAGTCGGCGGTTTTGATCACGTCCAGGTTGTGCTCGATCACGACGATGGTGTTGCCGGCGTCGCGCAACTGGTGTAGCACCTTGAGCAGCAGCTCGATGTCGGCAAAGTGCAGGCCGGTGGTGGGCTCGTCTAGGATGTAGAGGGTGCGGCCGGTGTCGCGCTTGGAGAGTTCCAGCGCCAGCTTGACGCGCTGCGCCTCGCCGCCCGAGAGCGTGGTGGCGCTCTGGCCCAGGCGCAGGTAGCCCAGCCCGACGTCGAGCAGGGTTTGCAGCTTGCGCTGCAGCGCGGGCACGGGCTGGAAGAAGGCGCTGGCTTGCTCGACCGTGAGCTCCAGTATCTGGGCGATGTGCTTGCCCTTGTACTGCACCGCCAGCGTTTCGCGGTTGTAGCGCTGGCCTTGGCAGATATCGCAGGCCACGTACACATCGGGCAGGAAGTGCATCTCGACCTTGACCACGCCATCGCCCTGGCAGGCTTCGCAGCGGCCGCCGCCGTTGGACTGCGCCACGTTGAAGCTGAAGCGCCCAGGGCCGTAGCCGCGCTCGCGCGCCGCGGGCACCTCGGCCAGCAGCTCGCGGATGCCGGTAAAGAGCCCGGTGTAGGTGGCTGGGTTGCTGCGCGGGGTGCGCCCGATCGGGCTTTGATCGACGTTGATGACCTTGTCGAAATGCTCCAGCCCTTCCAGGCCTTGGTGCGGCGCGGGTTCGTCGTGGCTGCGGTAGAGATGTCGCGCCACGGCGCGGTACAGGGTGTCGTTGACCAGCGTCGATTTGCCCGAGCCGCTGACTCCGGTGACGCAGGTGAACAGGCCCACGGGGAAGGCGGCGCTGACCGCGCGCAGGTTGTGGCCGCTGGCGTGCAGCAGGCGCAGGGCGGCGCCGCTGGCGGGGTCGAAGGTTTTGCGCTTGGCCGGCACGGCGATGCGCCGTGCGCCCGAGAGGTAGGCGCCGGTGAGCGAGCCCGGCGTGGCCATGAGCTGCGCGCACGTGCCTTGCGCCATGACGCGCCCGCCGTGCACCCCGGCGCCGGGGCCGAGGTCGATCACGTGGTCGGCGGCGCGGATCATGTCTTCGTCGTGCTCGACCACCAGCACGCTGTTGCCGAGCTCGCGCAGGCGCTGCAAGGTGGCGATCAGGCGCTCGTTGTCGCGCTGGTGCAGCCCGATGCTGGGCTCGTCGAGCACGTACAGCACGCCCGAGAGGCCGGAGCCGATCTGGCTCGCCAGCCGGATGCGCTGCGCCTCGCCGCCGCTGAGGGTTTCGGCGCTGCGCTCCAGGCTCAGGTAGCCCAGCCCGACGTCGTTGAGAAACTGCAGCCGGGCCGCGATTTCGCGCCGCACCCTAGCCCCGATCTCGGCTTTGGCACCCTGCAACTGCAGGGTTTCGAACCAATGCAGCGCCTGCGCCAGCGTGATCTGGCCGATCTGGTAGATGGCGCGCGCCTGCTCGCCCTGGCCGACGAACACATGGCGCGCCTGCGGCCGCAGGCGGCTGCCGTGGCACTGCGGGCAGACCTGGGTGCTGCGCTGGCGCGCCAGCTCTTCGCGCACGGTGGGGTTGCTGCTTTCCCGCCAGCGCCGCTCCAGGTTGGGCAGCAGGCCCTCGAAGGGGTGGTGTTTGCGCACCGTCTGGCCGGCGTCGAAGGCGTAGTCGAAGGCGATTTCTTGCGCGCCCGAGCCGTGCAGCAGCGCCTGGTGCACCGCTTCGGGCAGGTTTTCCCACGGCGTGTCGAGCTCGAAGGCATAGTGCGTGGCCAGGTTTTGCAACACGCCAAAGGCCTGGGCGTTGCGCCGGTCCCAGCCTTTGATGGCCCCGGCGGCCAGGCTCAGGCTGGGGAAGGCCACCACACGCGCGGGGTCGAAGCGCTCCACCTGCCCCAGGCCTTCGCAGCCGGGGCAGGCACCCAGCGGTGAGTTGAAGGAGAACAAACGCGGCTCCAGCTCGTCGAGCGCGTAGGCGCACTGCGGGCAGGCAAAGCGCGCGCTGAAGCGGTGCTCGTGCCCGCTATCGAGCTCCAGCACCAGCGCCTTGCCATCGCCCAGGCGCAGCGCGGTCTCGAAGCTCTCGGCCAGGCGCTGGCGCTGTTCGGCGGCGGCGTCGGGCGGCGCGCTGGGGCGCACCTTGAGGCGGTCGATCACCACGTCGAGGTCGTGCTTGCCGGTGCGCTTGAGCGCGGGCAGGCGCTCGGCCTCCAGCACCTGGCCGTCGAGCCTAAAGCGCACGAAGCCTTGCGCCTGCAGCTCGGCCAGGGTGTCGGCGAACTCGCCCTTGCGGGCGCGCGCAATCGGGGCCAGCAGCAGCACCTTGGTGTCGGGCGGCAGCGCCAGCACCTGGTCCACCATCTGGCTCACGGTCTGCGCCTGCAGCGCCTGGCCGTGCTCGGGGCAGTGCGGGGTGCCGACGCGGGCGTAGAGCAGGCGCAGGTAGTCGTGGATTTCGGTCACGGTGCCCACGGTCGAGCGCGGGTTGTGGCTGGTGGCTTTTTGCTCGATGGCGATGGCCGGCGCCAGGCCCTCGATCAGATCGACGTCGGGCTTGTCGAGGCGCTGCAAAAACTGGCGCGCGTAGGCGCTCAGGCTCTCGACGTAGCGGCGCTGGCCCTCGGCGTACAGGGTGTCGAAGGCGAGGCTGGATTTGCCCGAACCCGACAGGCCGGTGATCACCACCAGCGCGTTTTTCGGGATGTCGAGGTCGATGTTTTTCAGGTTGTGGGTGCGTGCGCCGCGCACGCGCAGCATCGCGGCAGGCTGGCGCAGCGCCTGCGCCAGTGGGGTGCCGCAGTCGATGGCGGCAGCGGGTTCGGCCGCAGTGGCAGCGATGAGGGGGTCAGGGTTCAAGGGGCGCAGCGAATCGATCAGGGTGGGCTAGCCCCCGATCATAGAAGCTCTGGCCCAAAGCGGCTAGCCCATGCCCCACACCACAGCGCTGCACCAGCAGGGCCGGGCATGGGCACAGGCCCTTTACTGCCCTTGCCCGAGTGAGTAGCCGCGTTCGCCGTCGAAGGTGCAGAGGTTTTCGGTCTTGATGAAATCGATGCCGCGCTGCGCCAGCGCCTGCAGCAGTTCGATCAGGTCGGAGTGCGTCACGCTGGTGCCGTTGGCGGCCACGAAGCGGCAGCGCCAGTGGTCGGTGCAGAAGGTCTCGGGAAAGCCGCCCGGCCAGACCTTGATGCCCCGGTTGGTGATCATCTGCAAATGAAAGGCTGGTGTGATCAGCGCGCTCAACTGGCCGGCCAAGAAGTCGGCGCTTTGGCGCGAGCTGACGAACACATCGACGCCCGTCAGCGCTTTCACCGACACCGGTTCCGGCTGTGGGGCCTGGAAGCTGGTGCTGGCCGACTCCGAAGCGGCGAGCGCGGTTTGCTCGGGTGCGGCGTAGCGCACCGGTTTGAGCTGGCTTGGCTCTTGCCAGAGGCGGTCGATCACGGCGTCGGCAAAATCCATGCTGCCAAAGGGTCGGCCCACGCTGAGCGAGCCGCGCAGGTCGGCGGTGATGATTCCGTCTTCGATCGTGCGCAGCCAGGCGTTGTGGATTTTTTCAGCCACTTCGTACTGGCCGATATGGATCAGCATCATCACCGCAGCCAGCAGCAGGCCGGAGGGGTTGGCGATGCCCTTGCCGGCGATGTCGGGCGCGCTGCCGTGGATGGCCTCGAACATGGCGATGCGGTCGCCAATGTTGGCGCTCGGGGCCAGCCCGACCGAGCCGGTGATCTCGGCGGCGATGTCGCTGATGATGTCGCCATAGAGGTTGAGCGTGACGATGACGTCGAAGCGCTCGGGCCGCGTGGCCAGCCGAGCGGCACCGATGTCGATGATCATGTGCTCGGTTTCGATCTGCGGGTACTCTTTGGCGATTTCATCGAAGACCTTGTGGAACAGGCCGTCGGTCATCTTCATGATGTTGTCTTTGGTCATGCACGTGACTTTGCGCCGCGCATTTTTGACCGCGTACTCGAAGGCGTAGCGAACGATTTTTTCGCAGCCGGGGCGGGTGACGAGCTTGAGGCACTGATAGACCTGATCGGTCTGGCGGTGTTCGATGCCGGCGTAGAGGTCTTCCTCGTTTTCGCGCACGATCACCAAGTCCATTGTGGGGTGCAGCGTTTTGACGAAGGGGTGGTAGGTGACGCAGGGGCGCACGTTGGCATACAGGCCCAGCGTTTTGCGGATGGTCACGTTCAGGCTTTTGAAGCCGCCGCCTTGCGGGGTGGTGATGGGGCCTTTGAGCAGCACGCGGGTGCGGCGCAGGCTGTCCCAGCTCTCGGGCGCGATGCCCGAGCTGTGGCCGGCCAGGTACTGGGCTTCGCCGACGCTGATGGTCTCGGGCGCGATCTGTGCCCCGGCAGCGCGCAGCACACGCAGCGTGGCTTCGGTGATCTCGGGGCCGATGCCGTCGCCGGGGGCGACGGTGATGGGTACCAGGTTGCTCATGGGTGTGATGCTCCTCTTTGGGGGTTGATGAACCGTTGCAAGCTCCGACGCAGCAGCACTCGTGGGCTGCGTGCCATTTCTAATTATGGCGCTAATTTCGATTGGCTTCACAAAATTAAAAGGTCATCTTTTGCTCCAAGCGCAGAATGCCCGCCATGCGCGGCAACAGCATGGTACGGGGCGGCAATGCCCGACAATGCGGCCCCATGAACACAAACGCACCCACCGCCCAGTCCGCAACCAGCCCCAGCCACAACCGCAGACCCGCATCGGAGCACGAATTGGTGCTCAAAGTGATTCCGATGCCGGCCGATTGCAACCCCAACGGCGACATTTTCGGCGGCTGGGTCATGGCCCAAGTCGATTTGGCCGGCTCGGTGCTGCCGGCGCGGCTGGCGCAGGGGCGCATCGCCACCGTGGCGGTGAACCAGTTTATTTTCAAGCAGCCGGTGCGGGTGGGCGACATTTTGAGCTTTTTCGCCACCTTGACGCGCATTGGCAACACTTCGATCACGGTGCAGGTGGAGGTGTTTGCCGAGCGCTTCGCGGCCCAAGGCCACTACGTGAAAGTGACCGAGGCATCGCTGACCTACGTGGCAATCGACGACCAAGGCCGGCCGCGCCAGGTGCCCAAGGCGGTTTAGCCTTTCTGGGGGCGGGGCGGGGCGGCGTGCAGCCTCAACCGGGTCGCGCCACAAAGGGATGGGCCAAAAAAAAGCCGCCCGAAGGCGGCGTGAAGTCCATCAGGACGTCGTTGGGAAACTGTGATCCAAAGTGGCTGGTCCGTTTGGCGGCCGCCACACCCTGCGGGCTTTCGTCTGCACCCTTGATCTTGTCTGTGTTGACAGCGACTGGGCTCGATTGTGCCGGTGCAGCAAGGCTTTGCCTATCCCCTGTTTGGGGGAGGTGGCGAAATTGGCTTCGTCGGGGCTTCAAGGCGGGCGCTCGGCGATTTGCAGCCGCCGCCCGGCCAGCCAGACCAGCGCGATCACCGGCACCCCGAGCAGCGCCGTGAGCGTGAAAAAGCCGGGGTAGCCCATGCCATCGACCATGGCGCCCGAGTAGCCGCCCAGCGTCTTGGGCAGCAGCGTCATGAGCGAGCTGAAAATTGCGTACTGCACCGCCGTGAACTGGATGTTGGTCAGGCTGGACAAAAAGGCCACGAAGGCGGCGCTGGCAAACCCGGCCGCCAGGTTGTCGATCGACACCACCCAGTACAGCCAGGTGAGGTCGCGCCCCACCATGGCCAGGCCGATGAAAGCCAGGTTGGTGGCGGCCGACAGGATCGCGCCCCACATCAGCGCGCGCATGACGCCGATCCGGTAGGCCAAGATGCCGCCCAGAAACCCACCAGCGATGGTGATCACCAGCCCGTAGGTTTTGACGGCGGTGGCGATCTCGGGCTTGGTAAAGCCCATGTCTTGGTAAAAAATGTTGGAGATCACGCCGAGCACGATGTCGGAGATGCGGTACAGCCCCACCAGCGCCAGCAGCAGCGCCGCGGTGCGCCAGCCGTAGCGGTGCCAAAAATCGAGCACCGGCTCGACCCAGGTGATGCGCGCCTGCTCGGAGCTGGCCAGCCCGCTGCGGATCAGGGCCCAGCCCAGGGCGAAGGCGCAAGCCAGCGCCAGCGCCATGCGGCTGGCCTCGAACAGCAGGCTCCACAGCGGGCCATTGCCAGCCACAAGGGGTGCGCCCAAGCGCCCCACGCCCCAGAACACGGCCACCAGGCCCAGCACGCTAAACAAAAACACCGCCAGCAGGCGCAGGTGTTGCCCGGCCGGGGCGAGCTGCGCCTGCTGCTTGGAGGAGTCGGGCTCGGGCGTGAGCAACGTGGTCAGCATCCCGATTCCCATCACGCCAGCCATGATCAGGTAGGCCGACTGCCAGGCCTCGAACTGGTAGTTGTCGCGCGAAGTGCCCCAGTGCGCCGCCAGAAACAGCACCCCGGCCCCGGCCACGATCATGCCCACGCGGTAGCCCGCGATGTAGGCCGCCGACAGCAGACCCTGCTGCTCGGGCCGGGCGATTTCGATGCGGTAGGCGTCGATCACGATGTCTTGCGTGGCCGACATGAAGCCCAGCAGCACGGCAAACAGCGCCATGCGCGTCAGTGCCCAGCCGCCCGAAGCCGGGTCGGTGCTGGCCATGCCGACGATCGCCCCCGCCACCCCGATCTGCGCCAGCAGCATGTAGGCGCGGCGCCGCCCCAAACGCCCGGTCAGCCACGGCAGCGGCAGCCGGTCCACCAGCGGCGCCCAGACGAACTTGAACGAGTAGCCCAGCGCGGCCCAGCTAAAGAAGGTGACGGCGCGGCGCTCCACCCCGGCCTCCATCAGCCACAGCGAGAGCGAGGAAAAAATCAGCAGCAGCGGCAGCCCGGCCGAAAAACCCAGCATCAGCAGGCTTAGGATGCGCCAATCCCACAGCGCCTGCAGGGTCTCGCGCCAGGTGTGCAGGGCCAGGGGGCGGGTTTCAGGGGCCTCCAAGGGCTCGCCTGCCGGGGCGTTTACAGGGACGCTCACCGGGACACCCAAGGGCGCCGCGCCAACCGCCGGGTTTGTTACAGATGTTGACACACGCATGGCCCGATTTTGCCTATGATTGCGCCATGTGCTGGCTATGTGATGCAAAAACTCCCTTGACCGAGCCTGCGACGCACCGATGGTCGTCGCGGCGCGGATTTTTGTTGGCTGCTGGGGCCGCCACGGCCACGGCGGCGGTCGGCTTGCTGCCCGCCCAAGCCGAGGCGCAGGTGGCGGTGGGCGAAGGCTCGCGGTTGCGCCACTTGGTGTCGGCGCAGCAGCTCGAAGCCGCCGCCGCCCAGCAGTACCAGCAAATGATGCAGCAGGCGCGCCAGCAGGGCGTGTTGGCCCCGGACTCGGACCGCCAACTGCGCCGACTGCGCGCCATCGCGCAGCGCCAGATTCCGTTTGCCCGGCCTTGGAACCCGCGCTCGGGCCAGTGGCAGTGGGAGGTGAACCTGATCCGCAGCGAGCAGATCAACGCCTTTGTCATGCCCGGCGGCAAGATCGCTTTCTACACCGGCATTCTGGACGAACTGCGCCTGAGCAACGACGAAATCGGGATGATCATGGGCCACGAGATGGCGCACGCGGTGCGCGAGCACGCCCGGGCGCGCATGGCCAAAACGCAGGCCACCGGCATCGGGCTTTCGCTCGGGGCGCAGTTGCTGGGCTTGGGCGATTTGGGCAACGTGGCGGCCAACCTCGGCACCCAGTTGCTAAGCCTGCGCTTTAGCCGCGAAGACGAGACCGACGCCGATCTGGTCGGGCTCGAAATCGCCGCCCGCGCCGGGCACCACCCGCAGGCCAGCGTGACGCTGTGGGAAAAGATGATCGCGCGCAACCGCGGCGGCGGGCTCAACTTCCTCTCGACGCACCCGGCCGGCCCGGAGCGCATCCGCGAGTTGCAGGCCAATATCGGCAAGGTCATGGGCCTGTACGAGCAGGCGCGGCGGCGCGGCTGATTTGGCCTGCTGCGGGCGCGCTCAGACCCGGTCGCCCACGAAGGGGTTGCTGCGCCGCTCGCGCCCAAAGCTGCTCTCGGGTCCGTGGCCGGGGATGAATACGGTCTCGTCGCCCATGGGCCACAGGCGCTCGCGGATGCTGGCCACCAGTTGCGCGTGGTCGCCCTGGGGAAAATCGGTGCGCCCGATGCTGCCCGCAAACAACACATCGCCCACAAAAGCGCGCCGGATTTCGGGCGCATAAAACACCACGTGCCCGGGGGTGTGGCCGGGGCAGTGGCGCACTTGCAGGGTGCTGTGGCCGAGCGTGACCGTGTCGCCGTCGTGCAGCCAGCGCGTGGGGGTGAAGCTTTGTGCGGCGGGGAAGCCAAACATCTGGCTTTGCTGCGCCAGCGCGTCGATCCAGAACTGGTCGCCGGGGTGCGGCCCGATGATCGGCAGCCCGAGCTGTTGCGCCAGCTCACCGGCGGCACCGGCGTGGTCGATGTGGGCGTGCGTGAGCCAGATCTGTTGCAAAGCCAGTCCGAGCCGCTTGGCCTCGGCCAAAATGTCATCGAGGTCGCCGCCGGGGTCGATCACGGCGGCGGCGTGGGTCTGGTCGCACCAGAGCAGGGAGCAGTTTTGCTGAAACGGCGTAACGGGGACGGTGTGGTAGTGCAGCATGGGTGCATTGTAGGCAGGGCGCGCGTCAGTTTGGATTGGGGCGGGCTTGCGTTTGCAGCCAGTCCACCAGCCCCAGGCCCGCCACGCGCCCGCTGGCCAGGCAGGCCGTTAGCAGGTAGCCGCCGGTTGGGGCGTCCCAGTCCAGCATTTCGCCGGCGCAGAACACGCCGGGGAGTTGGTGCAGCATCAGCGCCTCGTTCAAGCCCTCCAGCACCACCCCACCGGCGCTGCTGATGGCCTCGGCCAGCGGGCGCGTGGCCACCAGATCCAGCGGTAGGTTTTGGATGAGGGCTGCCCAGTCGGCCGCTGATGGGGCGGTTGATTGGGCGGTTGATGGGGCCGCTTCTACCGGAGCTGGGCCTTCAGTCTCATGGTGAAGGGCGGATGCGGTGCCGTCGGCAGGCGCAGCACCAGCGCCTTCGACGACACGCCGCGCCGTGGGCTGCACCTCGTGCAGCAGCGCCACTTGCGCGGGCGTCAGACCTACGCGTTTGCGCAGCAGCGTGCCCAGCGACTGGCCGCCGCGTTCACGGGCCAGCTCGGCTTGCAAACGGCTGCGGCTCCAGTCGGGTTTCAGGTCGAGTTCGATTCGCACCCGGCCCTGTGCCTCGATCGTATCGCGCAAGCGCGCCGAGGCGGCGTAGATCAGGCTGCCTTCGAGGCCGGTTTCGGTGAGCACGCATTCGCCGCGGCGCTCGAAGACCTGCCCGGCGGCATCGGTGAAGCGCAACAGCACCCCTTTGAGCGCGGCCCCGGCGCAGCGTTGGCGCAGGTGCGCGCTCCAGCCCAGGCGCGCGCCAACTGCCACATCAAACCCGCAGTTGCTGGGGCGCAGCGGCTGCAGCGGCACCCCGTGCTGCGCCAGCCACGGCATCCAAGCGCCGTCGGAGCCGAGCTTGGGCCAGCTTGCGCCACCGAGCGCCAGCAGCAGCGCCTGCGCCCGCACCTCGGTCTGGCCTTGCGGGCCGTGCAGGTGCAGGCGGTAGCCGGGCGCTGCCGCAGCCGGGCTGTCGGGCGCTTGGTGCGCTGCGCTCGGGTTCGGATTTGGGTGTGCTTGGGGCAGTGCATCCAGGGCCAAGGGCTGCAACTGGCCGTCCCAGCGCTGGCGCATATGAAAGCGCACCGGCACCCCGCTGGCCGGATGGCGCAGCCGCTGCAGCCACGCGCGCAGCAGGGGAGCGGCCTTCATCTCCAGGGGAAAGACGCGCTGCGAGCTGCCCACAAAGGTTTGGATACCCAGCCCAGCGGCCCAATCGCGCACCGCTTGCGGGCCGAAGGCGGCTAGCCAGCGGCCGCAGTGGTCGGCGCGCGGGCCGTAGCGCGCTTTGAAGGCGGGCAGCGGCTCGGCGTGGGTGAGGTTGAGTCCGCCTATGCCGGCCAGCAGGAATTTGCGCCCCACCGAGGGCATGGCGTCGAACAAATGCACCTCCAGCCCGGCGGCGCTGAGCACCTCGGCGGCCATCAGCCCGGCCGGCCCGGCACCGACGATCGCCACCGGGCAGTGCAGGATGGGGGTGCGGGAGAGCGGGGCTTGGTGAAGGCTCTGGCTGGGGCACCTGATCGGGCTGTCAATCGGGGTGCCGACGGGGGCTTGGTCTGGCATACCACTTGTGGGGTCGTTGGGGTTGTGGCTGGATGGGCTGCTGGGGCTGCTTGCACGGTTCATCTGGATTCATCCTCGTGCAGCGCGGCGCGCACTTGCGCCTGCAGGGCTGCCAAATCGCCGTCGTTGTGCAGCAGCCGGTGCCCGGCTTGTTCGCTGGCGTCTAGGGGCTCGAAAAACCCCTCTTGCAGCGCGCGCACGGCGGCGTCGGCGTCGGAGGGGTCGCGGTTGTCGGCCTGGCGCGTTTCTAGGCGGCGTTGCGCTTGGGCGCTGCCTGCGCGGCACTCCCACAAATAAAACGGCATCTGCTGCTGTGCGGCCAGTGCGCGCAGCGCCTGGCGCTCGTGGCGGCGCAGGCTGGCGGCGTCGATCAGCACCGAGCAGCCAGCTTGCAACACCTGCTGCGCCGCCTGTTGCAAGCGGGCGTAGGTTTGCTGCGTCAGCGCCGGGCTGTACCAGTTCGCCTGCTGCGCCGCACTCGGGCGCGCCGTGGCGGCCACGCCCAGCAAGCGCTTGCGCTCGAGGTCGGAGCGCAGGCACAGGGCTGGGCGCTCCTGTTGCACCAGCTCATCGCGCAGCATCCGCGCCACGGTCGATTTGCCGCTGCCGCTCAAGCCCATGAGCAGCCATAGGCCCGGCGGCGCGGGCTCTGGCAACAGCAGCGCTTGGGCGCAGGCGCAGTAGCTCGTGTGCAGGGCCAGGGCATCAGCATCAGCATCCGCATCAGCATCGGCATCAGCATCCCCGCCTGAACCCACGTTTGCGCCACCACCCGCACCCAACCACGCCACGCGGGCGCGCACCAGGGCGCGGTAGGCGGCCCAGGCGCGCAGGCCGCGCAGGCCCTCGAAATCGCCCGTGGCGTCCAAGTAGCCGTTCAGAAAACGCCAAGCCAGCACCGGCTGCCGGTATTGGAGCAAGTCCATGAAGGCAAAGGCGGCGTCGCTCAGCACGTCGATGGCGCGCAGATCGGGCTCGAATTCGAGCGCGTCGAAAGCGCGCACCCCGCCTTCCCATTCGATCAGATTGCCCAGGTGCAGGTCGCCGTGGCACTCGCGCACCTGCCCCGAAGCCGCACGCATCTGCATCCAGGGCCGCAGCCCTTGCAACTGCGCCAGCAGATCCGCGCCCAGCGCCTGGGCTTTGGCCCGTTGTGGCGGAGTCAGATCGGGCTGCCCTTGCAGCGCCTGCACGCACTCCTGGGCCCAGTGCAGGGTGTCGCGCTGCGCCAGCGCCTCGGGCGGCAGCGGCGGCAGCGACTGGTGAAAACCGGCCACGTGCGCGGCCAAGGCGTCGATCACTGCCGGGCTCAGGCGGCCACTGCGGGCCTGCTCGGCCAGCAGCGCATCGGCACCGAAGCGGCGCATGCACAACACCCAGTCCAAGGCCGTGTTGGCGTGGCTGGCTTGGAGAGCGGCTTCGGGATCGGCGCAAAAGGCGGCCCAGTCCACACTCAACGGGCGCAGCCCCAAGTACAACTCGGGCGCGGTGCGCCGGTTCAGGCGCAACTCCTCTTGGCCAAACCAGCGCCGCCGCTCGGGGCTGGAAAAATCCAGAAACGGCAGTCGCAGCGGCTTTTTGACCTTGTAGGCGCGCTCGCCGTGCAGCAGGACGCGCGAAATGTGGGTCTCGATGTAGGCGGACTGAGGGGGCATGGCGGGCATGGCGGGCATGGCGGGCATAGCGGGCATGGCGGGCATGGCGGGCAGTGTAGGGCAGCGGCCCGCCCATCGCCCACCGCCACCTCTCTCGCCACCTCTCTCGCCACCTCTCTCGCCCACCGCCCACCGC
>Ga0209103_1000205_pt1 | contig 18192 bp, 13 predicted proteins | sample 4C3metaG_FD_184152 | JGI IMG/M metagenome (GOLD analysis project Ga0209103, IMG submission 184152) | Freshwater bacterial and archeal communities from Indian Creek, Illinois, USA - 4C3 metaG (SPAdes) (version 2) | ecosystem: Environmental > Aquatic > Freshwater > Unclassified | place: USA...
TGAAAAATGGAAGCTGGACATTTACGCCTTTACCAAAAGAGCCATGGAGCCAATTTGACGCTTAGTGATCTCGCTTCTCGGGACTTTCCCGAATAGGAAAATGGGGTCTGTCCCCTATTTCCCTTTGTCCCCTATTTCCCTTCACGCTGAAATGGTGGCAGCGGCGACTGATTGCCTGGCTGCGTCTGTACTTTCCTTGGCTGACGCGCTTCATGCGTTTTACGCCATCTACTTACATCCGTTGGCTGCAAGCCAGGGCGCGCAAAGGGCACGCCCAAAAAATTGTCGATGGCAAAGCGCGTGGCAGACCACCCACCCCGCAGTTCATCGTCGATGCCATCTTGGCGATCAAGCGAGACAACCCGCGCTACAGCGCCGGGCACATAGCAAGGATGATCTCTGGCGGCGAGCTGAAATTCCGTATCAGCAAAAAGACAGTTGCGAAGATTCTCAAAGCTCACGGCTTCAAGCCACGACCGAAGGGCAAACGCCCACCTCGCGAGGAAGAACCTGGCTGGGTCACCACGCTCTACAACCAGCATGTGATGGCCATGGACTTCAAAACGGTCCTTGACCTGGCGAGCAATCAACTTTACGTCCTCAATTTGATCGACCATGGCCGCCGCGTACTGCACTGGTCTCGTGCCACCTACCACCCAACGCCCGAGTGGATTGCCCAGCAACTGCGCAACGCCTTCATGGATCTGGATGAACTGCCCGACGCCATAGTGATGGACAGAGACAGTAGCTTCTTGCCGATTGTCAAACAGACGCTGCCGGCAATGGGCATCAATACCATCCGGATTGGTTATAAGTGCCCATGGCAGAACGCAGTAGTGGAGCGCTTCCATCGCACCTTGGAAGATGAACTGTTGCGCTATGTCCAGCCAGTCAATGACCGGCACCTGAACCGGCTGCTCGTCGAATTCCGTAACTACTACAACACTGCCCGGCCGCACATGGCCAATGGGGTGGAACCGCCGATCTTCCCGCTTGTGACATCCAACCCTGCGGTTAACGATCCTGACTTCTTCAAAACACCGCACAAGTTGTCTCGCAAGAAGTGGCTTGGTGGCCTGCACTCCAGCTACCGCTGGGCGGCGTAGTTCCCGATTGACAGTTTGGTGATCACGGTCATCGGTGCCGACAGCCGAGGATTTCTCACGCTTGAAAATCGGGAAATTCCAGCCAGTTGTAGCCAGCGCGACCAACTTTTGCCTCTGCGATGACTTGTTGCTACGGCAGAAAGGCAAATTGACCATGTCAAATGCGTACCTGCCAAAACAAAAAGGCACATTTTGTGTCTGATGCGATTATTTCACCAGCACAGAAAAACGTGGTCTGTCCCCTATTTCCTTTCGTCTGTCCCCGATTTTCTTTTTAGCATCGCTCTTTTTGGCTCCACGCACTCGCATCTAATGATGCACCATGCCGCTCAACAATGAAAAAACCCCGCCCCTCGTGAAAAGGGCAGGGTTGCAAGGCTTGGGTTCTAGACTAGAGGAAAAACGTGGTCTGTCCCCGATTTCTCTCTAAAGGCAGGGGCTTGGGTCAGGGGAAAACCGTGGTCTGTCCCCTATTTTCCCATGGGTCAGGGGAAAAACGTGGTCTTTCCCCGATTTCATGTCGGGAAAAACGTGGTCTGTCCCCGATTTCGCTTCTTTCTCCAGCGTCTTGACCTGGCTCGACAAACGGCTGTGCTCGCGGTTGATGAGCACGGCGGTCAGCGCGGGATCTGGCTTGGCAGTAGCAGTATCTTTCCTGTTATTTCTTCCGTAAAGCCCCTGCTCCCGCAAGGCACTTATGGAAAATCTCCTGCCTCGCGCTTGCGCGGGCCGGATGGCGGGTTTTTGTAAAACAAATTCATGTTTGCGCTCATCCCTCCCTACCTCATTCTAGCATCGCTCTTTTTCGCTCCACGCACTCGCATCTAATGGTGCACCATGCCGCTCAACAATGAAAAAACCCCGCCCCTCGTGAAAAGGACAGGGTTGCAAGGCTAGGGTTCTAGACTAGGGGAAAAACGTGGTCTGTCCCCGATTTCCTATTTCCCACTAGACTACTAGACTAGGGGAAAAACGTGGTCTGTCCCCTATTTCCTCTCTGCCTCCGCTTGCGAGGGCCGGTTGCCGGATTTTTGTAGAACAAAGTCATGTTTGCGCTTATCCCTCCCTACCCCATTCTAGCATCGCTCTTTTTGGCTCCAAGCTCTCGCATCTTATGGTGCACTATGCCGCACAACAATGAAAAAACCCCGCCCCTCGTGAAAAGGGCAGGGTTGCAAGGCTAGGGGTCTAGACTAGGGAAAACGTGGTCTGTCCCCGATTTCTTCTGCTTTGCACTTGCTCTTCTTGCTCTTGGGTTGGTGGGCCAGGACAACGGGGAACAATTTCCATTCGCTTTTCATCCCTCCCTACCTCATTCTAGCACCGCTGTTTTTGGCTCCACTCTCTCGCATCTTATGGTGCACTATGCCGCTCAACAATGAAAAAACCCCGCCCCTCGTGAAAAGGGCAGGGTTGCAAGGCTAGGGTTCTAGGCTAGGGGAAAAACGTGGTCTGTCCCCTATTTCCACGCCCCTCGTGAAAAGGGCAGGGTTGCAAGGCTAGGGATCTAGACTAGGGGAAAAACGTGGTCTGTCCCCTATTTTCCCGATTTCCTTTCCTATTTTGCGTTTCCCCGCGCTTAGGCGATGATGGTGAACTCAGTAGCAGCCATAACTCCGAGAGTTGCATGGTTGCTGAAAGTACCAATCAACACCGCTGCACCTGCACCGCTGCCGTCTGCATCGAAGTGCAGTTGACCACCATCAGCATCGTAAATGATCCGGTGTGCCGCAGATGTTGCTGTTCCATCATTACTAGAATGAAACGCCGAGGCATCCAACGTTTGACCCACTGTGCCAGTAAGCCCAGCGAATGCTGCCAGCGAGAGTTGGATGCTGTCGTCTGCAACGGAGTAGTCAGAGATGGTGTCTGCATTCGCAGCGCCATGGCTGGTAAACACCAGCACGTCACTGCCTGCACCTAAGCCAATAGTGTCGATGCCCGCTCCGCCGTCGATGGTGTCGCTCCCTGCATCACCCTGGATGGTATCATCACCAGCACCGCCTGTGATGGAGTCAGCACCATCTCCCGCAGTGAGTTGATCATTGCCAGCACCGCCGTCGATGATGTCGTTGCCAGATCCACCCAAGATGGTATCATTACCAGCACCGCCTGAGAGGTTGTCCGCGCCTGCACCGCCAGTGATGGTGTCAGCAGCTTGAGAGCCAACGATGCTGGTGGCAGTTGCGGAAGCGGTCACTGTCAGGCGACCGGTTGCAGCTGAGGCGTCTACGCTGGTGGTTGTGGTTTCGAGCGTGCCCAGGTCGGTACGGTCCTTACCCAGAACGGTGATAGAAGCCAGGGAGGTGCCGTCGATGTCGGTGAACACGCCCATCGCTTCGTCAGCGGTCAAATTGCCGTCGTCAGATGTCACGGTCAGGCTGGTCGTGCTGGAGTCGAGGGTGATGTTGGTAACCGTTGCCACTGCGTGGAACGCCACTTTCTGTGATGTGCCTGAAGCAATGGTGGTCACGACTTGGTCGATGCTCTCTCCGAAGGAGAGGGTGGTGTCCGCGCTCAGGCGGTTCAGGGTCAGGTCGTCGGTGTTGGTGGTTGTGCTCACCTTGATGATATCCAGACCGGTGACGTTGCGGAAGTCGCCGACGTTGGCACCCTGGGTATTCAGGTTCAGGGTTTCGAAGCCGGTCAGGCCAACGATGCCCATGTCTTGGCTGTTGCCAGCGGTCACAGTCAGGCTGTCGGTGCCAGTACCACCTGCGAAGGTGTTGCCTTGCACCAAGTTGCCAGCGTTGATTGTCAGCACGTCGTTCACGGTGCCACCGATGTAGTTCCTGACGTCGGAGGTGAATTTGGCGTTTACAGTGTTGGTTGCTGTGTTGGTCACCGTTGCATTGGCTGCAAGTGCCGCCGTGGTGATCGTCAAGGCTTGGGTGCCGCTGATGTTCAAAGCGGACACGCCAGTAGCGGTGATTGAAGCCACGGTGTTGGCAACCGTAGCGGCGTCGGTAGCAGCCTTGGCGGACGACAGGTTCAGGGTTTCGTAGTTGGTCAGGGTGATGGCTGTGGGCGTCACGCCGGTGGCATCGACGCTGCTCAGATTCACATTGATTGCATCGCTTGCGGTATTGGTGCCGATGGTTACATTCAATGCAGCAGCATGGTTGTTGAGCGTGACGCTTGAATTTGCTGCAGCGCCTGTGATGATCAGACTGTCATCAACATGGCCGCTCCAGACGAAGTTGCTGACCGCGATATTGTTCACTCCCATTGCCAGGGTTGCTGTTTTGGCACCAGCCGCGTCTGTGATGACCTCTATGGTTTCAAAACCGGTGATGAGGCTGCTGTGGTTTACCGTTTGTGTGTCATCAGTATTTGCAAAATCAATGCGCAGCGTGTCGATGCCGTCTCCGCCGGTCAAGGTGTGGGTTGCGGCGCCGGCGATTTGCACGCTCTTGATCGTGACGGTGTCGCTGCCGGCACCGGTGGATACGGATACAAAATCGGCAGCGTCAGAAGCACGAATATCCAGATTGTCGGCACCGGTGTTGGTGGTGACTCTCAAGCCAGGGGCTGCGGCTGTACCTGCACCTGTATTGCCAGTTGACAAGGTGATGTTGCCGGTGGATGTGGATGCGTCTACCTTGGTTACGCCTGTTCCAAGAGCCGTTGTGCTCAGATTGACAGCACCTGCACCTGTGATGTTCAGGGTTGCGCCTGCGTTGGTGACAGCGCCGGTGGTGAGGTTGGTGGTGGCGTTGATGGTGGTGCTGGTGGTCGAAGCTGCACCGGTCAAAGTGCCAATGGTGTTGGCTGCGCCGGTGGAGTTGATGGTGGCCGAGGTCAGATCAGCGCCTGTAATGCTCACATTACCGGCTGTGGTGCCGCCGGCGATGTTGAGGGTTGCTGCGGTTGCGCCAGCACGATAAGCGGCCGTGAGGTCGCCGTTTTGAATCGTGCCGTTGCCCACAATACCCGCCGACTGAGCATTGGTCAAAGCGTCGAAAGTGACTGCGTTGAGGGAGTTGACTGTGTTGAACTCGGTCGCTCCAGCGTAGTTGCTGGTGTTGACGGTGAGAAGGGCTCCGGTGGAGGTTACGGCGGCAACACCTTGGACGGTCGAAATACCAGCGACTTGACCCGTACCTGTGTTCGCCAGGTCGGTCACGTTGCCGGGGATGGTGCTGGTGAAAGCCACTTGATTGATAGTGCCACCAATAGCAGTGGTGTAGCCGGCTAAACCTCCCGTAACGGTTATGTGGGTTGCTAGGGGGGTTATACCGGCCATTGCGCTGGCGATATCGGCTGCTGTGAAGGTGCGATCAGTACCGGCTGCTGCAGCACCCGTGAGTGTCACCGTCCGGCCAGCTAGGGTGAAGGTTACGGTGGCTGCGGTGGCTGCGCCCAGAATCGTAACCGGGTTAAAGGTCACTGTCGAAACTTCGGTCACAGCAGCTACAGCAGCCGTGCCATTCACGTTGCGTACGTTGATGATCTCTACGCCGGACACCAGGGCCGCTGGAACACGGTCACCAGCCACAGCAGTGGTGCGTGCGTCGGTGTAACTGAATGTGTCGGTACCAGCACCGCCGTTGATGACGTCAGATGCCTGCAGCGTGCTGTGCTCTGCAACAAAGGTGTCGTTGCCTGCACCGCCAGTGAAGGCTGCGCCTTGATCCAGACCCGTAGTGAGCCTGTAATCATCATTTCAGCTTAATAGTATGTTTTATAAAGATTTTTTTCTTAAAATCCCACCCATGCTCAGCGAAACCCCAGCCACACGACCAGTAAACTGGCAGCCGAAATCTAGAAAAATGTGTGTGTAGATCCACTTACATCACATCGGCAGGACAGCAGTTTTCCTGGCTGCAGCCATTCCAAGGCGACAAAGCAGCATGTTCCCTCACACTGAAAGTTTGGGCTAGGCGCCCGCCAAAACCGGCTTGGAGTGACATCGTCAGACCGACTCAGGGTGTCAACGAGAAGCCTCAAACACTGGCAGTAGGCCCTCAGAGCAAAGCGCTCTGTTCTAAGTCACCAAACACCTCCGGCAAAGAAGCCGCCGTTAGTTTTTTCGAGCATGGCCAGCGGGAGACTCAGCGCCAGTCTTTTGGGTCCGAGTTGTCAAACAACTTAGTCAAGGAGGCCGCCGTCAGGATGCGGCCCATCCAGTCCAAGAGTTGCGCTTCGCTGGCCTCGGTCAGGCGCGCATCCACCCACTCCGGCACGGTGCCAAAGCGCAGGCGCAACTGCAGGGCCAGAGCCTTGGCGTAAGCTTGGTGCATGCCCTGCTGCATGCCCTGCTGCATGCCCTGCTGCATGCCCTGCTGCAAGCCCTGCTGCAAGCCCTGGTTCACCCCCTTCATGGTGGCTTCGTCGAACCAGCGTTCAATGGTTTGTTCCAACATGGCGCTGCCTTCCAGTAGGTCGTTGATGGTGTCGATTTCGTCTATGTTAGCGCGTGGTGCCTTGCGGCGCAAGAGCATGCGCACCCACACACTGATCGTGCGCCTAAGGGGCTGCATGGCCTCGCCTTGCAAAAACTGGCCCAATGCGCCCAGCACCTGCGCTATGTCGGCCGGTGTGCGGCTGCGTTCGAGCCGAAACAGCGCCTCGGCCAGGTTGCGCATTTCCGGCAAGGGGTGGAGCTTGAGCCGCGCTTCGTCAATCAAATGGTAGAGCAGCCGTGGCCGGTAGGGTTCCAGACCGGGCAGACTGGGGCCGTAGCAGTCGGCTACGTCGGTGGCGGATTTCCAGGCTGCTGCACCGTTGTACAGCACCATGGGCACCACCGTGGGCAAGTGCCGGTCTTGGAGCTCGCCTTCATTGACCAGGTGTTGCGACAGCAGCCCCACATAGACCATCATGCGCAAGGCCATCCAGGGGTCGGGCTCGCTTTGGAACTCCAGCAGCAAATACACCCACACCCACTGCTGGCCCACCCGCAGCCGCCAGACCATGTCGTCGTGGCGCTGGCGCTCGGTGTCGCTCACGTAGCTGGCGTTGACGCGCTCCAAGGTGTTGAAGTCGGCCTGCTCCAACCAGGCACCGCCAAAAAAGCCGGTTAGCAGGTCGCGCACCATCTCCGGGTGGGAGAACAGCAGTTTGTAGCCGGTGTCGTGGGCGTTGTTGGGGGTGGCCATGGTGCTGTCGATGATACCTGCCGGACGAGTCTAACCGATCTCACCAAAAAACGCATTTTTTGCTCAAATCAACACCTTTAACGCAATATTCTTGACATAAAAGTGCGTTTCCCATAAAATTCGTCCCGCGTTCTTTAAAAATCCAGCCGGATGCATGCGACCCCACAGCGGGCGCATTCCCAGACCCGCTTCGTTCCCCAGCGGCTCCCCTTCCCCTGTGCTAGCGCCCCACCGCTGCCCCTGTTGCCGCTTGGGCATGGCTGTAGCGAAGCGGTCTGGCACTGCGCCCCCTTGGCAAGTGTTGGGACGTCACGTCCCTGCCATATTCATCGCTATTCAGCCATCCTGCATCCTGCCGCGTGTCTTGCCTCTTGATCTCTCTCCATTTCTTATGAGGCAACATGAAAACCCTTCTGACCCAGCGGTGCGTCGAGCGCACCAGCCACCTGCTTGGCAAGACACGCCTGTTTGACACCGAACTGCCCGGCTTTCTGTGCGAAATCAGCGCCAGCGGACGCAAGGTCTTCTACGTGCTCGTTCGCGATGAATATGGACGCCAGCGCCAAAAAAAAGTCGCCGACTTTCCCGAAGTCAGCGTCAAGGCGGCGCGCCAGTTGGCCGCTGAGCTGATGCAAAGCGTGCGCAGCGGCGGCAGCGCCGTGCTCGACGAGGGGCGCGAGCGTCGCTCATGCCCAACGCTGGAGCAGTTCGTGCGCGAACGCTACCTGCCGCACGCGCGTCTGACCAAACGCTCTTGGTCGACCGACGAAAGCGTCCTGCGCAACCACCTGCTGCCGGCCCTGGGCAAAAAACGCTTGGCCGAAATCACAGTCGATGACATGCAGGATTTCTACCGACAAGACCTTGATGCGGGTGCGGCGCGGGGATCGGCGAACCGCCGCATCACCCTCATGCGCTACATCTACAACCTGGCCCTCAAATGGGAGGTGGCGGGGGTGACGCGCAATCCGGCGCGTCAGGTCGAGCTACCCGACCCACAGAACGCGCGCGAGTGCATTCTGTCGCCCCAAGAGATGGTGCGGCTGCAGCGCGCGGTCGAAGACAGTCCCAACCCGCTGCTGCGCTACATCGTTCCCACCCTGCTGCTGACCGGCATGCGCAAGCGCGAGGTGCTCGATGCGCGCTGGTCAAACATCGACTTCGAGGCGCGCACTTGGTACCTGCCGCACACTAAGAGCGGCAAGCCACGCACGGTGCTGCTGTCCGAAGCGCTGGTCAAGCTGCTGCGCAGCGTTCCGCGGCGGCCCGTCGTCGCTGAGGCTCAAGACTGGGTCTTTGCCAACCCAGCCACTGGCAAGCCCTTCGTCAGCATCTTCTACGCTTGGGACAGCGCCCGCAAAAAGGCCCAGCTGTCGCAGGTGCGCATCCACGACCTGCGCCACACCTTTGCAAGCTTGATGATTAACAGCAGCTACGCGCTCTACGACGTCATGAACGCCCTGGGGCACACTCAGATGCGCACGACCATGCGCTACGCTCACCTGTCGCGTGAGCGCAAGCAGCGCGCCGTCGAAGCGGTCGCTGCCCGTTCCGGGCTGGGCGAGTTGCTTACCGGCGTCGCTTCCAACGCGGGCGCCTTCGACGCCCCGCTGCGCGAGGCGGCCTGAACGGTCAGCCTGGCCGGTATCGAGGTGCGCCTGCCGGTGCGCATCCAGGAGCGCCTGGCCCAACCGGCGCACGATGCCGGTCACCAGGGCGTTGCCCATCAGAATCGCCCGCTGGGCCGCGGTGATGCCTTCGATGCGGGTGTGGCCACGGGCAAAGCCGTTGAGGGCCTCGAGCTCCTCGGGCACCAGGCGGCGCAACCGCCCGTCGCTGTGGCGCACTACGTGGGTGGTGCGCGACGGGCTGGCCTGGCCTTCGCCGGTGATGAGGGTTCTGGCCGGACGCTTCAGCGGATCCGGAAACGCCAGGGCGCCTTCGGCGTAGGTGTAGGCATGGCCCTGGGCGCTGGTGCGTTGCAGCGACTTGGCACCTTTGAGCGCCTGCCAGCGCGGCAGACTGGACTCGTCTAGAAAGAACGCTGCCGGCACTTCGGGTGTCTGCGCCACGACGTCGCCCAGCGTCAGGGGTCGCGACTGGCCCACGAAGTCGGTGAAATCCGCCAGTGCCTGGGCCTGCACCGCTAACGTCCAGACCTGCCCGCCACCACAAAAGCCCGCCGAGGCAAAGCGGCTTTGCCCGCCGCTGGCTGGGGTGTAAGCCTGCTGGGCGGCATAGGTGTCTGCGCTCAGGGCAAAGGCCTGCAGCCGCGCACCGGGTTTGGGGCCTGCGGGCAGTGATTGGGCGATGGGCGTGATTTGGGTGAGCCAGTCGGCTAGGGCGTGTGGGGTGCTCTCGAACAAGCCTTGGGCCTGGCGCAGCAGGCGCTTACACAGCGCGGTACTGGCGTGGTATGCCAGGATGAAGACCCGGCGGCGCTTTTGCGCGTGGCCGTAGTCAGCCGCATTGACCACCCGCCACTCCACGGCGTATCCGAGTTCCTGCAGACCTGCAAGGATGATGGCGAAGTCGCGGCCCTTGCAGGCCGAGGGGCTGGCCAGCAGCCGGTCGACGTTCTCGAGCATCAGGTACAGCAGCGGCCGGCCGGCGCTGATGCGGGCCTGCAGCAGGCGGTGGATGCCCCACCAGAGCACGCCTTTCTTGCCAGCGAGGCCTAGCGAGCGGCTCAGCGGCTGGGCGACCGAGTAGTCCTGGCACGGGAAACCTCCCACCAGCACCTCGGGGGCTAGGGCGTCTAGGTGCGCTAGGGCCTCGGGGTCGTCGAGCACATCGAAGAGGTCGCGGTTGACCAGGTCAGACGCTCCCCAGCGGGCGCGGTAGACCTCGGCGGCCCACTGGCGGCGACGGCCGGGCTCAAACTGGTTGACCCAGACGACCTCGAAACCGCTTGCCTTGGCGTGGGCCGAAGCGGCCTGCAGGCCGACCCGAAAGCCGCCGACGCCGGCAAAGAGTTCGAGGGTGCGCAGTCCGCGTTCATGCGGGGTGGCAGGGGTGGCCTGGACATCAGAAGGACAAGAAAAGGCGTTGTGGTGGTGCATCGTCGACTCCGGGGAAAACCCGGTGACGACGCGACGCAAGTGACGCGCAACCTCTGCGCGTACTGGACGACTTCGTCTGGCGTGGATCACCAGGCGAAGCCGTCTAGGGCGGCTGTTTAGCCTTCTGCAAAAAACGCCGCAGTCCCGGTACGGGAGCTGCGGCGCAAGCAAGACACAGGGCGGATGCGTTGATCCGAAACCCTGCGATTCAATGGGCGGGTCTGTGGCCTCGTCTGTGGTCTGTAGTCTTCGTTGGAGACTGTCGGCTGCGCTCAGTGACGCGGCTCGCGCACGGAGGGTGGTCTTGCCAGCACCTGCTGTCTGAACAGCGGGCGACGTTCGGCGTGTGCATCGGCCAGCACCCCGGCGTAAGCCGCCAGGGCTGGCGAGACTCTGGCCAGAGCGGGTAGCTGCAGTTGCTGCGCCATGCGCTGGGGCAGTGCTTCCCATTCGTCTGCGGTGAAGCAGTCATACAGAGTGAACTGCCCAGCGCAGGCCTTGACCACCGCCGGTGGCCAGCCCAGCCAGCGTGAAAGCGCCTGCACCGTGGTCTCAACGATGTTCGACAGTTGCCTGCGCTGCGAAGCCAGGGCGTAGACGTCTTGGCGCGACCAGCCGGTGCGCTGCTGCAGCCCGTCCCAGCCGAGGTTCTCCTGCATCGCCTGGCGCAAGACCGCCACCAGCAGGGCTTGGCGGCGCGACAGCACGTGGCGCAGCAGCTCCACCCAGCCCACGTTCTGCTCAGACGCGGCATTCGCGTTTGCAGTATGCCCGTCGGTCCAGCCGGCCCAGACCTCCCGTGTGGCCTGCATCACCCGTTCAGCGGGTTCGGGGCGTGGCGCCATCATTGCTGCACCTGCGCTGCCGGGCCGTAGGCCCTGTCGTTCGCCGCAACGCTCGCATCCGCATCGGCCAGCACCAGGGCTGCGTCCTGCAAGGCCTGCAGCAGCAGCGGGATGTGTCGCACTGGCTGGGTGCGGTCCCGGTTGGAGGCGCCTTGCATCCGAGCGTCGTACAGCGCGACCAGCATTTGCTGAACCGGCGTTGGGGCGTCCCACACTTCGTTCGGCATCAGGCAGCCCACCAGCGGGTCGGCGGCCATGCGTCGCAGACCGCTGGAGAGATGCCAGCCGGGTGCCCGCGTCGACGGTGGCATGCGGAAGTCCCGCAAGTCTAGCCGGCCGGCCGCTAACATCACCGCCACCGGCGGGATGTCGAGGTACTGTGCACACGAGCGACTGAAGTCTGTCGAAACGTGCCGGGTTTCGCGCGTTCCGCTAGCGAGCTGGCGCAGATAGCCGACGGTCACGCCGAGGTGATGGGCCAGCGCCTGGCGGCCGTGGCCCCGGGCAGCGGCCTCGCGGTAGAGCCGCTCCATCAGCCGGGGCAGTGGGCGAGTCTGGGTCTCGTTCTCGGTTTCTGACTCGGTTTGGGTGTCCATCAGTGCCTCGGGCACGAACTCGGCGGCTTGCGCGGGCAGGGTCACGGGCGTGGGAATATCAACTTGCATCATGGCATGGGTTCCTGTTTCAGTTTGAAAAAATGTCCTGAGGTCCAAGGGTCCTCACTGCGTATAGCCAACCACTCGCTAAACGCTCCACCGGGCCCTGGAGGGCCCTTGTAGCCTCGCTCGCTTTGGAATCTTCTGTTGTTCGCGCGCGTGGCCGCGCACTCGCTACACCCCATACAGCCCTGTTTGCATCCTGCCGACGCAGTGGGGCCCTTGTTTGCGCCGAGCGCGATTCACCTCCGAATGGCGCCAACCCGGAGTTCACTCATGTCTTACGACCCATTTGTCTTTCAGCACAAAGCCGTGTTTCTGCAACGCCTGGCCGACTACGTGCGCACTGGCCATGTGCACTGGACCAGCGGCGAGGTGTCGCTGGACAAAGCAGCCGCCCTGGCGCGCAAGTTCGACCGCCTGTACGCGGTGGGACGCAGCCGCCACCAGCGTGCCTGGGCACGCCAGCGTGGTGAGGCCTCGGCGGTTTGGCTGCTGTGGCGCCGCAGTCAGCGGCCGTCGCTCGAGACTTTGCAGCCGTCGCTCAAGCCGCTGCCGCCGTCGGCGGGCGAGCCGCAGACGGCAGCCGAGCCTGGGCAGACCGCCGTCTGGCCCGAGCCGACCCTGGTCTGGATGCTGCTGGTGACGCAGGGCGAGCACCTGGCGCACCGGCTGGAGGCCCTGCGCGATGCCCGCGGCGCTGCAGGGCGGCTGGTGTTCGAGCACCTGGAGCTGGTGGCCCTGCCCCGGGCAGGACAGGCCCAGCCATCGTGGACCTGGCGCTTGAGCGATGGCGGGGTGCAGGGCTGGCGGGCGTTGCTCATCGACTGCGCCCGGCGTCAGCCCTGGCGGCTGGCTTTTGAGGTACAGCAACTGGCCCGACTGCCCGGCTTTGCCGGCTGCCGCGCGCAGGTCAAGAAGCTGATGCAGCTCTCGCGTGCAGAGCACCGTCGGCGCTGTCCGTCACAGCCGGCGCTGGTGTGCCCGCGGCAGCCCTATGTGCAACGGCTGGCGGATACGGGAGAGCGGCTGGGTGCGCTGCTGCGCACCCATAGACGGTGCCACCAGCACCAGCCGTGATTCGCCGCCTGTCTTTCGCTACACCTCTTGAGTCCTCGTGTGCTGCCCACACCGGGGTGAATGTCGCCTGCCACTGAACCGTGACGGGGGCTGCCACCCCCGCCGCATCGAGACCTCGGGGCCGGATGGCCCCACGATTCCGTCGCCAACGGGATCAGACTGCGGTAGCCGCATGCACCTAATCGTGCTGGTGCGGCTGCAACGGGGCGCTGGACACTGCAATGTGTCCTTCGACCCCATTCTTGACCAGGAAATTGGGGAGGTTGGGCGACACGGACACGGCCGCCGGGAGCAAATGCCCGGATGTGCCTGTCGATGGGTGTGTGGGTAGTCAATCCCACCCAGGGGGTGCCGGAGACGGTACCACCTGTGACGAGCTGCGGGCTGCTGAGGCCGTTGTAAGACGGCAGGGGTGCAAGGGAGAACTGGCGCACTCGGGCGCGTGGGACGCAAGTCTCAAGCCTCGCTGGATAGCTCAAGCAGATAAGGCGTCTGTCGAAGACGCTTTCGGAGTGTGATGCGTGTGATGAACCGTCAGGTCCATCAGGTCGGTGGTGATGAATCGTGTCGGGGGTAAGCGAGCCGTTGTGGAATCTTGGGCCGCCGAAAACCCACCGGGTGAGAGGGACAACCTCAGACAAACCGATGCGAGGAGCCAGCACGCTAAACACAGACCCCGTCGAATAACGTGGGAACCGGCGACTGGGCGCACGGGTGGCACCGTGCACGACGTCCAGGCTGGGGGAGCTCGGGTCAGTAGCGTTTGAAATCGAGGGCAGACCGACCGGTTGTCCGAGAAAGTAGCGAAAACCCGACGCAGTCGAAGAAGGTCTCTAACCGCCGTGGCAGGCGGATGAGGTGATGATTGTCCGTCAGGCGCTGGCAGCGTCTGGTCAAACGCCCCGGGTTGGCACCCGGAGCACAGGACAGGGCAGCGGAACGAAGGCTGGCAGGCCAAGACGATTCCGCGATTGAGTGCGCCCTCTGAATCATGAATTCAGAGGGCGTTTTGCGACGCTGGGCAACTCAGCCCGCCACCCCTGCCCGGCTGGCCGAGCGCATGCGCCGCAGCGGCGCCCAGTTCACCGCCAGGTGCTCGCCCTCGTTGTACAACTCGTAGCGCATGAACAGCCAAGGCCGGGCGCTGTACTTCTGCGCCTTGTCCTGCGCCGCCTGCAACGCTGCCGCACTGGCTGGGGGCGGCACGGCTGCAGCGTTGATGCCCGCCTGCAGGTCGTTCACCCAGGCGCGCTCGGGAATGTACTCGCCCACTGCCACGCTCTGGCCGGCCACCAACACCACGGGCAGGTTTGGCAGGCCCATTCGGCGTTCATTTGCGCGCAGGTCGGCCATGACCGGCTTGGCCTCAACCCAGACCGTCTGCGGGGGGCGTCCGTGACCCGTGCTCCACGAAACGTAAGCCCCCTGCTGGCGCAGGTCAATGTCGGGGTGCAGCCGCAACGCTGGTATCTGCTGCATGAGCACTTGCAGATGCGCTTCGTGCTCATCGGGCAGCAGCAGCACCAGCGCGCGCAGACCGGAGTCGGCAAAGATGCCACCGGCGCAGCCGAGCTCGAGGTCTTCCCACGCCACTGAAGCGGCCAGCGCTGGAGGCGTCAGCGGCTTGAGGCGAGTCGGCCAGATTTGTGTCATGCGCTCGGTAAGCATTTGCTTCAGTCGCAGCAAAGCGCCGCAGTCGTTCAGTGACAGCCGCTCAATGGTGGTGTGTGGATGGGGCCGGGTGCTAGGGGCTTGGGTAACAGAAGTCGTCATGGGAACAGTCCTTTCAGGAGGTTGAAACACGCAAACCGGATGGCTTGCTCCCATGAATAGCCAGCGCTGTTTATTCGTCGGCGGCTGGCGAGCCGGTGACTACACGGTGGATCAACCACAAGCGTTTCAAGGAGCCCTCCGTGCAAATCCGCCGTCGCCACCACACCCTCTCCCTCATCCGTGCGGTTTACTGCCCGCAACGCGGTCGCTGCCGCAGCCAGACCGTAGCCTGTGTGCCGGCCAACCTCAAGCAAGTGCCACTGGAACTTTGGGAACGTCTAACCGAGGCCGAGCGTGTGCAGCTCGAAGCGCTGTGTGCGCGCAACCGGCAGGCCAATGCGCTGGAGCGACAGCGTGCCGCCGCGCTGGGTTTGCCCGAAGCGTTTAAGCAGGTGGCGGCTTGGTACCGCCTGCGCGGTGACGGCCTGTCGCTGGCCGAGCGCGCGGCGCTCGCCGAAGCCTCCCGGGCCGCCTGGAGTGCGGTGCTCGGGGCGATGTGTGCCGCAGGTGTCGGGCGCAAGCGACGGCGTTTGGGCTGAGGCTCGCTGAGCCTGGCAGAGACCGGATGACTTCAAAAGACGCAGCCCCGGGCGGTGAGGTCACCGGACCGGGGCTTTGCCTTTCCCTTTGACGACGAGCGTCTGTCTGTATAGCACCCGGATTTATATCGCCGTCTTGCGCGTGCTTCTTCGGATACCGATCCCCACCCAAATAAAACACCTTCTCTACACGGCGCATCCCTTTGTTTCGATGCAGCCATGTCACCACTCGTCTCGAAGCGGATGTCCGCCTCGGGCGTGGCATCCGCTCACACGGTCAGCCCCAGCGTTTCCTTGCCTGGCCCCCCAGGCTCCACCACTGCCCCCCTGGCTCGCGGTTCTCGCCAGGGCGTTGCTTCTCTGATTGCCCAGGTATGCGCCGAACGAGAGCGCGAAGCGCTGGCCAACGCCCTGTCTCCCCTGTTTCCAGATCAGAGCCCGTGGGTGCGCGTGGCCGATGTGCCAGATGAGCGCTCCCGGTCTTCTTCAACATCCCCGGTGTCTCACGCCCTGCGCCAGCGCCTGCCGGGCGTACTTCGGGCGGTAGCCGATGCGGTAGAGGCGCTGCGCGATTCTTTGACCGCAACCGCTGGCAAGCTCAGCCGCTGGCTCGATGCATCGGAAGACGACATTCGGGATTTGGCCCTGCAGTTTGCCCGCCACCCACTGCGCGGTGCCCACAAGGTGCGCTGGGCGTCTGTTTTGCTTGGGCGCCCGATTCCGGGGGATGACCTCACCGGTCAACTGGCCCGGCTGGCGGATGCGCGTTTCTGGCGGCGGGCGATACGCGTGACGCTGATGCGCGAGCGCGAGCATTTCTTTCTGCGTCTGCGCCTGGTGGGCCGCCAAGGCGAGGCGTATGTGTCGGATTTGCAACTGACTTCGCGCCTAGCGCAGCTCAAGCGGCAGGCGCAATGGATGAAAGAAACCGTGTTGGTGCCGCGCTATCTGCTGCTTGGGGATGCAGCGGAGGATGAAGACCGGGAGCCGCTGACCCTGGCCAAAGTGGCCAGTTCGCCGCGCATGCGCTTTGCCAAGCTGTATGCGTTTGTCAAAGCCATGGATGCGATTGCCGTCGAACAAGGCCTCAGCAGCGGGATGCTGACACTGACGCTGGAGCCTGTGTGGCATCCCAACCCGAGCCATGGCCAGAATTCGTGGAACGGGGCCTCACCTCGGGAGGCGCACCGCTCAATAGCCAGCCGCTGGCAGTCCGTGTTACGCGACCTGGACCGCCTGGGCGTCGGGCTCTCGGGGCTGCGGGTGGTGGAGCCGCATAAAGATGGATGCCCGCACTGGCACATCTGGCTCTTGTACCGCGATGAAGCACAGGTATTGATTCTGCAGACGGTGATGAAGTACTTCCCGAACAAGCTCAAGGTACGGGGAGCGGGTGGCGGCGATGTGGTGTACGAAACGCTGCAGGATTTGCGCACCCTTGTCGGCCGGCGGCCGACCCACCCGAAAGAAGGCGCGCAGGTGGAGCTGGCGTGCATCGACCGCAGCATTTCTTCCGGTGCCAGCTACGCGATGAAATACCTGCTCAAGACCGTCGATGGCGGTGATGCCTTGAACCAGGAAATGGGGGTGGTGGGTGACGGAACTCACTTGGCTGCCGCTCGTCGGGTGGATGCGTACCGCTCGCTCTGGGGCATCAATGCCGGGCAGTTGTTTGGGGTTGCGAAATGCCTCACGGCCTGGGACGAGTTGCGTCGGCTCAACACGGCGCCCTCGCATCCGTTGCTCAAGCGGCTGTGGGCACTGGCGCGTGGATCGGAGCAGGAAGGCCGCATGGCGGGTCTGGGGCAACGGGGCGATGCGAAGGGGTTTCTGGAAGCGCTGGGTGGCCTGGCGGCTTGCCGGGGCGCGAATTCGCACCCAAGGCTTGAGCTGCGCAGGCTGGTGGAAACCGGCAGCAATGGGTACGGTGAGGCGCTGGAGCGCACCGTGGGGCTGGAACTGGTGGTGCGTCGCAAGCTGCGCGCGGTGGTGGGTCAGCGGATGAATCCTGCAACCGGGGTGATGACGCCGCGCCAGGGCTGGCGAACGGTTCTGGACACGCTGGCCAGCGTGCGCACGCGGCTGCAAGAATGGTCGCTGGTGCATAAAGACCGGGCAGCGCAGGCGATGGAACGGGCGCTGCAGCGGGGACGGGCTCAACTGGTCGCGTCTGAAGAGGTGGAGCACACCACTACTGCAGAGTCTGCACTGGCGCAGCGCTGGCCATCGCTCGCAGCGGCACTGGCCGGGCTGGGGCTATTGCCTGGCGGTGCCTTGCCGCTGGCCCCGCCGCCCTCCTGAGGCGGGAGCCTCTTGACGAATTGGACATGGCCGCTTAAGCGGCAATCGGTGCTAGGCTGCTCAGTCCGATACAGCAAAAACACCCATCAGCAGCTGCGTTTCTGCTCAAAAAGTGCCGGGATTGGCGCTGCAATGGGCCAGAAACTGGCAAACAGGGCACCAAAATCAGTCCGTAGGCCGGTTAGGCTCGGGCTTGATGACCCCTTGGCCAACCCCCGGCGCGGAAAACTTTACTTAGTTGTCCAAGGGGAAAAACGTGGTCTGTCCCCTATTTTTCCTCGGGCATCTTGTCGGCGGTGTGCCAGCTGGAGTCATCGGGATTGAAACTGACGCTGACGTTGTCGTCATTGCGCTCATCGGGCAGATGGAGATCGATGGCAGCAAGCGCTGCCCGCTCTATGTCCGCCGCACTGCCGGAATCGGCCAATGCGCAGTAGCCGAACTCCACGTTGACGAGTAGCCACTCCTGCGCGTTGGCTATCTTCACTGGGCACAGGTACCACGTGAAGCCGACGCGGCGCTCATAGGGCGTGACCGGCTTTTGCAGCACTAACTGGCCAACCATGTCGGGGGGCAGGATCAGTTGATGTGTGAGCTTGCCCCCGGAAAACGTATCCCTTGCTGAGTGTTTTAATTCAAGCAAGGACAACGGAAATGAACAAGACAGTGCGGGCGCGCTACACGCTGGAGTTCAAGCAAGAGGCGGTGCGGTTGGTGCACGCAGGGCAA
>Ga0209103_1000206_pt1 | contig 18191 bp, 14 predicted proteins | sample 4C3metaG_FD_184152 | JGI IMG/M metagenome (GOLD analysis project Ga0209103, IMG submission 184152) | Freshwater bacterial and archeal communities from Indian Creek, Illinois, USA - 4C3 metaG (SPAdes) (version 2) | ecosystem: Environmental > Aquatic > Freshwater > Unclassified | place: USA...
CCGTGCCCGGCTTCGGTGCGGCCACCGGCTACGCCGAACTGCTCACCGCTCCGGCCCTGGCCGCGCTGCGGCCTTCGATCGATGGCCTCGGGCCTTGGATCCCCTCCCTGCTGCAGGCCACACCCGCTGCCCAGGGCGCTGCCGATCCACGGCCCCGGGTCGGCGAGCCGGCTCCCTGGCTGGCCGCTGCCCGTGCACTCGGGTTTGCCATCCACGCCTACACCCTGCGGCCCGAACCCGCGAACCTGCTGCTCGATGCCGCCGATCGGCCGATCGACGACCAGTCCCTGTTGCGGCGACTGGCCGCCGTCGGCGTGACCGGGGTGTTCACCGATGCGCCGGGCCGCAGCGTGGAGGCCCGGTCATCGATGGCATCCCCGAACCCGCCCTGAGCGGCGGTCGCGCCGGATTCGCGGCCGGCACCGGTATCCAGCCGGCGGCGCTGCTCAGTCGGCGGTCTGCGCCGGGTGCAAGCGGTAGGCCACCCGGTCCTGCACCGGACCCAGCCGTTCGGCCCGCCAGCCGGCCGCCGCGGCTTCCGCCGCGAAGCGCTCGGCGGCCCAGGGCCGCATCACGAACACGCTGCGGGCGTGGTCCTGTTCGCGCAGTTCCTCGGCGAGTTCGTTGTCGTAGGGCGCATCCGAGATCGGCTGCGGGGCCGGGTCGCCCTCGAACACCACGGTTTCGATGGTGAGGTCGAGGCCGAAGTAGAGGGCCGGGCCGTAGCGCACCGAGTCGTTGACGAAAATCAGCTCGGCCGGCTCGAACGGCAGCACCGCGCGCAGATCGGCCGACCACTGGCGATCGTCTTTGTCGGCGGGTGCGCGTTCGGCAAGGTCGGCGGGCAACCAGCTCGCCACCTCGACCACATTGGCGGTGAGCAGCTTGATACCGATCACGAAGGCGGCGGCCAAGGCCAGCAGGGCCTTGCGCAGGGGGCTGAAGCCGCTGTCTTGCAAAGCACGAGCGAAGAGTAGGGCGATCGGGGTGAATAGCGGCAGGATGTAGAGCGGCCGGCGCGACTGCGCCACCATGAAGACCACCAGCCCGATCCCGAGCCAGAGCAACAGCAGGCGGGTTTCCGGCTCGGCTTCGCGCCAGCGCAGGCCGGCCCGGCGCGCCGCCGACCAGGCCCAGGGCCACCAGGGCAGGGTGCCGAGCAGCAGGCTCACGCCATAAACGTAGAAGCCACCCCACCACTGCGCATTGCGGCCGTGGGTGTCGGTCAGCACCCGGGCCACCACTTCGTAGCCGAGGAAGTGCGCGAACAGGCCTTCGTGGCGCAGCGAAACGGCGACGAACCAGCCCAGGCCGATCACGGCGAACAAGGCGAGGCCCAGGGGCGGGAACAGGCGCGGACCACCGCGGTGGAGCAGGTGCAGGGCCAGGATGCCGGCCAGGCCGAGCAATCCGGGCGGGCCCTTGGTCAGGAAGGCGAGACCGAAAGCGGCCCACATTCCGAGCACGAACAGGGGTCGGTTCTCGAAGCGGGCGATCACGTAGCAGGCGAAGGCCAAGGTGGTGGCGAAGGCCAGCAGGCTGTCGGTGCCGATCTGGTTGGCCGCCAGCAGGGGCAGCGGCAGGGTGGCGTAGACCAGTGCCGGCAGCCAAGTCTTGCGTGGCGAGAAATGCCGGCCGATGCGCAGCAGCAGGGCGACCACGCCAAGCCAGGCCAGGGCATTGGGCAGGCGCACCGCCCATTCGTTCATGCCGAATACGGCCATGCTGGCGGCCATCGCCCAGTAGGTCACCGGCGGTTTGGTGAAATGCAGGTGGTCGGGGTGCCGGTAAAGGCTGATGAAATCGCCGCTGGCCAGCATCTGCAGGGAGACGTTGACGAAGCGTCCTTCGCTCGGGTCCCAGAGCGCGCGGCTGCCCTGGAAGGCCAGCACCAGCACGGCCGCGAGCAGCATCACGAGCAGGGCGGGAGGCAGGCGCGAGAGACGGTCCATGGGCGGCGGATCTTGAACGTGGGCGACGATGATGCCACGGCGCTGTAGCGCGCCACCACGCGCCAAGGATCCCTTCGGATCGCTTCGCCAGCGCAGGTCCGGCGCTCCGGGATGGCGTCGTCTGCCCCGGCCGGCCACAATGGCGGATCGTTTCGCGCCCCTAATGGAGGGAGCATGGCCGTCATCCACGAAGCCAAGGTGCCCGACCTCGGCAACAGCAGCGATGTGCCCGTCATCGAAGTGCTGGTCGCCGTCGGCGACCGCGTCAAGAAAGACCAGGGCCTGGTCACGCTGGAGTCCGACAAGGCGACGATGGAAGTGCCGGCACCGTTCGCCGGCACCATCCGCGAGCTCAAGGTCAAGCTCGGCGATGTATTGAGCGAAGGCCATGTGGTCGCCCTGATCGAGCCGGAAGCGGCCATCGCCGCACCGGCACCGGCACCGGCAGCCGCACCGGCAGCCGCACCGGCACCCGTACCTGCCACGCCGGCAGCCGCACCGGCACCGGCACCCGATGTGCTTGCCGACGTGCCCGGCATCGATCCCGAGGCGCGGCCGCCGAACAGCCCACCGATCAGTTTCACCGCCGAGGCGCTGCTGCCCGACAAGGTGCCGCACGCTTCGCCGGCGGTGCGCGTGTTCGCCCGCGAGTTGGGGGTGGATCTCTCGAAGGTGGCGGGCCGTGGCCGGGCCGGCCGCATCGGCAAGGACGACGTGCAGGCCTTCGTGAAGTCCGCGCTGGCCGGCGGCGCGCCATCCTCCGCGCCGGCAGGCAGCGCTGGCGGCCTGAGCCTGATCCCGTGGCCGAAGGTGGATTTCGCCAAGTTCGGCCCGGTCGAAAGTCAGCCGCTTTCGCGCATCCAGAAGCTCAGTGGCCAGAACCTCGCCCGCAACTGGGCGATGATCCCGCATGTCACCCAGTTCGACGAAGCCGACATCACCGAGATGGAGGCTTTCCGCCGGCAGCTCGGCGAGGAGAGCAAGGACACCAAGCTCACGCCGCTCGTCTTCCTGATCAAGGCCGCGGTCGCGGCACTCAAGGCCTTCCCGAAGTTCAACGCCGCGCTCGACGGCGACAGCCTCGTGCTGAAGCGCTATTTCCACATCGGCATCGCGGTGGACACGCCCGACGGCCTGGTGGTGCCGGTGCTCCGCGACTGCGACCAGAAGGGCCTGCTCGACCTCGCCCGCGAGCTGGGCGAGATCAGCAAGAAGGCACGCGAGAAGAAGCTCGCTCCCGCCGACCTGCAGGGTGGCTGCTTCTCGATCAGCTCGCTGGGCGGCATCGGCGGCACCGCGTTCACGCCGATCATCAATGCGCCGGAAGTGGCCATCCTCGGTGTCTCGCGCAGTGCCATGAAGCCGGTCTGGAACGGCCATGAGTTCACGCCGCGGCTGCTGCTGCCGCTGTCCTTGAGCTACGACCACCGCGTGATCGACGGTGCGGAGGCTGCGCGCTTCAGCAGTTTCCTCGCGAAATCGCTCGGCGACCTGCGCCGCCTGCTGCTCTGAGCCTGCCGATGACCCACACCACCGCATCCCCTCCGGCCGCCGACCAGCGTTGCCAGCTCGTCGTCATCGGTGCCGGCCCCGGTGGCTACACCGCCGCCTTCCGCGCCGCCGATCTCGGCCTCGATGTGGTGCTGATCGAGCGCTACCCGAGCTTGGGTGGCGTCTGCCTCAACGTCGGCTGCATTCCTTCGAAGGCGCTGCTGCACACCGCCGCGGTGATCCAAGAGGTGAAGCACATGGGTGCGGTGGGCGTCACCTTCGCTGCGCCGAAGATCGACGTCGACGCACTTCGCGCCCACAAGGACAAGGTGATCGGCACGCTCACCAAGGGCTTGGCCGGCATGGCCCGGCAGCGCAAGGTGCGGGTCATCACCGGAGCTGCCAGCTTCGCTTCGCCGCACGCACTCGACATCACCACCGCCGAGGGCACGCAGCGCCTCGCCTTCGAGCAGGCGATCATCGCCGCCGGCTCGCAGCCGGTGAAACTGCCGGGCTTCCCGTGGGACGACACGCGGGTGATGGACTCGACCGACGCGCTGCAGCTCGCCGATATCCCGAAGACACTGCTGGTGGTCGGCGGCGGCATCATCGGGCTCGAGATGGCCTGCGTGTACGCCGGCTTGGGCAGCGCGGTGACCGTTGTCGAACTGGGCAATCAACTGATGCCCGGTGCCGACCCCGACCTCGTCAAGCCGCTGGCCGACCTGCTGAAAACCCGCGGCGTGGCGGTGCACCTCGATACGAAAGTGGCCGAAGTACTCGCCAAGCCCGACGGTCTGCACGCGCGCTTCGAAGGCGACAAGGCACTCGCTGGCGCGCTGTTCGACCGCGTGCTGGTGGCCGTGGGCCGCAGCCCGAACGGCGGCAAGCTCGCCGCCGAAAAGGCCGGCGTGCAGGTCACGCCGCAGGGCTTCATCCCGGTCGACCGGCAGATGCGCAGCAACGTGCCGCACATCTTCGCCATCGGCGATCTGGTGGGCCAGCCGATGCTCGCGCACAAGGCCACGCACGAGGGCAAGCTCGCCGCCGAAGTCGCCGCCGGTGCCAAGCGCGAATGGGTGGCGCGGGTCATCCCGTCGGTGGCCTACACCGACCCGGAAGTGGCCTGGGTCGGCGTCACCGAAACCGAGGCGAAAGCGAAAGGCCTCGCCATCGAAGTCGGCAAGTTCCCGTGGGCGGCCTCGGGCCGCGCCATCGGCAACGGCCGCACCGAAGGCTTCACCAAGCTCATCCTCGATGCCGCGACGCATCGCGTCATCGGTGGTGGCATCGTCGGCACCAATGCCGGGGATCTGATCGGCGAAGTCGGCCTCGCCATCGAGATGGGCGCGGACGTGGGCGACATCGGCCACACCATCCATCCGCACCCGACGCTGATCGAAACGGTGGCGATGGCGGCGGAAGTGGCCGAGGGCACCATCACCGATCTCTACCTGCCGAAACGGCCGAAACCGGGCGGCTGAGGCCAGTCGCGGGCCATGGCGTCCCTGCTTGTTCTCGGACTCAGCGGCCAGATCGGCGAGGTTCTCGATACCGCTGCGCTGCCGATGCCCGCCTTGGCCTTGAGCCGGCAGCCGGCCCCGCCGCCCCGCCCCGGCATCGTCTGGCAGGCCGGTGATCTCGCCGGATTCCACGCTGGGCCGGCCTTCGAGGCCGTGCTTTCGCTGGGACCTCTGGACCGGCTCGCCGAGGCCATGGCCGCCGGCCGGATCCGGGCCGGCCATGTGGTGGCGTTCGGCTCCACCAGCCGTTGGGCCAAGGCCGCTTCGCCCGATCCCGCCGAGCGCGCGCTGGCGCATCGCCTGGCCGAGGCCGAGCAGGCCCTCGCTGCGACCCAGGCACGGACCGGGGGGCGGCTCACCGTGTTGCGGCCCACCCTGGTCTGGGGCGTGGGCCGTGACGCCACCCTCAGCCGCGTGGCCGGCTGGGCGCGCCGCTGGCCGCTGCTGCCCCTGCCCCTGGGCGCGCCGGGACAGCGTGAGCCGGTGCATGCGAGCGATCTGGCCGCGCTGGCCCTGCGGGTTCTGGCTTTGGGCCGGGCGGCCGAGGGTGGCTTCGACCTGCCGGGCGGCGAGCGTCTGCCGTTCGGGACGCTGCTGCGCCGTACCTTGGCCGCCGCCGCACCGGGTTGCCGGCCGCTGCCGCTGCCCTGGCGATGGCTGGCCGCTGGGGGGAGGGCGGGGGGCTGGGGCGCACTGGCCCGGCTGGGCGAGGACCTGGTCTTCGACGCCGCTCCGGCCCGGGCCGTGCTCGGATGGGCACCACGCGGCTTCCGGCCGGTGCCGGCCGATTTTCCGCGCCGCGCCTGACGCGGCGCAACACGTTTCGGCCCATACGCCGGAGCATTGCCTTCTTCCGTAACAGGCTCTTAATATGGGTGCAGTTCCGGTTTTCGAGTTTTTCCTCTAAAAGCCGGACAGACCCGGAGTAGCGCCGACCGCCCCATCGGACCGGGGTCCCACTGTTCACGTTCCCGCACTGAGGAAACACCGATGACGTCCATCCAATCCCTGCGCAGCGGTATCGCGCTCGCCCCACTGGCGGCGGCCGTCGGCCTCGCCTTGCTGGCACCCAAGGCCGAAGCCTTCGAGTTCAGTCGTGGCGACCTTACCGGTAGCATCGGCACCACCATTTCCTACGGCTACTCGTGGCGGACCGAGGACCAGGACCCCGACCTGATCGGCAAAGCCCAGTTCAATCCGCTGCTCTGTGCGCAGAACCAGGCGGTGCCCGGCGTGCCGATTCCGCCCCCGTCAGCGGCCAATCCCTTCCCCGCCTGTGCTGCCGGCTTCCCCGGCTCGGCCGCCCAGGCGGCGGCGATCGGCCGCTTCTCGGTCAACCGCGACGACGGCAACCTGAAGTACGACAAGGGCGATCCCATCGCCAACACCTTCAAGATCACCACCGAGATGAAGCTGGATTGGCGCGATTGGGGTGCCTTCGCCCGCGCCACCTACTTCTACGACTTCGAGAACGCCGAACGCGCCGACCTCTCGCGCGAGGCGCGCGACCGCATCGGCGAGCGCTTCCGCATGCTCGACGCCTTCGTCTTCCGCGATTTCAGCGTTGGCGAGCAAAACGGCACCGTGCGTCTCGGCCGCCAGGTCATCAGCTGGGGCGAGAGCACCTTCATCCAGAACGGCATCAATGTCGTCAACCCGCTCGACCTCTCGGCGCTGCGCGTGGCCGGTGCCGAGCTGCGCGAGGCCTTCCTGCCGATCGATTCGGTGTGGGGCACCTTCAACCTCACCCAGAACGTCGCGGTCGAAGCCTTCTACCTCTTCGAGTTCGAGGAGATCGAGATCGATGCCGCCGGCACGTATTTCAGCTCCAATGACTTCGCCACGCCGGGCGGCACCTACGTGATGCTGGGCTTCGGCACCATCCCGCAGCCGGTCGACAACCCCGAGCGCTTCTTCGCCACCTGCTTTGGCGGTCCGGCCGGCTTCGCCAACACCGACCTCAACTTCACCGGCCTGCCACCGGGTGTGACCAATGCCACCATCGCCAGCATCGGCTGCGGTGGCGCGGTGGCCCGCCTGCCCAACCGCAAGACCCGCGACGACGGCCAGTACGGTGCGGCCATCCGCTGGTACGCCGAGGCCCTCAACGAAACCGAGTTCGGTTTCTACTTCATCAACTACCACAGCCGCCTGCCCCTGCTCTCGGGCCGCGCGGTGACCGGCCCGGCCGCCAACACCGGTCGCTTCTTCGTCGAGTTCCCGGAGGACATCCAGCTCTACGGCCTGTCCTGGAACACCACGCTGCCCGGCGGCATCGCCTGGCAGGGCGAATGGAGCTACCGCCCGAACGCGCCCTTCCAGGTCGACGACGTCGAGCTGCTGTTCGCCGCGCTGACCCCGCTCAACGCCCTGATCCCGGTGCCGGGCCTGCGCTTCGGCAGCCAGCTCGGTGTCGCCTCCTTCGGCCAGGAGGTGCGTGGCTGGCGCGAGCACGAAATGACCCAGGTGCAGATGACCTTCACCAAGGTCTTCAGCCAGGCGCTGGGTGCCGACCAGATCGCCACCGTCGCCGAGGTCGGCTGGACCCAGGTCGATCTGCCGAGTGCCTCCGTGCTGCGCTACGAGGGCGAGGGCACCGACACCAGCGGTGCCTGCTCGGTCCTCGATCTGGCCGCTGCGCCGATCGGCAGCGTGGCCAGCCCGGCCTTCCTGGGTTGCGCCCGCAACCCGCAGACGCTCACCGGCGGCTTCCCCACCGATTTCTCCTGGGGCTATCGCCTGGCGGTTCGCGCCGACTACAACAGCTTCCTCGGCACGGCCTTCACCTTCTCGCCGCGTGTCGCCTTCAACCATGACGTCGACGGCATCACCCCCGGTCCTGGCGGCAACTTCCTGGAAGGCCGCAAGTCCTTGACGCTCGGTGCCGAGTTCAACTACCTCAACCGCTGGATCTTCGACCTCGCTTGGACCTCGTTCTCGGGCGGTGAACCCTTCAACCAGATCGCCGACCGCGACTTCGCCTCGGTCAGCGTCCGCTACGCCTTCTGATCCGCCACCCGTGATCCCCCGGAGGAACCGAATGAACACCATCCACAAGATCGCCTCGGCGGTCACTGTCGGCGCGCTGGCCCTGTCGGCCGGCGTCGCCTTGGCGACGGTCGACGCCACCCGCGCCGCCCAACTCGGCCAGGCACTCACCCCGGTGGGTGCCGAGCGGGCCGGCAATGCCGCCGGCACCATCCCGGCCTGGGAGGGCGGCATCACCCGCCCGCCGGCCAACTTCCGGATCGGCATGTTCCACCCCGATCCGTTCGCCGCCGACCGGCCGAAGTTCTCGATCACCCACGCCAACCTGGCGCAGCACCGGGCCAATATGAGCCCAGGCCAGATCGCCATGTTCGAGCGCTACCCGACCTTCCGCATGGACGTCTACCCGACGCGGCGCTCGGCCTCCTTCCCGCAGCGGATCTACGACTTCACCCGCCGCAACGCCACCCAGTGCCGACTGGTGGCCGATGGCGAGGGCGTGCAGAACTGCGCCGAGGGCTTTCCCTTCCCGATCCCGCAGAACGCGCACCACCTCATCTGGAACCACAAGCTCAAGTACAAGGGCGTTTCCGGCCGCCGCTGGGCCAATCGCGTGGCCCCGACCCCGACCGGCCAGTTCCAGGTGATCCGCCTGCGCGAGCGCCTGCTCGGCCTCTACTACAAGCCCGGCAACACCACCGAGACCATCAACAACATCCTGCTGTACTTCAAACAGGAAGTGCTGGGCCCGGCCCGCCTCGCCGGCCAGGTGCTGCTGGTCCATGAAACCCTCAATGCCGTCGCCGCGCCGCGTCAGGCCTGGATCTACAACCCCGGCCAGCGCCGGGTCCGGCGCGCTCCGAACGTGGCCTACGACAACCCGGCCACCGCTTCCGACGGCCTCGCCACGAACGACATGACCGACATGTTCAACGGCGCGATGGACCGCTTCGAGTGGACCAAGGTGGGCAAGCGCGAGATGTTCGTGCCCTACAACTCCTACAAGGCGCACAGCGACAACACGCGCATCGCCGATCTGGTCCGGCCCGGCCACCTCAACCCCGACTTCATGCGCTACGAGCTGCACCGCGTGTGGGTGGTCGAGGCCCGCCTCCGCGCCGGTGCCCGCCACATCAACAGCCGCCGCACCTTCTACCTCGACGAGGACAGCTACCAGATCCTCAAGATCGACCACTACGACGGCCAGGGCAACATCTGGCGCGTCTCGGAGGCCCCGTCGATCAACTACTACGAGGTGCCCACCTTCTGGTCGACGATCGAAGTCCACTACGACCTCAAGTCCGGCCGCTACTTGGCTGGCCTGCTCGACAACGAGGAGGATCGTCCCTTCGACTTCGGCTACCAGGCGACACCGGCGGATTTCTCGCCGCAGAACCTGCGCGCCACGGGCGTCCGCTGAAGTCGTGCCATGCCGCGGCCCCGGCCGCGGCATGGGCACCTACCGCGGGCAGCGCCTCGCCGCGCTGCCCGTTTTCTTGAGGGTCCCATGTCCCCCGTGCTCCAGTGCTTTCGCCCCGTCGCCCTGTTCGTCGCGCTCTGCCTGCCCGGCCTTGCGATCGCGCAGCCGCAGCCGCCAGCCAATGATCCGGCCCTGCTCGATGCCGAGATCAAGCCGCTCGCCAGTCGTGCGCTGCTGATCGACCTCGTCCGCACCCCGGCCGGTCTTTTCGCGGTCGGTGAGCGCGGCATCCTGCTCCAGTCCATCGACAACGGCGCGAGCTGGGAGCAGTTGCGTCTGCCGACCCGCCTGATGATGACCAGCATCGCCGCCGCCGATGGCGAGCTGTGGGTGGCCGGGCATGGCGGGCAGATCCTGCGCTCCAGCGACAACGGCGGCACCTGGACCCGCCAGCGCATCGATCTCTGGACCCCCGAGGCCGAGAGTCCACATGCCGGCGCACCGATTCTCGATCTCGCGTTCCTCGACGCGCGCCGTGGCTTCGCGGTCGGTGCCTTTGGCCTGCTGCTGCGCACCGACGACGGCGGCTCGAACTGGACGGCGATCCCGTTGCCGGCACCGGCCGCCGCCCCGGAAGCGGCGGATGATGCGCCGGCCACCGAGGCTAGCGACTGGTTGTTCACCGCCGATGACCTCGAACTCGACGCCGAGACCGACCCGCACCTCAACGCCATCGCGACCACGCTCGAGGGCGTGCTGCTGATCGCCGGCGAGCGCGGCGCGGTGTTCCGCTCGCGCGATGGTGGCGGGCAGTGGGAGCGGCTCGCTTTCCCCTACGACGGCTCGATGTTCGGCCTGCTGGCCTGGCCGGGCGGGCAGGTGATGGCCTTTGGCCTGCGCGGCAACGCCTTCGAGAGCTTCGACGCCGGTGATTCCTGGTCACGGCTCGACACCGGCGGCGAGATCACCCTGCAAGGCGGCGTGGCGCTTGCCGGCGGTGGTGCTCTGCTGGTCGGCAACGAGGGCCTGCTGCTGCATCGCCCCGATGCGGTCTCGCCCTTCCGGCGGACGGTGTTCCAGACCCCGGCCGGTGAGACGCCGGTGCTTTCCTCGGCGCTGCCCGTCGAGGGTGGCTTCCTTCTGATCGGTGAAAAGGGAGTGGGCGTGCATGCCTTCTGATTCGATGCCGCCCATGGGCGTGTTCCACCGCGGTGCCGATCGCTTCGTGTTCGGCTTCCGGCCCCACCTGCTGTTCGCCATCGCCGTGATCTCGGTGGTGATGGTGTTCTTCGCCGCGCAGTTGCGCGTGGACGCGGGCTTCCGCAAGCAGATCCCGCTGACCCACGAGTACATGCAGACCTATCTCGACTACGAGAAGGAGTTCGGCGGGGCCAACCGCGTGCTGATCGCGGTGATGGCGCGCGACGGCGACATCTTCAACCAGCGCTTCATGCAGGTGCTGGAGAACGTCACCCGCGACACCATGGCGATCGAGGCGGTCGACGATGCCCGCGTGCGTTCCCTGTTCACGCCGAACGTACGCTTCGTCGAAGTAGTCGAGGACGGCTTCGCCGGCGGCAACGTCATCCCCGACACCTTCACGCCGAACGTCGAGGGCTTCGCCGCCAGCGAGGCCGACTTCGACGCCATCCGCTCCAACATCGTCAAGGCCGGCATCGTCGGCCGGCTGGTGGCCAAGGACTGGACCGGCGCCATGGTCGCCGCCGAGCTGGTGCCCGAGGCCGAGGGCCGCAAGCTCGACTACCAGGCGGTCGCCGCCCAGTTGGAGGCGATCCGCAGCACCTACGAGGACGAGTACCACACCGTCCACATCATCGGTTTTGCCAAGGTGGTGGGCGATATCGCCGAGGGTGCGCGTTCGGTGGTGCTGTTCTTCTTCATCACGGTGCTGCTCACACTGCTGCTGCTCACCGCCTACACCGGCTCGATCAAGCTCGCGGTGCTGGGCGTCGTCTCGGCGCTGGTGGCGGTGGTCTGGACCCTCGGCACGCTGCGCCTGCTCGGGTTCGGTATCGACCCGATGAACATCCTGACGCCCTTCCTGGTGTTCGCCATCGGTGTCAGCCACGGCGTGCAGATGATCAACGGCTGGGTCAACGAGCGGCTATTCGGTGGCGAGGTGCACGATGCCGCCCACACCGGAACCGGCTTCTCGCCGCTCGATTCGGCGCGACGGTCCTTCGGCAAGCTGCTGGTACCGGGCTCGGTGGCGCTGGCCTCGGACGTGGTCGGGTTCCTCACCATCTTGCTGATCCCGATCCAGATCATCCGCGAACTGGCGATCACCGCCGCGATCGGCGTGGGCCTCGTCATCCTCACCAACCTGATCCTGCTGCCGATCCTGCTGTCCTACATCGACTACCGCAACGTGGCGAAGACCCGGGCGCGCAGACTGGCCGGCCTGGATCGCTACGACGGCGTCTGGCGCGCACTCACCCGCCTGACCGAACGCGGCCCGGCGACGGCGATGCTGTTGCTGGCGGCGGGCCTCGGCGTGCTCGGTTATGTCGGTGGGCAGGGTCTGCAGGTCGGCGACAGCCAGGCCGGCGTGCCGGAATTGCGGCCCGAGGCGCGCTTCAACCAGGACGCCATCCACATCAACGAACACTTCGCGTTGAGCGTGGATGCCATCACCATCGTCGCCGAGGCGCGGCCCGATGCCTGCACCTTGAGCTATCCGGTGATGGAGACCATCAGCCGCCTGGTCTGGCACCTGCAGAACGTCGAGGGCGTGCAGCAGGTGGTCAGCCTGCCGACGGCGGCCAAGGCGGTGAACGCCGGCTGGAACGAAGGCTCGCTGCGCTGGCGCGAACTGCCGCGCAACCCCGACGATCTGCGGGTGGCCACGCAGGGCTTCGAGACCGACACCGGCCTGCTCAACACCGATTGCTCGGCGATGGCGGTCACGGCTTTCCTCACCGACCACAAGGCCACCACCATCAACCGGGTGGTCGATGCGGTCAAGCAGTTCCGCGAAGCCAACGATGCCTTCGCCGGCCCCAGTGTCAATCTGCGTGTCGAGCTCTCCGAACGCGCGGCCGAGGCCGAGGCGATCGGCGAGGAGTTCCACAGCGACGCTCTGAACCTGCGGCTTGCCGCGGGCAGCGCCGGCGTGATGGCGGCGACCAACGACAAGGTCGCCGATGCCCAGCTGCCGATGATGCTCTGGGTCTATGCGGCGGTGATCGTCCTGATCCTGCTGACCTACCGCTCGCTTGGCGCGACCATCGCCATCATCACCCCGCTCATCATCGTCACCCTGCTCGGCAACGCGCTGATGGCGCAGATGGGCATCGGCCTGAAGGTCAACACCCTGCCGGTGGCGGCCTTGGGCGTGGGCATCGGCGTGGACTACGCGATCTACGTCTACAGCCGGATGCGCGAGTTCCTCGACCGTGGCTGGACGATCTCCGAGGCCTATTTCATGGCGCTCAAGCTGACCGGCGCGGCGGTGCTGTTCACCGGTGCGACCCTGGCGATCGGTGTGGGCACCTGGATCTTCTCCGCCCTGCAGTTCCAGGCCGACATGGGCATCCTGCTCAGCTTCTTCTTCCTCGCCAACATGCTGGGCGCGGTACTGCTGCTGCCGGCGATCCTGCGCTGGTTCCGTCGTGGCCGCCCGGTAGCGGCCTGAATCCGGTGCGGGTCGGGGCGATGCCCCGGCCCGGCCGGCATCGTCCGATCATCAGGACCGCGAGGCGTACCGGCCTTGCAGCGCGATCGCCAGAACGCCGCCCAGCACCATCGCGCCACCCAGCCACATGGGCGGTCCGGGGCGATCGCCCCAGACCGCCACGCCGAGTGCGACGGTCATCAAGGGCGAGAGCAGCAACCAGGGCGTCACGGTGGCCACCGGATGGCGTTGCAGCAGCACGTAGTAAAGGCCGTGGCCGACCAGGGAGGACACCAGGGCCGAGTAGAACACCCCGCCCCAGCCGGCCATGCCGGCCTGCGCGGCATGCAGCAACGGCGGGCCCTCGAACAGCAGGCTCAAGCCCAGCAGCGGGCCGACGCTGATGAGCGCCAGCCAGCCCTGCTGGCTCCAGACCGTCTGGCCCTGCAGGCCGCGCATCAGCACCGTGGCGAGGGCAAGCATCAGCGCCGAGGCGAGGGTCAAGGCCATCGCCAGCGGATGGTCGAGCACGATGGGGTCGAAGCCGAGCACGAGCACGCCCAGAACGCTCACCGCGATCGCGGCGGCCCTGCCGCGGCCGATGCGTTCGCCCAGCAGCACCCAGGCCAGGACCGCGGCCATCGGCACGTAGCTTTGCATCAGGATGGCCAGCGAGGACAGATCGCCGGCGAGATCCAGCGCCCAGAAGCTCAAGCCGAAATGGAGCACCCCGAGGCACAGGCCGATCGCCAGCAGGCGCGGCCACTGCCCGGCCTGCGGCCAGCGCAGGAAAGGCCAGAGCAGCAAGACCAGTACCGCCATCCGCAGTGCGGTGAACAGCAGTGGCGGCAGTTCCTCCAGGGCGTAGGCCGCGAACAGCACGTTCAATGCCCAGACCGCGCAGACCAGCACGGCCAGGGCGACATCGCGATGCGGCATGGCGTGGCTCAATGCGCGGCCCGCCGCGCCATCGCGGGCCTTGCCGCTGCGATCGCGGCGTTCAATCGAGCCGGAGCTTGGCGAGTCGCTCCAGGGCCTCGGCGTACTTGGCCCGGGTCACGGCGATGACCTCGGGCGGCAGCCGTGGGCCGGGTGCGGTCTTGTCCCAGTCGAGCCGTTCCAGGTGGTCGCGCACGTACTGCTTGTCGAAGCTCGGTGGGCTGCTGCCCACCGCATAGGTGTCGGCCGGCCAGAAGCGCGAGGAGTCGGGGGTGAGCATCTCGTCCATCACCACCAGCCGGCCGTCGGCGTCGAGGCCGAACTCCAGCTTGGTGTCGGCGATCAGGATGCCGCACTCGGCGGCGTAGGCCGCCGCGAAACGGTAGATGGCGAGGGTGGCGTCGCGTACTTTCTCCGCCAGCTCGCCGCCGATCGTGGCGACGACGGCATCGAAGCTCACGTTCGCATCGTGCTCGCCGGCCGCCGCCTTGGTGCTCGGGGTGAAGATCGGTTCGGGCAGCCGTTCGGCCTGGCGCAGGCCGGCGGGCAGGGCGATGCCGCAGACCTGCCCGCTGCGCTGGTAGTCCTTCCAGCCGCTGCCGATCAGGTAGCCCCGCGCGATCGCCTCGACCGGCAGCGGCGTGAGCGCCTTTGCCACCACGGCACGCTGGGCGTACAGCGCCACCTCGGTGCCGGGCGGCAGCACGCTGGCCACCTCGGTGCCGGTGAGGTGGTTCGGCACCAGGTGCGCGGTCTTGCCGAACCAGAAGTTCGACATCTGGCAGAGCATCTCGCCCTTGCCGGGGATCGGATCGGGCAGCACCACGTCGAAGGCCGAGAGACGGTCGCTGGCCACCAGGAGCAGGCGGTCCTGGCCATCGGCACCGGGTGGGAGCGTGTAGACGTCGCGGACCTTGCCGCGGTGGCGCAGCGGCAGGGCGAGGTGGGAGGTGTGCAGGACGGTCGACAAGGGGCTGCGGAAGGCGGCTTTGAAGAGCGGCCAGTGTAGCGGCGCATCGGCGGTTTTCGCCGGCGGCTGCAGGCCGTCCTCACGATCGCCGCGCTAAACTTGGCGACATGAAGGTCTTCATCATTGCCCTGATCGCCCTCGGTCTCTCGGCCGCCGCCCTTGCCCAGACCAGCCCGCCCGCCGACTCAGCACGGCTGGCCGATTGGGTCCGCCCGGCACCGGTGGCACCGCCCGAGTTGGGGTCGTGCATGGCCTGCCATGGCAAGGACGGTTCGCCGCGCATGCGCGGTACGCCGCACATCGGTGGCCTGAGCGAGGCCTACCTGATCCTCGCCCTGCATGCCTACCGCGACGGCCGTCGCCGCCACAGCGCGATGAACGCCATCAGCAATGCACTGCAACCGCAGGACATCGGCGCGCTGGCGCGCTGGTACGCCGCGCAGCCCGGGCCGGGGTCGCGTTGATGCGCTGGTACGGCACGGTCCTTGGCTTCATCGCGGGTTGGCTGCTGCTGCGCCACCCGGCGGGCGGTGTACTGGGCGGCATGATCGGGCTGGCCTTCGACCGCGGCTGGTTCCGCCGTGGCGGCCCCGATCCCTATGCCGTGCTCGACGTCGATCCCGACGCCGACGACGACACCATCCGCCGCGCCTGGCAGCGACTGGTCTCGCAGTACCATCCCGATCGGCTGGAAGGCGCGGCCCCCGAGCTGCGCACCCAGGCCGACAAGAAGCTGCGCGAGATCAACCGCGCCTACGACCTGATCCAGCAGCGGCGACGGTTGCGCTGAAGTCGCATCCGCCGCCCCGAAGCCATCGCGCCACGAGCCCGCCATGTCGAACTGCATCATCGCCCCTTCCATCCTCTCGGCCGATTTTGCCCGGCTCGGTGCCGAGGTCGATGCGGTGCTCGCCGCCGGTGCCGACTGGGTGCACTTCGATGTGATGGACAACCATTACGTGCCGAACCTCACCATCGGCCCGCTGGTCTGCGCGGCCCTGCGCAAGCACGGCGTCACCGTCCCCATCGACGTGCACCTGATGGTGGAGCCGGTCGATCGCATCGTGCCGGACTTCGCCGCCGCCGGTGCTTCGATCATCAGCTTCCACCCGGAGGCCAGCCGGCACGTCGACCGCACGATCCAGCTCATCAAATCGCACGGCTGCCAGGCCGGCCTGGTGCTGAATCCGGCCACGCCGGTCGAGGTGCTCGACTACACGCTGGAGAACCTCGATCTCGTGCTGGTGATGAGCGTCAACCCCGGCTTCGGCGGGCAGAGTTTCATCGATTCGGCGCTGCGCAAGATCGAAGCCATCCGTAAGCGCATCGATTCAAGCGGCAAGCCGATCCGGCTGGAAGTGGACGGCGGCGTCAAGGCCGACAACATCCGCCGCATCGCTGCGGCGGGTGCCGACACCTTCGTCGCCGGCTCGGCCATCTTCAACGCGCCGGACTACGCCCGTGCCATTGCCGCGATGCGCGCCGAGGTGGCGCTGGCGCGGGCCTGAACCGTGGTGGGGCCGTCCCTGGCCCCGATGACCGTCCCTGACGATGCGGGGCGCAGTGTGGCGATCCATCATGACAATCCATCGAAGCACCCGCCGCGCCGGCTGGCATACTCGCGGGCCGATCCCGCTACCGCCCTGCCGCGCTCGATGGATGCCGCCGAATTCGCCCGCCTCGCCGCCCAAGGGCACAACCGCATCCCGGTGGTGCGCGAGGTGCGCGCCGACCTCGACACGCCGCTCTCGGTCTACCTGAAGCTGGTCGACGGACCGAACGCCTACCTGTTCGAGTCGGTCGAGGGCGGCGAGAACTGGGGCCGCTACAGCATCATCGGCCTGCCCGCTAGGCGCACCTGGTCGGTGCATGGCCACACCCTCACCACCCGCGAATTCGGCGAGGTGGTCGAGACGCGGGAGCTGGACGATCCCTTGGCCGAAGTCGAGCGCCTGCGTGCGGCGTTCTCGGTGCCGCGCATCGAGGGTCTGCCGGGCTTCAGCGGTGGGCTGGTCGGCTGGTTCGGCTTCGAGTGCATCGGCTACATCGAACCGCGACTGGCCCGGCCGGTGGCACCCGACCTGCTGGGCACGCCGGACATCTTCCTGATGCAGAGCGAAGAACTGGCGGTCTTCGACAACCGCAAGGGCAAGCTCTACCTGGTGGTGCACGCCGACCCCACCGAAGCACAGGCGCTGGCGCGCGCGGGCGCGCGGCTGGATTCGCTCACGCATCGCCTGCGCCATGCCGGTGCCGGCTACCCCGAGGTGCTCGATCCCGGTTTCGTCGATGAAACGGATTTCGTTTCCGGCTTCAGCAAGGACGGCTTCAAAACCGCCGTGCTCAAGGTCAAGGACTACATCGCCGCCGGCGATGCCTTCCAGGTGGTCCTGAGCCAGCGTTTCTCGGTGCCGTTCAAGGCGCGCCCGGTCGATGTCTACCGTGCCTTGCGCGCACTCAATCCCTCGCCATACCTGTACTTCATCGACACCGGTGCCCTGCAGGTGGTGGGGTCCTCGCCCGAGATCCTGGTGCGCCAGCAGCAGGGCAGGGTGACGGTTCGCCCGATCGCCGGCACGCGGCCGCGCGGTGCCACGCCCGAGGCCGACCGGGCGCTGGAGGCCGAGCTGCTGGCCGATCCGAAGGAGCGCGCCGAGCACCTGATGCTGATCGACCTCGGTCGCAACGACATCGGTCGGGTCAGCGAGCCGGGCAGCGTGCGCGTGCCGGAGCAGTTCGTCATCGAACGCTACAGCCATGTCATGCACATCGTCTCGGAAGTGCAGGGCAGGCTGAAGCCGGGCCTCGCCTACACCGACGTGTTGAAGGCCACCTTCCCCGCCGGTACGGTCAGCGGTGCGCCCAAGATCCGCGCGCTGGAGATCATCCGCGCGCTGGAACCGCACCGCCGCAACCTCTACGCGGGTGCGGTCGGCTACGTGAACTGGTGGGGCGACGCCGACACCGCCATCGCCATCCGCACCGCCGTCATCACCCAAGGCCAACTGCACGTGCAGGCCGGTGCCGGCATCGTCCACGATTCCGACCCCGAGGCCGAGTGGCAGGAGACCATGAGCAAGGCGCGCGCCCTGTTCCGTGCCGTCGCGCAAGCGGCCCGCGGGCTGTAGCCGAGAACCGGAAGGCGCGGCTGGCAATTCGGCCTTCCGGCCGATACTCTGCCCACGCCATGCCTTCCCAGAGCCGCCATTCCAAGCTTCTCCGCCTTCTTTGGGTGGCGGTGACGGTTTGCGGGCTGCTCCTGCAGCCGGTGCTG